>JABAOH010032944.1_pt1 | contig 12755 bp, 11 predicted proteins | sample 7062181 | NCBI WGS metagenome assembly JABAOH01 (sample SAMN14538630, study PRJNA623070) | marine sediment metagenome | biome: marine biome [ENVO:00000428]; feature: marine pelagic biome [ENVO:01000023]; material: deep marine sediment [ENVO:00002113]; isolation source: pool of 5 deep marine... | reverse complement strand
AATCAATGCGCAAGCGTTTTCATCATACCTTTCGATTGAAGAGTGTCACAATATTCTGCCATACAGGAGAGCTTCATTCTCCGAATGCTGTCGAAAATCGCTGGAGCCTCGTTGCGTATTCCTTGTATAATGAGAATTGTGCAAAAAACAAGATAAAAACCTCACAGGAGATGATCACATGGTAACACGAAGACAGCTTATTCAAGCAACCGGGCCGATCGTTTTGTCCGCGGCTGGCCTTTCAAATAATACCACATGGGCGCTGACGTCAAGCCGCTCCCAGCACGGCGCAAAGAATCCAAACACACGTATGCATGTAGGCACTCAGAGAAGCTGCACCTCTGAGATGCTCCAATTCTACAGGCGTTGTGGCGTCAGTCATGTCTGTGGAACCCCTTATAAATGGACTTTGGAGGGTCTGCTGGAATTGAAAGAGCGATGCTCAGCAAATGGAGTCTCGCTTGATATGGTACCAATTGGCATGCCACGCTCTGTCGGTTTGCTTGGTGATGCAGTACACCGTGATAGGCAGATTGAGCAAACCTGTGATCAGATACGCTTGGTGGCAGAAGCTGGCATATCCACCATAAAGTATAATATGTACGTGTTGGATGTACTGAGAACAGGGACTATGTGGGGGCGTGGAGGGGCTCGCTATAGCACCTGGGAACACGAGAAGGCTTCATCGAAGAAATCGCTAACCAGACACGGAGCGTTTCCTGCGGAGTTGTTCTGGGAACGAATCACCTATTTTCTGGAACGGGTTATCCCGGTAGCAACGGAATACAAGGTCAAGATGGCTTGTCACCCTCATGACCCCGGCGTTCCATCGGGTGGGTACCGCGGAGTAGAACGCGTGTTGGGAACTGTAGAAGGCCTCAGGCAATTTGTTGAAATTGCCAAGAGTCCATACCATGGCCTCAATTTCTGCGTGGGTACAATTGCCAGTAATCTGCAGAATCCGTCTGAGGAGATATTTGATGTAATCCGGTACTTTGGGACAAGACAGAAAATCTTCAATGTTCATTTTCGGAACATAAGGGGTAAACGCGACAGTTTCCAAGAAGTCTACCCCGACGAAGGTGACCTATACATGTTCAAGATACTATGCAATCTGAAGCAGGTCCACTATTCGGGCATGCTTATGCCCGACCATATCCCACAGCACCCAAAGGATCAGGACGAACGCCAAGGGCTTGCGTTCGCGTTTGGATATATCAAAGGCCTGATACAGGCAGTCTATGCAGAGCCATGATTTAGTGTACCAGCGCACGGACCACTCCCCAAATGGCCCCATTTTCTCGAATTCAAAATACCACAATTCTTCGAAAAGTCACCTCTTTCAGTAGCTGAAAAACACTCAGATTTTCAGGTGACAGCGTGTCTCCATTTTGTCACCACAGGTGTCAAATTTGTCTATATCGAGTCCGAATAAATGACAATTTTTTGCGAAAATACGGATATTTTTTGACAACTTTAAAGCTAAAAATCGGATTAAGTAGATGGATAAAAAGAAATGTATCAATCATGTAATTCTTCTATTGGGTATTAGAGGTTCTGACAATTACCCTTAGGTTTGAGTTTGGCCATTATAGAACGCTCAAACGCCTTTCTACGTATAGTGCCCTGAGTTTCTATATCGCCATAAAACAAGGGGGCCTACACCGAATCAATCAGTATAGGCCCTAAATCGGTCCAAATCAGCTACATCAACAACGCAATTTTAATTGCCAGCTAAATCACACGGCTTACGGTGCCGGCGGGGGAGGATATAGACGAATATCATCAAAATACATCGTACCTGAACCGCCAGCCAACGGATTGTTCTTGTTACCAAGGCCAAGGGAAATCGTATCGACATTAGTCAAGTTCACACCTTGGTCTGCAAACGCCTGCAGGGGAATACTCCATTCTGTCCATCTGCCTGTCTGTGCTGCATCAGGATTTTCATGATTGACTACTGCGCTTCCATTGAGAGCAACATATAATGTCTCAGCGGCATTAGCCAAACTGCCCCTGAACCAAATCGTCAGTGTGTCAACACCATTCTCGGTCCAGTCACGCGGGTAAGTCAACGTCAAAGTCGCCTCAGAGTACCCAACACTGTTGTCGTAGTAATACGGCATTGACTGAGAACCGCTATGAACGATACTTTGCTCGGCAAAAGGAGGATTCTCATTACCAACGAGAGCTCCGTTTGTCGGGTCACCGTATCCATCCAACCACGCATTAAATATCCTGTTGCTCCCGGGTTCATCGGGATTAAGGTCGTTGTAGGCTTCAAAGTCATCCACAGTAAGGAAGTGGCCGGTCGTGAAGGTCCAGACCAGGCCTACCCACGGACTATCGGGATTGGCGTCATTGACCTCTTCAATCCGCCAGTAATAAGTGGAATCCCACTCAAGTTTTCCGGGATCATAGGTCTCAGCACCGAGGTCCCTGGTGCCTTTGTATTCAGACGAACTTGTATCGGCGTTTTTCACGGCATCTGCATCGGTGCCGAAATAAACGTTGTGTGAAGCGGCGAAGATTCCCGACACCCAGGTCAGAACAGGTGTTTGCTTTACGTCCACAGCGCCATTAGATGGATTTGAGTTCCCGACAGCGCCCTCAGTCGTAAAGCTCCAGACATCTCCTTTATGGGTTTCGACAATGTCGAACTCATCGACACGCCAGTAGTAAGTCTTAGCCAATTCAAGTGTACCGGGGTCATAGGTTGTAGTTCCCCACGGTGGGTTACCAGCAGCATTGCTCACGTCGTCAAAATTGTCACCAAAGTACACATAGTGTAGTATCGAACCGAAACCCGGAGTCCAGCTAAGTGTACCTTCCGGATCTACAGCCTCGGCACCATCAGCCGGTTCGGGAAAGTATGCAGTCCTGGGTGTAACCGCGAAGCTCCAGACAAAGCCTTTGTGTTTTGTAGTGCCATCGGCCTCAACCTCATCAATTCGCCAGTAATATGTCGTGCCCGGAACGAGGCCATCCGGATAAGCAAATCCGGGAAAGCCAATAGTAAGTTCCGTTAAGGTCTGGTTGCCTTGGAACGCCTCGGTGGCGCCGGCATCCACATCGTCAAAATTCTCGCTTAAGTACACATCGTGCGAGGCCGCAAAATCTCCCGGCATCCAGCTGAGGAGCAACCACGTATCTCTAAGCAGTGTACCGTCAGCCGGGGTCGGATTATGGGCGTTCGGCCTGTCCCCGCCCACCCACAGATACGAGCTTGGGATAATCTGTCGGGCTATGGTTGGGCCCTCCCAGGATAGTTGGCATATGGCACCGCCGCCGTTCTCATACCACTCTAATTTAATCGGGTATCTCTGTCCGCCTTTCAGGTTAATGTCACCGCTGTCATGGGTACTGCCATGATCCGTCCAGTTTTCAAGAACCAGTACGTCGTTCACCCACAACCTAACCCCGTCGTCTGTCTGCGTGTGGAAAGTGTAGGTCCCGGTGGTCGGTATCTCAACCTCACCCGTCCAGCGCACCTTAAAATTGTCAACATTGACAACCCCCGGCTCCGGCGAGCCGTTACCCCAGGTAAAATCAACCGTAGGATCCAGGCGCTCCATAACCAAATCATCCCAGAGGCCCGAGGCACTGCCGTGATAATACTCGCCGATCAGACCTTCTGAAGCACCGGCCATACCTGCCAGGCCCGGCACTAAAACAAAAGAGACCAAACAAAACAATTTCCTGTACATAATAGTCCTCCTTCAAAAAGAGTTAAAATAATTGTGCTTTGGCCACACCAAAACCAAGCATTCCCGCAGAGGCGGGATTTGAATTTTTCGTTGAAATATGAAAACCTCCACTTTGCAGCATAAAGCCGCGGTTACAACTAACTCTGTGCCTTGCATAATAACTCCTCCTCTATCGAAAAACTACAAGAATTACGCCCGCTGAATGACCTCAAAGCCACAGATGTCCGACTGCGCGAGCACAAGCTTCACTAATATTATCTATACCAAATTATCTACCTTTCCGTCAAGGAAAATCTCTTGATAATACTGGTAAGCACACTTGTTAAGGTCCTTATGGCATACCATATACTTGTCATGAGAGTGCCAGATCGTTAGAAGGTTTTGGACCAGTCCCACCAGCCCATCAGAAGTGAATTTGGCCACGCATGGATGCTCTCAAAATGGCTCCATTTTCGCGAGTTATAAAATGCCAGAATTCTTCGAAAAGTCACCTCTTTCAGGAACTGGAAAACACCCTGATTTCCAGGTGACACAATGTCTTCAAAATGTATCCACAAATGTTGATTTTGCTTATATCGAGTCCGAATAAAGGTTAATTTTTTGGAGACTGTAGTAGCTATACAGAGTAAATAACATGTAAGGTATTTGAATAGAATGACTTATACAACATTCAACTTAGCTAATAGCACCTTCCGGATTCCTGTTCCAGCGTATCCAAACATTAAACTTGAGTTTTTGCCACGATTCGTCTGAAAGCAACAGAAGCCGACCAAGCAGCATACTCTGTAATCTTGCTACAGTCTCATTTTTTGTGAAAATACAAATATTTTTTGGAAATTTTTCATTTTTTTCGGGTTAAGTAGACGGTGACGAAGAAATGTATTAATCATGTAATTCTTTTGGGGGTACCTGGATTCGTTCACCTTTCATTTTGATCAGAAAACGCAGATTTTGCGTGAACGGTTTCAATGGCCATTACGACCTCATAGGCAATAAAGGAAGCACTCCTCACCAAGTCTGACAAACATCAGTCAGTTACCTCCAGCACCAGAAAGACCTACTTAGCAGCAACCATTTCCTTCACCGCAACCACTCGGATCGCGGACTCGCCTTCCACGGGACATTTATATTCACAGATTCCGCAGCCTGTGCACAGCTGTTCCTTTACATATGGGCGAAACTCGCCTGTCCCAATCCGCCGCAGCTCTATCGCATCATAATCAGGAGGGCAAGCGTCTAAACATATCACGCATCTCTCGCCGCCGGCCCAAGGCAGACACCGTGCACGGTCTATGACCGCAAGACCAATCTGAATTGTCTTCTTCCTCTTCGCTGGAACTCTTGCGATAGCGCCGGTGGGACAAGCTTCACCACAGGCGGTACAGTCTGGCAAACATGGGCCCACTCGCGGCACAAGCCTCGGTGTGAAGACGGCATCGAGCCGATGGGCCGAGACCAGGGGTAATAGCCCACCCGTAGGGCAGGTGGCTGTGCACGTGCCGCAACCCACACAGCGCGCTATAAACTCCTGCTCGCTCGGCGCACCGGGGGGCCGTAGTAATGTACGACTCGACCGGGGACGCACAATGAACCTCGCCACCCCGCCGATTGCGAGTGAACCTAAACCGAGAACAAACCTCCGCCGCCAAGGATTAATCGGCTGTCCTCGTTCGGAATGGTGGTTCCCACGGATCGTACTTATATCAAGCGTGAATGAAATGGCCTGCTCAGGACAGGTCGCCTCACACCTCCGACAGCCAATGCACTCGGTGGGCGAGTTCTTGATTCGGGATTGTCCCATCGGGCAGGCGACGGAGCATGCGCCGCACTCGGTACAGGACTCCCCGACTCGCCGACGATATGGAGCCAAGCGCGCGACCAGCGATAGAGCCGCGCCTAAGGGACAGAGCGTTCGGCACCAAAACCGTGGCGCGAAAAGCACAAGACCGATCACCGCCCCCACAACCGTCCATCCGACCGCTGCGGCTGCCCAGTCCAATCGAGCGCCACGCCCAAGGTGCAGCGCACGCGAACTCATCACCAGAGGGTCAAGCCACCCAGCGAAGTTCACGCCAGCGACCGCTGCGCCGATGAGTACAATGAGCACCCAAAACCTGACGCTCGACAGCCGTTCCACGAGCGAACCGCTCGGCCTACGACCCCGTACACAGCGCGCCGCGTCTATCGCGGTGCCCAGCGGACATACCCAGCCGCAGAACACCCGGCCAAACAACGCGGTCACAACAACAAGTGCAAGGGCAAACAAACCATAGAGCGCGGCCTCACGTGTGGCGGCAGAGACCATCACCCAAACGACCGGATTGAAGCGTAGAAACAGATCATAAGGCAACGGTGACTTCCACTTGAACTGAGCCGCAAGAGCGAGATAGACAAACAAACCAAGGCAGATCGTTTGTACCCATGCGCGCATCCAGTACAATTTGGCTCTTTTATTTTCTGCTCGGTCCTTCATGACACACTAATCAAAAAGCACCAGGCAGCTTCCTTTAGCCTGGCAGAATTCTATAGAGACCGATACCCCTGAATTTCGACATTTGTGAGGCCTGCCTCCCTTGCTGCTCGTATGGCTTCGCTGTATTCTTCGCGCGTTATTCTGCGGGCGATCGCTGGATACTCGTGTGCTTTGTACATCGGCGTGTACTGCGACATGATGTTGAGATAGGTGTCCTTAGGGAGATTCCTCGCTATCCATCCAATTACCTCCTTTGTCCCGCTGACTCCGGATGGCATGACCAAATGACGTATCATCAATCCCCGATACATAAGACCGTCGCTGGCAGGTTTCGCCACCCCAACCTGGCGATGCATTTCAAGTAGGGCCATTTTGGTAAGCTCCGGATAGATCTCTGTAGAGGAGTATCTTTTCCCTACTTCGGAATGCGCATACTTGATGTCGGACGGCACGCAAGTTGAGTATTTCACTGCCATATCGCCAGAGGCATATTTGAAGTCGGGCAGGTAGATGTCTACGATGCCGTCGAGCTTTTTGAGTATATCCAGGCGCTCCCACCCGCAAGTATTGTATACGAGGGGAAGTTTGAGACCTTTGGCTGCTGCTATATCAAGCGCAAGGACAATATGCGCAGAGTAGTGGGTAGGTGTAACAACATTGATGTTATGGCATCCCCATGCTTGAAGTATAAGCATCATCTTTGCCAAATCCTCAATGCTTCTGGGGGTTCCTTTTCCTTCCAGGCTGATTTCATAGTTTATGCAAAAGACACATCTAAGCCCGCAATGAGTGAAGAATATCGTCCCTGAACCTCCTTCTCCCACAAGAGGTTTTTCCTCTCCAAAATGCCGTTGCCATGACGAGATTACGAGTTGGGAGGTAGCCTGACAAAACCCCGTCTTGCCATCGAGCCGGTCGACTCCGCACGTTCTTTGGCAAAGATTACAGGGCCGCATTCGCTTCCATAGTTCTTCTCCTCTCCTTCTTAGCTCTCCGCTTCTGTGTAGTCTCAAATACGCAGGCTCGAAGGAGGTCGGGTCGATTGCTGCTATCCCTTCGGGTGCGGGTGGTGTTTTATTCTGGCGGTCATGGTTGCCAGACTGAGATAGCGACGTTTCTTTTTTCTTACATCCCTCGCGAATAACAGTAAAGCCAAACCCTGCTGCTACGAAGCACGATCCAATAAATCGTCTTCTTGATTGTTGCTTCATTTTAAGCTTTTTCCTATCAATCCTGGATACCGGCTAAAGCAGTGCATCGGTGCGGTCCGTCTCATCTCCGGCCTCAGCCCTTGCCTTAGGCAGTAGAATTCGTTCCATTCGTTATCCTATCCTCCGCCCAGGCCAATAGGCATTGTATAATAATTGAAGCGTGTTGGCAATAAACGCCGAACTCAGCTTGGGGAGTATCATAATGGATCCGGTGATGGGGAGAAAAAAGACGGTCAGAACAGCGCCTTTTGCCCCTTGCTTATCTGCTTAATGAAGATTACAATTTTACCAAATCAATTTTGGGGTATTTTAAAAAGGAGATAAGAATGTGTGAATCGTGTGGGTGTACACCGTCTGAAGAATCCATCGAGGATGAGGTTTGTTCAAGCTGTGGTAAACCAATAGTTGAATGTATATGTGAACCAGAAGATTAGTAGTTTCCTTTAAGCCTTAATGGTGTTTTTCAGGCTAATGGCTTCCTCTGAGCCAGCGAAGTGGGTTTTTTAAAATTCCTTGCAATCTGGGTTGTGCGATACTCGAATTGATTGACTTGGGTGATGGTGAGACAATAGAACTGCTCTCTTCTTTCGAATTTGCACTAAAATTATCTGCGATTGACCATGGCATAAGCAGGTTCACGATGCTCTTTATGATTGCATCGTGAATTCGAAAAGCTGTTCAGATAAGCTACGAATGTTGGCCAATACGTCGTAACTGATTCAGATCCAAGACAAGTTTAAAGAGTATAATACTCTCATGGAGTCTTATACGTTATATGGGGGCATGTTAAAGGAGTAGAAAGTGAGACCTCTGATCGTCGTTGGCTTCATCGCAATTGCTGTCATCTTGGCGATTCTCAGCTATATCAGAGCTTGGAAACGGCGTGAGGCTATGGCCGCCGTGGCAGCTAAACTTGGCCTGCGTTTGCTCCCGCCAAGAATCGGTATATTGCCCGGCGTTATCGCTTTCTGGAAAAGCTACGAAAGGGCTCAAATCGTTACGCATTCAACATTCTATCCGGTAGCTACCAAGGGCACGATCTGTTCAAGCATTGGCAAGACAGTCGACTATCAGTATTACAATGGATAGGTATAGCCATATAAACCTTACCAATGAAAAAGCAGCCCTTGAAGCTTTACCAAATTTAACTACTGATAAATCAGAAAGTCAGGTAGCTTTAAAAACGGGAACTGATGATTTACCATTAAGAACGGAAAAACTGACACAAAAACTGATGTAAAAACAGCACAAACAGCTTACCTTGCCAGACATTCAATGTCAGAAAAAGTCAGTAATAATGATAAAGGTGGTGATATTTCAGCCTCTGTAGGTAGGAATAGTAACGTTCTATCTGGAAAATGCTTTAGGTACATCTGGACAGCTTTTGTCAGAGCATTGCGCAGTAAAAAACGGAGAGGGCGGGATTCGAACCCGCGGTACGGGCGTTTACCCGTACGACGGTTTAGCAAACCGTTGCCACAGGATGACAAGTCTTTGTCAGAAAAAGACTTAGAAAATCACGAGCATTCCCCTTACAGGTCAGCTTACAGGAAAGAGCAAGAAACAACTGAAAATGACACTACCTTCGGAGGGACAGACTTGGTTGAAACAGTGGGTGTTTGGCCGGAACTGCCAGAGTATATCAAGGCCGCAATCAAAGCATTAGTACAAATACATATCGAGGAGAAGGACTAAATGGCAAAGAAAAAGAAGAAGAGTAAAACCGCGCGGAGCAAGGCGAAAGAATCGAAGGATCTCGTAAGCAAGGAACTCACGGAGGAAGAAAAGGCACGTCTTGATAAATACCATCAACGGTCACAGTGGGAACCTGTGAAGTTCAAGAATGTGAAAGACGACTCAGGCAATCCTGGAATAACATTGGGAAACCCCGATGACCCACTTACGCCCGTCAAAATGTTAGAGGCGTTGGGAACACCTAATGCTAATTTACAAGAACAAGTGCTTAACCAGGTTATTCAGACTTTCAAGGGAACAGTTTCTACTGAGGGCGCCGACTATGACAAAGTGGCCCCTGCGCTTAATAACGCAATGGCTATACTTAACGGCATAGGACCCCAAGATGAAATTGAGGGTATGCTGGCCGTTCAAATGATAAGTGCTCATAATCTGGTTATGGATGCGATGCAGCGAGCTATGCTTGGAGGTCAGACATTTGAGGGCAAGAAGGCCAACGTAGATTACGCTACCAAGATGCCTAGAACATTCATGACACAGATAGAAACCTTAAGGAAATACAGAACTGGAGTGCCACAGAAAATGATTGTTGGGCGTGTGAATGTTAGCGAAGGTGGACAAGCCATTGTCGGAACCGTTAACCAAAGAGTTGATAAAAGAGGTGGGCGAGAATAATGCGGTTTGTTAAAGGAAAATGTGGATTTTGGGCCCGTTAAGAGCAGTTTTATTGCAGTTTAGAGTGTCTATTATGTGTTGAAGAAGCGTACGGAATCTTTAATGATTTCGGCAAGGAAAGAGGAAACAAAAAAGATATGGGTAGGTATTATTTTGACAAGAAGGATACAGTAGAAGATTGCAGGAGCGTAAGTATTTCGTTTCTGAAAAAGCATGACTACTTGAGCGAAAACAGTTGCAGGTCAGGTGGAATTTCTTGGAAGAACTGCTATGGCGAAGAAACCAGCAGTATCGGGATAGTCGTATCAACGTTTGAAGGAGAAAAATATGTTCGCTTTTACTACACCGTTACCGAACGGAGTTCTGGAGAAAAGACTGAATATGACTATAAGGTTCAGCTAACAACCACATCGTGTAATTTCGGCGGAGTGCGATATTGGTTTATTTGCCCTCTTAGTAAAAGAGGTGTTTATTGTGGGCGGAGGGTCGGGAAGCTCTATTCTCCCCCAGGGAGTCATTATCATGGCTGCAGGCATTGCTTTGACCTATCTTATGAGAGCCGGAACGAATCAAGGCTGGGACGAATCGGTCAACTTGGGTATCTATTGAAGGCGGAAAGGCAAATAGAGGAACTAAGCAGTCGAGTCAAGCGGAGCTTCTATGCAGGCAGACCCACGAGGAAGTATAGAAGACTGGTAAGGATGCAGAACAGGCTAAATGCGTATTTGGATAGCCCGGCTGTAAGGGAAATGCTTCGTAAGTGAAGTGTCTATGCTGCCTGGGTATTTACCAGAGGAGTAACGACTGAGCTCAGCGGCGCGTTTTAGCGCGTCCTCTGCAGCGAAGGGTTAGCTGGGGTTACGCTTCCTTCACATGCTAGTGTTTTTTCAATGCTTTCCTGACTGCTCTTGAGACCTTTATTCCAAGTTTCACCCCATTTCCACCCGGGACAAAGTCCAACGCCGCCCATAGTGCTTCCTCAGCAGCATCTGCCCAAGACGCTCCACTAGCCCACCTGGTTATGCGGTCCCATAAACCCTCAGGATCTTTCTCTGTCAGGGCTACTGCCTCAGATTTTCCAATACCAGCCGATATCAAGCGTTTCTGAATATCGCGCACTGCCGTTATGACTTCAGCGTTCCGCTCTTGTAGCAACTGCATCAGACCGTGTGCATGCTCTCGGTACTCGTCACGGAAATCTCGAACATCGCTTCGGACTTCTCCCAAGAGCTTAATAACCTGCCGGCTTCCCTGAATGCTGTCTTCTTTTTTGGCGAATTCCTCCCAGACCCTCTGCAGGAAGGAGCCCCCTGCTCTGATCGCATCAGCACGAGCTATCGTAGTCTCACCCGTGTCTTCGGTTCTAATGAATATCCATCCTAGTTCTCTCTCAAGATGACTGATCATCTGAACAGGAATGCCAAGATCATCGATGCACTCTTCTATAATCTTTCGCTCCTTCTGCCAATCCAAGCCAAACGGCGCTGTCACGGTTACCCGATACACCATAGAATGTAAGAAGAAAAGAGGAAGTGCGACCGTGTCGCCAAGAATCCTCTGTCGATCCGCAGTGAGTCTTTCAAGAACTTGTCCCTTAATTGACCTTCGATCTTCCAAATACTTTTCTTGTGTTTCTGGTATTCTCGCGATGATTTCCATTTTCGAGAGAAGTCGATTTGCTTCGTCGCGAAGGCTGGCAAACTCCTCTTCGTTCTGCGGCCAAGCAAGTTGCTCGCAAGTAAAGGCGAGGAACGTCGCGTTTAGCGAGAGTTCGGTAAGTTGTCCGATCATCTGACCTCCTTTGTGGACTCCGAATTCTATGCGGGTCTAATTGTCGTTGACTAGCTAACATTGCGGCTCAGTTGACGGCCACCCGCGGGAGCGAGAGTCCAACCGGCCACTGGATTATCCATCGCTAGCGTCGCCGGTCAACTGCAGCCGCTGGTTAGGCGGGTCTCTTCAACAACGTCAATAATGCATCCACGGATTCGATCAGTTCAAGGTCGAAGCTCTCTTTGATCACTTCGCGACAACGTCGAAAATCAGAGTCAAACGACGCGAAGTACTTGCACCCCAGATGACTCGCGGCGGCTATGTGAAGCAAATCAGCAAGGCCAATCTGATGAAAAGCCAGAAGAAAAAGGCGGCTCCCAAGGTGCTTTGCATCAATCGTAAAGTTCTTGAGATCTACCTTAAGTACGCCATTGAGACCGTGGCATTCCATGAACGACAAATTGAGAAAACAATCCCGCATGACGGCCACTTTCGGCGCTTTATTGACATTATGGCTATCATCAACTTCTTTTGCTTCCTGGATCCCTGCTTTATAGATTCTCTTCAAGTAGTCTCCGACCTCCTTGCGTGACAATCTGTCGACACAGATGTTCCCTGCTGCTTGAGATGCGATCTGTTTAAATGAAGCGTGTGCATGCCACTCAGTGAGTTCCAGTATCGCAAGAGGTGTTGTAACTGGGACGCATTCGCTCTCTCCAAGCTGAGCTAGCTCCCGCACGTCTGCCATTTTGTCAAGACGCCCGGTGTATTTGAACAGATTGCGTACCGCCTCCTCATACTCGTCCCCAAGTCTGGCCGGATCATCTTCATCGATGCCACGAGAAGTTTCGATGCCTTCGGCTGACCAATAATCGACAATTACTGATGTGTCAAAGTAGACAGCTGGAAGCAGCTCATCTCGAAGGCGACCTTCGTCGATGATAGGTTGTTTAACACCGCTTCGCATATTTGCCTAACGGATCGCGGATGAGCGGTCGACGAAGTCGAGCCGTTCGATCCGCGGGTTAGGCACTCGTAGGTTTCTCAGCCAATTGGTCCTTCTATTCTCCTTGCTTCAGGAACCGTTCTAAAAGGCCGGAATCACTTCTTTGTCAGCCGAAACATACAACTCCGTCTTAGCGAAATACATCAGCCAGGACCCATATTCTTAAACAGGTATAGTCCTTCTTTTCCCGGCGCGACGATGTCTTTCCATCCGTT
>JABAOH010029636.1_pt1 | contig 12757 bp, 13 predicted proteins | sample 7062181 | NCBI WGS metagenome assembly JABAOH01 (sample SAMN14538630, study PRJNA623070) | marine sediment metagenome | biome: marine biome [ENVO:00000428]; feature: marine pelagic biome [ENVO:01000023]; material: deep marine sediment [ENVO:00002113]; isolation source: pool of 5 deep marine... | reverse complement strand
GCTTGTAAAGCTGCCGGCTCCGTGGGCTCGAAGAATCTTTTATCACCGGCGATTAATTCTTTTACAAGCCTGGCCGGTTGCGGCCCCAAAGCCTGTGATATATAGAAAGTCGGCTGGAAGAGATCGACAGGCCCGGAATATTTTCGATGGATATTAGGATTTGTCTCTGGTGAGCCTTCGTTTGCGACTATGTTGGCCATTTGGGTGCCCGGATAAATTCTGATACCAAGCGGTGCACCCGCACAATCAGGAGCAATTTGCTTAATAAATTCAATTGTTTGCGAGACCGTTTCCGGCGTCTCACCCGGCCCGCCGAACAGTAAGTCTATCATAACCTTTATATCATTCTCACGGCACAAACGCACCGCCAAAGCAAGGTCATCTTTTAGGTGAGCCTGGCCGTAAGTCTTTAGCATTGAAGGGCACGCCGAGTCACCCGTGAAGTTAATACCTACACAGCCCGCTTTTCTCATAATCCTGGCAAGCTCGGCGTCGAAAGGTACTACCGCCATATACGTGTACCAGCTCAAGCCTTTACTAATCGAGCGCCGCTCGAACTCTTCGCAGACCGCAAATGCGTGCGTTCGAGGAATGTTAAATTCAGAGTCGCACAAGTGTAGTACATCCACTCCCTGTGCTATGAGGGATTGGGCTTCATTAGCGACTTCTGAAGGCTCCCGGAGCCTCAATGTCGGGCCTTTAGTTAAGGGGTCGGCACAATAAATGCATCGACGATTGCAGCCGCGTTTCGTCTCAAGACCACACTGTCCTCCCTTTTCCAGGTAAGTTAGATTATCAATCTGGTTACGACTGGTCGGCAGAGAAAGTGGTGCAGGCCAGGATGGCCGATTGCTGTAAATCTCTCCATTACGCCGCCAGACTAAGCCATCGACACGTTCAAAACACTCTGATTGCTGTAATTCATTAAATAGTGAAACTATTGCCTGCTCACCGTCACCACAAATACCGAACTCGGCGCCGGTATATTCGACAATACGCCTGGCATAAATGGAAAAACCAACCCCGCCGATTACGATTGGCGCATCGGTCATACTTCGTATTCCACGGATGGTCTCAGCCAGGTCAGGGACAAACCACCGGGCACTCGGCCAAAAACAATCATCCGTATTACGAAACGAAATACCCACCAACTGTGGACTATGGGTAGCAAAATGGTCGCGGAGAATCTTCGATGGCTCGTCAGTTAGGCACAAATCCAAAATTTCTACATCAATACCAGCTTTTTTGGCGCTTGCCGCAATATAATCCAGAGCAATTGGGCCTATCGGAGGGACCATCCTGTTTGTGTTAATCAGCGTCAACATACATCTACCATAATATGTGCGTTATGGGAGTGTTCAGACTTGTTGCTGCTTGTCTTGTGATTTTTTCCTGCGTTCTGATAACCAGCTCAGTACTATGCCTAATTCAAACAGCAAATACAACGGTATTCCGAGAGTTACCTGAGACACTACATCCGGCGGAGTGGCCATGGCAGCTACTACGAATATGCCGAGCAGGACAAACTTTCTTGACCTGCGCAATCCCTCGATTGAAACCAAACCCGTTTTATTTAAAAAGAAAATAGCTATCGGGGTCTGAAAAGCAATGCCAAAAACCAGCATCAGCATAGTTATAAAAGATATGTAATTCGCGAAAGTAAAATTGGAACTGACGCCGAGGACTCTCTCGTTGAATTTCACAAGGAAACTAAGCGTAAGCGGCGCCACTACTAATACGAAGAACAAAGCCCCCGTCACAAATAGTGCCGCCGAAAAAGGTGTGGCGAGGTGAACATAGCGTTTCTCATGTGGATAAAGTCCGGCGGCAACAAACATCCATAACTGATAGAAGACCCAAGGTGAGGTTAGTATCAGACCTGAGATTAAAGCTATTTTTATGTAGCTAATGATACCATCGGCAGGAGCAAGGGTTTGCAGGCGGGCTTGTACACCCATAACACCGATATAAGGTCCTTCTATAAAGGCGATTATTTTTGAACACAAAACAAGGCAAATGACAGTACCGAGCCCCAGCCCTAACAGCGCACGAATCATGCGCATTCGCAATTCCTCAAGGTGGTCTCCCAGACTCATTGTGCTATCGAGGGGGTCTTGTATCTTTTTCTTCTTCTTGGTCTTGCCCATCTCTATCCGTTAGGCGAGTCTGAAGAAACTTTCAGTTCAGGCATGTTAGCTCATGGTCTCGGATTCGTCCAAACCAGCGGCGTCCTTGACCTCTTCTGCGACATCGTCCTTTATCTTCTTTACATCACTTACCAAATCATCCTTGGTTTCTTCTACTTCGCGAACTCCCTTCTTGAACTCCGTCAGACTCTTACCCAGACCGCGGGCAATCTCGGGCAGCCGCCTGCCGAATAGAAGCACCGCGATAATAAGAATAATGATAAGCTCAAACGGACCGGGCGTCCAAAACCCCAGATATTGCATATATTCAGTCATTTTATAGTCTCCTAAGTCATCTATCGCAGTATTATAACACCACTTTAGTTGTTTCGTCAATAAAGATGATGCACAATAAATTTAATTGACAAAAATACCAACAAAAAGTATAAACCAAATCGGCCTCAGCGTCAAGTAAACCCCATTAGAAATTTCCATTGGAGGAAATGGGGCGATTCGGCATCGATACAACCACCGCAGGCCCGTTAGATGAAGATGAACATCCGTTTTAAAAAGTCTTAGGAGAAGTTGCTATGAGTATCCCGCGTTTAATCGCAGGCATTTCAGTTATTACCATATTAACTATACCATCCTCTGTTCCGGCCTTTGCACAGGAAACAGTTATTGTTAGGCCAAAAGAAATTGACGATGTCCTGATAAATCCCGGGATCGGCTTTATGACGTTTCAGAGATTCAACGGCGATGAATTAAACGAAGGTAAAAGGTGGACCGAGGGCAAGCCCATTGTTTATCAGGAATTTGACGGCAATCTGGAAAACAAAGACCATCCTATGACGACGATAGCGTATTTCCGAATTTATTGGAAATTCATCGAACCGCAAATGCACAAATATCGATGGGACCTGATAGATAAAGCCCTTAAGACCGCACGCCAGCGAGGCCAGACCCTGATGCTGCGTATAGCACCATACGGAACAGGCACTGAAAACGACGTTCCGGACTGGTATCGTGCAATGGTCGGCAAGAGTAAAGATTTGCCGGAGAAGAAGTGGCAGGTTGACCCTGAGGACCCAAGGTACGTCGAGTATTTCACAAATATGATAAGAATTCTCGGCAAACGTTATGATGGGCACCCGGACCTCGAAAGCGTGGACGTTGCGATTGTCGGAGCATGGGGTGAAGGTGCAGGCTCTGCTCTATTGACACACAAAACGAGACAGGCACTGGTCGATGCCTATATCGACTCTTTTAAGAAAACGCATCTTGTTATGCTTCTCACTGATGAGAAAACAAACGGCTATGCGCTTTCCAGGGCCGATGTCGGCTGGAGGGTCGATTGTCTCGGAGATATGGGAGGGTTCAGTCCAACCTGGTCACACATGAACGATTATTATCCGCAGGCAATCATCAACTTTGGCGTGCGGGAGGCCTGGAAAAAGGCTCCGGTAACGCTTGAGGTTTGCTGGGTAATGCAGCACTGGAAAGATATGGGCTGGGACGTTGACCACATTATCGACGAGTCGCTCAAGTGGCACATTTCTTCTTTTAACGCTAAATCCTCACCGGTGCCGAACGAATGGTGGCCTTCGGTCAACAGGTGGCTGAAAAAGATGGGCTACAGATTTGTGCTTCGCAAGTTTACATACCCGGCAACGCTGAATTCGAACAGTAAACTGTCTTTCACTTCATGGTGGGAAAACAAGGGCGTTGCGCCATGTTATAAAAAATTCCCTCTTGCTCTTCGCCTTAAAAACAATGAAAAAACTGAAATCTTAGTCACCAAGGCCGATATCAGAACCTGGCTGCCGGGCGACAATCTTTATGACGACACCGTCCTGGTTCCGTCCAATATACCTCAGGGAGAATATGACCTGCAAATCGGCATTCTCGACCCGCTGTCCAATAAGCCCAAAGTTAAACTCGCCATATCCGGAAAGGAACCGGATGGCTGGTACTATCTTGGGAAAATAAAGATTCGAAATTAGGCGCTCTACCTTCACTGCTCTGATAGTGTAATTCTGAAAATCGTAAGAGTTAGACGTATCAGCCGGGCCTTCTTTTTCCTGAAGTTTGTCTGATAAGGCAGGTAAAAAAATATCTTTTTTTGTAACGTAACTGCTTTAATAACAAATGCTTATACCTATAGAAAGGTATTTCTCTTGCTTTTTTGGCCCATTTCTGTTATCATAACAAAATCATAAGAGAGTAATGATTTGCTGATGTTTTCCGAGAGGGGCGATAATGAGCAAATTTTATTACGAAACCTGGCTTCCATTTATTGTTAACAAAAGGCGGATTCTTTTTCTTGCTATTGCGAGCTATATCGCCTTGTGCTAAGCAGGTGTAGATTCTTTAGTTTGTTAGCCGTTCAGTTTCGAACGGCTTTTATTATGCGCTCATAAACCTTAAAACATTTGACATATCCGCGACACTAAATTACGCTTATAAAAACCAATACACCAATTATTGGACTTTGCGCTAAGAACGCAATCTAAGGTGGGGCTCCCAAGCTCGTTTGGGGGTCTTTTTTGGCACCAAAATCAACGTTTTTTATGGACCTGTTTTTACAAAGTGCTCTCTTGAAAAGAATATCCGTCATTTCGACCGGAGCCCCCGTTCTTGCTTTCGCAAGAAAGCACGGGGGTGAAGCGGAGAAATCTATTAGAAAACCAGACTTCTCCATTCGCCTTGGAAGTACCTTTCAGACATAGGATAACTTGAAATGATATCTATAATGTTTTCTATAAAGCATTTACAAAGCTCATTTAGGGGACCTGCAAAATGATAATAGTTACAGGTGGAGCCGGTTTTATCGGCTCAGCACTAATCGCTGCCCTAAACAAAAGGCAAATTACCGATATCCTTGTCGTTGATGAACTGGGCACAGACCGGAAATGGAAGAACTTGCGGAATCTGTCCTTCACCGATTATGTCGAAAAAGACGATTTTCTCGAAATGGTTATCGAAGACAAGCTCAACAGCTCCGTCGATGCCGTCTTTCATCTCGGCGCCTGCTCGGATACTACCGAAACAAACGCCTCCTATCTCATAAAAAACAACTACGAATACAGCAAGCTGTTAGCCCAATGGGCGATCGACGCCGACGTTCGTTTTATCTACGCTTCCAGCGCAGCTACCTACGGTGACGGCTCAGCCGGCTTTAGTGATGACCAGGAAAAAATTGAAATCCTCAGACCTCTGAATATGTACGGCTACTCCAAGCACCTGTTTGACCTCTGGGCACGCAGTGCTGACCTGTTCAAAAAGCTCGCAGGGCTCAAATACTTTAACGTATTTGGGCCGAATGAATATCACAAAGCCGATATGCGAAGTTTTGTCATTAAGGCCTTCGAGCAGATAAATGCCACAGGCAAAGTCCGCCTCTTCAAATCATACAAGCCCGAATACGCCGATGGCGAGCAGTTACGCGACTTTATTTACGTCAAGGATGCGGTTGATATGACTTTGTTTTTTTACAACAAACCCCAGATAAGCGGACTTTTTAACATCGGCACCGGAAAAGCCCGTACCTGGAACGACCTGGTAAAAGCCGTCTTCGCTGCTATGGGTAAAGAGCTAAATATCGAATATATCGAAATGCCCGATTCAATCCGCAACCAGTACCAATACTATACCGAAGGCGACATAACCAACCTCCGCAAATCCGGTTACAACAAAGAAACAATCCCACTCGAAGAGGCTATCAAAGACTATGTCCAAAACTATTTGCAAAAAGATGGATATTTAACCGGCACCTAATCATTTTTATTCCTTAAAGCGAGTTTCAAATGCCTTTTACACCATATCATTTCGGGCCCAGTGGTTTCATTGGGCTGGTATTTAGAAAGTGGCTCGACTTCCCGGTCTTCGTCCTGGCCAACGTGATTGTGGACTTTGAGGTCCTGGTTGTTATGCTCTTCAATCTTGGATGGCCGAGACACCGCTATTGCCATACCTTCTTAATCGGGGCAGCAGTAGGGGCCCTCTGGGGCCTGGCGGCATATCCGCTGCGGAATATCTTCAAAAAGCTTATGAATCTACTTCGCATACCTTACAAAACTAGTTTACCTAAAATGGTCATCTCCGGAATCCTCGGCCTCTGGCTCCATATTTTGATTGACGGTGCATATCACTTTGATGTAAAAATACTTTGGCCTAATAAAATAATATCAATATGGAGAATCATTCACCGCCACCTGGGTAAAGAACAGATTGAAACAATGGGCCTTATTTTCTTTCCTGTTGCCCTTGTTGCGTATATATTTGCTGTCAGGTCTTTTTCAAGAAACAGCAGGCTTCAAAACAGGCCTGGAGATAAGTGATTCTATTTGGAGTCATCTTATGAAAAGAATTCTGAAATACTTCCTGCGAGGACTTCTAATTTTCGTCCCCGCTGGCCTTACGATTTTTATACTCTTTCACGTTTTTACCAGTCTGGACAAACTCTTTCGCGAACGGTTGCCATTTATACAGGTTCCTGGATTGGGGCTTTTGGTGGGGCTTTTGGTTACGATTGGCGGAATATTTCTCATCGGCTTATTCGCATCGAATTTTGTGGGCAAAAAACTCTTTGGACTCGTGGATAAGATCTTCGCCAATGTCCCTCTGGTCAAGATGCTCTATAGCGCCATTAGAGACCTCGTGGAGGCCTTTGCCGGCGAAAAGAAAAAATTCGACAAGCCAGTACTCGTAACGCTCGGACCCGGTTGTGACGCAAAGGTGGTCGGCTTTATGACCAGAGAAAGCCTCGACAATCTCGGGCTAAAGGACCATGTCGCCGTCTATTTTCCGCAGTCCTACAACTTCGCCGGCAATGTCCTGCTCTTTCCCAAAGAGGCCGTCAAGCCCCTGGATATTGAAAGCTCCGAGGCAATGACATTTATCGTCTCCGGCGGCGTCGCAGGCTGACACGCACACAGCCAAAAGTAGCTGCAAATCAGCATTTCTTTTAGTAAACAAAGGGACACTTGCCATTTTCCGCCGACCCCGTATAATTGCAGTTCAAATGTATCCTGGTTTGCTGAGAAAGATGTATGGCAAAGACAGCTATCGAACAAGTTGAGTTGTTAAAGCGCGGCACCGTCGAGATATTCACCGAGACCGAGCTGACTGAAAAACTCACTGAGGCGGCCAAGACACCCAGACAGTTGCGAATCAAGCTCGGCCTGGACCCTACCAGTCCTGATATACACCTCGGCCACACGGTCGTATTGCGAAAGATGCGCCAGTTCCAGGACCTCGGCCACAAAGCAGTTCTTATCATCGGAGACTATACCGCGCGAATCGGCGACCCTTCCGGCCAGGACACCACCCGGCCCATGCTTTCGCCTGAACAAATCGAACAAAACGCCAGGACTTACTTCGAGCAGGCAGGCAAAATCCTCGATACCTCCGGAGACAAGCTCGAAATCAGGTACAATAGTGAATGGCTTTCAGACCTGAGACTCGCTGACATCATTAAGCTCACCAGCAATATGACCGTAGCCCGAATGCTTGAGCGAGACACCTTTGAGCTGCGACACAAGAAAGGCGACCCTATTGGTATCCATGAATTCCTGTATCCGCTCATGCAGGGTTATGATTCAGTGATGATAAAAAGCGACGTTGAATTAGGCGGCACCGACCAGACTTTCAATAACCTTGTTGGCAGAGACCTGCAGCGAATCCACGACCAGAGCCCGCAGGTCGTAATTACCATGCCCATCCTTGTCGGCCTGGACGGCAACGAAAAGATGAGTAAATCCAAGGGCAACTACGTCGGCGTTACAGATGAGCCGAAAGATATGTTCGGCAAGATTATGAGTATCTCCGATGATATGATGGAAAACTACTTTACGCTCTTAACCGACCTTACGAGCGAAAAAATAGCTGAGCTTGTAAATCCTAACAAGACACACCCCAAGCAAGCCAAGGTCTTCTTAGGCAAAACTATAGTTGCTCAATTTTATGACAAATCCACCGCTCAAACCGCCGCCGCCGAATTCGACAAGGTATTCGCACAGGGCCAACTGCCCGACGAAATACCAGAAGTTAAAATAACTGCCGAGCCCGTCGCCGCGAGCAAGCTGCTGCTCCACTGTAAGCTCGTCTCAACTGGTGGCGAGGCAAAGAGAATGATCAAACAAGGCGGCGCATCCATCGACGGCAAAAAATTAGACGACCCGAACGCTGAAATCACCCCCAAAGACGGCATGGTTGTCCGCGTCGGAAAAAGAAAATTCGCAAAACTAAAGCTAAAAAACAAGTAGTCATTTCCAGAAACCGGTTCATCTCCATGTCATTACACCCTTGTCCTTCCGAGCGCAGCGCACATACCTTTGCCATTCCGAGCGCAGCGCACATACCTTTGTCATTCCGAGCGCAGCCCCCCGTTCTTGCTTTCGCAAGAAAGCACGGGGGCGTAGTCGAGGAATCTATTGGAAAAAGTCATTGCGAGTCCGCCGAAGGTGGACGCGGTAATCTCAACTTCTCCATTCAAAATCTATTCGATATTCTATATTCCTTGCCCTGTACTCTTATGAACTTATGGTTGACGCATCCCGACTCAGACACTAAAATTACTCACTTCTGTATCGAATCCTGTAGGGTGGGGCTTGCCCCACCATTAGAATCAATTAACCAATATGAGAGTAAAGAATGACAAAAATTAACGAAAACTTCCTGAAACTCCAGGCCGGCTATCTCTTCCCAGAAATCGGCCGAAGGAAAAAGGCCTTTCAGGAAGCCAATCCGGACGCCAAAATCATCAGTATGGGTATTGGCGATGTTACCCAGCCTCTGGCGCCTGCTGTCGTCGAAGCGATGAAAAAGGCGGTCGACGAAATGGGCCGCAGCGAGACCTTTAGAGGTTATGATGACGGCGGTATAGGATATGAATTCCTAAGACAAGCCATACGAGATAATGATTATAAGTCTCGCGGCGTTAATATCGACATCGACGAAATCATCGTCAGTGATGGAGCAAAATGTGATACCGGCAATATGCAGGAAGTTTTCGGCCTCGACAACGTCGTTGCCGTGTCCGACCCCGTCTATCCGGTATATGTGGATACCAACGTTATGGCCGGCAGAACCGGCGGACCAGCCAAACAGGGCAGGTACGAAGGTATTGTTTATATGCCCTGTACCGAAGAAAATAATTTTGTACCGGACCTACCTAAGGAGAAGGTAGATTTAATTTACCTGTGTTTCCCTAACAATCCAACAGGCGCGGTGGCAACAAAAAAGCAATTGAAAAAATGGGTCGATTATGCACGCGAAAATAAGGCCATAATCCTTTTCGACGCCGCTTACGAGGCCTTTATCTCCGAGGCCGACATACCGCACTCAATATATGAGATTGATGGTGCAAAGGAAGCAGCCATAGAGTTTCGCAGTTTCTCTAAAACCGCCGGCTTTACCGGCCTCAGATGTGCATTCACCGTTATTCCGAAGAAGTTGAAGGCCTACACAAAAGACGGCAGGGCGGTCGAGGTCGCCCCTATATGGAAAAGACGCCACTGCACTAAATTCAACGGCGTATCGTATGTCACCCAGACCGGTGCCGCTGCCGTTTACAGCCCACAAGGCAAAGAGCAAAATCAGCGGATTATCGATATCTATATGACCAATGCCAAGCGCATCCGTGAGACGCTCAGCCGTATCGGTTATACCGTTTACGGCGGCGTTAACGCACCTTATATTTGGTTAAAAACCCCGAACGGTGTAAGCTCCTGGGAGTTTTTTGACACATTGCTTAACAAGGCCCACGTTGTTATTACTCCCGGTGCGGGCTTCGGCTCAGCCGGAGAAGGTTTCGTCCGGCTCACCGCCTTTGCCACACCGGAAAACGTCAAAGAAGCCCTGGAGCGATTTCAAAAAGTGTAAATCGAAATCGGATTTTTACAAGATGACAACAGCATATATCGGCCTGGGCAGCAATTTAGGCAACAGACAGGACCATATAAATAGTGCCCTCAAAATGCTCACCCAAGTCTCCGATATCGAACTTGCTCGTGCAAGTAAAATAATCGAGACGACTCCGCTGGCACAAGCCGAGCAGCCTGACTATTTAAACGCTGTTGCCGAACTAAGGACAACACTAAGCCCAGACGATTTACACAAGACACTGGTCAATATTGAAACCGCGCTCGGCAGAACACGACAGGAAAAATGGTCGTCGAGAATCATCGACCTGGACATCTTGCTGTACGGCCCCGAAGTAATAGACAGCCCGCATTTAACCATCCCGCATCCACAAATGCACCTACGCTCGTTTGTCCTTAAGGGTCTTTGTGAGCTTGATGCCAATTTGCTTCATCCGGTTATGAACAAATCGGTCTGCGAATTGGCTAATCGACTGAACGGCTGTGACTTTGTCCATAATCCCCACTTGCCGCAGCTTGTCAGCATAGCCGGCATTATTGGCGTCGGAAAAACTACTCTGGCAAAAAAACTATCGAACCGCCTCGGCTGTCAAATGCTGCCCGAACCCTACGACACTAATCCCTTTATGCCTGACGTTTACGCCGGGAAAAAAGAGCTCGCCCTCGATTCGCAATTATATTTCCTCACCAGCAGAGTTGAACAGTTGAATCATAACGCATTAAAAAAGGGCCAGATATATATAACTGACTATATCTTTGATAAAGAGCTTATCTATAGCAGCCAAACACTGACCCCGGAACAATTGGCCTTGTACGAGAAAATTTATCAGCCCTCTCATCGCAAGATAACTTTGCCGGTGTTGGTGATATATCTGGTTGATTCGATACAGAATTGCCTTGAGCGTATTCACAAACGAAATCGTCCTTACGAACAGAAAATCGAGCAACAGTTTTTGGAAAATCTTAATGCCGGTTACGAGCAGCTCTTGAAGCACTGGAAAACCTGCCCCGTTATCCGTAAACAAACCTCAGAGCTGGACTACACCGAAGATGCCAATATCGACCATCTAAAAAATCAGATAAAATGTTATGTTGCTGGCCAACCTGTAATTACGAGCGCAAAGGGCCTTCAGCACTGAGCAGGGTCGAAGGAAAAGCAATCTAAAATGTAATGATGGAAGTTGCAAAAACAATCGAATCGGTCAGAAGTTTAGTAAAAGCCGCCCGCAGCGGTGACAAAAAAATCGGCTTTGTCCCGACAATGGGAGCACTGCACATCGGCCACATCTCGTTAATCGAAGCAGCCGTCAAGGAATGCGACTTTGTTGTTGTCAGCATCTTTGTCAATCCCACACAGTTTGGCCCCGGCGAAGATTTTGAAAAATATCCGAGACCTCTGGAGGCCGACCTTGAAATTTGCAGAAAGGCAGGAATTAATGTTGTTTTCACTCCAACGCCCGAGCAAATGTACTCCGCTGAAAATCTCACCTGGGTAAATGTCGAGAAATTAACAGAATCGCTCTGTGGCCAATTTCGTCCATCCCACTTTCGCGGAGTAACTACTGTTTGTGCCAAGTTATTTAATATCGTTGCTCCTGATATTGCTTATTTCGGCCAGAAGGACGCTCAGCAGGCATTTGTTATTAAGCGAATGGTCGCTGACTTGAATATGCCCTTGGAAATTGTCATCTGTCCCACAGTCCGCGAACCGAACGGCCTGGCCGTAAGCAGCAGGAACAAATATCTAACCGAGCAGCAAAAAAAGGACGCTGCAAACCTTTACAAATCCCTCCAAAAGTGCCGTCAAATGATTGATGCTGGCGTCAAAGAATCCACAGAAATCATTACCGAAATACGCAAAATATTACAACAGGTTCCGTCAATAGAGATAGAATATATAAGTATCGTTGACGCCGAGACACTCCAGGACATTGACCGCATCGCCGGCAAAGTCCTCGCAGCCGTAGCCGTCAGAATCGGCCCCGCAAGACTAATAGACAACATTCTCGTGGACACCGGTGAATAGTAATATATAATGACGGCCCAGTAGTCGTAGTAATGAGCAGTAAAGTAAATCAAATCACAAGATACCAATCATGCTCGTAAAGATACTAAAAAGCAAGTTACATCGTGCAACGGTCACTGACACAAAGCTGCACTACCCCGGCAGTATTGAGATAGACTCCGCCCTTATGGAAGCAGCCGGCATCTTGCCTTACGAATCTGTCCTGGTCGCCGACCTAAACAATGGCAACAGGCTGGAAACCTACGTAGTCCCCGCGGAAGCCAACACCGGCCAGGTCGTAATACTTGGTGCAGCAGCCCGGTTGATTAAGCCAAATGACATCGTCATCATTCTTAGCTTCGGTTTCTTCACCCCTGAACAGGCCAAAGAATTTAAACCAAAAATTGTCGTTCTCGACGAAAACAACAAAATAACAAAGTAGCGAATTAGAATTAGTGGTTATTGTCTAAATACAAAAGACTAAAAGATATACACAATACGATATACGCGATACGATAAATGTTTCCTGAACTTTTCGAGATACCTTTAATCCATGTGACCCTAAAAAGCTATGGCCTGATGATGGTCATTGGTTTTCTTGCCGCCGTCTCTCTGATAAGGCGTCTCAGCCGCAATATCACACCCGACCCTCAGCTCATTACCAACGCCGCCCTTTACTCGTTAATAGGCGGAGTAGTAGGGGCGCGTCTGTTCTACGTAATTCATTATTTTGAGCATTTTAA
>JABAOH010000358.1_pt5 | contig 12759 bp, 12 predicted proteins | sample 7062181 | NCBI WGS metagenome assembly JABAOH01 (sample SAMN14538630, study PRJNA623070) | marine sediment metagenome | biome: marine biome [ENVO:00000428]; feature: marine pelagic biome [ENVO:01000023]; material: deep marine sediment [ENVO:00002113]; isolation source: pool of 5 deep marine... | reverse complement strand
GGTAAACGCTCACCACAAGTGGCGGTCACCCGCGCAAGGGCATCATCATAGATGAGGGCAATTCTGGGCCGGCCCATGCTTTCAGATTTGCCACCTATTAGTCAATCTCCTGCCAACCGTCTGCTACTATTGTCCTGCTACGCCCGCAAGACTTACGTAACTAATAGGCGAGCCGCGCTTTGGGCTATGGACGGTATTTGAGGATGAAGGAAATTCCGTGTCCAGGATGTTGGGGAGGCATATCGCTGGGAGGGATCCCTCCTTCGCCCAAAATCCAACCGTGTTCTTCATCAATGAAGACGACTCTGTCCAGCCTCACACCCTTTATTCCTTCTGTTCCAGTTTCCACTTGTTCCCAGGTCTTGCCACCATCTCGTGTACGTAAAGCAACACCGCCGTACCCGACTGCCCAGCCGTAAGTAGGTGTGGGAAAAGAGCAGTCAATCAGGCCGAACTCGTTCTGTGTTCCATTTACCTTTGGGGTAACTACCTCCCACGTTTTCCCTCCATCAGTCGTATGGAGCAGGGGGCCTCCCATGGCAAGCCACCCTTCATTAGCATTGCTGAAAGAGAACCTATGTGGTAGAAAACTCCCCGAATGAGCCCACGGGGTGTCTGCAATTTGGAAGGTCTTTCCTCCGTCCTCTGTTCTGAGAATCATGGGAGGGCGGGATTCCCATCCTTGGCGCGTAGGATCTTTCATGAGGGGCCCAGCGCAAATAACCCAGCCATGAGTTTTGTCCAGGAAGAATATCCCGTCCAGACCGACATCCAGGCGATCGCTATATGGGTGACTAATCTCTTGCCAGGAGGCCCCACCATCTCGAGTATGCACCAGAGCCGAGGGTTGGCCCGGCTCCGGCTGCGCGCGTCCTCGTTTGATTCCCCACGCCTCGTCTTCTGAAACCACCGCGATATCTCGCAATCTGGTGCCTCTGGCCATGGTATGAATCCATGAATCTCCCCCGTCGGTGGTCCTCCAAATCAAAGTACCATCCAAACCACTGCGAATGGCCCAGCCGGTTTTCTCGTCGAGAAAGTCAATCTGAATTCCCTCAGGTACCTCAGTTGCCCATGAGGTCCCACCATCATTTGTGCTGAGCAACTTTCTGCCTACAACGGCAACCCATCCCTTGTCTTGGTCTACGAAAGCCATGTCAGAATAAGCCTCCGGCGATTCTCCGACACCGGGATCGCTGACGCGCACAGCCTCCCAGTGTCGGCATTATGAAAGTGAACCAACTGAGGAGTTACAACCCGACATGAATAGCGCAACCATGACTATTCCTGTGGAAGCAAGAAAGATGATTCTCTTACACATTCGCCTCACCAGACCACAAGTTTAGTGTCCGCGCTGGGCTTTCTTGGCCGGCCGATGGGCAATGGAAGGAACAAGCGAGTTGGTTGGCAAAGCCGGATGAAGCCACGGTGCTCTCCGGACTGCTGTGGTGGGTATATGATACACCATTTGGGGATTGAGGGGAGGATGAATCCAGGTGGCAGAAGCGGTTGCTTCTACCCAACGAGATAGAACCTTCGGCGGGGTCAGGAGACCCCGCCCTGCAAAAGACTGACGGCGGGCAAGCCCACTTCATGTTTCTTCCACGCCCTACCCTACCCCATACGAACCCGGTCACAGCCCGAACTGTGCCGAGTGGCCCAATGACCCAACTGCAGAGCAGAACGCAGCGGCATGTTTACCGAGCCCCCATGTGTCCGAATATCGCAGGTCGGCTGTGGGCGAAAATTGGGACCCGCGGCCTTGTCAAGATTCCGGACAATTCCCTGAAGCCGACGCCAGGAAACGCCGTTGACAACATTGTAATTTGCTTAAAGAATTCAAGCGAGGAGACAAAGATGAGCGCGTTTCGCAAAGTGCTTCTGACAGCAAGCGGCCTGATGACAGTTGGACTGATTTGCGCGGCCGCGGTAAGAGGCGATGTGCATTCGGCCTCATATACGGGATCGAAGTTGTGTCTGGCCTGTCACAAAGCAACCAACAAGCCGATCACTGAGACTTATCCGAAGACAAGCCATGCCCTCAACTTCTGGAAGGTGGGGGAAGAGAAGGAAGGGCAAAAGATACTTGCCGACTTCAGCAAGGATCCGGGCTTCACCCGGGCCGAGGTTGCCTATGTTCTCGGAGTCGGCAGAACCGAGCAGGCTTATCTGGACAAGAACTTCCAGTTGCTTCCTCTCTTTTGGGAGGTCGCCAGCGAGAGTTGGGTCAAGCGAATGCCCTCTGTTGACGGCGCCGCCCAGTGTCTTGCCTGTCACACCACCGGCTATGACCAGGCGAACAAGAAATGGGCAGAGTCTGGTGCGGGCTGTGAGTCCTGTCACGGGCCGGGCAGCGAACACTTGGCATCGAGCGACAAGAAAGGTTCAATCGTACGGCCGAACACCCTTGATCCGCATAGAGAGGCGATGATTTGCGGGCAGTGCCACAGTCTCGGCCAAGCCCGATCAAGTCCTTCTCCACGCTCTCCGGAGTATCGGCCCGGCGATGATCTGGCCGCCACCTTTGATGACGCCAAGCCGGGCGCGCACGCGCCCCATGAAATACCGCCCTGGACGCAATACTCCGAGTGGCTCCAGAGCAAACACGCCAGCGCGTCTCCTCCCGTTACCTGCACCAAGTGCCACGAGCCGCACGGGATCGGCGGCCTGCCTCACGAGTTGCTCAAGGAAGGCAATGCTCTCTGCCAGGATTGCCATACGACGCTGAGCGATGTACATAAGGACGTGGTGGATCAAGGAAAGACCACTTGCGCAAGTTGCCACATGCCGCAGGGGAGCCACTTCTTCAAGAAGCCGGCGGGAAGTGACTGATCCGGCTTCGGCTTGCAGGTACAGTCCACCTTGTTCTTGATTGGCTGAGGCGATATTCGCTGTNNAAACGTACAGCCTTGCGCTGACGCATTCGGAGGCCGGCTCGATTCTGTTGTACGATGCCGACAAAGAGAAACTCGTCTTCGAGCACGTAATCGGAGAGAAGGCTGACGAGTTGACGGGCATGGAACTTGAGCCGGATCAAGGCCTCGCCGGAGTTGCATTCAAGAACTGCAAGACCCTGGTTTCTGAAGACGCGGCGGCAGAGCGCGCGTATCTGCGAGAACTGGGGAGAAGCTGGGCTATGTCACAGAGAACATGGTGACGGTTCCGCTCATGTCACCTGAGATTGAGCCGATTGGTGTGATGCAGATCATCAATAAGCGCAGCGCGCAATTCGATGACTATGATGTCAAACTCATAGAGACCATCGCGGCTCAAATCGCGGTGGCGATCAAGACAGCCCACCTTCAACAACAAGCCCGCCTTGCGGCGATTATGCGTTTCATTGGGAACATCAGCCACGACGTGAAGAACATGATTACGCCGGCGAGTATCGGTGCCCAAACACTTGAGAAGATTGCCACCTCCTGTTACCGAGACTTCGACAAATGCCTGACAGAGCACCTCTCACAGGATGAGGCGGAAGGCCGGGAATAATCCCTCTTCCCCTTCTGCTGCGTCTCCCTCTCTCCAGACTTTGAAAGCCGGATCCCACAGCCCCTCCAAGACGGCTTGTCACTGTATGACAATGCCGACAAACGTTGCATTCCTGGCATTGACCCACTCGGGAAGATTGCTGACACTTAGTAAATCGGGTGAATCACGCTTAGATGGCAATGGCCGCTTTTAGAGGTCAGTTAGACTTGACTACACGTAGCCATGAATTGGAAATGCCGCTGACATATGCTGAACGAACAAGATGCAGCCCGTGGCCGAAAAGAGACCCGGGAATAACCTGCATCTTTGCCCACCCGCAGCCGCGCCGGTGGGAAGAATGCAAGAAATGGGGGCACCATGGCTGTTTTACAGAGTGTGGCGATCGAGGAACTCAGGTCAAAAGTGAGAGGCGCAGTACTCCTGCCCGCCGATCAAGGGTATGACGATGCCCGCAGGATCTGGAACGCGATGATCGACCGTAAACCGGGCGTGATTGTGATGTGCGCGGGTGTAGCGGACATCATACGCTCAGTCGCTTTCGCCCGCCATCAAGAGCTTGAGGTGTCAATTCACGGCGGCGGTCACAACATCGCGGGGAACGCGGTCTGTGACGACGGATTGATGATCAACCTTTCACCCATGAAGTCCGTGCGCGTGAATCCGGAGACACGCAGGGCTTACGTCGAACCCGGAGCCAAGCTGGGAGACCTTGACCACGAGTCTCAGGCTTTCGCTCTCGCCGCTGTGGTGGGGATCAACTCAACCACCGGCGTTGCCGGTCTCACTCTCGGCGGCGGCTTCGGCTGGCTGACCCGCCAGTACGGGATGACTGTGGACAACCTCATATCTGCGGAACTTATCACTGCTGAGGGCAAGTGGATGCGCGCCAGTGGGGCGGAGAATCCTGACCTTTTTTGGGCGATTCGCGGCGGTGGTGGGAACTTCGGCATTGTGACGATGTTCGAGTTTCAGCTCCACCCGCTAGGGCCTGAAGTGCTCTGTGGGTTGATAGTGTACCCGTTCAATGAGGCGAAGACGGTGCTCACCAAGTACCTAGAGTTCGTGGAGGATATCCCTGAAGAACTGAACGTCTGGGCCGTACTGCGAAAGGCGCCTCCACTGCCGTTTCTGCCCGAGGAAGTTCATGGCAAAGAAATCGTCGCCCTCGCTGTATTCCACTCTGGAGACATCGAGACTGGCCGTCGAGCGATTGCGCCGCTGCGCGGCTTCGGCGAGCCTCACGGCGAGCATCTCGGCCCACAACCTTACACGGCCTGGCAGAAGGCCTTCGACCCCCTGCTGGCTCCTGGCGCTCGGAACTACTGGAAGTCACACAACTTTGCTGAACTGAGCGGCGACGCTCTGGAATCGATCGTCCGGTACGCGGGCGACCTCCCCCACCATCAATGTGAGATCTTCATCGGTATGATCGACGGGCAGGCCAGTCGCGTCCCTCCCGAGGCCACCGCCTATAGTCATCGGGATGCGAAGTTCGTCATGAACTTCCATGGCCGATGGGAGAGCCCCAGCGATGACGAGCGCTGCATCACATGGGCTCGCGAGTTTTTCAATGCGATGACTCCCCACGCCGCGGGGTCAGTCTATGTGAATTTCATGACGCAGGACGAAACCGGCCGCGTGCCAGCTGCCTTTGGGACCAGCTATGAGCGGCTGGTTCAGGTGAAGAATAAATACGATCCCACCAACTTCTTCCACATGAATCAGAACATCAAGCCATCGGTCTGAATCCAACGCGATCAACCTGCCTCGCACTTGCCGACCGGTCAGGTGAGGGAATCGCAATATCGGCCTATGCTTGACAACGACATTCCGGAGCCGGGCTGAGCACTAGACGAGTCGCGGGCATCTGGATAGTCTCACTGTACGTCACAGACGGAGACAAGCCATCCACTCAGTTATCCCCATCCGGCCCCAAGACATTTCCTCATCCGACGCCTAATGCCCATGTTCCTCCGCCACCCCAGTAGTGCCGCAAGACACCCTGCTGCTATTTGAAAAGTAACTGATCTGATGTCTGATTATCTAACAATCGCCGATTGACTCAGGGATTATCGTTTGCTAAGAATAGCTGGATTCAGCTCTGGTATTCAAATTACCTAAGAGGAGGGGTATGATGGGCACCGGACATCGTTTCATTAGTTTCACGGCCCTTGCCATGCTGTTGTTTATCACGCTGTTCTTGATGCTGCCGGCAGACGCTGTTCCTGCGTTCTCTCGGCGAGCAGGCGGGGTGAGCTGCAACATGTGCCACTGGCATCAGAATGCGCTGAATGCAACCGGCAAGCAATACCTACAGTCGGGAGTTCGACTCCCAGGCGAGCAGGCCGACGTAACTGCTTCTGATTTCAAGGTCGGCGACTACGCAAGTCTTGTCCTGGCACCCAATCTGAGTGCTGTGGAACATGACGGAACAGTATTCTCTGCAGGTGACGCGGTGCTTTGGCTGGGCGGACCTGTGGACAATCTATTCTCAGCACTGGCTGAAGTCGAGTTCAAGATAGATGACGAAGAGGTGGAGGTGGAGGAGGTATATGTCCACTTTGTGAGCGATCTGGGGAACAATTACTTCTCGGCCCGGTTCGGCCAGTTTCAACCGTTCTTGTTCCTCTCCAATGTGTCAGGCCCTCCCAGAATCACCCTCAGCCGACCTGAGGTAATGTCCGGAAGGGCTACCAATGACAACACCTTTCGCCCTCGAAACCGCCTCAGGGGAATCGAACTGGGAGCCGTAGACGGGCCTCTCGCCGGGTATGTGGGCCTGGGAAATGGAACCGGACAGAATGCTTCTGACAACCACATGGACGTCTATGTTACCGTGGAGCGCGCCTTTGGCACACAGGGAAGTTCCATTGGAGCCTGGGCCTATTGGGGAGAGGCTGTACTCACCGGCGGCTTCCGTGATTCTTTTGAGCGATATGGTGTCATCGGGAACTATACCGCGCAGAAAACCAGGGCTGTCGGCGGGCTGCTGTTTGGAGATAATGAAGATCCGGGGGGGGCCGATCTTGACAATGATGGTTGGTTCCTTGAGATAGATCAGAGAGTGGGCGTAGACACAGTTGCGTATTTCAGATGGGATGAATTCAACCGCGATTTGGCAGCCGGAGGGGAACGGGAAACTGACGGCCCTACGCTGGGTATTTCGTGGACGCCAACGGAACTATCCCGATTCACTATCGAAGCCCAATCACTGGATACAGACGGCACAGATGTAGATTCGATTGTGGTTGAAATGCACCTGGCCATCTAATTAGACAGGCCTGATATTGTCGCACATGGGTCAGGTTGAAGGCGAAGGAAAAGCCGGGCATCCGTCTCGGGACGGTCCCGGCTTTTCTGTGACCTGGACAGTGAATCAAGAATCGCCCGTATCAGAGGCAGTTTGCTTGTATTGGTAGTCTGTAAGAACCCATTCAGCCCCCGGCTTACAGGTCAGCTCCGTTTTTTCCTGCTCCTCTCCTATCCCAATAAAGTTGCATGATTGGTGATTTGACCTTAACTTGCTTTCCTTTTCGACTTATGTTTGTCGTATAACCGTACAATTTTTCCCTTATTTTTGGCAGTCATACTCTTGTTTCCCATGTATAATGGGTGACAGTTTAGTCCCCGATAGGCCGCGAAACTCAGCTGAAGAGTGTGCATGGACGGGCTCGAAAGGCTGGGATCGCGCGCGCGTACGTACGCTCCGCACACATCGAGACTGCAATGAGTAGATACAGCTCAAACTGGCGAAGACGCTTATTTCTGCTTTCTATGGCTGTCTTACCACAGGTGGTTGCGCTGGGCAGCATGGCGGGACTGCTCTGGCTGGTGAGAATCAAGGAGATCGTTAGAGCCCCGGCAGTATTTCAAAAAGACTCCAATCAGGTCATCATGAGATTCGATTTGCCGGAGGAGGATCGCCCCAAGATCGAAGTAGGCAGCGTATTGCACGGGGCCATAGTCGGCCCTACGGGGAAGCCGGGTCCTGAGTTTCAGGCGACGGTAACGCGAGTAGAGCCGACACAAGCATCCTCGACCTCCATTGCCTGGCAAGTGACCGCACAGTTGCGGGTTTCGCCGGATATGGGTGAGGGGATTTCTCCGGAAATCCTTGAGGCGGCGGCTCCTGTAAGTGTCGCCATGTGGAGCCGGACGCGGCGAGCACTGTCAGTTGTGTTTAATCGCGAGGAAGTGACAGAGACGGGCAAAGGCTCCGCGGCAGGGAACATTGGACTCGGTGGTGTGCCGTGAGATCTTCTTCAACGACAACAGGGCGCAGACACTCTCTGCGTCGCTATCTCCGATTCCGCAGGTATGCAGTGCGTTATCTGGACATCCAGATAGCGATACTGGTGTGTGGTATTATCGCCGGTTTCGGCGGCATGTTGGGGCCGTATATCACCAAGCTCACATTTGATTTTGCCTATGCCAACCGAGATTGGAATTTGCTCCTGGCATTGGCCGTGGCGGGCCTTCTAATGCTGCTGCTTTCTCAGGTCGGCTCCAGCGTTCAGCAATATCTTCAACTCTACGCTTCCCAGAATCTGACATTCTCCATGCGATCCGACTTTCTGCGTCATATGTACAGCCTGCCGCTCTCCTTTTTTCAAAATCGCTCCACCGGCGAGATCTTATACCGACTGAATTCCGACATTCCAAGCACCGCCAGTTTCGTCGGCGGGATAACCTCCACCATAGTCAGTCCGTTCGTCTCCGCCGCGTATCCGCTCATAGCCATCATATGGCTCGACTGGCGATTCGCCTTGCTGGCGGGGGTAGCGGCGCCGATCTTCGCCGTTCATTCTCGCTACTTCGGGCGACGCCAGCGCGACCTGGCTCGCCTCAACGCGGCGGAGAGTCAACGCATCACCAGTGAAGCCACCGACCGCATCGCCCAAGTGAAGTTGGTCAAGTCTTTCGGGCGTGAGCCAAAGGAGATACGAGAGTACCTCTCCAATCAAATAAGACTCATTCGACTTGCTTTCCGAGGTTACTGGTTGAATCTATGGAGCGGCACTAGCAGCGTTGTTATCAGTTCTGTCGGCCAGGGTTTGCTGGGGCTCTATTTGGGTTACCGGGTGGTAAACGGAGATATGAAGGTCGGCACGCTGATTGCGCTTTCCATGTACCTGATGCAGCTGCTCGAGGCAACAAGTAGGCTGGCCGGTCTTTACCAAAACGTACTCCACGAACTGGTTCCGGTTGATCGCGTCCTTGAGGTTTTGGAACAGGAAGATCGTATCCGGGAGCCGGCGGATGCGGTCTCGCCCGGGCCGCTGCAAGGCGCTCTGGCATTGCGGGACGTCAGTTTCAGTTACGTACCTGGCAAGCCAGTCTTGGATGGAACCAACTTGGAGATAACGCCCGGTTCGTTTATTGCACTTATCGGCCCCAGTGGCACCGGCAAGACAACCGTACTCAATCTGCTGCTGCGCCTCTACGACCCTGACGGCGGAGAGGTTCTGATTGACAGAAGGCCTTTGCGAAGATTGAGACTCGCACCATTCCGGAGCCAGATCGGGATCGCTCTTCAAGAGACCTATCTTTTCAATGCAACGATTCGCGAGAACATCCTGTACGGCAGTCCGCTGGCCACAGAGGAGGAGATCTACAGGGCTGCGCGTTTGGCGGATGCTGACGAGTTCATCACCGAGTTGCCCGAAGGCTATGACACCAAAGTCGGTGAGGGCGGGTGTATGCTGTCCGCAGGGCAGCGTCAGCGAATCGGCATTGCCCGCGCCCTGATACGGAATCCCCGAGTGCTGATTCTAGATGAAGCTACTTCTTCCCTCAGCACAACCTCTGAAGGGAGTGTTTTGGAGGCAGTGCGACCGCGGAGCGGGGAGCGTACTCTGATCGTTGTCACCCACCGGCTGCCGGCAATTCGCGCGGCGGATCGTATTTTCGTGCTCGACGGCGGTCACGTGACTGAAGAAGGCACCCATGAAGAACTCATGGCACAAGGAGGCATTTACCGAACGCTTTGGGATAGACAATTTGGCAAGGAAGCAGCAGGCTTGCAGGTCTCATCCTGCTAACGTTGCGATCGCGGAATTAACCTTGAAGTAATCAGTTTCGGAAGTCATCTCTGTACTTGTGAGGAGACTGTGCCACATGGAGAAACCTTTCACTGAGAGCGCAGACAGCCCTACACAGAGCGAGGTGCACAATGCATTACAGCACAGCAAGAATCTCATCATTCCTCGCAGCACGATTCTACTTACAAATTGCGAAATGAAGGTTGCGCGCCTTGTCGCGCAAGGGAAGACCAATGCTGAGATCGCAGAAGAACTGTTTCTTTCGCTCAGCACTATCAAGTCCCATATTCGCAATGCCCTTGCTCGACTTGGCATCCGGAATCGCGTGGAGTTGGCGCTGTGGGTGACCGAGCATTCCCCCCTCCGACACAACATTTGTTGAGAAAGCGCCAACTTGCGCGGAAGAGCACCTGCCTCCGGCAGGGCTGTAAATATTGGAGGCTTTGAGAGGAGCGGCGGCCCGAAGTTTGAGGCGCAGGTCTGAGTGTATGCCTGTATGCTAGCCCGGTGTATTGTTACGCCTTCTCATACACAGCTTAATAAGCCGCCCGTCAGTTCTTCGGCTGGGAGTCAAGCTCAGGGAGGATTGAGGAGCGCTCATGGCGCAGACGTGCCCCCATGTATATGGCGAGTTCGATCAGGTGTTGCATCAGTTCACAGTCATAAGGGTCAGGCAAGTCAGCTCTTTGATTCACAAGAAATGCAGAGACGTAGCAGCCTCCCCCACAAAGATAGCGCGCCCAACACTCCTTGCAGACTGGCTTGCGGGTTACCAGAAGATCCTCGCGATAGAGCCGCTGCCCCTCCTCTGATACTCCTGTGAATACCGACCCCATCCGGGATTCCAATATCCCTATCATAGGGCCGCAGGGATAGATATCTCCGTTGGTGTCCACTCCGGCTATCCATTTGCCCGCGCCGCAGCGATATAGGCCCTTTTGGGGTGATAAGGCCCGCAACATGAACCGTCCGAAATAGTCCTGGTAGTGCCAAATCGGTTTCAGGTATCCCAGTAGAGTATCGTCATCTTGCTGGAGCAAGAACTCGACGAAATCGGAATACCCCTGCTTGATGGCGCCAATGGTCCGCTCATTGATGGCAAAGGATTCATTGTGACGCATGCGAATCGGCCTCATGCGTATACATCTGAATCCCATTTTGTGGAGGTGAAGGAAGATATCGGTTACATTCGGATGTTCCCCGGTGATTGTGGCGGCGCCCGTGTACCTGTCCGGCAAGTCCGGATTAGTCCACAAATCACTGAGAGCCGACGCGACTACTTCATAAGAACCTTTGCCATCAGGGAACCTGCGCATGGCATCGTTGATGTGCTGCGGACCGTCAATGCTGACTCTCCACCAAGAGTCTTTATCTGCCAAACAGCTGCGAATCTCGGGCTTGTCTGCAAGAGTGAGGTTTGTGGTATGCACCACTGTAGTGATGGATTTGTTCATGGCGGCGGCATATCGCTCAGCCTGCTGTTGCACTCGCTCAAGAGCATGCGGGGACAGCAGAGACTCCCCCGTGGCTCCGGTCCATACATTGAGCTTGTTTGCATCTTTTGCGAAGTGATTCGCGGCCCATTCGAAGGCGGCATCAATTACCTTCTCGGACATATCTGTTTCAACGTCACGCCCTCCCGCCTCTTGAGGGTGTGCATAACAGTATCGGCAGCGGAGTGTACAGCGGTAGGTAATGGCAAGATGCAGTTCTCGAGGATCCTCCGGAGTGAGAGCAGGCGGGTCGGTTGCGGCCACGTCAGGCTGGAAGAAGCCGCCGAGCAGCAAGGATTGCACCTCTCGGACAGTTTCATCTACCTCGGGCCCGCGGTTGGAAAGCCTTTCGAGTGCGGCCTCACGCGGTAACTTCGCAAAGGTCTGTAGAACCTCTGACGCAAGATCGTCCAACTGGAAACCGGCAGAAGTACCGACATCGAATGCGAAGTTGCGGCCGGCTACCGACATACGATGGAAAACTGCTCTATCTTGTCGCGCTTCCTCTCGCTCTTCCATAGTTGTCCCCTCTCAGTATTGTGTACCGTGCTGGCTTCCAATGGCACTCGAATCTCACCGTAAGGCTCCAGGTGACACCTGTATGTGTCAGGGAGATAGCCGCGTCTTGTCAAACGCGGCTGATCTCCTCATGTTTGGGCCACAACTGCCCTAACATTCCTAGCACTGGATGACGCCTGTGGTGTAGTAGCAGTGGGCGGCATTGTCAGTAATGGAACACGACACAGCTATCACTCCTCCGTCACCGCACTTCGCCCCTGCTGTTGCAGGCGCGTAACATTTGACGCCAACCGCGCCGGCGTCGCATGTCTGCCCTGTACTGCTGGGGCAGTAGGCTCCATAGCCGTCATGGCATATGACACCTACTGCGCCACTTCCGTAGCAGAGACCCAGGAGACTGGCTCCGCCCAGTGGATTGAGACCACTCATTCCCGCAACGTCCATCAGCGAACTGAGGTTCTTCAGCATCTCATTTCACCTCCCTCCCGCCCAAGATTTGGAGACTACGCAGCCGCCGGTACTGCCGGGGCGTCTGAGGCCGGATACCCCCAACTATTCGGCGACTCCCATCATCCATCAATCAGATCGCCTGAATGATTGAAATGCCAGCCAAATGATGCCCTCCTCTCACAAACCCATCCGGCCACATGCTGGAATGCGGCGAAAGCCTCTATTTGTAAGCCGGTCGTAAAATGCATGTTCCTGGTTGAAGGTTATAGCCGGCATGTTGATTGGACAATCGCTCTAAAGGATGATTTCTCTCTATCTGGGCTGCCTGTGTAGGGACAATACGCGGAGTTAACAACTCGGCCGATCAATTCTTATCCAGTGAAGTAGTGAGGTTTAGCCGTCAGGGCTCACGATGATCGAGTCTGAAAGTCGCCCGCCGATGCAGGTGCGGAGCCATCTTGCCAGGTTTGTTGGGTTGGAAACATCAGTGTCATGCCGGTCACAACAGATAAACGCGAAATCGTATTCAAGGTGAACTGAAGACAGAGAATCATTGCCTGTAGACGTTAGGGAGATAGCCGCGTCTTCTCAAACGCGGCTAATCTCCTCATGTTCGGGCCACAACTACCCCAACATTCCTAGCACTGGATGACGCCTGTGGTGTAGTAGCAGTGGGCGGCAAGATCACTACTAGAACACGACACAGCTGTCGTGAACTCGCGGCACTTCACTCCTGCTGTTGCAGGCGCGTAACACTTGGCGCC
>JABAOH010000907.1_pt2 | contig 12761 bp, 8 predicted proteins | sample 7062181 | NCBI WGS metagenome assembly JABAOH01 (sample SAMN14538630, study PRJNA623070) | marine sediment metagenome | biome: marine biome [ENVO:00000428]; feature: marine pelagic biome [ENVO:01000023]; material: deep marine sediment [ENVO:00002113]; isolation source: pool of 5 deep marine... | reverse complement strand
CGCCACAGATGCGGTCGGCGCAGCGACGGGTGGGCTCGTGCAAGATGGTGTTAATGGCTTTGTGGTGCCAGAGCGAGATAGTCAGGCGCTGGCCCATGCGATAGGACGTATCCTGCGCGATGCCGAATTGCGGGAACGGATGAGTCAGGACGCTCGTCAGCTTATTGCTGGGTGGGACAACGAACGGATGGTAAAGGGATTTCGACAAGCCATTGATTATGCGATTAAGAATCGCTGAGCGGTGACCGACCTGGATGCCATCGCTCGCCAGTATCCGTCTCTTTTAGGAAGCTGTGCCATGAATCACCCCCGAGTCAATGTGCTGGGTGTAGGCGTCAGCGCCATTAACATGACCATGGCGCTCGATTTCATGGAATGGGCTATTGCTCAGGAGATCCGAACTTACATCTCTGTCTGCCCGGTCTCTACGGTGTTGGCTTGCCTGGACGACCCGGCCGCCCGTCGCGCTGTCAGTGGAGCTGGACTGGTAATGCCCGATGGGATGCCCGTTGTGTGGCTCACCCGCGCGGCTGGTCACCCGCGCGTCAGCCGGGTCTACGGTCCTGACTTGATGCGTGACTTCTGCGCCCGCTCGGTCGGGCCAGGCTACCGTCACTACTTTTACGGCGGGGCTGAAGGGGTCCCGGAGCAACTGACGGCTGCCCTCATCACCCGCTTCTCGGGTCTACAGGTGGTCGGGGGCTACTCGCCGCCGTTCCGCCCGCTGACGCCGGGGGAGGACGCCCAGGTTGTGGATCGCATCAACAGCGCCCACCCGGACGTGGTCTGGGTCGGGCTGGGCTCGCCTAAGCAGGACCTGTGGATGGCAACGCATCGGGAGCGGCTGGAAGCACCACTTCTAGTGGGCGTAGGGGCAGCCTTTGACTTTTGCACTGGCCGGGTGCGGCAAGCCCCGCGCTGGATGATGCGCATCGGTTTGGAATGGCTTTTCCGGTTGTTTCAAGAACCCCGGCGGTTGTGGCGTCGCTATCTGCTAGGCAATCCCCGCTTCGTGGTCAACGTGATATTGCAACAGACAGGGATTCGCCATTTCCCTCTTGAGCCATCATCACCCATTGTCTCTCAGCGAGAAGCCACAAATGTCTTTGAAAGGTGATCTGCGACAATATCAGATTCCCATTGCCCTCTTCCTCATCAGCGGCCTGGCTTTTGCTCTGCGGGTTTACAAGTTGGGTGCTGAGAGTCTCTGGCTGGACGAGGTGTTAAGCGTCAATCTGGCTTTGATGGACATCCCCTCAGCCATCAGAGCGCTCCCGGGCGACTATGTGCACCCACCTTTTTACTTCATCTTACACATCTGGTCAAGGGTAGTAGGCCAGAGTGAATTCAGCCTACGCTTTCTTTCGGCCTTGTTTGGCCCCCTAACGGCGGCCATGACTTACAAATTGGCACAGGCCCTATTTGACCGACGGACTGCTCTGCTGAGTGGACTTTTCCTGGCTCTCGGTCCCTATCATGTTTACTATTCGCAGGAGACCAGAATGTACACCTTGGCGACTTTCTTGGGTTTGGCGGGAGCTTATTGCTTCTTCCAAGCTCTGGAAAAGCGCGATAGAGCACTGTGCTGGATTGGCTTTGTATTGTGTTCAGCGTTAGGCCTCTACACCCACTACTACACCCTGTTTCTGTTGTTGTTCGAGAGCCTGTTCTTTCTCTCGCTGATTATCATGCGCCGACAATATCGCCGTTCCTTCAAAGCCTGGCTGCTTGCTCAACTGTGTATCTTCTGCCTGTACCTTCCCCGGCTACCAGCGCTCCTCATCCAATCTACTGGGGGCAAAAGTGGCTGGATGGGAATCCCTCCCCTTGGATACTTACCTGGTGCACTGATAGCATATTTCGTTACCCAAAATCCGGAGACGAAACTGCATCTATTGATAGGAAGTTTCGGAGTCATCTTCCCCATGACCCTTGGGGCTATCGGCGCTCAGCTCACAGCGGATAGACCAAGGCTCAGCTTCCCTCTGGGCAGAAGCCGCCTGTACGTATTTGCCTACCTGGCAGTACCGTTCCTTACGGCCTATGCTGTTTCCCTTTTCATCAAGCCGATCCTGGTAACCAGATATCTCATGGTTTGCGTGCCGGCAGCTTGTATCCTCCTTGCTTATGGACTGAGTCTGGTCAAACCGAGATTCCTGGCTCTGCTATTGAGCCTTCTTCTGGGTTGGACAATAGTAATCTACCTGGGTAGCATTTATAACACCACCAACAAGGAAGATTGGAGAAGCGCTACCGAATATCTCAGCACTAGAATCCAGCGCGATGATCTCATATGCTTCAACGCTGGACACGCCAGGCTCCCTTTCTATTATTATCATGGCAAGGAAGGGGGGCTGAATGAAGTCACCTTGTCTGAGATAGGCGAAAACAAGTCTTCTATAGCTGACAAAACAACGCACTTTCATCAAAGGATCTGGCTTATCATTCCTCTCGGCTTAGAGACAATACACGACCGACACACTCTTGACACGTTTCGGCAAAGAGCATCTCATTCCAAGCTACTTCTGGCCGAGGGGTTCACAGGAATCGAGGTTTTTCTATTTGCCCTGAACTGACTTGCTCACGCCGATATCGTATGACCCTTGTCCTGACCGACTTGCATTGCAAGGGGAAGCAGTGTTGATGTAATAGTGAGCCCATATATGAAGAAAAGACGGTACCAACTCCTGAAAGTCTATCTCTGGCCTCTTATTCTGTTAGCTATCCTCTGCGCCATATACGGGGCATCTTGCACCCCTATCGGATATGATTTTTTCCATTGGTTTAAGCCAGTACCTGAAAAATGGCTTACGGAAAGAATTAGACTGTATGCTGACACCCCGGGTTTTTTTAATCCCCCGTGGACAGTATGGATGCTTTTACCGTTGGCACTTTTGCCCGTCCATCTGGGCATGGGGGCACTGATTGTTTTTACCATACTGATTATAGCGATAACTATCTGGTATCTCGTGGAGGGAGACCGATGGACTGGAGTGATCGTCTTGGCAGTAAGCTTGGCCCTTCCCACGTTAGCTTTATTCCATTATGGCCAAATTGAAATCTTTCCCCTCACAGGCACACTGCTTGGATACTATGCCCTACGGCGACGGCATCCTTGGATCCTTGGGATCGCACTTCTCCTTCTGGTGACGAAATTGAATGTCGGTACTCCCATCGCTGTTGTCTATTGCATCCTTGCCCTGCGTTGGCCTTGGAGAGAATATGCCAAAGTGACGATTGTCCTGGCAATTGCCTTTATCTTGACTCTTCTAATGTTTGGCCTTGACTGGCCAGCGCGGTACAGTCGTATCCACCTCGATAGCAGAGGGATACACATGGGATGGTGGGGCAACATATCACCATGGGAGCTAGCAATACGCGGCAAAGTGCCTCTGTGGGTGATGGGAATCTTTTGCCTGGGATTGTGGATCATCACCCTTCGGCAACTTCAGAAGCGTGGGCTCTGTCTTTGCACATTGGGACTCCTAACATCTACCGTGGTTTTGACCTCTCCTCGCGTCTCCAATCAGAGTCATCTCTTTGTGCTGACCACTACCTTTGTGTATCTCGCGACTTACTCGCCCAAGATCGCCGCTTTCTGCTATCTCTTCACTTTTTTGCCGCTCCTACGTATTCCTTTCGGTCTAGAGATAAGCGTTCTCGACAGTTTCTTGCCCTTTATGGCTTTTATTCTTTCGTTATTCTGCGCCTCCAAGACGCCCAGTGTACAAGTCCACGGGTGCACAGTCTAGCGATGCTCGAGTATGGGGCTCCGAGTGAGTCCTTATCCCGATGGAGATCGCAGCATTCACATTGAGCAGATCAAAGCCGGAACCGTGAAATGACCTCAAATGCATTAGTAAACCGCGCAACACGTTTATACCTTCTTCGAGAAACCATCCTAATCATCTTCCTGGGCTACTTTCTCTTGATCGGTGGCACTCTCAACGGCCTTGTTCAGTTTCAGCTAAATGCAATTTCCACCGCGCTGATCGCTGTCGTCATAGCCGTATGGCTGGGCTGGCGCTTGTATCGTAGAGGACGCTTGCCTCGCACTGGCTTGGGTATATCTATCATTGCTTTCCTGGGAGCCCAGCTGATAGCAACCGCTCTATCCTCAGATCCTCGTCGTAGCCTGGGCAACACCTGGTTCGTAGCCTTCTACGCCCTGGTTTTCTATCTGCTAGTTGATCTGCTGCGCCAGGGCTGGCCAGCCGAGTTGCTGGTCAAAAGTCTTCTGGTAGTCAGCAGCATTGTCGTTGCCCTGGGCCTTATCGAGATTGGTCAATGGTACGCTGATTGGTTTGCCATTGGGGGATGGGCTCATCCCTTTCCTCCTGTCACCTTGCGTGTGCGGGCTTTCCTGGGCCACGGCAACTTTGCTGCTGGCTTCTTGAACCTGCTCATCCCGCTGGCCCTGACCCGCTTCATCTGGACGCGGGACCGCATCCCCAAGTTACTGCTAGCCCTCTGGCTGGTGGCCGCGCTGGTCATCGTATTCTTCAGTTCATCGCGGGGAGGGTGGCTGGGCACGGCCACAGTATTGGTCACCACCTTCTCCCTGCTAGCTCTGAGATCCTCTCCAAAGGGCAGCCTGAACAGGCTAAGACGATGGATTTGCTCCAGAGGGTGGCTGATGGTTCCTTTGGGTTGTGGGCTGGCTCTGGTAGTTACAGGTATGACTTGGCTGGGGTTCAGACAACTGCAACATCCCTCCCACGGTCCTATCCTCTTTGCTCGCCGTGACTTCTGGCTCACGGCCTGGCGCGCTTTCCAGAGCTCCCCCCTGTGGGGCGTGGGGCCTTTCACGTACGGCACCCAATTCATGAAATACACATCCGTCCCCCCCAGGTCTCTCTTCGCTCATGCCCATAGTTACCTGTTCAACCTGGCCGCTGAGACGGGCCTCATCGGCTTGGCCAGCTTCGGCTGGTTGATCGTCGCAATTCTCCGCGCTCTGGGGCAGAGCTGGCAACGGGCTGGCAGAGAGCACCGCCTGCTGATGGCCGGCTGCGCAGGTAGCCTGGCGGGCTGTGCGGTCCACAACCTGGCAGACACCATCCTGACCATGCCTACCATCGTCCTGACCCTCGCTGCTGTGCTAGCTGTTGCCCTTGTGGATCAGTCTTCCCCTTCTTCTGGCAAGCCTCACTTGCGATTATCCATCGCCTGGCTCCTGTTGCCTAGCATTCTGCTGCTTGGAACTGCTTTCCGCTCGAACCTGGCCTACAAGCCCTTTCATCAGGGAGTATGGGCAGCAAATACAGGTGATTGGGCCTCAGCGGCTCCTCTGCTGGATCAAGCAGCGCAATCAGACCGCCATCTGGCCTTCTATCACCTCCAAAGCGGATACGCTCACGGGGTATTGGCCGCAGCCTCGCCAGAGCAAGGCGACTTGGGCAGTGCCCCCCCGTCTCTTTTGGATGAAGGCAGGCTCCATCTGGAGCAGGCCATCGCCCAATACGAGATAGGAATCGCTTTGGAATCCAGTTACTCTCTCAACCACGCCAACCTGGCCAGCCTCTACTGGCAGGCGGAGCGCCAGACAGAGGCCGTACAACAGATGGAGACAGCCATCGCTCTGGCTCCACAAGCCAGTCTCTATCACCTGAATCTGGGGTTCTACTACGAGGAGTTGGGACAGGGGGAGCAAGCTACAACCGAGTATCAGCGGGCCTTGACCCTTCGGTCCCGCCTGGCCCAGGCTAGTTGGTGGCGGCAGAGCCCCTTGCGAGAACGGGCCGTGATGGAGTGGCAAAAGGAAAATCCCATACCTCCACCGCCTACCTCACCTCAAGGATACGATGACTACATCAGGCTGGGCTGGTACCAACTGGAGCAGAGGCATTTTGAGGCTGCAATCCAGGCCTTTAATCAGGCTCAAAGGAAAGATCCGAACCGCATAGAGGCCTACCGTGGCTTTGGGAACGCCTATCTGAGAGAAGGTAACTTTGAGGAAGCTGAATACTACCTGCGGACGGGACTCTTCTTCGCCCAAGGGGGAGGCGCATGGACTAGGCTGTGGACCTGGTTCGATTGGGGGGAACTGGCTTACCGACAGGGCCAGCTTGACGAGGCCATCGCCCGCTATGAGCAAGCTCTGGACATGGTCAGAGGCACAACCGTCTATGGACCAGGGACTTTGGGCACCTCAGAGTACGGCTGGTACATCTTCTATCGGGAGAGCATCATGCCAGACCTTTTACCGCAACTGGTGCGCATCCATGTCACCGACGACCTGGCTCAGAAGTACTTTGAGCTAGGCCAATGGTACGAGGAGAAAGGAAGTACAGAAAAAGCTCTTGATACTTATTGCGAACTTTTGGCAGCGGTGCCGGATTTCGCTCTAGCCATCGAGAGGAAACGAATTTTGGTGTCCAAAGAACAATGAAGAGATTCCGAATCGAGACTCTCAGTCCCACAACTCTATATCTATTGCAAGAGGCAGCTCTCATCCTTTTGTTCAGCTATTTCATCTTGGCTGGCGGGACGATCAATGGGCTTTTGCGTTTTCGACTGCGTCTCATCTCTCACCTGTTGCTCCTCACTGTGTTTGCCCTCTGGCTGGGCTATCGCCTCCGCCGCCGACAGCGCCTGACCCGAAGCGCCCTGGACTTGCCTATTGTGATTTTCCTGCTGGCCCAGCTTGGGACGGCCATCCTCTCCACCGATCCGCGCCGCAGCCTGGGCTATCTAGGACTGATGGCCATTTACGCTCTCTCCTTTTACTTTCTGAGCGACCTGCTGGTCAATGGCTGGCCGGCGGAGCTTTTAGTCAAATGCCTCTTGATTGTGGGAGCCATCGTGATCGGATTCGGCCTGGCGGACATTGCAGGCTGGTACACAGGTTGGTGGGCTCTGGGGGGGGCAGCCCATCCCTTGCCTCCAACCCAATTGCGCATCTACTCCATCCTGGGTGACGCCAACATGGCGGCCAGCTTCCTGAATTTGCTTATTCCGCTGGCTCTTGTTAGAATAGGGAGTACAAAAGCACGGTTTCCCAGGCTTCTTCTGGTTCTTTGGTTGCTGGGGGCCTTGACTGTCCAGTTCTTCACCTCCTCACGGGGGGGATGGCTGGGCACTGCTGTGGCTGCGGCTGCCAGTGTTGGTCTGCTGGTCATAGCCAGTGGGGAGCCAGATAGAGTGAAAACCTGGTGGCGCATTTTGAAAACCAAACCGTGGTTGCTGATACTGATGGGGTTAGGAATCATAGCGCTGGCCGCTGGTGGTGCATGGCTGGGCCTTAAGCAGTTGCAGCATCCCTCTCACGGCCGCATCCTGATTGCCCGTCGTGACTTCTGGCTCAGCGCCTGGTATGCTTTCCTGAGTTCACCTCTATGGGGTACGGGCCCTTTCACTTACGGCACCCAGTTCATGAAGTACATGCCTACGCCTCCCCGGCGACCCTACCCCCATGCCCATAGCTATCTGGTAACTACGGCCGCCGAAACGGGTCTCATCGGCCTGGCTGCCAGCGGCTGGATGGCCCTGGCTATTGTTGTAGCTTTCAAGCGAACGTGGCAGTCGGCTGGCCGAGAGCACCGTCTGTTGATGGCTGGCTGTGGTGCCAGTCTCCTGGGTTTCGGCGTGCACAGTCTGGTGGACAACCACGTCGGTGTGCCAGCCATCGCTCTGGCTCTCATCGCCGCTCTGGCCCTGGCTCTTAATGACCAACTGGCTCAGGGCTCAGAGACCAAGGACCAAGGACCAGGGATCAGGGTGCGCATGCTGTTGGTGCCGGGCCTCCTTTTGGCTGCGGGGTCTTTTGGGTCGGATCTGGCCTACTGGCCTTTCATCCAGGGCGTGCAATTGGCCAACCAGGGGCAGTGGGCCCAAGCGGCTCCCTTGATAGACAAAGCCGTTGGCTTGGAACCATACTTCGCCTTCTACCAGTTGCAAAGCGGCTATGTGCATGGACGACTGGCTGCCGAAGATAGGACCCATCTGAGACAAGCCATCGAGCAGTACGAGCGGGGCGTTGCCCTGGAGCCCTACTACTCTCTCAATCACGCCAACCTGGCCAGTCTCTACTGGCAGGCAGGGCGCGAGGAGGAAGCCCTTCAGCAGATGAAGGCTGCCATCAACCTAGCCCCAGGAGAGAGTCTCTACCACTTGAACCTGGGTTACTACTATGAGCAGCTAGGCTCTAAGGAGGACGCCGCTCATGAATATCAACTGTTCCTGACCAAAAAGCCCAGCTTGGCCGAGGGCAGCTATTGGAGGCAGACCCCGCTGCGGCAGCAGGCTGTGGAGCAGTGGAAGGAGGCCAACCCGACACCGACCACACCATCTCCCCCCCGTTCTTATAGGGACTACACTCGATTGGGATGGCAGGAACTCGACCAGAAGCAACCCGAGAAAGCCCTCGCCGCTTTTCAGATGGCCTTGAGTCTCAATGAAGCGCAGATAGAAGCCTATCACGGGCTGGGGGCAGCATACATGGCCCTGGGGGAATATGAACAAGCGGAATATTACCTCCAGGCAGCTCTCAACATCCTGACTTTCAGCATAGGTGAAAAGATGGGACCTCTCCTGACCTGGGGCCGGCTGGCCCACCTGCAGGGCGAGCTGGATGAAGCTATCATCAGCTATGAGTTGGCCCTGGGCATGGTAGAGGAATACACTATCTACGGCTGGGGCACTCTGGGCTGGTCACCCTATGGCAACTTTCTCTTCCAGCGGGAGAGCACTGCCCCTGACTTGTTGCCACAATTGCTACGGGGGGCGGACATCACCGACCACCTGGCTGAGAGGTACCTTGAGCTAGGAGGATGGTACGAAGAGATTGGCGACCAGGATAAAGCCATAGAGACCTATCGCCGGGTGCTGGCAGCGGTCCCTGATTTCATGGCCGCTGCCCGGCGGCTGGAGGAGTTGCAGTAGACGGACAGGAGAAAGGGACAAACGAGGATCGTGAAAACTGCCGTTATCATACCCACCTATAACGAGAGCGATAACATCGTCACCTTGGTAGAAGAGATACTGGGCCTCCGGGCCGTAGCTCATATCATCATCGTGGACGACAACTCGCCCGATGGCACAGGTCAGATCGCTGATGAACTGGTCAGACACCACCAAGAAGTGCACGTCATCCATCGCCTTGGCAAGCTGGGGTTGGGTACTGCCTATATTGCCGGTTTCAAGTTCGCCCTGACCTTGCCTACTGAATGTATTGTGACTATGGATGCCGATTTCTCTCACCACCCTCGCTATATCCCCTCCCTCATCGCTCAGACTCGTGTCTACGACCTGAGCATCGGCTCACGCTACGTTGACGGGGGAGGGGCCGTCAACTGCAATCTCTGGCGGCGGTTTTTGAGCACATTGGGCAACACAGTCGCCCGCCTGATCTTGGGATTGAAAGCCAGCGATTGCACAGCCGGGTTCCGCTGCTACCGCCGTCAGGTTCTGGAAGCGATAGATCTGGACTCTATCTTCTCCAGCGGCTACTCGTTTCTGGTAGAAATGCTCTACCAGTGTCAACAATTGGGATACCGCGTTGGTGAGGTGCCTATTGTCTTCGAGAACAGACGACAAGGCGCCTCCAAAATTTCTCGCAGTGAGATTTTGAAAGCCACCTATACTGTCCTGCGCCTTGGCTGGGAACGGCTCGTGGGTTCACCCCATCCATAGCCCTACCCAAATGGGGTTCACGTGTCGAGTGGCCTCCCACCGGGCCGTGGTTAATGGAAACGCACCTTTGCCATCTACGCTTGCAAGGTTTGAGACAGGCCCTCATGACTGTAATCAGAACCTCTCCGGAGCAACCTACGTTGAGACCATCATTCAGGACTGGGACATTTGGCCTGTTAGTCCTGCTGACCTGCGGGTTGCTGTTCCGCTTTGTGCTGGCCTGGACCGATATCAGTACCCTTATCCAGAAGACTTTACCTGACGATGCCTACTACTATTTCGTCGTGGCACGGAATGTGGCCCAAGGGCGGGGGGTGACCTTCGACGGCCTGGCCCCAACCAATGGCTTCCATCCTCTATGGGCCGTGATCCTGTCCCTCCTCTATGCCGCCGTCCGAGATTCTGGTGACCTCACTATTCATATAGCCTTAACCGTATCAGCCCTGCTCGATGGGGCCACGATCCTACTGGCCTACATCATTGTGCACTCCACGATCCGGGACCCCAAAGCTGCTCTCCTGGCCGCTTCGTTCTACGCTTTCAATCCACTGGTCATCATTGACTCGGTGAACGGTCTGGAGACAGCCCTCAGTACCCTCTTGTTCGCCCTATGTTCCTATTACTATCTGACCAGGTTGAGGCCCGCAATATCCCCAGAGCCCAAGAAGTGGGCTATCTTCGGTGCCTTGGCCGGAACCATGATCCTGGCTCGTACCGACACTGTGTGTATCTTCGCTGTAATCCTGATCGACATGCTGCGCTCTCTGAAAGAGAGGGGTTGGACTCCCTACATGATAACGGGACTGGTGTTCGCCTTGTGCCTCTCCCCTTGGCTGATCTGGAACCAATTGGCTATGGGAACCATCATGCAGACCAGCGGTGTGGCCGTTCCTTATGTGGTAAGGCAACACCTTTTCACTTTTACTCCACAACGGTTCCCGGACTATCCAGTGTGGATTTTCTACGCCGCCGCCCCTGTCTATCTCCTATCTATCCTCTGGGAGGTCCTGTGGCTCTATTGTCCTCGGGAATTGGTCGCCTGGGGTGGGCTGACCGTGGGCCTGCGCCTGTTCCGCCAGTACCTGAAAGAACAAGGTAGATGGGAGCTTCCCCCAGGCCTCAAGGCGCTGAGCATCCCCTTACTAGGGGTGGGAGCTATTCTACTGGCCCATGCCTTCGGACGCTGGTTCCTGCGCGCATGGTATTATGTGCCAGTCGCTTTCGCCCTGGCTCTTTTGACTGGCCCTCTGGTGAGCCACGTTAGCACCATAATAGAGTCAAGAAGTAAGGTGCTCCAGAAAGCCTTCGACTCCCTGATCATCCTGACCATTCTGCTCTTTCTCCTGGTTCAAGGGACGCGTTTGTGGGAAAGGGGGCTCTATCCCTGGCAGGAAGACATGTACCGGGCAGCCATTTGGATAGCCGAAAACACGGAGCCGGGAGACAGAGTCGGCGCTTTCAACGCCGGTCTACTGGCCTATTACAGCGGACGGACGGTGGTCAACCTTGATGGTGTGGTGAACGCCGAAGCCGTTGAGGCCCTCAAGGACCGCCGGTTGATGTCGCTCATTGAAGCTGAAAGGATAAAGTACCTTTTCGATTGGCACGCCTCCATCAACGCCACCTACTACTACTTTTTCGAAGAAGGGTATCAAGAGCACCTGGTACCAGTCTATGTCATGCCCAAGCGCTCAGAAACCCTTTTCATGGTAGCTTACAGAGTAGAGGGATGAGGCTTTGATCTCCAGGGTCTTTTTCGGGCTGGACACTAGGCGACTTCTGCCTCCCTCTGCTGACCGTCCTCTGGGTGAACGTGCACGGGGCATTTATCATCGGCTTCATTCTCCTGGGCAGCCACGTTATCGGTGAGGTTCTGAACAACCTGCTGGGACACAAAGACGATAGGGTTCTCAGCTATAGTGAGATTGCTTCCCTGATCAAAGTGTCCCTCATCGCACTGGTGGTGCTGGTGATCAATCCCAACACATACCAGATGTATTCGTATCCTTTCAAAACAGTGGGCATCGGCGCTTTGCGAGACTATATCCAGGAGTGGGCCGCACCAGACTTTCACCAGTTCCACCTTCACCCTTTCATCTGGATGGTACTGTTGATCCTGGCCGCCGTTGGGCTCTCGCGCCGGCGCATTGACTTTACCGATCTGGTCCTGACCTCATTCTTCTGTTACATGGCGCTCTGGGTACTCAATGCCTGCTGATAGTCATCCTGGAGGTAAGATGGGCACAACGTTGTCTGATGTGCAATCCCGCATACCCTGGCTCGGACTGATAGCTGCATCCATTGCTCTCGTCATCGTTGGCATTGCACTTGTGCGCCATGATAACGATCCGATGGAGTTTGTATTACAGGGTCCATGCTACACCCAGCACGATATAAAAGCCCCAGTCGGTTACGATGGGCAGTTTGCTTATGCTATCGCTGTCAATCCCCTGGGCGCTGCTCCTTTGCTGGACGACCCTGCCTATCGCTACCAGCGCATCCTGTATCCGATGCTGGCGCGGGCAATGGCACTGGGCCAGCCAGGGTTGGTTCCGTGGACGCTGATTGCGCTCAACATCCTCGCGTTGACCCTCGGTACAGAGTTGTTGGGGCGCCATCTGCTCAGACGTGGCCTCGGGCCGTGGTATGGCCTGCTTTTCGTTCTCTGGGTGGGACAGTGGTTCTCGCTGCGCTTTGACCTTCAAGAGCCCCTCAGCTTGGCTCTGGCACTTGCGGCGTTGGCTCTCTTGGATCGAGACCGTGTGTGGCTGGCGGCTTTGACATTCGGTCTGGGCGGACTTACTAAAGATATCGCACTGCTATTTTGCCTGGGCGCAGCCGCAAGCACGTTTATGTCACGCCGAATCTGGTCGGGGACCACGCTGCTCCTGGGCGGACTGTTGCCTTATCTGCTGTGGTCGGCCGTGCTGAGCGGTATCTTCAAGACTAGTGTCTTCCGGTCTTCTGCTGCGAGGATGGAATGGATCCCCTTCAATGGATTGCGCTTCTGTCCGCCTGAGCTCCTTAGCCTGGCCTTGCTGTGGCTGATTGCGCCAGCAGCACTGGCTATTTGGGTCATTGTGAGCAGACGGTTCATGATGCAAAAGGGCTGGCCCTTTTGGATCACG
>JABAOH010000715.1_pt1 | contig 12763 bp, 10 predicted proteins | sample 7062181 | NCBI WGS metagenome assembly JABAOH01 (sample SAMN14538630, study PRJNA623070) | marine sediment metagenome | biome: marine biome [ENVO:00000428]; feature: marine pelagic biome [ENVO:01000023]; material: deep marine sediment [ENVO:00002113]; isolation source: pool of 5 deep marine... | reverse complement strand
ACGACTTCAGGGCCAACCTCGTAGCAACAAGGCCCGATGGCAGGGCCCAAACAGGCAACAGTCTCCGCCGGGTTGATCCCGAAGTATTCGACCATAGCGGACACCATGCGGCGAGCAAGTCCGCTAGCCGTTCCCCGCCAGCCAGCATGGCCCAGGCCCGTGGCCCGGCTCTCTGGATCATACAGGAGGATGGGCAGGCAGTCTGCGAAGCGCAGCATGAGGTTTACGCCGCTATTGGAAGTGACCAGAGCATCTGTCGCGGGCAGAACCTTCCCCATGTGGCGGACATCCACAACAGCGACTCGGCTACTGTGAACTTGTCTGGCGGTGACGAACTGTTCAGCAGAGAGTCCCAGAGTCTCGTAGATGAGCCGGTGATTCGCTTCTACAGCGTGTGGATCGTCACCCACTAGGTGCCCCACGTTTAGCTCTGCAAAAGGCGATCTGCTGAACCCACCATGTCGGGTGAACACCGCGTGCACAATCTCGCTATGGTCCAAGAGGGCTTCAAAGGTGTAGTAGGGGATGCCGCTGGCTTCGTGGTAAATCATCGTGGCACTAGGCGGGCGACTTCCTGCAGCGGCCGGCCAGCGCTGGCTCCAGCGCTGACTGTCGACCAGGGCAGCACCTCATCCTTGGAGCGGGCCCGTAGATACAACTCGGGCTTCAGTTCTGCTCGTTCCATGGCTCTTCGCCACGCTGACAGAGTAGAACCCTCCACACTCATCAGGGCTTGCCCCACGCGCCTGTCACCGCGAGCCAGGACACCTTGCACCTCGGCCCATCGAATACTGTCGGCCCTGGTTGCCACGTTAATGGGTCGCAAGCTGCGTTTGACATAACGCAAGCGCTCCTCCAACACGTCGCGCGGGGCCATGGGCATACGCTGGAAAGGCGTTTGGGCTTTGGGGACATAGGCACTAATGTTGACCGTTAGGTGGCGATGGAATCGCTCCCGTACCGACCGCACCAACTCAACGATTTGCCTCGCGTCGCTATCGGTCTCTGTGGGAAGACCAATCATGAAGTACAGCTTGAGGTGGGGGAACTCGTAGTCGGCGGCCAGTTCCACGGCCTGCATGATACTTTCTGTGGAGATGCCTTTGTTGATCTTGTTGCGCAGGCGCTCCGAGGCTGCCTCGGGCGCGATAGTGAGGGTTTGGGCACCGCTGGCTGCCAGCGCGCGTAGCAGCGATTTGGGCAGTGGATCGACGCGCAGGGAAGCGACGGATATCTCAGCACCCAAACCGCGTAATCCAGTAACCAACTGCTCTATGTGGGAGTAGTCTGACAGGGATGCTCCTATGAGCCCCAGTTTGCGTCGATGTTTGAGGCCTTCTTCAGCGATGGCAAGCAGGACTTCCAGGCTACGCTCACGCATCGGTAGATAAGCGAATCCGGCTAGGCAGAAGCGGCAGCCCCTGCGGCAGCCGCGGGAGACCTCCATGAGATACATGTCTCCGAACTCTGTCTCCTCCGTGACGATGACGGAGCTTGCAGGAAACGTGTCCAAGTCAGCCAACCATTGGCGCTGCACAGGATGACGTAGCCCAGGAACGGGCCTTATGCTCACGATGTGCTCATTCTCGGTGTCTATGTGGTAGAAACGTGGAACGTAGACCCCCGGAATACTGGCCAGTCGCTTCAGCAGGTCTTCACGACCAAGTTCCAAGCCATGCCACAACGTGTCGGCCATAGCGGGGGCAACAACCTCGCCTTCGCCGATCACGAACGCGTCGAACATCGGAGCCAGCGGCTCGGGGTTGGCAGTGACGCAGGGACCGCCGGCAATAAGCAGAGGGTGGGTTTCGTCTCTGTGTTCAGCCCTCAGGGGAATGCCGGCTTGCTGCAGCATGGCAACGACGTTGAAGTAGTCCAACTCGAAGGAGAGGGAGAAAGCCAGTACCGCAAAGTCGGTCAAAGGGCGCTGCGATTCCAGCGAAATAGACACACCGTCTTGTTCATGGAAGACCCTTTCACAGACTATGTTCGGTTGCTCGTTGAAGAGGCGGTAGATGACATGCACTCCCAGGTTGGACATGCCGATGCTGTAGGTGTTGGCATAGGCAATGGCGATCGGTAGACGGCCTCCCCAGTCCTTGTATGTGGTTCCCTTTTCGTTCTTCAGTCTCCGTTTGATGAGGGAGATGGTACCCCAGTCCAAGAGCCTACCTCCTGTTGGCAAGTCTATCACAGGGGGTAGGGCAACGCAAACGAACCACCATCTCTCCCTCTGGTCCGTCAGCTGCCAATGAGCTCTCCCCCTGAAAGCATTGTCGGCTTCGGAGCAGGGTCACACCCCATCGACGCGTTGTTGATTGCCGCCCTCCTGGCGGAACGCGACACAGGACCGAGCGCGGGACACTGCAAGTGCGAAGGGCTGCCAGTTGAAGCAGGCCGGACCGCTGAGTCACACGAGCTTTCTGCGATGGACAAAGGACAGAGAAAAGCCTCGCTCACAGCAGCGGGGCTTGCTGCCCGGCCCAAAGGACGAGGACAATTACCGCTCAGCCATCATGCTTTTGAATTCCTCTGTGAGTACCGGGACGACCTTGAACAGATCTCCGACGATTCCGTAGTCAGCCACCTTGAAGATCGGCGCGTCAGGGTCCTTGTTGACAGCCAGGATGTGTCTCGAGGTCTTCATCCCTGCCAGGTGCTGTATGGCCCCCGAAATGCCACAGGCGATGTAGAGGGTGGGGGTAACCACTTTGCCCGTTTGGCCAACCTGATAGCTATGGTCTTTCCACCCAGCATCAACAGCCGCCCGGGAAGCACCCACGGCGGCTCCCAACACACTTGCCAGGTCCTCGATCAAGGCAAAGTTCTCAGGCCCCTTGAGCCCCCGCCCACCCGAGACGATGATATCTGCCTCGGTCAATTCTACTCGCTCCCCAGCCTCCTTGATCATCTCTATGGCCTTCGCCCTGATCTCTCCGGTGTCAACCGGTATGTTCTCCACTGGAGCACCAAGGGAGCTGTCGGGCTCGGGAGGGGTGAAGATGTTGGGGCGCACCGTGGCCACATACGGCCTGGACGCTTCCTTTACTGTGGCGATTGCTTTCCCCGCGTAGATGGGTCTCGTGATGAGCAGTTCTCCGTCCTGCACCTCGAAGCCGGTGCAGTCAGAAGCGAGGCCGACCGCCAACCTCGCCGCCAACCTGGGCGCCAGGTCTTTTCCCTGGGTCGTTGCTCCAAGCAGAACAACAGCAGGTTTGGTCTCCTTGATCAGATCGGCCAGCACATTCGCGTAGCCTTCAGGTGTATAATTGGCCAGCGCGCTGTCGTCAGCCACAAATATCTTCTCAGCCCCGTAGTGGCCGAGCGGCGCAACGAGATCTGCGATCTCGCTTCCAAGAGCTGCCGTCTCGACGCTACCGCCCAGCTCGTTGGCGATTCTCTTCCCCTCGCCCATCATCTCGAAGCTGACTTTCTTCAAGGCACCATCTCGAATCTCTGCTATCACCAAGACGTTGTCTGACATCGTATCCTCCAGCCTGTGCTCAGAAGTTGACTATACATCAGCTCGCTCAAAGAATCTTGGCTTCATCTCTGAGCAGATGAGCAACCTTGACAGCATCTTGGACAGGGTCCTCATCGAACACCTTGCCAGCGACTCTCTCCGGAGGCAAGGTCACCTCCTGGAACGCTATCTTGGCCGCGTCAAGTCCAACCTGATCTTTCTCCACCCCTATCTCTTCGGCGTTCCACTCGGGGATGACCTTCTTCTTAACGGCCATGATTCCCTTGATGGACGCGTAGCGCGGTTCATTCAGGCCCTTTTGGGCCGTGACGACCGCAGGTAGGGGTGACTCCACCACCTCATGACCACCTTCGACCTCTCGGTGCGCAACGATGGACTTGTGGTCATCCGCGATCTCCAGTTCGGTGACCACCGACACGTGGGGGATGTCGAGGAGCTCGGCAAGGATGATGCCCACCTGCGCGTGGTCTTCGTCGACGCCTTGCTTCCCGCAGAAGATGATATCGTAGTCCAACTTCTGCAAGGCCTTGCTCAGTATGAGGGCCGTGGCGTAGGGATCAGATCCCTCGAACGCTTCGTCAACGAGATGGATAGCCTCATCGGACCCCACTGCTAGCCCGCTCTTGAGCGCATCTTGGGCCCGCTCTGGTCCGGTAGTGATTAGAACGATCTTGCCTTCGCCCAGCCTCTCCTTGATGCGCAGGCCCTCTTCGATGGCGTATTCGTCGTAGGGATTGACCACGTACTTTGTCTCAGAGTGATCTATCTGCCCATCTTTGACCCGAATCTTGGTCTCGGTGTCAGGGACCTGCTTGACACAGACAACAATGTTCATAGGGATCCAACCTCCTTGGGTCTTTGTCTCTCTGCTTCTATTCTCATTTCAGCAACGAGCGGGAGATCACCAAACGCTGTATCTCGCTCGTACCTTCGTAGATTTGCAGGAGCTTGGCGTCGCGCATGTACTTTTCCACAGGGTATTCCTTGACATATCCGTAGCCCCCGAAGATCTGCACAGCGTCGATGGCGATTTGCATGGCGCTGTCGGCTGCGAAGCACTTGGCGATGGCAGATTCATAGCTGTTGCGCAGGCCTTGATCCGCCATCCATGCCGCTTGCCAGACTAGCAGACGTGCGGCCTCCACCTTGATGGCCATGTCGGCCAACATGAATTGGATGGCCTGGAAAGAAGCGATCGGCTGCCCAAACTGCTCTCTATCCTTGGCGTAATTCACCGCAGCTTCCATGGCAGCGCGAGCGAGTCCCACCGCAGCCGCGCCGACCTCTGCGCGTATCTTATCCAAGGTCTCCATGACCAGTCCGAATCCTTCCCCCTCCTCTCCGAGGCGGTTTTCTACTGGGACCCGAACATCCTCGAAAATCACCTCTCTGGTGCTGGCCGCGCGCTGACCCATCTTGTCCTCCTTCTTTCCGAAGGAGAGGCCTGGCAGATCACACGGAACCACGAGCACAACGAGGCCCCTATGGCGCTGAGTAGGGTCAACCGTAGCCGTCACTGTGTATAGCTTTGCCACGCCCCCGTTGGTGATGAAACGTTTGGTGCCGTTGAGAACGTAGGAGCCTCCGTCGCGCTTGGCCCTGGTCCTCACGCTGGCAACGTCCGAACCGGCGCCGGGTTCGGTGAGGCAGAAAGCCGCCAGCGCCGGCTCGGCGCAGAAGGGTTTCATGAATCGCTCCATCTGTTCGGGCGTGGCGGCAATGTTCAGCGGAGTCAGGCCGAGCGTACTGGCCACGAAGGTGCTGTATATCCCTGCACATCCGGCGGCAATCTCCTCGGCGACGAGGCAGTCTTCGAAATAGCCCAAGCCTGCGCCTCCGTACTCCTCGGGAACGGTGATGTTGATGAGGCCGATGTCGTGAGCCTTTTCCACGAGTTCCCAAGGGTACTCTTCGATACGGTCGGCTTCAGCCGCGATGGGGACAATCTCGTTCTGGGTGAATCGCCGAGCAAGCTCTCGCAGGGCCTCTTGCTCGTCACCGAGAGAGGGGTTGAACATATGCTCTGTGCTGCTGCCCACTCCTGAGGAATTCTGCGCAGACGGGTCCGAGGATTCTCACGTTTCTCCGCCGTCATTGTACCCAAACTCGGCGGGGTTGTCAAACGAATCCAGTCTGACAGGGCGGGGGAGAGAAACGCGTGTGACTACCCGCACTGAGAGTAGCCGCACGAGGGGCAGCGGAGGCAGCCTTCAACGAACTCGACCATGGTGCCGCAGTCAGGACACTCGGGGCACATGCCCAGGAGGTTCCTGGCAACCATGCCCACAGCAGATACAGTGATAGTCTCAGCAGCGCTGTCGTCGACATACCTGTGCATCGCTTTGCCGACGGCATCCGCACAGGATAAGATGATGTTGCCCTCTTGCCAGGCCGGAGCCGGGCAGCGGATACCCTGCAGCTGCCTGATGATCACGTCCGCTTCGATGCCGGAGCGGAGGGCCAGAGAGATCAAGCGCCCAATCGCCTCTGAATGGGAAGCCATGCAGCCTCCACTCTTGCCCATGGTAGCGAAGACTTCAAAGAGGCCTTCCTGATCCTCGTTGATCGTGACGTATATGCTTTGTCCGCAACCCACCGTGATCTTCTCTGTCATCCCGTGGGTCACCGTCGGACGCGCACGCGGAGCTCTGATCGCCCTCTTGCGCTGGCTTTCTGCCAGGCCTCTCGTCAGGACCTGGGACGCCCGACTGCCGTCACGGTAGATGGTAACCCCCTTGCAGCCGAGCTCGTAGGCGAGTAGGTACGCCTTCTCCACGTCCTCCCTGGTGGCATCGTGGGGGAAGTTGATGGTCTTGGACACCGCGTTGTCGGTGTGCTTCTGAAATGCGGCCTGAACCCGGATATGCCATTCGGGAGCGATGTCATGGGCGGTTACGAGTAGCCTTCGAGTCTCAGCCGGCACTTCATCTAGGTCTTGAAGAGTGCCCGTCTGAGCCACCTTCTTCATCAACTCATCGCTGTGGAAGCCCTGTTCGTGGGCCAGCTGCTCGAAGATGGGGTCTAGCTCCAAGAGGGCGTCTCCGTCAAGTACGTGCCGTCTGTATACCAAGGCGAAAATGGGTTCGATGCCGCTGGAGGTACCGGCGATGATACTGATGCTACCGGTGGGCGCGATAGTTGTCACAGTGGCGTTCCTTAACTTGGGACCGCCTGGCACGTCGTAGATGGTGCCCGGGAAGTTGGGAAACACGCCGCGCTCTTTCGCCAGGGCCGCCGAGGCCTGCCGGGCCCTCTCCTGGATGAACCGCATGACCTCTTCAGCAGTCGTCACAGCTGCTTCCGAATCGTAGGGTATACCCAGCGTGATGAGCATGTGGGCGAAGCCCATCACTCCTAGCCCTATCTTGCGGTTGGCCAGGGTCATCTCCTTTATCTGGGGCAGAGGATACTTGTTGCAATCTATGACGTTGTCCAGGAAGTGTACCGCACACTCAACCGTCTGTCCCAGGCGCTGATAATCAACCTTGCCGTCCACGACCATCTTGCACAGGTTGATGGAGCCCAGATTACAGCTCTCGAAGGGCAGGAGAGGCTGTTCGCCGCAGGGGTTGGTGCTTTCGATCTCGCCCACAAGAGGGGTAGGATTGCCCTCATTGAGCTTGTCGAGGAAGATTACCCCAGGATCGCCGTTCTTCCATGCCAGCTCCGCTATCTTGTGGAAGACCGAGCGGGCCCGCAGGCGTTTGACCACCTCTCCAGAGCGAGGATTGATGAGAGGGAAGGTAGCGTCCCGACGTAGAGCTTCCATGAACTGTCTGGTCAGGCCCACGGAGATATTGAAGTTGTTGAGCCTCCATTCATCCGCCTTGGCGGTGATGAAATCCAGGATATCTGGATGGTCTATCCTCAAAATCGCCATATTGGCGCCGCGTCTGGTCCCCCCTTGCTTGATGGCTTCAGTCGCGGCGTCGAAGACTTCCATGAACGAGATTGGGCCGGAGGCTATCCCGCCTGTCGATTTGACAACATCCCCTTTGGGCCGCAGCCGCGAGAACGAGAAGCCAGTCCCTCCTCCACTCTGGTGGATGAGCGCAGTGTTCTTGACGGTTTCGAAGATGCTCTCCATTGAGTCTTCGATGGGAAGCACGAAGCAAGCTGAAAGCTGCCCGAGACTCCTCCCGGCGTTCATGAGGGTGGGGGAGTTGGGCAGGAACTCGAGGCTAGCCATGGGGCGACGGAATTCCTCGGCTGTGCCCGCCACGGAAGCTGATGGATCGTATGTGACGTCTACCTGAGCCACGTGTTCGGCCACACGCCGGAACAGTTCCTCTGATGTCTCTGTTATTCTACCTGTCTCATCCCTCTTCAGATATCGCCTTTCCAACACCGTCATGGCATTGGGCGATAGCTCAAGGGCGGCACTTCCGCGCGACATGTTGTTTCTCCAGCGATCAGCAAGCGGGGTCCGCCTGGCCGCTGTGCTACAAGTCAAGGGGAAGCTGAGACTCCAATTCAGCTTCCCGTCTCTTCCACTCTTTAAACTCCTCGATTTCGTCGGCCAGGCTATCTACGTCCCGGAAGCGGCGATACACAGAGGCGAAACGCACGTACGCTACGTCATCCAGTTCGCGCAACCGAGTCATCACCATCTTGCCGATAGTTTCGCTCTCTACCTCAGCTCGTCCTAGGTCGTAGAGTTCTCTTTCTATCTCCTTGACCATCTGCTCCAGGGTCTCGGTGGGAATGCGACGCTTGGCGCAGGCACGCAGGATCCCAGTCAAGAGTTTGTCGCTGTCGAAAGGCTCCCGGCGCCCGTCCCTCTTCACTACGAAAAGGCTGGTCTTCGCCACTCGCTCGTAGGTGGTGAAGCGCTGTTGGCAGTTCCTGCACTCCCTGCGTCGCCGGATGCCCTCGCCGACCTCCCTAGTATCTATGACCCTTGTGTGCTTCTTGCCGCAGTAGGGGCACTTCATGGTCTCTCCTCCTTTGACGAGATGGAGACCCGGGTTTGCACAATGCACTAATACACTATATGTGGCACGTAATGCGAGTGCTGCCCCAACATGTTGTGGCGTAGGCCTCATAAAGTTAGCACAAAGGCATGAGTATGGCAAGGCCAGAAGGCCTTTCAAACCTTAAAAGTTAGGGACTGGGCGTGTTTCGGTGTGAGAGGAAGAGGGGGAGGGGGAAGGTGGCGCAGTAACCTTCCCCCTGGAAAGGATCCTTCTGGCAAGAGAGTCCCGACTCTGCTTGCGCAGAAAGAGGGCCTTTCGGCCCCCAAAGGGAGGAGGACAAGGATGTTCGTGTTGCTCGTCAGTACCTTGGACGAGGTACTTCTCGCCTCTGGGACCTATCGCCGGCGCAAGAAGGCCGGAATGTCGAGATTCTCGTTGTCAAAGGCCGGTATAGGAAACTCCTTTATCTTAGACGTTTCTGTCACGGGCAGCCGCTTCTGGGCACCGTCGAAGCCGGTGGCGATGACTGTGATCTGAATCTCGCCGTCCTCCATCTCGGGATCCATGACCGCTCCGAAGATGAGGTTGACGTCGGGGTGAGCCATTTCCCTGATAACCCTTGCGGCTTCATTCACTTCGTGAAGCGTGAGGTCGGTCCCTCCGGTCACGTTAAAGAGGACCCCAGTCGCTCCGTCGATGGTGACATCCAGTAGGGGGCTGCTGACCGCGGCATGGGCGGCATCCACAGCCCGTGCCTCACCGTTGGCGTGCCCCACTGCCATAAGGGCCGAACCACCCTTGGCCATGATGGTCCGCACATCGGCGAAATCCAGATTGATCAAGCCTGGCACAGTGATCAGTTCGGAGATCCCTTGTATGCCCTGACGGAGGACGTCGTCGGCCACGGAGAAGGCTTCCTGGATGGAGGCTTTCTTGTCCACCAACTCCAACAGCCGGTCATTAGGGATGACAATCAGAGTGTCAACCCGCTGTTTGAGTTCGGCGATGCCTTCCTCGGCTACCTTCGTACGATGCTTCCCCTCGAAGGTGAAAGGCTTGGTGACAACGCCGAGGGTGAGGGCGCCTGCCTCCTTGGCCAGTCGACCGATGAGAGGAGAAGCACCGGTGCCTGTACCTCCGCCGATACCAGCCGTGATGAAGACCATGTCTGCGTCCTCCACGACCTTCCTGAGCTCCTCCTCGCTCTCTTGTGCGGCCTTGGCCCCGATCTCAGGGTCACCGCCGGCTCCCAAGCCTTTCGTAAGCTTGTCGCCGATACGAATCTGGTAGGGCGCCTCGGAGAAGAAGAGGGCCTGAGCATCGGTGTTCACCGCGATGAACTCCACTCCCTGCAGATTCTCCTTGATCATGCGGTTAATAGCATTGCCGCCCCCACCTCCGACGCCGATGACTTTGATCTTGGCGAAGTTACCCAGCTCCGGTATGTAAGTCATTCTTTGCCACCTCCCTTTCTTTGGTTCGACCATTGGGGAATTGTCCAGACGGCCGCGGTCCATAGTACTCTATCCTGGCGTGAGGACGTGAAACACGTTCTTGAAGTGCCCCAGCAAGCCTCGTTGGCGCCCTGCGCCGTTGTGACTCGTGTCGGGCCCACATCTCAGAGCCCACAGGAGGAGACCGACGCTGCAAGCATGAGCGGGATCTCTCACACTCTCCACCAGCCCGTCCATCTCTTGTGGCGTTCCAATGCGCACGGGCAAACGAAGGACCTCGCGAGCAAACTCTTTGATCCCGGCCAACTCTGCTGTCCCGCCACACAGCACTACTCCCGCTGGGAGGAGGCCATCGTAGCCTGAACGCTTTATTTCTCGCCGTACGAGTTCAAGGATCTCCTCTGACCGAACTCCGATTATCTCCGCCAATCGATGACGGGACACCGAGCGATGCGAATTGTCCCCGAAGGATGTCGCATCGATGGATTCGTCCGGCTCCACGGTGTCCGCCACGGCGTGGCCGTATTTCGTCTTGAGAGTCTCGGCCACCGTGAAGGGCGTGCGCAATCCTACCGCCACGTCGTGCGTCAAGTGATTGCCTCCGACAGGCAGAACGACCGTGTGCCACACGCTGCCGTCAATGAATATCGCGATGTCCGTGGTACCACCCCCTATGTCGACCACGGCCACACCAAGTTCTTTCTCGGCAGTGGTCAACGCCGCCTCGCCCGCGGCGACAGCCTGCAATATGAGATCCATGACGCGAACGCCAGCGCCCTGTACGCAGTGGACTAGATTATGAATCGAGGCAGACGCTCCTGTGACTATGTGTGCTTCCACTTCAAGGCGAAAACCTCGCAGTCCGACAGGATTGCGCACCCCATCCTGCCCATCGATGGTATAGCCGCGAGGGATGGCGTGGAGGAGTCGACGATTGTGTGGTATGGCTATGGCGCGGGCTGCGTCCAGAGCGCGGTCTACGTCCTCCTGCACGATGGTGCGCTCGCCCCGAGAGATAGCGGCAATCCCTTTGCTGTTGAGTCCAGAGATATGAGCACCAGATATGCCAATGTAGGCGCTGTCTATTTCGTAGCCAGAGATTTGCTCCGCCTTTTCCACGGACTTGGAGATGGCTTGCGTTGCCTGCTCGATGTCAAGGACGACGCCCTTGCGCAAGCCTCGGGAAGGGGCGACCCCTATTCCTACAATGCGGATCTGAGCCTCTTCATTAAGCTCCCCCACCAATGTGCACACTTTCGTGGTGCCCACGTCTATGGCAACTATGGTCTCTTCCACGTTGTCCTCCCCCCGCATCTTCACCCGGCCAGTGGCCTACGGTTCCGCATTCGCTGCTTCGGCCAACCGGTAGTGAGGGCTGTCCGGGAACCGGACGTCTATGAACTCTACGGCTGCCCCCTGACTCGCCAGGCTCTCCACTAGCGCCCTCATGATGGCCACCTTGACTTCTGCGCCCTCAGTGCCTCCGAGATGTATGCGCCAACCCTGCTCGTTCTCGAGGCTGAGTCCGTACTGCTGCGAGTAGCCGAATTCCGTGAACCCAGGCAGCAGGTCTTGGTATCTCTCCGCTGCGGCTATGATGTCCAGGTCTAGATGGTCGCCTAGCTGACGAGGCGTGGAGTCGAGATCCCTGATGAGGACCGAAGGTTCTCTTTCCGTAGGAAGGGACACAACTGTGCCTTCATCGTCCACTCCGTAGCGCTCCTGCCCAGTCTGCCAAGACGACTAGTGCCTGACGCTCTCGCACGTTGACCATCATCCGGTTCGGGAGGCTGAGTTGCACTTCTGCTTCCCTTATGTCCGGAAGAGTGGAGATGGCCTCTTCAAGCTCCTGCGGGTCCATGAAGAAGATGCTGAATCCCTCCATGTTCGTCTGCCTCATGATCTCTTCTGCCGACACCAAGGTGCTGCCCAGGACCGTAGGTTCGTAGACGTAGAAAGAATCGGACGCGAAGAAGAAAGCCAGCAGTGAAAGTAGCACCAAGGCCAAGAGGAGGCTGGCAAGCTTCGGGCCCATCGTCACTCTCGCTCGGCCGGCAGGCCGCATCGGCAGCTTCTCTCGCGCCACTTCCAGTTCGTAATTCCGTCCGAGGCGCATTTGCGAACGACGCCGCCTCGTCTTCGTTCTCCTTGTACCGAGCAGCGATGCCACGCTAGTATCTACCTCCCGCATTGTCTATGCGTGTGCCCATTCGCCGACCAGTTCTATCTCCAATTCCAGCTCCACATCGTGAAGTTGGTGCACCTTATCCTTGACCAACTCGATCAGTTGGAGCACATCGGTGGCCGCGGCGGATCTCAAGTTTACGACGTAGTTGGCATGTTTGAGCGAGACTTGAGCGTCACCGACCCTTCTACCTTTCAGTCCTGCCTGTTCTATCAACTGGGCCGCGGAGAGCCCAGGCGGATTCTTGAACACGGAGCCGGCGCTCGGTTCGTGAGGCTGGGCAGCGCGCCGGAGGGCGTCATACTGAGCCACACGATCACTCAGAAGCTGGGGGGATTCCGGTGAGAGAAGCAGGTCCGCGGATAGAATCACTTCAGCTCGAGACTGCTGCTCTCTGAACCGACTAGCACGGTAGCTGAGCCTGAGTTGCTCGGCCGCGAGTTCTTGCACCGCGCCGACTTGGTCCAAGATCGTGACTCTGCGTACCACGTCGGCGATTGCTCCATCGTAGGCTCCTGCATTGTTGACAATGGCACCTCCCATGGTGCCCGGGATACCTGCGGCCCATTCGAGCCCCTGTGATCCGCTTGCGGCGCTCTTGCGCGCCAGACGTGCTAGCGGCGCGCCGGCTTCAGCGTGCAGGATCTGCGATTTCGAGTCCAATGCAAAGCCCTGGCATCGATTCTCGATCACCAGACCTCTGAAGCCCTCATCCGACACGAGA
>JABAOH010068155.1_pt2 | contig 12765 bp, 13 predicted proteins | sample 7062181 | NCBI WGS metagenome assembly JABAOH01 (sample SAMN14538630, study PRJNA623070) | marine sediment metagenome | biome: marine biome [ENVO:00000428]; feature: marine pelagic biome [ENVO:01000023]; material: deep marine sediment [ENVO:00002113]; isolation source: pool of 5 deep marine... | reverse complement strand
GGTGTTAGAGCTTGCGACATCGATTTTACCTTGAGCACCTGTGCTGTTGATTGCGACTTGGTTCGTTGCGATGACAGTGCTGTGAGTAAATCGATACGTACCACTCACCCCTGTAGCCCCTGTTAGTTCTATGGCATTGGCTGTTCCAGTCTGATTGATTTTACAGTTGTCGAAGTCGACTTCTAACGCACCCGTAACGGTAACATCTGCAATAGTATTATTCGCTCCAGAATTTGTGATATCCAGATTTTGAAAGCTAGCTGATCCAGTATCAGGCAATGTGATCTTACCCACTATTTTCACACATGCTTTGTCATTACTAGCATTTAGTCCGATTAGTTGCAGGTGAGGGAGCATAGTAAGATTTTCTGTATACGTGTTGGCATTATCTCCACGTATATATATAGGTATGATACGGCTGGCTGATGATAATGCTCCAGCCGCAGTAATGGCACTAGAGATAGTAGTGTATGAACCACCACCTCCGGAATCGACAACGAAAGAACTGATCGAGCCGCCCCCTCCTGCAGTTGAACTAATCGTGAGTTTGTTGCTAGCTGGTACACCTGTAACCGTAATGTTTGCACCAGCCTCTAGTGTTACATTGCCACTAGTGTTAGGTGAGACTGCACCGCCCCCGCTCGAACCTGTGAGCGTGCTGATGTCTCCTGATCCCGCACTATCGGCAATTGTTAATGTATTTCCCGCTCCGGTAACAGTGATGTCTCCAGTCCCTACAATATTGATATTACCTGTACTGTCTGGTGGTATTGCACCGCCTGTATTACCTGTTAGCTTTTGTACTTCCGCTCCTGACGTACTGGACGAGGTAAGTTGCCATACCGCCAAGTTATTCTCGATCTTAGCTAGAATGAAAGTTTTTTTCAAAACAGTATTTAGCCATAAGTCACCAACATTATATAGCTTCACATCAGTTGACTTCGGATCCACTTTTTCAATGTGTATCTCTGGTGGATTATCCGCCTGCGTTCCCGTATGGGCTAGTGGATTAATACTTAGTTTTGACATCTGTTTCTCCCTTTTAGATGTAAATGTAAAGCTGCTTTACATTTTCATAAAATCTGCAATTTCTTCCCCTAACGGTGGCTTGCGTGTTTTCTTAAAGACTGCTTTTGGTACTTTTGCGGATAGACGTAATGCACTTTTTATGCTATTCGTAGGAAGCCATATACCAGTAAGAGTCTTTACACCCTTAAAATAAAGCAGATCTTTAGCTATCGATTTTAAAGTCGAGGTTAGAGCTTCTTTTTCCTTCTCGTTCATTGTTTTTAACTTTTCCGCATCTGCTAATTTATTTTGAGTTTCTACTATCTTGTTGATCGTGCCATCCAAACGATTGAAATCCTTTTCGCCAATCAACTCACGAACTAAATCAGCATTTTTCTGTTTATCTAAGGTTTTGTGCATATCAGCAAAAGTTGGTCTACTTCTCTTGCCCCCATACATTATATCTTTAACCTTCCACTTTCGTGCTTGTTCCATAAGCTGTCTGCCTTGATTAGACTTACTAAGCAACTCATCTATTTCTCTAATACCGCTCACAGAGTCGAATTTTTTCATGATCTGTTCAGGTGTGAAATTTTTCGATGGCATTTGATTAGCTATATTTCGTGCTATTTTATCCCCTCGATCAACCCTAGATTGGAGTGGACTCTTCGGTTGTCTATAGATGGCGTTGTTAATTTCGGAAATTTCTTTAGATGTTAAAATATCCCTATTTTTATCGATGAATTTATCAATATTTCTGTGGTCGCTTTCCGAGAAAGATTTTTTTTCAACAACTCTTCCTCCTTCTTTTTTGTATAAGATATTTTCAAGTTCTTTCTCTACTAGATCTCGTTTAGCTGCATTTCCTAGTTGACGTGTCGCTCCTGTTTTGGATAACGCCCCCCGTGCTAACCGAAAAGATTTATCGTTCGTTAACTTATCATAGACACCTAGATAGTCCTTGTTCTTCTCGTTGGTAATACTACGGACGGTAGGGTTTTTAAATTTGTCAACGTAGTCTTCAAATGCCCTATTAGCTTGATCAAAATTGCGGGCAGCTTTTTCATTTTGCGCCGCTGTATCAGTAATCAATTCCAACATTTCTGCTTCTAACTTGGCAAACGTAGCCTTCCCTTGCTTTTCTGCTAGATCAGTATACATTTTAGTTCGAGTAGATCTAAGCTGGTTGATTAATCTATTATTAGTAGGAACTTCCGTTGATAGTCCTTCTAAGATACTTTCAATTGTAGTACGCAGAGATTTTTCAGCTGTTGAAGGTTCATATTTAGAATTAACGAAATCTAGTTCTTTTTTCAGAAAGTCTTTAAATTTATTTAGATTGCTCGTGGTAGGAGTGAGTTGAGATTGCTCTTTTTCAACTGCTGCAAATTGTTTATCTAATGCTGTTTTGGTTTCCTGTTCCGCCGTCCTTAAAGAGTTCTGAGCTTGCCTTCCAAAATTAGTGGGGCTTTTTATGTTGTAAGGAGAAATCTGACGTCCAACGCGGTCTATCTTCCTAACTTCTTTAGGAGCTAGTTCTACGTCCTTTATCCGCTGAGGTATGTTCTCACTAGTTAAACCTCCCTCTTCTAACGCAACTCGTCCCTTTAAAGGTTTTCCTTCAGCTGGCACCGGTAATTCTTTACCAAGTTCAGCAACTTTTGCTTCAGTAGGGACTTGCTTACCTATTTCGGCTTCCATTTCTTTGCCGAGCATTTCCCCTATTTCATATTCTGATCCTTCAACTGCTCCAAGTTCTTTTAATAGTGCTTGCCCTTCCTCCGTATTCTTTAGAATGTTGGCAATAGATTCCCCGCTTGCTTCAGCTGTTTGTGCGGCCTTTCCTCCTCTTTTAAATATAGATGCCATTCGATTGAATAGTTTTGGAAACCCTTCTTTGAGTAGTGAATAGAGACTCTTGATTGCTGAAGGGGTAAGTCCTGCTACCTCTCCAATTTCCGCAGCTGTTTTTGGTTCTACTCCTAGACCTAATGCCCCTAAAGCTGTACCTGTACCACCTACCATAGCTTTTCCACTTCCTCCCAATCCCTTAATTGCCGCAGGAACTGATAAGATATGTTCCAAGGGTGTCTCTGGTAATAACGGAAGACCTGTTATATCTTGAATCTTTTGTAAGATATTGTGTGGTGTAGGAGCATATTTATATATTGGATCTGTAAACGGTCTTGCTAGTTCCTCTTTTTGCTCGAATGTTAGTTTTGGTGCAAGTTCTTCTCGTGTCAGTCCCTGTAATTCGGCAATCGTATCCAAATCGGTGTCGTATTCCTCTATAGGAGGTGCACTGACTCCTCCTATTGCCGCATATTTTAATATTTCAGTTATAAGATCCACAGGCCAGTATGCGGCTCTTGCACCTGCAACTGCGGTGGATATTAAGCTACCACCTGGCAAGCGTTTTGCTTTAGCTCGTTCACTTGTTTCTGGAGATTCAGCTAAGTAATCCATAATCTGTTGATTATCGTATCCAGCCTCTCTAGCCTCTTTAACATTGAAATCTTTACCAGTTTTACGGTTTATAAACTGTATAATTTCTTCATCGTCATAACCAGCATCTCTCGCAGCTTGTATATCGAATGTCATTTTTTATCACTCCAGAAGCTAGATAAGGGTGGTTTTTCTTTTTTTGAGGGAGATTTGCCAGTTCTTTCTAGTACATGTTGCTCTAGTTCTTGGGGAGTCATAATCATTAAAGCTTTCAACCCTTTCGATTTTCCTTTCATAGTAGCTAGTGTATCTGATCCTTGTATGAGATTATCTTTAAGATAATCAAAGACTACTTTACTCATAGTTCCTTTATTAACCTGATCTCGCCACTGTGTCTCTAGAAATTGAGAATACTGCTTCAACTCACCTAAAGCCTCTCTTCTTTTAGGAGAGTCTGACAACCCAAACTGTTTGGCGTATGCTGTTGCCCCCACATTTCCCTCTTCAATTAATTGATCTATAACATTTAGAATTGAAGACGCTCTTTGCCGACTGGCAGCTAATTCTTCCTCTTTCTCAGCTTTCTTAAAATCTTCTTTAATTTGCTGTTTTGCTTTAGCTTCTTCAATTCTACTTTGCTGTTTCAACTTCTCTGTACCAGCTGTTTTCCTTTTCTCCACTTCCGCTTTAATCAAATCATCAAGACCTTGAGACAACCCTTGTCCTAGACCTGCACCTAAAGAAGCCCCTAACGAGGGATTTAACGGTGCGAATTCTGGAATGTTCATCCTAAGCCTCCTCCCATATAGTTAGCACCCGCTCTTGCCATCATAGGTAGCACCTGTTGCAGGAATCCCGGTTGTGCTTGTTCTCGATACGGCTGGAACGCCTGTATGTTAAGAGGGTCTTTATATAACCCTAGGACCTGTTGTAATGCGTTTTGTTGTAAAGATGCTCGTTGTGCGGCTAAGTCAGTTGCTAAATTTGCCCCTGCTCCCGTCATTGCCCTGTTGAATGCTCCAGAACTAAGCCCGCCTGCTCCCATCCCCGCAAAACGTTCTGCTATAGATGGTGCGATTTGTTGTTGAAATTGATCTATTGCTGGCTGTTGGTATGCTTGTAATGCCTCAGGTGAACCTGAGAGTAATCCACTTAACAGGTTTTCCGCTCCAGGCATTAATCGATCACCCATCCCCATTATATTAGATAGTCGTTGTTGTTGCTCAGGTGTAAGCGTGGAGATTTGACCCATTTGCCCTTTCTTGCCTAAAAGAAAATGTCTACCACCTCGTGTACCGAAACCTAATCCTGTACCTGCCCCGCCTAGTAATGAGTATAGTCCCGCTTGACCACCTGGAAATCCTTCTCCAAATGCCATAAAATTCCCCCTATTTGCAGGTGTAAAGCGGCTTTACACTCTATTTGTTTAGATAGTATAAAGATTATTTATTGTCAAAAAATAAAAATAATATTTAGGATTTTAAATACTCCAGCACAATAACTGTCTTGGAAAATCCTGGTCGGTTAATGCCAGTCGTAACCGTCACATTTGTACCATCTACCTCGACAGAAATATTATTAGCAAGTACTGGGCTAGCAAATGGAAGGGGTATTGCATTAAAACCGCCCCCACTAGTCGACACCCCCAATATTTTAGTGACTTGATAATTGGCCGTGAAATTAATCCCATGTGCCACTGACTTAGAAGTTGCATTTGGTAATACTCCAAAGTTGATTACTTTTCTAAAAGCTTCTCTTTTATTTCGGGGGTTATCTCCAAACCAAGTCTGACCATTTTGTACTTCTAGTAACTCATAACTACCAATGTCCTTTGAATTTAAACGCTGTGTAATATCGGTATATTTTAAGTTCAGTTGCTCTCGTAATTGATCGGGCTCTTCTGGAAAGTAAAAAGTTGTAGGTAAAAAAGCTGTCATGTAAAGCTCCTAAGTTTGTTCCATGCCCTACCAGTAATCGATATTGCATTAAGTACAAATCCGGAGTTTACAATACTAATATTTTTCATTTGAGAATCGTTCAAGGTAAAGGTGTATTGTATTACATCCCCTCTCATCTGCAAATACATCGGATGCCACGCTCGTTCCTGTTTTGACATATAATCCTTTGATAGGTCTTCCGCTCTAGTACGCACTACTTTTTCTATTAATGGCGGTGCTGTACCTGTTGCGTCAGCAGATATTTTAACCGTAAACTCTCCCGACGGGGTTATGTCCATAAAAAAGGATGTGCTAGATAGCCTGAAGTTTTGTTGCTGTTCTACAAATGGATTGAAGCGTTTGGTCTTAGCAATAAAATTATCTAATACAGCAATCTCACCACCAAAAGTATATGTAGTAAGACTTGCAATCTGTATGGTAAATGTTTTGGCTGTTGGAGTGGCTTCTACCTTAAAAATTTGATTATTTAACTCAGTAGAACCCCCCACTCCTGTGAAGCGTACAAAACTTTTAGGTTCTAAGTTATGCTCAAAACTGGTGGTGATCGTAGAAATGTTCCCACTTACCCCACTTACCGCACTTACACCAGAGATTGCAATACTTGGAGCGGTTGCTGTTGATCTGTTATTATCGAGAATGAAAATGTAACCACCTTGATTGCCACCTACAATATTAGGAAATCCTTTTTGTAGCTCACTACTTGCCCAACTTATCCCCAGTGCTTCCCACGGCGTATCTATATCTTGCCATGCCAAGCTAGTGTTGGCAGTATAGTTACCAAAACAGTTTATAGACTGGGTAAATTTAGAAAACGTATTATTTTCGTAATTGTAGACCAAACTTTTATTTGAAAAATTTTTGCCTTGTGTCGGATATGTCCAGTAAACGAGCTGATTCGGAAAGTCTCTAATGCCCTGAATAAATCTCGAAACATTTTCATTTTTAATCTCATAAACTTCTCTCGGTATAGCTGAATCTATAGGTGTTACATTACTAGTGTCGATAGATACGATACGCTTATCTCCAATTGCTAGTATCCCTTCATCAAACTGAATTAATGAAAAACCTGATTCTGAACCTAGTTCGGAATTGATTTTTTCAATAATAAATGGAACGGTAAAATTACCACTATATCTAAGCCGCCATGTAGAACGCTCACATGTTATAATGACCAGATCTTTTAAAAATGCTACGCCTGTAATAGTTTCAGATGTCGGAATATCTAAAAAATCACCACGTCCATCAATGTCATCACGCCATGCATTAATATCATTAGTTTGATTGTTAGGTACTGGTGTGGTGTAATAAGGAGTTCCTATTTGTGACCAGCGAATTCTTTGACGATACTGGATGGCTGTGCCTGTTGATGCTCCTTCGAAGGTATCGAAACATAATAACCTACTGCGAAATGGTAGTATAAATTTAGCACCTCTTAAATATGTAGTTGCAGGGCTATCTAATGGAGGGCTGAAATTTACCCATCCTGTTCCATCATACCAACGGATACCGTCTCCACTAGCAGAACCTGTTAAATATTCTGCTGTTCCACCACTGGTGTAAGCTGTAAATCCTGTGCTATTAATGTTAACATCTACATTATTCGTATCCGCGACGGCTTGTACCGTAGCACTCATATTGTTGATTTCTGTCATCCCCACGACATCTCGAATATAAATTACCGCCCCTACCACTAGATTATGATCTGTAATTGTAATTCTTGCTTGTGCTGCCTGTGTAATGCCTGTGATTACTTTAAATTGTAATCCTGCTACGCCATTAGTTACCCACATAGAATTTAAATAGTTAGTAGACCAAAAGAAATTAGTATTATCACCTGTCCAAGTAAATCTAGCAGACGTGTCTTTATAAGTTGAAATATCCTGAAATTTTTTCGTTGAGGAATTATATGTATTTGCCACTTTCGTATCGAACGCAACTAATTCTTCTTGGTTAATAGAGGTTAGCTCTCTCGTCAATAATCCCATCACAGGCCTAGGGATAGCTGGTATATAAGTAGCCGTTACTTTTGCCCCAACATTTCCCGTGTCAAATCTAACATTAAATGTTCCTGTGCTATAATTAGTGGCTCCTAGTACTGTCCCACTACCATTAATAGTAAAACCAGTCGTGCCATTATCGGTAAAGGTAGTAGTACCATCGGTAATTACTAGATGTCCAGGACTAAGATTACCATCACCCACTGCTAAATTATAGGTGTCAGCTCCTGCTGTTCGATCGGTTAGATTGTCCGTCCGAACCATTCTGCCTAATGCTGACGTACCACCCTTTTTTTTCACACGACCCTGATATATGAATAGATTATCCAACTCCTCAAAAGCATCATTCATTATGAGCCATGGGGCTTTGTCCTTCTGCAGTCCTGATTTGTAATCTGCAATCAGAAAACTAGGCATCTAAAAAACCTCGTCATTATCGTCTGCATCCAATAAGTGTAGGAAAGTGGTGTCTAAATTCTCTTCATAAAGGATATCGATAACATCCTCGTGCAAATCTGTAAATTCTGGATCGGACACAAAATCATCCCATTCACTCGGGATGTATGCTGAGTAAAAATCAATAATCTTTGCCATATCAACCCTTCTTCTTTTTTAATCCTGGGTACTTGGAGTACACCTTAGCTTTTATCTTGCCCGCATTCGGCGAATTATGAGCCAGTTTTAAGGCTGATTTAGCCCTCTTTTTTGTATCAATAGGGTAAGTGCCGTCTGCACCTGCGAAATCGCTTTTAGCAACGTTTTTATACTTCCCTGCATTAGATTTGCCCGGCTCTTTGCGTGTCTTAGCTAGTTCTTTTTTCGACATACTCATGCCCTTGCCGATAGTTACTTTTTTCTTTGCCATACTCTTCTCCTAAGGAGCTTGTCCTATTGCCATATAATTTATTGTTAAACCTGTGCCATTGGTTTTGATATTGAACCCAGTTGTAGATTTATTGTCATATCCTACGGTTTTGGTGTTAGGGGTACCCTCAATATTTAATGTAATCGCATAAGGGATAACACCAAAAGGGGTGGAAAATGTTGCTGGTGTACTATTACCCACTCCAGTTATACGATCCCATTGTAATAAAAATCCACCTGGTAAAAAACAGTGTCCCTTAGTACCATTTGTAAAATTGCCCGTCATAAAATAATCTACAGCAGAATTTTTAAATTTTACCTGTGGAGGTGTGCCTGATGTATATATAGCTGACTGCGTGCCTGTTTGAGTTCCAGCGGTATTGTTATTATTAAACTCTATTTTTTTATGCTTGCCAGTGGAAATCGTAAATGCTTCATGATCATTACTAAAAATAGTATTTAATTGCTGAAAATTTGTAATAATACTGTCAACCGTTGCGCGTGGCGATTTTGTTTTATCTGGTGCATTTGGATCATAAGTCATGAGTTATCCTCCTTGAAAGCTGCCAAAAAAGCCATAATTTAAACCCTCACCCTGATGACTAAATGGTGTCAGGATCTCTTTTTCTGAATTTTGCATTATTGTTCTACGATTTACCAGCTTTAATTGATTATCCATGATAGGAGTGTATCTAGAGATTGATTCCAGATCATCGTTATCTTCAAAAAACTTCATTGCCCCACCAATTGCAAGCAACTGCCACCACTGTTNNTTAATACCACGTCCATTATGACTAAATGGTGTAGCAATCTCTTTTTGTGAATTTTGCATTATTGTTCTACGCTCCACCAACTTCATCTGGTTATCGATTAATGGTGTATACCTAGAAATTGATTCTAAGTCATCATTATCTTCAAAGAACTTCATAGCCCCACCAATTGCAAGCAGTTGCCACCACTGTTTTAATTGCGGTGATGTACCTACTGCCAATAAATCTGTCGGTCTGACAAATGCTTGAAGTTCTATCTTATACGCTTTGTCCGGACCAGGTCTTACAATAAACTTAGAATCGTAATATAATACCGCAAGCGGTCTGCCCGCTGTATACACCACAGCCGAAGCTTCGATACTAGTGCCGCTATCAGGAGGTGTCCCCCAATCAAGTGTCAAAGCTCCAGTGGTGTAATTAATTGTGCCAGTTGCCCCCGTAAAACCTCCACTACCATTATCATTATAGGTAACAGAGTTTCCCCCTATAGTTGCCGTAACATATACACTGAACGGATAAACAGGCACAGAAGACAAGGAGGTCAGAGGAGGTGTGGTGTTCGTACCGTCTCCTGTACCCACAGTTGTTTTAAATTCCGTCTTAGGATATTCCGCATAAAATATGGTCTGATCTTGGTATAGTCTTTGTTCAAAGCCCCCTACATAAACAGGTGTGTCAAAACTAGTATAAGTTTCAATCGGTGCGTCATACTGATCAACATTTGGTTTTGTGAAAAAACTATAGTTGGTTTTTAACTTTAGCAGTTGTAGTTCTGCAGGAAAATCGTACAAATAATACGTGTTAATATACTCATCAACTTCTGTGTTGGATAGTTGTGTATTGCTAGGTGTTGCTGTAATTTGTCTGAATTTATTACGAATTGCTACTAAAGTTGTATCTGACATTTAAATCCTCGTAAACATATACCTTTTAGATTTTAATACTGTCTCTTTTCTATAATCGGGCATTGTCTCACTTTCCACTGGTGTCGCATTAACTACCGACCCATCAGTGTATTTGTAAATGTCCTCTTTAACCTGACAGTTTTCATTAACATGATCGACTAGCACTTTTGGTAAACGGTATCTGCCTCCGTCCATAAATGTAAATTGTCTACCAGCATCTTTCCACATCTTAAAAAAAATGTTTTTCACCATCGTGCCTGGGTATTCTAGGTTATGGAAAATTACATCTTCTTTTTCTAATTCTTCGTATGTAGGTATCTCTATTCTACGAGTGCGGTTTTGATGGACGGCATGTACTTGACGACTCCCATCTAAAATATAATCATTATGTCCAGTAACTTGCGTGCTAGTAGCTGTTGCTTCTACTGGTGGTGCTGTAACATCTTCTTTAACTTTTTCTTCTTTAACTTTTTCTGTTTTAACTTTTGTACTCATTTCCCCCCCTTGAGTAATTTTTTAGATTTGACTCATATGACTCAAAACAAACCAATGAGTCAAATGGGGCAATTAAGCCCCATAAGTTTAGCTAAGCTGCGAACTAGAGTAAGCAACCCATCTTATTACATCGTTATTAACGCCTACTAAAGCAGTCCCAAGTTCTATGCCCTTGAATCCCTCTGCAAAAGTTGGTGAATTAACCACGATATTACCATTAGCATCTGGTAATGCCGCCTGCCCAACAGGAATCACCCTTGCAGGATTAACTCCCGCACCTGGTGCAGCTTCTGCTGATGTTGGAAACTTAAAAGCGGTAAAACCACTGGAATCAATGTTGACAGTGAACTGCAAATCATTTGCCACTGCTACAACACGTCCTTCTAATTTATCGATCTGAGTCATGCCATACTTGGCGTCTAACTCAAATTTAACAACATCACCCACCTTGTAAGTGTGAGCTAAGTTGACATCTATCACAGCTTGAGTAGCCTGCGATATACCGACAACACGCCTGGTCTTTGGTATGAAAGATCTGCGATCTACATCGATACGTCTCACATTTCCACCAGATCCAGCAGCCGCAAAACCACTAGTGTCAATCGGAATAGTGAAAGTATTAGCACCTGTAACAGTAGCTCTGAAGTCGTATCCAGAGATCTGTTGCATAGCAGTAATATTCTCGAAATGCACTAAATCGCCTGTAGATAAACCGTGAGCTGTAGATGTTACAACGGCTGGATTAGCCTGGGTTACTGATGTAACCGCTGTCGTACCAAAGGTTCTAGGCTGACTGGAATCTACTGGAGTGAATCCGCCTGTAGTTGCTTTAACAGATTGATCTGTTGCCGCCCCGTCAGTGTTCTTCACACCAATATAAGAATCTGATGCCATCGTAGAATTAAACCATGCTCTTTTTAAAACGCCTGGATTGGCTGTCGATGCATATTGAGTATCGTTATGAATCTCAATATAATTCACTGTAGATGGGAATTCTAAAATCTTGCGATTACCATCAGATATGAATGAACCAAAAAATTGATTGTTTCCTTGTACTGACATTTCTCCCCCCTTAAGATAGTGTGCATTTAAGCTGTTTAATCCAAGATTCGTTCAAAATCTTAGCGACTTGAGCGAATTTATAACCTGCTGTCTGTCTCTGATTCAGCGGGTCATTACCAGCTCCTAGTCCTTGATAAATGAACTGAGCTGATGCTCCTGATAATTCCACGCAACCATACGCTTCTTTACCGAAGACAAATGAAGTGTAGACTCTGTTGCCCAAAGCACTTGCATTATCACTGAATGATCCCAGTGTTGAGTAGAGCCATCTAACGTTTTTAGTTAAACCCCACTCCGCTGGTAATACATTACTAGTGTTAGCGTAAGAGCTGATAGGTACGAATCCAGCCACTTTTTCTAAGTCATTTAATACATCGGTATGCATTAATCCCCAGAATGCTGGTCTAAGACCTGCCGAACTAAATTTATCTTCTGGATCGATAAGATCAGTAATAAATCTAGCCTCATTTGCCAACAATCCGAATATAACAGAATCAATATCTGCTATATTTAACTGTGTCGGGCTGTCTCCATTATTGCCACTAGTACAGTTAACTACCCCCATAGCCGTTTCTAATACTTTACGTGTAATCACGTCCTCAGACTCACGTAAAGATTGTGCTAGTAAACTAGCTGCTTCGTTTAATACCTATCTGTTACTTTCACCTGACGGCTACTGACCAAACTAGTTGGCGGGAAAGGTTCTTCGACCTCTCCTCATGACCTTCATTTATACGTCATGTCCAGACTGTCGCATACTCTTTTCAGAGTCCATCTCATTCAGTCGTTCACGGTGGCTGTCGCCTTCCGCCCTGTTACCCGCTTGGGCTTCCAAGTCAATTAGAGACGGTTTATAGATCCCATATTTGTTTAATTTTCTTATCTGCTGATAACAAGGAATGTTGATACCCCCAAAAGTGCTTTTTTTATGGTAGGTTAATTTAAATTTTAATTCCTACATTATGTCTTAAGCAGCTAAGTTATTAACCTCCAATAGGTTAGGATCTTGGAGCGTCAAACTTAGCTGGTCAGAGACGATGAGGAATGTTCCATACCAGCTGATTTTTGCATCTATGTTGACAGCTGCCAAAGTCTGACTAGGTGGCGTAATACCACTATCTCCTAGCGGTACTGTCGCACGCTGTAAGTTTGTATATCTACGCATTCTGATGGTATCACCGCTTTTAGCAGGCAGTACCTTCTTCATAGCGAAGATATTCATAATCAGGTTCGGCTCTTTTCTGGATAACAGAACGGTGTC
>JABAOH010136243.1_pt2 | contig 12766 bp, 17 predicted proteins | sample 7062181 | NCBI WGS metagenome assembly JABAOH01 (sample SAMN14538630, study PRJNA623070) | marine sediment metagenome | biome: marine biome [ENVO:00000428]; feature: marine pelagic biome [ENVO:01000023]; material: deep marine sediment [ENVO:00002113]; isolation source: pool of 5 deep marine... | reverse complement strand
ACACCCTACAGTTTTTCTAGAAATTTAATACGTGAAAAGACGGGTTCTGTAGGATTGAATTGCAAATAAAATGTGAATCGTAGCCTAGTTTAATTTTACATTTCTACTTAGGTTAGAAAATACAACATTACAAAAACCACCGTAGCAAAAATTGGAGTGACTTTCATCATCTTTTTGTCTATAGCCAGTGCATCAACAACACTGTATTGTTGATTCTCTCTCTCCAACTTATTTTGATGATTTTGTTGTAAGATTGCTCCTAAAAAGCTCATGCTAAAAATAGAATAAATTGAAATCATTATCTTATCTGCAATTGTCAAATATCCAAGGGGCGGAATTTCTCCTAACAAATACACAGCATGGAAAAATATTGCTCCAATCATACCTGCTCCAATCACTGTTAGTCTTTCCTCGAGTCTTTTGGATGACAAGAAAAAGGTTGAAAATCCAAAGAACCCAAGTATTATTGGCGGTAAGACTTTTTTCAAAAACACTGAGACAGGTGGAGATTCAATTGGAATGCTTGCAGAAAAATTAGGAAAATCTCCCCACTCATAACTGTCAACTCTTGATTCAAACACAGGAGTCCCAACACTCCAACCTGGAACCGTTAATCGTGTTCCCTCAATACCGCTAAAGTCATCGTTTACCTCAAAAATCAGATTTTCTGCTGTAATTGGATAAAATGGCTCAAGATGTACTGACAAATTTAATTTTTCAAAGGGATAGTCTCTAAAATCAAATTCACTAAAAAAAACTCCATGGACTTCAAATTTATGAAAATGTGGTTCGGTGTATACTCCTTCTTTGTCTTTTATGTATCCATTTGTATAATCCCATTCAGAAGGAGGAGGGCATTTGGTAAAATCTACTTCATCTGAAACAAAAGTCTGCCAAAAAATCAATTCATAAGAACCAGTTTTAGTGTCAATTTCTCCGATGGTGCTCAAATCAAGACCGACTTGATAAGTAATGGGCTCCAAATTCTTACAGTCAGCCTCATCAGAAGTATTGTCAGTTTGTGCAAACGCTAGTGGCATTAAACCAATTAGAAAAAGAGCAATCAGGAATTTCAATAAATTTTTGTTTTGTTATTTTAAATTTAAGGTTGACGAATTTCTAAAAATCATCCTTATTCAAAGACAAGTAACTAAATTGATTTCATTTGAAAAGTGATAAGGATGTGGAGTAAATTTTTCAATTAGAAATGGCTGAAATTTTTAATTCCCTGTATACGAGGCTATATTGACATAGATTGTTTCAAAGATATTATACGGTAAAGTTGTAAAAAAATCACCATTGTCAGAAACTCAAACACTTTCAAGATTCTATCAAGATAAACTATGGAAATTACAAGTGTTGACTTTTACATCTGGTGCAATTGTAATGAGTCTTGAAATTAGTGCCAGCCGAATTTTGACTCCAGTTTTTGGAAGCACAATTTACATGTGGGGAAGTCTGATTGGAGTTATTCTAAGTGGCTTAAGCTTGGGATATTTTCTAGGTGGTAAAGTAGCTGATAGTCACCCGAGATTTGATAAAATTTGTGGAATTGTTTTTTGTGTAGGATTATTCATTGTAGGAATTCCATTTTTTGCAAATCCTGTTATTGATTTTACAGTTTCAGTTTTACCTGGAACACAATTTACGCCACTCTTGGCAACCTCTTTGCTTTTAATAATCCCTTCAGTTTTGCTTGGTTTTGTCTCCCCATATGTTATCAAGTTGGGAGCAGGAACTTTGAAAAAGGTTGGAAACATTTCAGGAAATCTTTATTCCATTGCAACCATTGGAAGCATCTTTGGCACTTTTGTTACTGTTTTTGTTTTGATTCCAAGCTTTGCCGTAAATCAGATTATTTTTGGGTTAGGTATTGTTCTTCTTGCCAGCTCAATAATTGGTCTAGGAAAACCCCCAAAAATAATACTGATTGCAATTTTTGTGGCTTTAGTTATTCCATGGGCACCTGTATCGATTTCATCTGTGCCTCATTATGGGACTTTAATATACGAAAAGGAGACCCTGTTTAGCCATCTTGATGTTTCTGAATTTGGAGACAACAGAAGTCTGTATTTGGACGGAATTAAGCATAGTTCGATGAATCTTCATGATCCGCTTGATTTGGTAATTGACTATACAGAGTATTTTCATTTAGCAAAGATGTTTAATCCTAAATCTGTGGATATTTTGTTTGTTGGTGGAGGAGGATTTACAGGTCCAAAAAACTTTTTGGCATTATATCCTGAAACTAAAATTGATGTAATTGAAATTGATGCGGATGTAATTGATGTTGCAAAAAAATATTTTGACTTAAAAGAAGATTCACGATTACAAATTTTCAATGATGATGCAAGAAAACACTTGTCAACCTTTGACAAAAAGTATGACGTAATTGTTCTTGATGCATATGCATCAACTTATGTGCCCTATCACTTGATGACACATGAGTTTTTCCAAACACTTGAGAAAAGACTAGAGTCTGATGGTGTTGTGATATCTAATATTATTGGTTCAATTGAAGGAAGTAACTCTCAATTGGTAAAGGCAGTTTATAAGACCATGAAAGAGACATTCCCTGTAGCACATGTTTTTCCAACTGAAGAAAGTCCTAGAAATATTCAAAATGTAATGCTTGTTTCATCAAACCATCCATATGATTTTGACCGACAAACACTTTATGAAATTTCAAAGAATAATCCATCTGGATATCTTGTAGATGAGCTCAGTGTAGATGACCACTTTTATCCCAAACCCATTGATATTTCAGAATCGCCAATTATTACAGACCAAAGAAATCCACTTGAAGTTATGATTAATCCAATTACTAGTAAGCCATATGTTCAAGAATTACAAATACTTAAAGAAGAAAATTCCTCTGAATTGCTTTCAACCGTAATTCTAGGCATGGTTTTAGCCTCGCTTTCTGCTATATGGTTAATCTATTTTAAAACCAAGATTTGGGCTTAATTTACTTGTGAATCGTGTCTTTGATCTTGGTAAATTCCAAAAATCGTTGTAAATGATCCAAATAATTTTTCCTTGTAAATTTAGATTTGATAGATTCTTCAAATAGTAAAAGCGACCTTTGTTTCACAAAGTAGTATTAAAGCTACTAGTAAATAACCACGACTTGCAATGGTATTTCATTTAAAATAAGATGAACAAGATTATCAGATATGGCAATAAGTGATAGAAAATTAATTGCAATTGCCATTTTAGCAGGAGTTGTAGGTTTAGCCGCATTTATTGGATTTATTGGGCAAGGTAATGTTCGCCATGTCGAGATATTTTGGACTGAAAAAGTTGAACAAACTGTAGTTTTTCAAGACATTGATGGTAAAGTACAGTTAAAAGGAATTTCAGGAATTAAGGGAGAAGAAAATCCTCACCTAATAACACGGACAGGTTTTGCATACATACTAACCGTAATAAATGAAGGTGACAAGCATCACCGTCTATACATCGAGGGAGTAGAGGTTCAGACAGACCTTTTAGAGCCAGGGCAACAAGATATCATTACGATTTATCCTACAGAAGAAGGACTTTACAAATACTACGACAAACGTGAACAACTAAATCATTTGGGATTTTTAGAAATCAAAACAGTTGTTCCAAGTGATGAATTTACTGGATTTTTGAAAGACATGATATAATCTAGCAATTATTAAAAAATTAGAAAAAATAAGTCAATTTAAGAAATTAAAAATAAAATCTTAAATTAATAATACTGCTCTATGCTGCTTTTTTGACTTTTTGTGCGGCTGGTCCTTTTCTACCTTCACCTATTTCGAATTCGACTTTATCGCCTTCGTTGATAAATCCATCTACGTCTGTTTTGTGGACGAATAGATCCTCACCGGATTCTCTTTCGATAAAACCAAAGCCTTTAGTTCGGTTGAACCATTTTACTGTGCCTTGTTCCATTGTTTTGGCTCATATGGCTCTGTATATTAACATAGTTTACCAACGGAATTTACTCTAATTGTACTAAATGTCAATAATTTTTCGATAAAAATTTGATCCTAGAAATCCTTTGGAATATGGCCATTTTGTTTTAGCCAATCAACTTGGGGCAAAGTAAATCGCCACACAATATCACCCATTTCTGAATTTTTAAAGTCCCATGGTGCAATGATTACAATATCGTTATCTCTGATCCATACTCGTCTCTTTAGCTTTCCTCGTATTCTACCTCTTCTAGTTATTCCGTCAGTACACTTTACCATCACGTTTTCTCCTCCTAGCATTTTTAGTACTCTACCAAAGAGCTCTCCTTCCTCAGGAATGCGGATTTCTTTTAGTTCGCTCTCATTTTTTACCTGACGTTTTCCCATACTCTACGTCGCAGTTTTAACCATATAACTGTGGGGTTTTTGTAGATTTTCAAAAAATATCAATAAAAAAATAATAAATTCAATTTTATGTATAGTCTAACAGGATTATTCATGGAATTTAGGTGTGTTCAAGATTGCTCACAATGTTGTGTTGAACGAGAATATTATCCAAATACAAAATTTGGAAAGATAGGAGTTTTGATTCTGCCCCAAGAAAAAGAAAGGATTGAGAGTTTAGCTAAACAAAACCAAATTTCAGTTTCCATTTTACCACGTATTGGAATTTCTAAAGAAAATAATGTTGACTCTATTGAGGTTTTAGCTTATCAGATGATGGGAATAGAAGAAAATGGAAACACATGTCCTTTTCTCGATACTGAAAGTGGAAAAAGATCACCACATGGTGGATTTCCTTGTAAAATTTATGATGAAAGACCACTAGCTTGTAAAACATATCCTCTAGTCGAATCAAATCCAATTATTCTTGATCAAAAATGTAAATTTTGTAAAGAGGGTAATACTGCAAATGAAAATTTAAACTCTGAAATTGAATCATTATTAAAAATAAAAAACCAAATGACTACAGATGCCCCATTTCTTTGGAGGTATGCCACAGGAATTGGAGAAGAAAAATATCAATCAGAAATTAAGAAAGGTTGGATTTTAGAAGAAACTATGGATTAATTACAGCTCGTCCAAGGATTTTTCTTTGCTTAAGATCTTCTAGAGCAGTATTTGCCTCAGATAAGGTGTATCGTTTTGTTATGATTGGATTGATTGTTCCTTTTCTGGTCAAATCTAAAAGCTCTACCATGTCATTATAATTTCCAGTATAAGCACCTTGAATAATTATCGATTTTAGAGGGATTGTCACAAGAGATAATTCTAATGAGCCACCAAACAAACCAACTAGAACCATATTTCCTCTTTTTCTTAAAACAGATATTCCCAATTTAGCTGTTGGTGGAGCATTGACAAAATCAACTACACTGTCGGCCCCTTTATCATTACAAATTGAAATAATTTTTTGTGAAGTTTCAGGATCCTTTGAATTCACCACAAAGTCTGCACCCATCTCTTTTGCTGTTTCTAATTTGGCATCATCCAAATCCACACAAATAATTTTTGCACTAGTAATTGCTTTTGCAATTTGTACACCCATAAGTCCAAGTCCTCCGGCACCAATAATCACGAGAAATTGTGGGGAATTTTGATTAGATTTTTTTATTGCGTTGTAAGCAGTTAATCCTGAGCAAGCTACAGATGTTGCAGATTCAGGATTAACGCCATCAAGTTTTGCAAGATATTTGTAATTTGGAATTAAAGCATAATCAGAATAACCACCATCTTGGAAAACTCCAAGTGACTTTGGTGTATCACAAAGATTTTCATTTCCCACTTCGCATGCTGGGCATTCTCCACATCCAATCCATGGATAAACTAAAACTTCATCTCCTTTTGAAAAATTTTGAACATTACTTCCCATTTCTTCAACAGTGCCAACTATTTCATGTCCGGGAGTTACAGGATATTTTACACCCCTATCGGTGACTTTCATAAATTGACCATCTCCTAGGTCATATCCGCCTTCCCACAAATGCAAATCACTATGGCAAACCCCTACTGCTTTTACCTTTACCAGAACTTGATTGTCTTGAGGTTGAGGATTTTCCAAGTCTACCACCTCTAATGGTTCGTTAGGACCTATAATTCGGGCAGATTTCATAGATTAGGATTTTCAACCTGACAATATAAGAGTTGACTGGAAATGAGAAAAAAATAGAGCGCCTAGATATTATGGAATAAAAAGTCAATTCCTTCGTGAGTGAAGAAGGATTACCAAATACTATTTCGCAAGAACCAGTAAGTGTCCTTTTTAACCCAAATGCAGTTGTGAAAAAAGACGTTTGGGAAATTGACTTAATCCAAATTTTGAATCTGTTGATAAGAATTTTAGAAAAAACTGAAAAAAAGGATCTTAGAGTTGCGGGGATGGCTGCATTATCCTCATCCCTAATCTACAGAATGAAAGTTGAGAGCATTTTTGCCCTGCAAAGGGCAGCCATGGAAAAAAAGCCAGTTCATCAAAGAACTGATGTGGATATTGAATTAATTGACATTCCATATAGACACGAATCTACATACCCAGTTTCTTTGGATGAGCTCTTAGGACTTTTACAAAATCTAATTGGTTCGATTGCAAACCCTCAATCTCGTAGAAATAAACAACTAAGCATCGAACCCATCGAACCTCCTGATTTTCAAGAATATTTTATTTCCCTAGAGAGCATAATTGGAAAATATGAAGACCTCATAATGCGAAAAATTGCTACTGCAGGATTTGGTTTGCTTCAAGATATTATTGCTGAATTAGATACCATTGATTCGATAAGATGTTTCTTTGCAATTTTGTTTTTGGCAAGAGATGAAAAAATTGACATTGAACAAGTTGATGAGGACATTAAAATTTCCGTGATAAAACAAGAGTCAACTAAATGATCAAAAATTGGTAATGGGTTTCTTAAAGTAGAGTAGACAGGAGGAAAATGATAATTGGTTAAGATAGAAGATCTGAATGAAGCAACTGCAAGAGTAGAGGCTGCGCTATACTCATCAGGAAGACCTTTGAAGGTAGAAGAGCTTATTCGAGCCTCAGGCACAGAATCTCGAACAAAAACCCATACTATTCTCGAGAATTTAATGAAAAAGACCAAATCAACCTTCAAGGCTATCGAGGTAGTCATCTTGCCAGACGGCTCATATGTATTTCAATTAAAGCCTGAATACAGTTCTACCGTGAAAAAATACGCATCAAAACCAGTACTTCCAAAGGCAACCTTGAAGACCTTATCATATATTGCATACATGCAACCCATATCCTCAAAACAATTGGTTGAAACTCGAGGTTCTGGGGTTTATTCCCATCTCAAAGAATTAAGACAGTTAGATTTCATCCATCACCAAAATGTTGGTAGATTGAAAATTTACACCACTACAGAAAAGTTCCAAAAATATTTTGGAATTCATGGAGATGTTGATGATCTTAAACAAAAGCTATTTTCAAAAATAAGAAAAACTGCACAACCAAAACCTGTTGCTCCAACACAAGTAATTCCAGAATTAAATCAGTAATTTTTGAAACAAGGCTAGTTTATTGCGTTTTGTATAAATTAGAGTGATTTGAAGGTGTCTCGTGAGAAAATCAGTAGAAAATCTTGCAACCAGTAAGATAACTGGCGGAAGAAGACATCCATTAAGAATCAGAAGAAAATATGAAACTGATAGATTTCCAAATGAACCAATTAATGGAGCGCAAATTACAGTAACAAGAAATGTTCGTGGTAAAAATACCAAAACAGCTTTGAAAGCTATTGACTTTGTTAACTTAGCTACAGGAGACGCAAAAGTAAAGAAAACAAAAATTCTCAAAGTTTTAGAAAACGCAACTAACAACGACTATCAAAGAAGAGGCATCATTACAAAAGGTGCAATACTAGAAACACAAGAAGGAAAGTGTAGAGTTGTTTCAAGACCTGGACAATCCGGAACAGTAAATGCTGTTTTAATCAAAGAGTAAAATGAAAGATTACGAACATGTCGTAATCTGGTTAGATTATTTCAATAAGACTTTACCAAGAGCTAAAGGAAGAAGACTTGAAAAAGAAAAATGTGTTTTTGATCCTTCACTAAAAGAATTAACTGAAGCAGCACAAGCTGCAGGATTTGAAATTACAGAATCAGAAGAAAAAGTAAGATACCCAAGACGGCCTTATGTCAGGTCTGGATACATTGTTTTACCAAAAGGATCCTCAAAGACAAATATTCTTAACAAAATTTCGCAAAAATTAGTTTCGAAACGGACTAAACAAACCAAATAAGATCAAATCTAGCTTTTAGCTAAAGTATTGTTGACAGAAGTCTATGAAAACAATATGCTGATTATTGTTTTTAATTGCAGGAGGTAGGCGAAATAATGCACCTTGCCGGTAGTGGTAGAGTGATCATTCAACTATCAGAAGTTTTGTCTGAGGGAGTGATTCTTTGCGACGAAAAAGGAACAAGGGTTGCAAAAGTAATGGAATTGATTGGTCCAGTGAAAAGACCATTTGCATCAGCTACTCCATTAACAAACAACATCAAGAAATACATTGGCAAAGCTGTTTTCGCACTAGAATCTTCTCCTGCTAAAAAAGAAAAATTTAGGAGAAGAAAAAAATGAACATACTAGAACCCCAAAGCTGTCCTGAATGTAAGGCATCATTAGTAGATGACATTCAGAATGGCGAAATAATCTGTTCTGGTTGCGGCGTAGTCGTTGCAGATCAAATGGCAGATTATGGTCCAGAAACAAAAAGTTCGAATCTCGAGGACAAGATGAAGCTTGCAAGAGCTACAGGGCAAACAACTTATTCACAACACGATTTGGGAATTGCAACTGAAATTTCAATCAGTGCAAAGGACTTTAGTGGAAAATCAATTAATCACGAAGTCGCAAATCAAATGCACAACCTTAGAAAGTGGCAACAAAGAGTTCGTGTTTCCTCACCCAGAGAAAGAAGGCTAGCAAATGTGTTAGCTAAGATGGGTGAGACTTGTGATGGTTTGTCTTTGTCAAAAAATGTTTTAGAGACTGCATCTATGATCTACAGAAACTTGGACGAACACATTGACGTAAAAGGAAAATCAGTTGCAAGTATTACTGCAGCTACAATTTACATGGCATGTAAACAGTGCCACGTCGTAAGATCTCTTGAAGATATAGTCCGTGGAATTTGTATTCCAAAAGATGTAAAATCAAAAACAAAACTTGCAGCAAAATACTATCGAACCATGGTAATGGAGATGGGACAGCGTACAGCACCCATAGTGACCATGGACAAATACATCTCAAAAATCGCAAACATGACTCAGACTGAGGTTAGAGTAGAGAGATTAGCCTTGGAAATAGCCGAAAAAACAAAAGATAGTAGCATTACTGACGGAAAGGCACCAAACGGAATAGCCGCAGCATACTTGTATGTGGCATCAGTTTTGCTTGGGCAAAGCATCTTACAAAGAGATGTTTCAAGCATTGCCGGAGTAACTGAGGTTACTATACGAAATAGATGTAAAGAGATTCTAACAAGTTACAAGCTCAAAATAGCTTTAAGACCATCTCTGGCCAAAAAATAATTTCCCCCCTCTTTTCATTTTATTAAAAAAAATTCAGATTAGGATCAGCTAAATTTCGTCGGCATTATATATAGAAACAAAACCATTTGTCGTAATGGCAGTACTTGAGATTAAAGATCTTCATGTATCAAGAGAAGGAAAAGAAATTCTAAAAGGAGTTAATTTGAAAACAGGTCCTGGAGAAGTACATGCAATTATGGGACCAAACGGTTCTGGAAAAAGTACTCTAGCTTACACTTTACTTGCACATCCAAAATACGAAGTCACAAAAGGAGACATCTTATTGGATGGTGAAAGCATTTTAGATTTAACAGCAGATGAGAGAGCAAAAAAAGGTTTGTTCCTTGGTTTCCAATATCCAACCGAAGTTGCAGGAGTTGGTTTTTCTCACTTTCTTAGAACAGCATACAACTCTTTGAGTAAAGCACTACAAGGAGAAGACAGAGAAGTTTTCATTACCGTTAGAGAGTTTCAAAAATATCTCAAAGAAAATTTGAATAAAGTTGGTCTCAAGGAAGAATTTCTTTCAAGATATCTAAACGAAGGATTTTCTGGAGGAGAGAAAAAACGTGCAGAAGTTTTACAAATGGCAGTTCTAAAACCAAAAATATCAATTTTAGATGAACCAGATTCTGGCCTAGATATTGATGCTGTCCAAGCTGTAGCTAAAGCCATAAGTGAAGTTGCTGACAAAGATGCAACAATAATCATCATTACTCACTATGCAAGGATTTTGAAATTCTTAAACAAACTAGATTTTGTACACGTTTTTGCAAAGGGCAAAGTGCTAAACACTGGGGATGCATCTCTTGCAGACAAGTTAGAAACTGAAGGATACGAGTGGGCTTTAGAACAACACGCATAATCCAAACAAGTTAAAACATAAATTAATTTTCAAAAATTGTGATTTACAAAGTACGCGTTTTATTTAATCAAGAGTTTTTTGAAATTTCAGGAAGTCAAATCACCATTGGAGTTAAATCAAAACCCATCAAAGGGGAAGCCAATAAAGAAGTAATAAAAAAATTAGCAAAACATTTTGGCGTCTCTTCAATGAAAATTTTAATAAAATCTGGACATACAACAAAAAACAAAATTATTGAAATTCAAGAATAGAGAATCTAGTTTTTTGTTTAAATAGGGTTTAGAAATTGTCAAAACATGGAAGGTAACGATGACGAGCAATATTACTTCAATTTTTCATTCTTTCAAATTGATCCTAAATGGAGATGGATGGCAGATTTGGCAAAAGAAGAATCAGCCAAAGAAGTTGAAAATGTGATTAAAAATTCTGGAATAATGTTTAGGTCATATTCAACACTAGGATTGCGTTCTGATGCAGATTTTTTATTTTGGTTTGCAGCTAAAACTGTCGAAGAGATACAAACTGTAATCTCAAAAATTTACCTTACTGTATTTGGAAAATACATAGTGGCATCTCAAACGTATGTTTCTTGTACCAGACCTTCGGTGTATGCTAGGAAAGGAAGAACAATTTCTTTTATTGCGGGCAATGAACCAAAAAAATACGTTATTGTCTATCCGTTTACAAAAACCAGAGAATGGTACTTGTTATCTAAAGAGGAGCGTCAAAAAATGATGGATGAGCATATTGACGTAAGCCAAAATTATCCAGATGTTATTTTGAACACTACCTATTCCTTTGGATTAGATGATCAAGACTTTATGTTGGCCTTTGAAACAGATGAGCTTCGAGATTTCCAAAATCTAATTATGGATTTAAGAGAGACTAAGGTTTCAAAATACGTTAAAGTTGACACACCAATGATTGTATGCGTAAAAAAGGACGTTCCTTCACTAATTTCCAGTTTAGGTTAAAGTTCAAGTAAACAATACTAAGAAAATCAAGGTATCACAAGCGCAAATCTTGGATAGACATAAATGAACAGTTTTTCGTTTATTTGATCGAGGAAACCTCAAGGTTAGAAGAAGATGAAATACAAAACGTTGGGAAAAAGTGGAATCAAAGTTTCTGAAATAGGATTTGGTGCATGGACCATCGGCCTTGATTGGTGGGGAAAGAAGATAGAAGAAGACGAAGCCAAAAGAATGCTAAAAAAAGCATATGATGTTGGGATTAACTTTTTTGAAACTGCCGACATGTACGGCAAGGGAAAAAGTGAGAAACTAATTGGCGAAGTTTTCAAAGGTATGAGAGATGAAATTGTAATTTCCTCAAAATATGGATATGATTTTTCAAATGTTCAACAAATAGGACATTCAGAATTACCACAGCATTTTGATCAAAAATTTACAGAAAAAGCTCTTGAAGCAAGTCTTGAAAGACTGCAAACAGACTATATCGATTCTTTTGGAATGCATAATCCAAAAATTGATCAAATCAGAAACAATGAACCTTTTGAGACTTTTGATAAATTGATCAAAGAAGGCAAGATGAAAACAGCACAAGTTGCTCTAGGTCCAGCTATAGGATGGACTCAAGAGGGTTTGGAGGCAATGGATAGAGAAAACATATCATCAGTTCAAACCGTCTACAATGTTTTAGAACAGACTCCCGGGAATGAATTACTTGAAAAAGCTGAAAGAAACAACGTAGGAATCCTAGTAAGAGTTCCAGATGCATCAGGAATTTTAACAGGAAAAGTGACGGCAGAAACTGTCATTCCAAGCAACGACCACCGAAAAGACCGTAAATTGGAATGGCGAAGAGAGGCGTTAAAGAAAGTAGAACAATTCCGACCAATAGCTGAGAGAAATGGTTGGACAATTACAGAGTTCGCTATCAAGTTTATCTTGTCAAAAAATGCCATAGCATCTGTTTTGCCTACAGTTGTTAGTGTAGAAGAGATTGAATCATTTGCAGCAATATCAGATGGTAATTATCTCAACTCTGTAGATATGAAAGAAATTACTGATTTGTACAATACTTGGCCTTCCTATGAATTAAAGGCCAGTCCTCAAGTCCACTAAATTTTATGAATCTCCCATTTGATTCTCAAAAAACAATTGACATTATTGAGAGAATGAAACTTGCTCAAATTGGCGAGTACAAAAAGTGGGAAAAATTAATAAAAAAAATCAAGAGTGAAGAGGAACTTTCCCCATCAGACCTAGAATATTTTTCGAATTTTACTCGCATTTACAAGGATTCAAAGAAAAATTTTCGTAGTAAAAATTATCACACCAGGCTTTCTGACCTAGATGAAAAACCACCCTGTAAGTTATGTGGTGAAAAATCTCAGTTTTATTGCAATATGAACGATGAATATTTTTGTACA
>JABAOH010141252.1_pt2 | contig 12767 bp, 12 predicted proteins | sample 7062181 | NCBI WGS metagenome assembly JABAOH01 (sample SAMN14538630, study PRJNA623070) | marine sediment metagenome | biome: marine biome [ENVO:00000428]; feature: marine pelagic biome [ENVO:01000023]; material: deep marine sediment [ENVO:00002113]; isolation source: pool of 5 deep marine... | reverse complement strand
CGCTTTGGCTCGCGCTCACGGTGCTGCGACGTACCGGAGCCGCCGCTCCCCTCGGCGGCCCGATTCCAGAACGGCCGGCGGCTGGCGTCGGAGTGGCTGAAGTGGTGCAGCCGGCACCGGGCGAGGACTTGGCGGCGCAGCTGGCCGATGGGTTCGTCGTGGTCAGCGCCGCCGTCGGCATCCGAACCGTGTGACCCGACCGCCTCGCGCCCGCGAGGCGGCTAGTTGGAAACTTCGCTCTCCTCGGAGGGCTTTCCTTCGGCGGCCGGTTGGGCCTTGTCGCAATCCTCGCAGTCCGCACCCAGCTCTTCACAGGGCACGCCGTCGGCTTGGGACTCGGGACACGGGGGTCCGCCGCTCTCGAGGGTTGTCCTCGAATCTTCCTTACCGCTTCGTGCGCCCTTCATGACCCCTCGCTCTCTGCTGTCCGGGACGCGCTTGGCTGCGCTTCACCCTCGGCAAGAAGCAGACCCGACCGGGTGATGCACAGGAGCCGTCACTCAAGATGGGCGCTGGGGGCCGCGACGCGCCACCCAAGCCGAGATTCCGGGCTCTCCCCGCGCCGCGAAGAGCGAGCGGTCAGGGGGAATACGCCGCTGCCGGAAGTTGGCGGTGGCGCTGCTGGATGGGACGGGACGCACCCGTCAGGGACAGGATATCCCGTGGGTGCCCGAGGACCGGCCGCTCGTGCGGCCTCCACGAGCCGTAACCTGTTGTACAGATGAGGGTTAGTCGAGTCGCTTCAAGGGGGCCCGATTGGCACAGATCGCGCACCAGGGCAGGCCAGTGGCCTAATGTCTTCGAAGCGGGTGGGCGGTCGTCGCGGGTGTTTATTAACCAGGTTCATTATCCGCCTGGTTCAACAGAAGTAGGGCGCGCTCGCCGCTCTCTCGCCCGCTTCCGAGCGGACGAAAGAGGATCCTCATGGCAGCGAACAGCCGCGTGCGGCAGATCCAGGATGTCCTGGGCAGCGCGCACATCTTCGCTACCGCTGTCAACGACCTCATGCAGGAACGGTTGCTCGCCGTCACCGGTGAGCAGCTCACCTTCTCGCAGCTCAAGCTCCTCAAGCTGATCGACCAGACCGACTCCTACAACATCAGCCAGGTCGCCGCCTTCCTGGGCGTAAGTAACGCCGCCGCCAGCAAAGCCGTCGACCGGCTGGTGCGGCGGGGGCTCTTGCGGCGCAGCGAGTCGGTGGGAGATCGGCGCGCGGTCGAGCTCTCGCTAACTGACGAGGGGCAGCGGCTGCTTGGGGAGTATGAGGTCGTGACATCGCGGACTCTGCAGGAGGTGTTCGGCGCATTCTCCACCGAAGGACTGCAGGAGGTCGCCGACCTGCTGGATCGGCTCTCGATCAGCCTGATCGATCGCGACGGTGCGAGCGAGGAGGTCTGCTTTCGTTGCGGAATCTATTTCCGCGACCGGTGCCTCCTCCGTTCGCGGGGCAGGGCGACGTGTCACTTCGATCTTCATCGGAAGGCCCGCCTGACGAACGAGGCGCCACCGCGGTAGGGAACCCGCGGACAGGAGGTCACGAGAACATGTCGCCTGAGAACCGAAGCCGGGTCAGCGGGTCGGGAAAGGGCACGTTCCGGATCGGGGTCTACATCTATCATTGTGGGACGAATATCGCCGGCACGATCAACCGCTCGGTCTTTCACCCGGCTTCGACGCGCAGCGTTGAATCACCCGCCCCGCAAAGTCGCCGGCGCTGCCGCTCGCTAGAATCGGAACCGCTGGTGGCGTCCGGTCAGGTAGGCATGCATCGCCTCGGCCGCGCGCCGGCCGTGCGCAACTGCCGTCACCACCAAGTCGGGCCCCGCCACGGCGTCGCCGCCCGCGAAGACGCCAGCCCGCGATGTGGCCCCGGTGTTCTCGTCCACGCAGACCCGACCCCAGTCGTCGGTCTTCAACTCGCGTATCGTGCTCCCCAATCGCGAGTCGGGTTGATAGCCGAGCGCCAGGATGACGGTGTCGATCGGGAAAGTGAACTCGGAGCCCTCGATCGGTACGGGCCGGCGCCTTCCCGAATCGTCGGGCTCACCCAGCTTCATCCTCTGGCACTCGATGGCGCCCAACCGCCCATCCTCACCCGATAGGAAGCGGAGCGGTTGCGTCAGAAACTCGAATCGAGCCCCCTCCGCGCGAGCGAGGGCGCGGTCACGCTCGTTGCCCGGCATCTCAGCCTCGCTGCGCCGGTACACGCAGACCACCCGCTTCCCGCCCAGACGCAAGGCCGTGCGCACGCAGTCCATGGCGGTGTCACCGCCTCCGATGACGGCGACGTGTGCGCCGACCTCGACCGGCCGAGCCAGGTCCGGCGGTCGCAGCTCCTCCTCCACGTTGGCGCGGATCAGGAACGGCGTCGCCATGTGCACACCGGCGAGATCGCAGCCGGGGATCCGCGGGTCGACACCCACAGTCGCGCCCACACCGAGGAACACCGCGTCGAAGCCTTCCTGGAAGAGGTCGTCGACCGAGAGATCGGCGCCGATCTCCGTGCTGTAGACGAATTCGACTCCTAGCCGCTCGCAGTAGTCGACGAGGTCGTCTACCACTTTGTGGTCCATCTTGAACTTCGGGATGCCGTACCGGAGGGTGCCGCCTCCCGCCGGCCAGGCGTCGAACACCGTTACCCCATGTCCCCGCTTCGCCAGGAGCTGAGACACCGTGAGGCCGGCCGGACCGGCGCCGACGACGGCGACGCGGTGGCCGCTGGGTGCGGCGGTGACGGTGTCCCGACCGCGATTCGCCGCCTGATAGTCGGCCACGAACGCTTCCAGCCGACCGATGGCGACGGGAGGCAAACCCTTCTTCACATAGATGCAGGCGCCCTCGCACTGGATCACCTGAGGGCAGACGCGACCGCACACCTCGGACATGGTGCTGGTCCGCCGGAAAACCACCGCCGCATCCTCGAATAGACCGTTCTCGATCTGCCAGAGCGCGAGCGGAACGTCATTGTGAAGGGGGCACGCCTTAGTGCAGGGGGCCGCGGGACATTGGATGCAACGCATCGCTTCGGTGATCGCCGCCTCCGCATCGTACCCGAGGTAGACCTCGCTGAAATTGTGGATGCGATCCTGGGGATTTTGCTTTGGGATGAGTTGATGGGGCAGCGCCATCCGGGCTTTCCGATCGATCTGCTTCGCATCTGGCCTCGTCAACATGAGGTCCTCCTTCAGCGCGTCGCTCGCGTGGAGAGGCGATCGAGAACCGCAAGGGCTCTGAAGGGATGGGTCGGCCAACCCGTCTCGGTGCCAGAAACCGGCCTGAGCGGAGAGGAGGTTACGGGGCGCCCGGGCGTCATGGGACCTCGCCCTGGTGAGTCAGGCTCCGAGGTGGGACCGTTGCACGAAGAAGTCTAGCGAGCAAAATTGGTAATTTGCTTTGCCATACGGGGGGGCAAGATTCAGACCAGCGTTCGCGGCTGGCGTGGTGCGGTCTTTCGGCTTCGTCACCGTCCGGGTCCGGGACGTTAAGTCACGCTTTGGGTAGAGTCCCACCCGGCCGAACCGTTCCTGCCTCAGTCGTCCCGGCTTTGTGCGGCCCTGGCGGCCATGTCAAAAGGGATTCTTGGCACAGAACTCGCAAACTTTCGGACCTGGTGCCACTGTGCACAACGCGAGAGGGGGATGAGATGCGCGAGAGAGCCGTAGCAGCGCTCGTTGCGCTGGCGCTTCCTTTGCTGGCCGCCTGCGGCGGAGGTGAGAGCGAGGAAGAGCGCCAGGCGCGGGAGCTTCAGGCGCGGAGAGATACCGTGATGATGGCCGAGGCGCAGTACGACGCTGCCGTGTTCGACACGCTGACCTGGGCGAGCCCGGAGGCGCGTCTCGAGCGCGGGGGCGTGGTTTGGAGGGCCAGCTGCCAGAAGTGTCATGGCAGAAACGGTGATGGGCGGGGAGAGATGGCCCAGCAATCGGAGCTAGCCGTCCCATCCTTCCTCGCCGCCGATTGGTCCTACGCCGGGGACCTGGCCGCGATTCGCCACCGTATCTACGTGGGATACGAGGGCGCGATGCCCAACTGGGGGCTTCACGGCCTGAAGTACCGGGATATCGATGCCGTCGCCGGCTACATCGTCGCGACGATGGCGCCGGCCCCCAAAGCCGCCCAGAACTAGCCTCGAGCTGCGCCCGGGTCGGGTCGATCTACCCGACTGGATGCGAGATCCCCGGCGCTGCGAGTACCGGCGCCAGGGATCTTCTTTCAGCCGTGACCGTCAGCGTGCGTCGGCCAGCTCGCCGAGACGCGACGCGATGACCTCCGAGGGCAGCCACCGGCCCGCCACCATCACACCTGCGAGCTTGCGAACGTTGTTGATGTTGGCCAGCGGGTCGGCGTCGAGCAGCAATAGGTCGGCTCGCTTGCCGATCGCGACGGTGCCGAACGAGTCCGCCCGGCCCAGGTGGACGGCGGGGTTCTGTGCTCCCGCCAGCAAAGCCTCGTAGGGGGTCAACCCCGCCTCGACCAGGGCGGTGAGTTCCTGAATCGTTGCGAAGCCCGGCACGTTGAACACTTGCGGCGCGTCGGCCCCCAGGAGGATCCCGGCGCCGGCGTCATGCAGGGCCTTGATCAGCCGGCGACGGATCTCGATGAAGCGCCGAGCGCGATCAGGGTCGTAGCCGAGACGCTGGCGCGCGCTCTCCGTGCCCGAGACCCATTGTGCCACGGTGTTGGCCGCGACGTAGCGCATCTCGGGGCGTCGACCCGTTTCCGCGGGGTCACCGAGGAAACGGTTCTCAAACAGAACATGGGTGGGTGTCACCCAGGCCTCGGCGCGTGCCGTGGCCGCGGCCAGCTCACTGATGCGCGACTCGTCGATGTGATCGAGCAGGTTGAATCCGAAGAAAGCGGAGGTCCGGGGATCGACAGGCGCGCCGGCGACGACCATCGCTTCCAGGTATCCGTCGAGATGCTCGATAGTCGCCTGGCCCGCGGCCAGCGAGCGTTCTAGACCTACCTCGACCGGCACGTGGCCGGCGAAGGGGATCCCCTCGGCCGCGGCGGTCGCCGCGATGGCGTCGTAGGTGTCGCGGGTGAGCCCGGGGTGGATCTTGAGCAGATCGTAACCCGCTGCCCGCTGCTCGGTCACCAACCGCCGCGCCGTTTCGACGTCGGGCACCGATCTCCCGTTGAGCGACGGACCGGAGGTGAAGATCTGCGGACCGAGCCGTTCGCCGCGGGCCACCTCGGCTCGCAGCCGCAGGTGAGACTCGTGGCCGAGCATCCCGCGAACGGTCGTGATGCCGTTCGCCACGAACAAAAAGAGCACGCGATCCACGGCGGCGTCGTCGGCTTGAGGCGGCGCGGGGATATGGGCGTGCATCTCGGACAGCCCCGGGATCAGGTACTTGCCGGCGCCATCGATCCTGACGGCACCCGGTGGAATGTCGATGCGGGCCGCCGGGCCGATCTGGGTGATGCGCCGTCCCGCGACGACGACCGTTTGCCCCGACAGATAGCGGGGGCCCTCGAGCGGGATCACGGTGACGTTCTCGAAGACCGTCGCCGGCGGCGCCGTCTCGGGCGCCTGAGCGAACAGCCCGGTCGGGAGCAGGGCCGAGATCGCGAGTGGGATGAGGGCTGGGAAAATCGAGCTTCGATTCATGGGCGCGCCTTTCGTCGTTGCGCGTTCGATCGCATGTGTGCGAGGTCGAAGGGCAGAATCACGCTCTCAAGCACGCCCGCCGGCGGGGCCACCCGCAAGCGCGGCGTCAATCACCGGCCAGCTCCATCGGCATCATGACCCCCGAGTCGACGGCGCGATGGACCGGGCAGCGGTGCGCGATCTCGAGTAGCCGCGCCCGCTGCTCGGCATCGAGCGGCCCCACAAGCTCGAGCTCGTGGCCGATCTCATGCTCCCGCGGCCGGCCCCCGGCACCGGCCGAGTGCTCGGCCGGTGGCAGTTTCCGGTGGCGCAACCGCACCTTGATCTCCTCCAGCGGCCACTGCTTGCGATCGGCGTACATCCGCAGCGTGATCGTGGTGCAGGCGCCCAGCGCGGCCATCAAGAGTTCGAACGGTGACGGTCCGGTGTCGGTGCCGCCCGCCGTCAGCGGCTCGTCGGCCACGATCGAATGGGTTCGAGCCAGGATCTCCGTATGGTATCGGGATTGTGCCGTGCGCACGATCACCCCGTCTTCGCGAGCCTCGCGATCGACCGCCAGCCGGCCGGCACCGAGATATCGTGACGCCCAGGCGGCGATTACCGCGCCCACGTAATGCGAGTCTTCCTCTCGTGACAGAAGATGATCGGCGCCATTCAACTCGATGTAGGACTTGGGGTGATCCGCCGTTTCGTGTATTCGGGCGGCGTTCTCGACCCCGACGATCGCGTCGCTCGGAGAGTGGAAGATGAGCAGCGCACGGCCCAGCGTGCGGATCACCTCGGCCATGTTCTGGGCGTTGAGGTCGTCGAGAAACTTCTTGGTGATGGTGAACGGCCGGCCGGCCAACAGCACCTCCGCCGCTCCTCGGTTCTCGATGTCTTCGATCGAGCTCTTCAGGTGCTTCTCGACATGACGAGGCTCTGCTGGGGCCGCGATCGTCACGACCGCCTTGCACTCCGGGATCTCGTGCGCCGCCTGAAGCACCGCCGCGCCGCCCAACGAATGGCCGATCAAGATCGAAGGCGCCCGGTATTCCCGCTCGAGGTAGCGGGCGGCCGCCACCAGGTCGCCGACGTTCGAAGAAAACGTCGTCTCCGCGAAGTCGCCCTCGCTCTCGCCCAGGCCCGTAAAATCGAAGCGCAGCACGCCGACGCGCTCCTGGCTCAAGGCTCGACTGATGTTGACGACCGCCTTGTACTGCTTGGTGCAGGTGAAACAATGCGCGAAAAGGGCGAAGGCAACGGGCTGCTCGCCGACCGGGAGCTCCAGCCGTGCCGAGAGCTGCGCTCCGGTCGCGCCCTTGAATGTCAGTCGCTGTGTTTGCATTCTGGCGTCCTGATCTCACTTTAGGTGCTCTGAGAAACGTGATCGACACTTGCACCGTAGTCTACCAGCGCAGCTCAGCCATCACTAGGGGGCGGCGGCACGGTCCATCACCGCTGACGTTGCCGCCGGCCGCGTCGCGCGGACTCGCAAACCGCGCGCTGTGCTCAGAGGGGTTCGAGTCATGAGAGTCGCAATCGCACTGTTTTCAGCTTTGCTGGTACTCACAGCCGCGCCGGCCTCGGCCCAGACGGCCGCCGATTCAGCCGCGATCCGCCAAACGGCCCTCGACTACATTCAGGGATGGTATGAGGGGGATGCCGAGCGGATGGAGCGCGCTTTGCACCCGCAACTCGCGAAACGCATCGTCCGTCAGAGCCCGGCAGGCGGTGGAAGCCGACTGGATCACATGGGGGCGGAGCAGCTGATCGAGGGCACCCGCGCAGGCTACGGCACCCGCACGCCGGTCGAAAGACGTCAGAGTGATGTCACCATCCTCGATATCTTCGAGAACGTCGCCAGCGTGAAGATCGTGGCGAGCGACTGGATCGATTACCTGCAGCTGGCCAGAGTGGATGGCCGCTGGCTGATCATCAACGTGCTCTGGGAGTTGAAACCGGCGGCTCAGCGCAAGGGATAGCCCGGCGCAGAGGCCGCGGCTCGCAAGAGAAAGGGGCTCAGATCGATGGCGTTGACACCTTCGACCATGCTGGAGCTGGGGACGCGAGTCCCCCAATTCAACCTGCGAAATGCGGCGGACGGCCGGCCCGTTTCGCCGGACGATTACGCGGACGAGGCCGCCTTGCTGGTCATGTTCATCTGCAACCACTGCCCGTACGTTCAGCATATCTTGAGTGAGCTGGGACGACTGGCCGCTGACTATCTGCCGCGAGGCGCCGCCGTCGTCGCGATCAATTCCAACAGCGAGCGCACCCATCCCCAGGATGGCCCCGAGCACATGAAGGAGCTTGCCCAGGCCGAGGGGTGGCAGTTTCCCTTCCTGTTCGATGAGACCCAGGATGTAGCCAAGCGCTTCCGAGCGGCCTGTACCCCCGACTTTTTCCTCTTCGACGGCGACCGCAAGCTCGTCTATCGTGGGCAGTTCGATGACAGCCGGCCAGGGAACGGCGTTCCGGTCACCGGTCGTGACCTTCGGGCTGCGCTGGATGCGGTGCTCGTGGGTGCCGCGGTTCCCGAAGAGCAGAAACCCAGCGTGGGTTGCAACATCAAGTGGACGCCCGGGAATGAGCCCGATTACGTCGGCCTGTGACGACGAGTTTCTCGTCGCCGGTACTTCTGTTCATACCTCGGCCCTGATCCTCCGACCGCCCGAAGCACGTCTGGGTTTCGTGCTCGCCCACGGCGCGGGCGCCGGGATGCGTCACCCGTTTCTCGAGAAGCTGGCGCTCGCCCTGGCCTCCGCGAAGATCGCCACCTTTCGCTACCAATTCCCGTACATGGAGCAAGGGCGTCGCGCTCCGGATCCGCCCCATCTCCTGCAGGCGACGGTGCGGTCCGCCGTACAGACGGCGCAGACACACCTCGAAGGGCTGCCGCTGGTTGCCGGCGGCAAGTCTTTGGGGGGCCGGATGACCTCCAGCGCGGCCGCCGCCACACCGCTCGCCGGTGTGCGGGGTCTGATCTTCGTGGGCTTTCCACTCCACGCTGCGGGGAGGCCGGGTGATGGGCGGGCGGCGCACCTGGAAGATGTGGATGTGCCGATGCTGTTCCTGCAGGGCACGCGTGACGCGCTGGCCCGCCTCGACCTGATCGAGCGCGTTTGCCTGCGTCTGGGTGACCGGGCCACCCTTCATGTCGTCGAGGGAGGCGATCACTCCTTCAAAGTCCTGAAGCGGTCTGGCCGTTCGGAGGAGGAGGTCACGCAGGAAATGATCGACGCGATCGGTCGCTGGGCTTCAACGGCCCTGGGTCTACGGAACGATTGAGGGGTCGGACGCGTCGGGGTAGAGCACGGCACGAACGAGCTTCAAGAGCTCGTTCCGGTCGCGTACGTTGAAGAAGTAGGCGCGCCCGCTCTTGCGTTTGAGGAAGACGCCGGGTCGGATCAGGCCCAGGGCGAGCGGGACACACCTGAAGATCTCCCGTGACAGCCAGACCTGTGGGAAGCGGCGGAGGCCGATCTCGGCGATCTCATCTCGTGGCAAGGCGACGGAACGGTAGGACAGGTGCTTGATCAGCACGCGGTCGTCGAAGAGCAGGAACTTCCTCGGAATATGCGCAAGCGCAAGAATCACGAGCCATACCGTGACGACCAGCATCGCAGCGAAGACGCTCCACTGGACGATGAACTGTTCGATGCCCAGCAGTAGCCGATCGGCGAAGACCTGGTAGCCGTAGAACAGCAAGCGTCCGGCGATCGCGGCCAGAAAGAGCGCCAGCAGCGCATAGATCGCCAGGTAAAGTGGAGAAAGCCGAAAGCGCGCCACGTAACGCAAGCGCGTCAGGTCGACGGGACGGGTCAGCCGCCGCCGCGCGACCGCGGTGCTGCCCCAGAGTAGACCCAAGACGAACAGCAGAAGAAGGAGCTGCGGGATCGGGTGTGGGTAGACGATGAAGGAGACGCGCCGCTCGGGCACAAAATGCTCGCGCACGAAGCTCTCGATCGAAGCCTTGCTCACCGTATCGAAAGCTGCCGCGACGTCGGGGAAGCGCGCGTAGAGCCGACGGTCGAAGAAGAACCGGGCGACCCAGCGCTCGAGGTCATCCGCACCGGTGTTGCTCACCCGTAGCTGGCGTGAGACGGCAGCGCGGTCGGATTCGAACTCGTCACGTGACATCGTGCCGCTCTTGAGCGCGTCGATTTCCTCTTCCAGTACACTCCGCGCGTAGTCAAACTCGCCCTCTTTGATCGAGCCAATCACGTGGATGTAGGCGGCGCGCGCCCGCTTGATGATCCCCACGCGGACGCCGTAGGTCGCTTTCCGCTCGCCGAAGCGCAGCCGATCGTTGAGCCGTTTCTGAAGGAACTGGTTGACGAAAAGGAGCTTGAGCTCCTGATCCGGGCTGAGGTTGTAGAATTTGAAGCGCTCCGAGTAATGGACGTTCGAGCGGAACGTCCAGAAAACGGTCTTCCAATAGCGGCCGGGATCGCTGAGCGGCACGGTGGTTTCCGGTGCTGGACGTGCCGGGAGCTGGGCGAAGGTCTCGTCGATCTTGGCCAAGACTTCCTCGCGCGCGACGTCGCCGATGACGGTGAGAGTCATGAGGGAGGGCACGTAGTAGGTGTCGTAGAACCACCGGAGATCGTCGGAGCTGATCCGATTGAGGCTCGCATACGGATAATAGTCGCGGGAGGCGAGCGTCTCGATCCCGAATTCGCGCTCCCAGAACGGCGGAATTCGAAGCCACGTCGGGTTCAGGTAGTAGGCCCAGACCCAGTCGATCAGCTCGCGCGGCCGGGCGTTGATCTCCACAGCGATCGGCTGGCGCTGGCGGTCGACCACTCGAGGATCCATCTCGTGTGGCGCAAGGATCCGGTAGAGCCAGTCCAGCGCGAAGCTCGTGTGCGCTTTGCCGATTCGCACGTAGTAAAACGTGCGATCCGCACTGACCGAGGCGTTGTAGATGCCTCCCAGCGCCTCGATCTCGCGCTTGACTTCTTCCTCGGTCTTACCCGGTTGGTCGCTCAGGAGCATGTGCTCGGTGAAGTGGGCCAACTGCTCCTTGCCGCGGGGATCGGCGTCGGCGCCGACGGCCAGGGCGACGCTGATCGAGACCAGGGGATCATCGGGCAGACGGTTGTACCAGACCCGTAGGCCGTTGGTCAGCTCGTGGCTCTCGAATCCGGCGAAGGCGTTGGGCGGACCGAGAGAATCGGGCGGTGGCGCTTGCGCGGCGAGCGTCAATAAGACCAGGGCGGCGGCGAGCATGGTCAGTGTGCCTCGCGGGCCCGGACGAGCGAGTAGCGGAACAGGGGCGGTCCGACCAGCTGGTTGACGGCGATCATCGCGATGATGGCGGCCGTCACGGGCTCGCCCCATTCGGGAAAACGATCACGGACGATGTTCGCCAGCCCGAGCGTGACCCCTGCCTGGGCCACGCAACCCAGCCAGGCATAGCGGCGCACGATGGCTTCGTCCTTGGCGGCGACCGCGCCGGCCAGCGTGCTCACGTACAAGAGGACGGTTCGCGCGATCAGAACGATGACGGCGGCCTGCCAGATCGCCGGGATCACACCGAGATCGAGATCCGCCCCGGCGACGGCGAAGAACAGGGCGTAGAGCGGGAGTGAGTTCACCTCGAGCGCATCGAGAAACTTGGGGCCGTGGACCGAGTAGTTCTGGACGACGAACCCGGCGGCCAGGGCCATCAAGATGTAGAACTCGGACTCGAATCCCAGGGCGTAGGTGATCTCGACGACGCCGAGGGCGACGGCCAGAACAAAGAGGATCGGCTGCAGGTTGACCTTGGCCAGGTAGAGGCCGACCAGCAAGCCGACGACTCCCCCGAGAACCAGGGCGAGTAAGATCGTGAGGCTGATCTCACCGAGCTGATGGAAATCGAATCCCGCGGCGGGATTGACCAGCACCGTCGCGGTCGGGACGATGACGGCGATCAATACCAGAATCGCCACGTCCTTCAGGATGCTCAGGCCCAGCACCGTGTCGGTGAGCGGTCCGCGCGACCGCACTTCGGTGACCACCGCGATCGTCGTAGCGGGGGAGAGGGCGCCAGCCACGAGGCCTAGGATGAGGGAGACGGCCAGGATGGCTCGGGTCGACTGTCCGGCGAGAAACGGAAAAAAGCCACGGAAGAGAAAGACGACCGCGACGATGCCGGCGGTTATGATGATGGTCTGGTAAAGCGTCATCGCCCCGATGCTGACCAGCCGTTCCCGCAGATGCTGCATCCGCAACTCGCCGCCGGCCTGAAGGGCGATGAGGCTCAGCGCCACCCCGTTGATCAGCCGGAAATCCTGGACGGTCTGCTTCGGCAGCAGGCCCAGTACGTACGGCCCAAAGAGGATGCCGATGACGAGGTAGCCGGTGATCCGGGGAAGCCGCAGCTCGCGGGCCAGCTCGCCGGCGACAAACGCGGCGAGCAACAGGAAGCCGAGCAGCAGGGTGCCGCTGGCGACTCCGGGCTCCGGTCCCAGCAGCCGGAGGAACGCGGCCAGCAGCGAGATGACCAGCAGCGTCAGAAGGCGGCCGATCGTGCGGACGGTCGCCTGACGGATCAACCGGGCCATGAGCAGGCTTCGCGAGAGGAAAAAGGGTGAAAAACAGCGCGGAATCCTAGCGGTCGCGCGTGGCCGCGGCAAGCGCGTGGGAGCGTGAGCGGCGCCGGTCGATGCTTGACCATGTTGAGCAGCGGGGCCAACGTACGTCTGTCGATTCAACGTCGGGCGTCGAGTCACGAGCTACCGCGATGAGGGGGGACCATGAAGCGGCGGCGCAAAGCCTGGCCGTTAGTGGCGGTGACGACGCTGGCCCTGGGGCTGGCGGGTTGCGGTTCGGACGCCGAGGAGGGACAGGTGCCGGCCGTGTTAAGGCACCAGTTCGAGACACAGATGAAGACGATCCTTCACGACGTCCAGGTCGCGCAGGAGCAGGCGTCGGTTCTGGAGGGACGATATCTGGAGCTGCCCGAGCTGCGGCAGAAGTACTTCAATCGTCCCGTGCCGGAGAACTACGAGCTGAGCTTGGTGGGGGTGTCGCGGGACGCGTACAGCGCCGAGGTGGTGCACAAGGCGAGCGGGCTGTCGTGCCGGCTCGAGGTGTCGGCGGGAGCTGCCGGGGGAGGGGTGCCGCGCTGCAGCTAGGCGCTTGATGTCGCCGTCGGGCGAAGTAGATTGGGCAGTGGCAAGGA
>JABAOH010012934.1_pt3 | contig 12767 bp, 15 predicted proteins | sample 7062181 | NCBI WGS metagenome assembly JABAOH01 (sample SAMN14538630, study PRJNA623070) | marine sediment metagenome | biome: marine biome [ENVO:00000428]; feature: marine pelagic biome [ENVO:01000023]; material: deep marine sediment [ENVO:00002113]; isolation source: pool of 5 deep marine... | reverse complement strand
TTCTCATCAAAACTTGCATAGGCCGCATCAATTGTATACAATCGAATGGCTTCTTCTGTGGTAATTTGAATTGAGGGATACGGATGTGTTGCTGCTGAGTATATACCATACAAAGGATCCATGGGCATACAATCAGATCCAAATGCTACTTTGATTCCTGCATCGAGAATTCGCCGGAAATTATTCAACTGTTTAGCACGTTTAGGTCCGAGACGAGAATCATACATACCATTGGGTAATCCCCATCGATGAACAAAATTAGGCTGTTGAAGCAAAAGCAGTTCTAAACGCTTTACCCGCTCAATCAGCGGGGATGTGAGAAACTCCGCGTGAATAATTGTATGGCGCAATCTGTTCACAAACTCGCGTCTACTCTTATTTTCGTGCGTACGAATAACCATGTCAATAGCTCGGTCTCCTATTGCATGGGTGCTTACTTGAAGCCCCAGCGCATTAGCTGTAGTAATCAGGAAGGTATAGTCCTTTTCGTCAAACAATATCAATCCATCCGTATCCGGTTTATCATAATATGGTTCAGAAATTGCAGCAGTTTGAGCTCCTATTGATCCGTCAATGAAGACTTTTACTCCGCCCAAACGAAAGTAATCATCACCCAATCCAGTTGGCGCTCCAAGACCTGCAAGCAAATCAAGAAGTTTCGCTTCCAGGTTTAAGTAGATTCGAACAGTCAGCTCCCCCCGTTGCCGGAGTCTGAGATATGTGGCGATAAATGGAAGTTGTTGATTGTATAAATTCTCGTGGATAGAGGTTATACCCACGCTGTTGGCAAAGCGACATCCTTCCATAAGCACAGTTGAAAAATCATCTTCATCCGATTGGAATTTTTGAATGTCGATAGGAATCTCCCGAAGGATGCCGGTCGGTTCACCCGTTTTAATATCTCGGTCAATCCCAGGATTATCTAAATTTAAATCTANNCAGGATTATCTAAATTTAAATCTAATTTTTTGAGGGTCACAGAATTCACACTAATTAAGTGACCACAAACTCGAATTAAGATGACTGGATTATTAGGAGTGAAGGGATCAAGATCCTCTTTGGTTAGGTACCGGGGAGTTTCCCAGTTACTCTCATCCCAGTTATATCCTAGAATTAATTTGCCTTTTGGAGATTCATCGACTTTTTCCTTCACTAGTCGAAGTGCGTCTTCTACTGAAGCGGTATTTCCAAAATCAAGGTGTAAAATCTTACGACCTAAACCCACTAGATGTGCATGGGTATCAATGAAACCGGGCAAGATTGTACGTCCTTTCATATCAATGGTCTTTGTTGCATGACTTTGAAATATCTCAACCTCAGCATTACTTCCTATAGCGATGATGCGTTCATTGGTTATCACCATGGCTTCAGCCTTCGGTATTTGTGAATCCATAGTTCTGATATCCGCATTAATAATTGCAAGATCAACTTGAGAAGGCATTGATTTTAACACTCCCTGTCAAAGGGCTGGTCAAAGAATACGTCACCACTTCAATTATCTTTGTTTACCATTTTTGAAGAGCGATGAAATTTTCCATTATTAGATCTATGATGGCTTTTTCCAAAGAGTTTTTTCTTTGGGTGCCTATCTGCTACTGCGTTGGTGACTCTTCGTGGAAGCAACCGATGTATGGATTGTGATAATCCATGGTGAAGCTGAAGGTCAAGATGTGAGAGTCGCCCTTGATTTTCAAAACACGGGGACATTACTCGGACCGCGTAACTTCATCGTCGGTGATGCATTCATGAACCAATTTCTTGATCTAATTCAAACTCAGGAACGCTGGGTCATCAAAACTGTAATTGAAGAGGTAAGAACTCCACAAGAAACCAAACTTTCACTCAATACGCCGTTATTCGCGATTTTAACGAAAAGTTATCCTCGGGGGCTTTCTGCAGGTGCATTGTTTATAATTGAGGAAGTTGCGCTAAATCTTGAAGAGATTTCCCAGGAACCTGTTATGACAACGAATTTCATTTTTGAAAAAACAAAACGATTTGCACTCGTTGGGTTATCTCCTGTAGGATTTACCGCTGCTTGTGCTGAAGATTCTAAACTCTTCACTCGATTCATTTCACGGCTCCTTAAACGTCCTGAAGCCTTTGAGGAGGTATCTTTACTTCTTCCTCGAGACAACCAATTTAGACAGGTCTTTAAGTAAGATTTTTGGTTAATCCTTTTTCGCCTTCATTACGAGGAAGAATGGAATTCGATGCTCCCGCTCAAAAAAGGGTTGATTATTGCGTGGTCGTGGCTCTTCAAATGCTGTTAATCGAAATTTTGCGTTAAGCAGTGTTTTGACATATGTACTAATTGTTCGATGAAAAAAGCTGAATTCTTGTGGAAACCCCTCTCCCTTTCTTGTTTTCCATCGTACTCGATATTCCTTCTCTACAAAGTATTCATCCATTACAAAGTGTTTACCTCGTCGACGTCTTGACCGAGGATCTTTCTCTCCTAGCTTCCACTGTCCTGGCCCATAGACATTGAACGCTGGATGAACGATTGAAAAAATCAGGAAGCCCTTGGGTCGAAGCACCCGATGGAATTCTAATACGCATTCGTTCAAACAATCAAGATTCAAGAGTACCAGGTTACATAAGATGATATCAAATTCCTCATTTTGGAAGTCTTTTAGCTCACATAGATTTCCAACCAGAAATCTAATTTTATTTTTTTGAGCATGTTTTTTACTAATCTCAATTAGAGTTGGAGAGAAATCAACACCTACAACATCAGCGCCTTTTTGGGCGTAGTATTTTGAAAGATATCCATCCCCACAACCTGCATCTAGAATTCGGCGTCCTTGGACATTCCCCATTAACCGTTCAATACAAGGGTTGAGTATTTCACGATGATGCGGTGTACCTTCTCTGTTAATTAATTGAGCATAGGCTTCAGCATTAGCTTGCCATTGACGACGAAGCTGATCAGTCATGAATATTTGTTGTAGTGAATGGTCTATTAGACTGTGACGACTATTATTGAATCATGTTTTTCCTGCATCAGTGATTTCATCGAAAGAAGCTACAAGGCGTCCTGTGTATCTGTTTATAGCAAGTGTTAGAATTTGCATGATTAAAGTTGTGATAATTACACCTAAAGCGATAAACACGATTATTAATCCTATCTCATAGAAGAGACTTCCAGTCAATCCCATTAGATTTAGCCATGCGGCACCCCATGGTTGAAGAAGGTACTTCCAAACCAAATAATATCCATAGATGCCTGCAACTAGTACAAATAATGTTGATATGGCAAACAGGGTTAGAACAGTTTTTGTTGCCGAGTCGTCTGCGTCTATTTGCCCTACACCACGACCAACAATGAACCTTCTTACTCTACCATGAAATCGGAGAAATACTCCAAGGAGCCAAACGAATAGAAGAAAGGTAAAACCCCCTCCTAGCAACAGGATGAAGATGAGAATATCGTCGTTTGCCACTAAGATTATCCAAATGCCTGATAGCATTAGAAGAAAAATGATTCCCGCTCCTAAGAGAATGAGAAACGAGAGGAGTTGTAAACCAAAGGTAACTGAAGCAATTCCGCCGAAGACACGATCCCAGTCAATTGAACGTTTTTCCTCAGAATTTGTGGACATAAATAACACTCCGTTGAAACATTATTCCATTACTAACCCCAAGTAAATCGAAAAAGCTTTGCTTTTTGGGAGAAAGGATAATATGCACTATTCGTTGCCAGTCTATTTTTAAGACATATTTTGCGAATCTTGCTTTTACTGAGTTATGGGAGTTCTTTTTCATCATTCCAAGGATTTCTGTTGATGTTCGAACGGTTACTTCTTGTTTTCCAGTGATATTTTACTACATTCTTTGGATAACGGAATTATATTCTACTGTAAAAGAGTGCATCTAGTTCTCGTCTTTTTTTCTTGTCAAGTTAGAATTTTTTTTAAACTTGAGAAATTTTTGCACGATGTGAAGCAAAAGCAGAAGCAAAAAATGCAATACAATTCAATGGTAAAAGAACTTCACCATATAATGCAACGTAAATCGCAATTATAATAAACACAATACCTACTCCCAATATGGGGATGAAGCCATATCGTAAGTGCCACTTGTTTTCACTCATTAGATACCCTGCCCAACCGATGAATGCCAACACTAGGGGTAATGGTAAAAGTAATCGAAAAAATATTGATGTATCAGTTAACCATGATTCAATAGTTATTGATAGAAGGGAATATCCCCAGTAGAAATGAATCACCGGAAAGAACTGGATATGAAGTAAAGGAATAATATACCCAATTAAAGCCAAAATTGGGGCAAATGTTATCTACACTTTTCGGGAAAACTCGACCATTCCTTAGACCTCATGCTTCGTAAACACTGCATAATTACAAAAGCATTACTAAAGGTGGCGTAAACTTTGGTTTCTTAATAGAATGTAAGACTGTTTTCTATGGATTCTTTTCTTGGGCTTTAATGCCCTTCACCCGTCTTGCCTAAACGCTAATTTCCTTTTCTAATTCTTCTACAATTTGCTTGTAGCGTTTATGGACTTCTTTGCCGCCAAGTATATTATCAAAACGGTCAAAATCAGCTTTTATTTTGTCTTTTTCGACCTTGCTCAGCACTTCAACCATGGCAGGAAAGACGTCTTCTTCTTCCATTTTGAAGTGGGGTTGCATGATATCTAGATACCTGTTAACTGCAGTTATGATCTTATTTCGCGCACCTGGTTTACCTCCGTGATATGATCGAATTCCCTTATGCATTTCGTTAGCAAGATCCAATGCTTCAATGTGTTCTTCGATAAGTACACCGATGTTAGCATAAACTTCTGCAGGTAAATCAGTGTCATGTTCTCGCATTTGTTCAAAGAGAATATCTTCTTCTTTGCTATGGTGAATGACGTCTGCGTATCCACGAATGAACTCGACTAATTTCCAGAAAATTGGGGTTGGAATTTCTTCTTCATCTCTTAGCTTATTCCGGACCTTGTTAATAATAGTAAAAACTCTATCAACTAATTTATGTTCATCAAGTAACCTGTCAATCGGGTACATTAGAGACACCCTCTGCGTCCAAAGTGTACCCCCGTTACTCATCTACTCTTCAAAAAACTTGCCTTTCTGCAATGTTTTTAGATAAAACCAGTACATCGAAGGCTTCAAGATAAGATTATTGAAGGTTTTTTGGCGATTTGGAATGGTGGTTCCTCCCGAGCTTTTTCTTGTCGGTGTGTTCATGGGGCTCCTGGGTGCAGCCCTTTTCGGCGTTTCTAATGTTGTATACAAATCGCAAAGCGCTGAAATTCAGCCAATCGCTATCAACGCATTCAAAATGTGGATTGCACTTCCTGTTATTGCTTTTGTTGTATTTTTGCTGTTTTTTCCGACTGGATTTAACGTTCCACTCGCCTCCATTCCCTTTTTAGCTTCATCTATAATCTTAGGTGCGGGGATTGGTGACCTTTTTTATTTAACTAGCCAATCACGAATTGGGGTTTCCCGAGCTTTTCCAATCGCCATGACATTTCCAATTATAACATATTTCTTCTCAATTATCTTTCTTCATGAGGTCCTACTTATCACTCGCCTTATTGGAGTAATTCTTTCGGTACTTGGAATTAGTGTTATAACCCGTGAACAAGCGTTACAAGAAAAAGATGAATTACACGTAACTAAAGGGCAATCGAGTTATTTATGGGATTTACTCGGTATTGTGTTTGCAATTATTGCAGCATTTAGCTGGGCTACAGCGACAGTTATTCTTCAAATTGGCTTAGTTAATGCGGATCCCATCGATGCTAATCTTATTCGTATTTCAATTGGGGCTTTCTTTTTACTTCCTATCTTTCTTTTAGGCCGAAAACAAGGTATGGCTATGCCATCTAAACGAGCAACCAAATTTGTACTAATTGCTGGATTTTTCGGAATGGGAATTGGATCTATCTTATATGTCAACGCGGTTTTCCTCACTGGGGCCGCAGTGACCTCAGTTATTGCTGCAACTGCACCTCTTTTTGCCCTCCCATTTACGGTTATTTATCTTAAAGAGAAAGTTACACTACTAATACTACTCGGTACAATTCTCTCAATCTGTGGAGTCTGGTTAGTTATCTTAGGATTTTAAAAAAAAGAAAAATAATGCGAACTAGTATTACAGTGTAAACTACTTCGCAATTGGAAATCAACTTAAGTATTTATTTAAAGTGCTTCTTCATCGTCTCAAGATCATCCATAATTGCTTCGAGGTCTTCTTCATGTTCAACTTCATCTTGCATGATTTTATATGCTAGGTGCTGGGTAATCGGATCCTTTCCTCGAGTCATCTCTGCAAGATTTTTGTAGACTTCAATTGCACATTGTTCGCCTTTGATATTCTGCTTAAGAACCGCTTCAACATAAGGATNNCCACAATTTGTCTTTGTTGTCCAATCCGATGGATTAAGTAGTGGAGTACCACCTAATTGTATAATCCGCTCAACTAGCATGACAGCGTGTCCTAATTCCTCGTTAGCATGTTGTTCGAGCTCGGCTACGACCGCGTCCCGCATTGGCCCAACAGCAACCTTTGCTCCAATCCAATATTGATAATATGCCAGCCATTCGTCAGCTAACGCCTTGTTGAGAAATTTTAGAAGTTCTTTGATGTCTAATTGGATGATTTCACGACCTTTTGTTCCCATTTTGAAACCTCCCATAAGTTATTCAGGGATTTTGTGATGGTGAATCTGTCTTTGTTCCTTAAAATACGCTATTATCGTACTATTTACAATGATAGTTAATTATGGCAAAGATTCACAACGTTTCTCACACCATTATTTTCAATCTAATTACGTGAAGATTCAAAACAATAACTCTCACCTATTTCCATGACCTGAATTATTAAGAATCTACCATTCAATTGTGAATGGCAATTAATTGTTTGTGAATTTTCGTCAAATCTATTTAGAGTTAGTAGTTAGATTCATCTAAAATATAAGAAAAAAAGAAAATGCAGATGGGTGGTGCTTTACCACCTTTCTGCAATGAAGTCATTATTCGTCATCGATTATTGAAATCTACTTTTCACGCTGACGAAGCCTACCATCGAGCATGAATAATGCGCCTTTATTGTCACCAATCTGTTTCAGCAAGTCTGCAATACGTGAAGTTTGTTCTTCTTCTTCCACTTGTTCATCGTAGAACCAATTAAGTAATGGAATGGCAGACCTGTCATCCAATTTTTCAGCGAGTTTGCCAATTTTGAAGATGCGATCGGTGACAATTTTTTCATGTTCATAGGCGTTTTTCCATGCGGCTAATGGTGAATCCCATTCAGTTCCGGGGGCTTCAATCTCAGTTAGGATAACACGACCTCCGCGATCAGAAATATGGGTCCAGAATCGCATTGCATGGTCATATTCTTCACTAGCTTGGATTTTCATCCAATGGGCCATACCGGTTAGGTTTAGGGATTCAAAATAGGCTGCCATGGAAAGGTAGATGTAAGCAGAATGTAGTTCAAAGTTAATTTGATCATTAATTGCTTCTTGAAGTTCTTTGCTAATTTCCATGTTTAATCACTTCCGCAATTGTAATACTGCCTGATGCGTTGAGAGTTCCTCTTTATATTTGTAGTGAACTTCTTAACATAGTTAAGGATTGCAAGCGTCTAGATTGCTTTTCGATAGTTCAATAGCCTTTTATCCGAACAGCGCCTTTACACTGTTGAGTACAATGAAAGCCTTAATCATCGTAGACATGTTAAATGACTTTGTTACTGGCTCTCTCAAATGCGAACGTGCTCAACGAATCATACCACACATTCGTGACCTCATCGATAATTTTCATAAACAAAACCTACCAGTCATTTTCGCAAACGACAGTCACCTAGAAACAGATTTTGAGATGGGGAAATGGGGGGCTCATGCCATTGAAGGTACAGATGGTGCTGAAGTAATTCCCGAATTAGCTCCCAACGATGAAGATATCATCATTGGAAAACACGTGTACAGCAGCTTCTTTGAAACACCCCTAGATTCTATTCTTAGAAGTCGAAATGTCAAAACCGTTGTTCTAACAGGGCTTCATACTCATCTTTGTGTTCGTCATACTGCTGCTGATGCTTTTTTCCGTGGATACAAAATTGAAATTCCAGAAGATGGTGTTGATTCCTTCACAGGCGAAGATCATGAGTCTGGGCTTGAATATCTGAAGGAGTATTATGGTGCAACCATATCCGATGCTGCTTCAATTATCAAAGATATCAATAAGTAGGCTTATGGTTTGTAATAAAAGCTCTTGAATCGAAATTGCGTGTTGGTCACCAAGCGATTTGAGTCACTCTTGTCTGGGTTCTAACTCGAGGCATTCTCCAGCTGCGTGCTCAGTTTAACAGGAAAAATTGGTGCCTCGCTCAATAACCGATAAGACTTTGGTAGGCGTATTAGTTGTTCTTTACAGTACTGTTGACTTTTATCAAGTGTTGGGAAATTATAAATCAGGGAGCCATTTTGAATAATGGGAATAAGCAAAGGGTCAGAATCCGGAATTTTCTCATCCCATCGTGATATTGTATCTCGATGAAACATCCCATTTTCATCAATTTGACGATGAACTTGTTTTCGGTAGGGCATTAGCACTTTGTCAGCACTGAGTTTGGTTTTTGGGATAGGGTGTCCATCTTTTCCAATTCGCTCTACAAGTTTGTACACACCTGGAAGCGCCGAAGGGCCTCCTTCTCGGGTAATGGGGTTGTAGTTGGCTCCTGTGACAAGTCTGGTGCCAACACCAAAACCATCAATTGGCGCGCCAACACGGACTAGTTCTTCAATCCGATATTCGTCGAGATCACTACTCACAAAGATCTTCGTATCTTTGAATCCTGCCGCATCTAATAGTTTACGAGCTTCACTGCTTAAACTGGCAAGATCACCGCTATCTAAGCGAATCCCGGTAAGGCGATATCCTTGTTCATGCAATTCTTTGCCAACAATAATGGCATTTCGAACTCCTTCTATCGTGTCGTAAGTATCAACCAACAAAATGGTATTGTGGGGAAATGATTTAGAGTACTCTCGAAATGCATCCAATTCATTCGATCGATTTTGAATAAAAGCATGAGGCATGGTGCCAATGTAGGGAATATCCCACATTTTCCCCGCTAATACCAGTGAGGTTCCTGTTGCTCCAGCGATATAGGCTGCTCTTGCAGCTAGTAGCGCGGCATCTCGTCCATGAGCTCGCCGTGCACCAAAATCGACTATAGTACGTTCTTCTGCTGCATCAACCATACGCGAGGTTTTTGTTGCGATCAGCGATTGAAAATTCATTATATTGAGTAAATAGGTTTCAAGGAGTTGAACTTCAATTGTAGGGCCGGTCACACTGATGATGGGCTCATTAGGGAAAACTACTGTTCCTTCTGGTACTGCGTAAATATCTCCGCTAAATTTGAAATTCATAAGGAAATCTAGAAATCCATTTCGAAAATCGGGTCCTGCCGTGGCTTCCAACCATCCCAAGTCTTTCTCTTCAAACTGTAACTTCATAATAAACGCGATAACCTGTTCCAGACCTACTGCAATCAAATAGCTCCCAAAAGGTATTCTTCGAGTGAAATATTCTTGAGTCACAACTGCCTGATTATTATGATCAAAGTCGGCTTTTGCACTTGTTAACTCATAGTAATCTAGGAATAGAGCAAGCTCATTCGGGTTGATTAATCCTAGTTTGGGTTGCTGCACCTGGATAACCTCCGTCGACTCCAATTCTAACCTTTAGAAGCATATCCATTTTTAATTGTAATCGTCGAAAATCTGGTAATCAATAATATTTTTGGCAAGGAATAATTCATTATGGGTTCAGGATGGATAGTTTATGTCTTCACGCTTACAAATCGGTCAATCGGCTCCTCCAATCAAGCTCTACGATACTGAATTCAATCAACGTACCCTAAAAGAATTCAAAGGCCAAATTATCGTGCTTGCCTTCTTTCCTGGTGCGTTTACTGCGGTGTGTACCAAGGAACTTTGTCATTTCCGCGATGCTCTTGCAAACTTTGAATCTGTCAATGCGCAGGTCGTTGCTATTAGTGTGAATGATCCCTTTACAAACAAAGCATTTGCTGAAAAAAATCGTCTGTCTTTTCCAATCCTTAGTGATTATAATCGTGTTGCTATACGAGCCTATGATGTTGTCCAAGAGGGATTAGGTACACTCAAGGATTACATCGCCGCAAAACGGGCAGTCTTTGTTATTAGTCCTGAAGGGTTCATCCGCTGGAAATGGATCACGGATAATCCTGCCATCGAACCGCCTTACGGTGAGCTACAACATGCTGTTGATGACATAGGACGCAAACAGTCAAAAAACTAAGAAGACTGTTCACTCAACTATGACTTCTTGCTACCTTGTAGGGTAATCGTGATATTTTCAATAGGGATCGTTTTTTTCGTCTGGTTCAAGGCAATTTCGACAATCCGTTGAAGACCCGAACAGCAGGGTACCTCCATCTTTAGCATGGTCACACTTTTAATTGAGTTGTTTCGAAAAATCTCAGTGAGCTTCTCCACATATCCTTGGGCGTTATCAAACTTTGGACATCCATACACCAAGACTCTACCTTGTAAGAATTCTTGCTGAAATTGAGGATATGAGAAAGGAACGCAATCTGCAACCACTAATAGATCGGCATTTTCGAAAAACGGTGCATTAACTGATACTAAACGCAAAGCAATAGGCCATTGTCTTTGCCCAATTGGTATGACTTCTCCATTTAGCTTTGAAGGCGTCTCCAAATTCGAACCATCTACTTTTACGTCGCAAGAGATACATTCTTGGGCTCCAATTTGGGCTAGGTGTTTTTCGACAGCCTCTTCATCAAAGTCTGGGGCTTCTCGGTGAATGATTTTTAAAGCGTCTTCGGGACAATGGCCTAAACAGGCTCCAAGCCCATCACACAAGTCATCTCGGATTAGTTTGGCTTTCCCAGCGATGATTTGTAAAGCGCCCTCCGCACAGTTGGGAATACATTCACCGCAACCGGTGCATTTCTCTTCATCGATTTCAATGATTTCTCGAATTGGCATATTAACGGTGTTAACTCATTCTGTTTTTAACCTATTCCATTTTACTAGCCCCCACCTCAAATGGGCTATTCATAGACTCTGGAGAAATCTAAANNCGGGTAGAGTGGGCGGATTCGATAAAGTTAGGTCCCCAACAAGGAGATTACACTTTCTTTCGACGACGGACGACAAATACCGCAACCAAACTGGTGATTACACCAATCAATACAGCTTCCCATGGAAATCCTGGGATTCCAGGAGGTGCTGCCTGTCCAATATTGGAATAAGCAGTGTACACAGGATCATGTACCACACGATAACCTCCAAACTTGGGGAAGGTGATCGCGTACCAGAAAGCGATGTTGTTGAATGCCGTATCTGCATGATTGTAAAGGTCAAGTGGGCCATCATACAATGCTTGCAGCGTAGGACTTGCAACTGCGTACGCCCAGATCGCAAGGAAGTCTGCTGAGAACGGAAATTGCCACGCTACTAGTAGTAAATCCCATAATATTGGTGTCATGATCCAACTATATGCTGGGTTATCAGAGCTAATTACTGCGTTGCCATCAGATTCGTTAAGAAGGTCATAGGTGCCGCGTACTCCTACTGCAAAAGCCCGCTGATTTCCAGCAGCATCAGTGGTGATATTAGCATATTGCCAATCAGCTGCTGGGGTGGGTGTTGTTGTACCGGTCTCCGTGTAGTAGTTGGAACCCCATGCGCTAACGAAATGAGCTGCACCAATGGTTACGTTTTCTAAAGCGTCATGGACATATTGAATTGGGATTGGTTGTCCGAAGGCATAAAGGGCTTGGACTTGGCCAATTGTGTAAAAGGTTTCTGCTGTAATTTCGCCAGTTTCGTCATCGACAGTAATAACGTATTCGAATGTTAGTTCACTAATTTGAACTTCAAAAATTGGTATTTGAAGGGTAATGAGAAATCCAAGGAGGCTTCCTCTGTCAACAATTCGTGCGTAAAGGTTTTGGTAGGTAACACCAAACCGGTATTCACCAGGAGTACTGTCGTCCATTGTGATGGCTGAGACAACGGGGGTTGCTGATGTTCTGTTCCCACCATCCCAACCATAAGGGACGACGAACCAGAAATCCTCATCCCCGTCACGAATGTTATTGCCGTGATGATCACCTGCACCAGTATCATTGAAGGCAAACATGAAGGCAAAAACAGCACCTGTAAAGATTTCATTACCACTTGGTGTTGTGAAGTGCATTCCAAAGAGTTGGTATGGGAATGTGGCGTGGGTGTCATTTTCAGCAATGTATACATCACCCAAAGCTAATAGGGCTGCTTCGAATGCTCCCGTGCCATCATAGTTCACGTGGTGCATGATGAGCTCAACGTGGTTGCCGGTATCACTGTCGGTTATGTTGACCTCTTTAGTCCAGCCACCTACCTCTGCGAACGTATGATCAAAAATCAACGCTTCACTGCCAGGAACATAATCGGCGGGTGGAAGGGCTTGAGTTGTCATTGGGGCAAATACAACCGTTAATGCAAGCGCTAGAGCCATTACTGGAAGTAATTTCATTTTTTTCATCAATTAAAGCACACCTTTACCGTTATCGGGCAAGTGTTTGCTCGCTAGTTTCCCCTCACAAAATACAAATTTAAAGAAGCTGATAAGTTTAGTTTTCCGTCTAGAAAACTGCGGTTAACTAAGCTTTGACACCGAAATTAGATAAAAAAACAGCATTCTTTATTTTCTGACAACCCAGCT
>JABAOH010154826.1_pt1 | contig 12773 bp, 15 predicted proteins | sample 7062181 | NCBI WGS metagenome assembly JABAOH01 (sample SAMN14538630, study PRJNA623070) | marine sediment metagenome | biome: marine biome [ENVO:00000428]; feature: marine pelagic biome [ENVO:01000023]; material: deep marine sediment [ENVO:00002113]; isolation source: pool of 5 deep marine... | reverse complement strand
ACCTGCTACTTGCGATATCGACCTCAGGTAACTCCGAAAACGTACTGCGCGCGGTGGCCGCAGCGCATGACCGCGGCTTAACGGTCGTTGCGCTGACCGGCGGCAGCGGCGGCACGATAGCCGAGGCGCTCGAGCCGACCGATATCGAAATCCGCGTGCCTTCCGAGCGCACCTGTCGAATTCAAGAAACGCACATCGTCGTGATTCACTGCCTGTGCGATCTCATCGACGCGACCATTCTCGGCGCGTAAGCCTATTGACGGGGTCAGAGTAAAAATCCGGTCAAAATTGACCGCATTTTTACTCTGACCCCGTCAAGTCGGAGCGGCTACCGTCACGCTGCGGTGCTAAGCGGCGAAACCAAGACGACCGCTATTTGACGACTTTGAGCTCGGGGCGACCCTTGGTGGGCGGATCGGTGGGCGCGTCATCAGAGTTGCTGTCGGGCTCGGCGGCGACGGTCGGCGTTTCCTCTTCGGTGAAGATCATGCCCTGACCCGTTTCGTGCGCATAGATACCGAGCACGGCCATGACCGGCACGGCAATCTCGTAGCTGACGCCACTGAAGCGGGTCTTGAAGAAAAGCGGGTCGCAGTTCAGATCGAGGCCGTCTGTCGCCGAGTAACTGATGTTGAGAATGATCTTGCCCTCAGCGACATGCTGCTGAGGTACGACGACGTCGGGCGCCATCGCATCCACGACTATATGCGGCGTCAGGTGATTGTCGATCATCCACTCGTGCATCGCACGAAGCAGGTAAGGTCGCTTGGGCCCAACCTCGGCCATGGACCTACTGCCGCATTTCCTGCTCGAGCTCCGTCAGGCTCGCCTGAAACGACGGTCTGCTGAAGACCTCGTCCATGTAACGATGTATCGGCTTAGCCTGCGAGGGTAGCTCGACCCCGTAGATCGGCAGTCGCCACAAGATCGGCGCAATGCTGCTGTCGACGAGAGAGAACTCGTCGCTCAAGAAGAATCGCTTCGCGGCGAAGATCTCGACACTCGAGAGAATGCTGTCCTGCAAATCCTTGCGCGCACGCGTCACTGGCTTGCGATCGGCGCCCGCTTCGATTTCCTCGGCCAATGCATACCAGTCGTGCTCGATACGATACAACGCGAGCCGAAACTGAGCGCGCGTCACTGGATCGACAGGCATGAGCGGCGGGTGCGGAAAGCGCTCGTCGAGATACTCGATGATGACCCGAGAGTCGTAGAGCACGAGATCGCGATCGACGAGTGTCGGGATACTGTTGTACGGATTGAGGTCCAGCAGGTCCTCGGGAAGATTACCTTCGTCAACATCGACGATGTCGATGTTGATACTTTTCTCAGCGAGGACGAGCCGAGTCCTATGGCTCCAGATATCGGTCGGTTTGGAGAATAGAGTCATAACTGAGCGACGGCTAGCAATGACCGCCATATGAAAAGCTCCTGGAAGAGATGAGTCGCATAGGCAGTCGCACAGCGCTAGTGCACGTCCTTCCAGATCTCCCGCTTGAGCATATAGGAGATCACCAAGAAGATGAGCAAGAACGCAATGACCTTAAATCCCAACGCTTGGCGCTCCAGCTGCATTGGCTCGCCAATGTAATCGAGGAAGTTCACAATGTCCCGAACGACAGCGTCGAACTCGGCTTCGCTGAGGGTGCCAGGTCGATCGACCTCGAAGTGCACTTCGCCCTCCATGCCTGCCTCGGCCTCTTCGTGAACGAGATGGCGTACACCCTGAAGCTCCCAGAGCACGTGGGGCATCGCCGTGTTCGCAAGCACGAGGTTGTTGGCTCCCGAGGGCGTCGATTCGTCCGCGTAGAAGCCGCGCAAGAAGCTGTAGATGTAATCCGTGCCTCGACTACGCGCGATCAATGACAGATCTGGCGGCGCGACACCGAACCAGCGCACGGCATCCGCGTCCGACATCGCGTTTTGCATCGCGTCGCCCGGTCGCACTCCAGTGAACATGAGGTTCTCGACGAGCTGATCCTCGGTCAAACCCAGATCGGCGCCGACACGGTTATATCGAACGTATTCCGCGGAGTGGCAGCCAAGACAATAATTGACAACGTACATCGCGCCGCGCTGTAGCGAGGCGATGTCGCTAACATCGTTGTTGGCGGGCTCGAGTCCTTCAGCGCCATGTTGAGCGGCTGCCGTCATGCCGAACGCAAGCCCTACGGATACCAACGCCAGCTTAATGTTAGCGAGCCTACTCATCGTCATCTCACCCGTGTCGGAACCGGCTTAGGCTTCTCGATGGCCGGGCTCGTGTAAAACGGCATCAATATGAAGAAGGCCATGTAAAGAATGGTGAATATCCGCGCCGCCGTCACGTAGCCGCCCGTCGCGGGCTGNNTCGCGGGCTGCAGGCCAAGATAACCGAGAACGAGAAACGTCACGGCAAACGTCCACAGAGCGATCTTGTAGGACCAGCCTCTGTAGCGAATCGATTTGACCTTACAGCGATCGAGCCAAGGCAAGAAGATCGGCAACATCACAGCTAAGCCCATGAGCACGACGCCGCCGAGCTTGCTCGGAAATGCGCGCAGAATCGCGTAGAACGGCGTGAAGTACCAGACCGGCGCGATGTGCTCCGGCGTCTGCAGCGGGTTGGCCGGCTCGAAGTTCGCGTATTCGAGGAAATAGCCGCCCATCTCCGGCGCGAAGAAGACGACGGCCGAGAACGCGATCAAGAACACGACGATGATGACGAGATCCTTGCTCGTGTGGTACGGGTGAAAGGCTACGCCGTCGATTGGCTTACCGTTTGCGTCCTTGTGCTCCTTGATCTCGATACCGTCGGGGTTGTTCGAGCCCACTTCGTGCAAGGCCATGATGTGCACCGTGACGAGCAGCAACAGCATGATCGGCACGGCAATGACGTGGAAGGCGAAGAAACGGTTCAGCGTGATATCGGAGATATAGAAGTCACCGCGAATCCATTCAGCGAGACCTTCACCAATGACCGGTAAGGCACCGAACAGCGAGACGATGACCTGGGCACCCCAGTAGGACATGTTGCCCCACGGCAGCAGATAACCGAAGAAACCCTCCGCCATCATGCAGAGATAAATAGCCATACCGATGAGCCATACGAGCTCTCTGGGCTTCTTATACGAGCCGTACATCAGCGCCCGGAACATATGCAGGTAGACGACGACGAAGAACGCGGAGGCGCCGGTCGAGTGCAAGTAGCGAATGAGCCAACCCCATTCGACATCGCGCATGATGTACTCGACCGAGGCGAAGGCGTCCGCCGCAGAGGGCTTGTAGTTCATCGTCAGGAAGATGCCCGTGACGATCTGCAGCACGAGAACGACCGTCGCAAGCACGCCGAAGCCGTACCAGACATTGAAGTTCTTCGATGCGTAGTATTCGGTCGCGTGCTCCTTGAGGAGCTTGGTCATCGGGAATCGGGCGTCGATCCAATCGCCCAGCGAGGAAAGCCCGCGGCCGAGCCGGTCCATCATGTCCGATTCGCGCACCGCCATTTATGCCGCCCCCGTTTCGGCGCCGATCAGCAACGTGCCGTCGTTGAGAAAGCTGTACGGCGGCACGGTCAGATTCGTCGGTGCCGGCACGCCGCTGAACACGCGGCCCGAGAGATCGAACTTCGAGCCATGGCAGGGGCAGTAGAAGCCGCCTACCCAATCTGCGCCGAGGTCGGCCGGGGCAACCTCGAACCGCGGTATCGGCGCGCAACCTAGATGCGTGCAAACACCCTCGACGACGAGAATCTCAGGCCGCAAGCTACGATGCTCATTGGCCGCGAAGTCGGGCTGCAGCGACACCTCCGATCCAGGGTCCGCAAGCACGGACATCATGTCGCCGAGCGTGCCGAGCATCGCCTCGGTTCGGTTCAGGATCATGATCGCTCTGCCGCGCCACTCGACCTTGATCAGGGCACCGGGCTCGACCTTGCTAATGTCGACCTCGACCGGTGCTCCGAGGGCCCGTGCCCGCGCGCTTGGGTTGAACGATGCGACGAAAGGTATCGCAGCACCTACGACACCGACTCCGCCGGCGATTGTCGTTGCGGCCGTCAAGAAATGGCGTCGCTCTAGATCCGCGTTGTCACTCATCAAGCGCTCCCTGGCTGACCGGGCGCCTTCGCGGTCAGCCTGCTCATGAATACTTCCGTTTGATTATGTTTTCTCGTGCCGAGATGCCCGTAGCTGTGCTGCGCTATGCCCTTGTCGCGCCACAGCTGTGGAGGCAATGGTGGTCCGTCAAAAAAGCCGCAAGATTATACACAGCGCCCGGCGGCCTTGACCACCGGACCCGGCCCACGTGCTGCTAATATTGATGCCATGCGCTCCACGATGAAGCTGCTCGCGTTCGTTGGCCAGTCGGCCGGTCTCGGCCTGGCCATCGCGTTCGTCGTGCTGGTCTGGAAGCCCGAGCTGCTGCGCCCCGGCCTGAGCCCGCCGCCGAGCGGGCCGGACAGCTACGCAGCCGCCGTACAGGCCAGCGCGCCTGCGGTCGTCAACATCTATACGGCCGGCATCCCCGGCCGGCGCAGCGGCTTCGGCGGCCAGGCAACGAGCGCGGCCGCCGGCCGAGGCCTGGGCTCGGGCGTCGTCATTGACCAGGAAGGCTATATCGTCACGAACTGGCACGTTATTCGCGATGCGGACGCAATCGCCGTGCAGCTCGCCGACGGGCGTACCGATACGACGCCGGAGTTCGTCGGCGCCGATCCGGATACGGAGCTCGCACTGCTCAAGATCGAACTGCCCGACCTACCCGTCATCACGCTCGGGCGGTCGGACACGCTCGAGGTCGGCGATGTCGTTCTCGCGATCGGCAACTCCTACGGCCTGAACCAGACGGTGACTCAGGGCATCATCAGTGCGACGGGCCGCGGACTCGGCGTGACGACGTTCGAGAGCTTCATCCAGACCGATGCGGCGATCAACGTCGGCAACTCCGGCGGTGCGCTCGTCAACGCACAGGGCGAGCTCGTTGGCATCAACACCGCCGTGCTCGGCGCGCCGCTGCGCAACCAGGTCACGCCCGCCGGCATCAGCTTTGCGATCCCCGTCAATCTCGTGCGCGGCGTCATGCGAGAGCTCATCAGTCATGGCCGCGTCATCCGCGGCTGGCTCGGCGTGCGCACGCGCTACATCCCCTCGCTGAACGCGACGGCCTACGGGCTCAATGGACCCGGCATGGAGCTGCTCGGCGTTGGCGGGCCCGCGCAGGCGGCGGGTCTTCGTCCCGGGGACATCGTGACGCATATCAACGGCGATCGCATGATGAGCCGCCAACAGATGATGAATCTCATCGCAGCGGAGCGGCCTGGCAGCACGATCACGATCCGGGGCTTTAGACGGGGCGTCGGTGTGTTTCAGACCGAGGCCGAATTGACCGAGCGGCCCCAATCGTCGCAACTCGGCGGCTAAACAAACGGCCGCCGAACGTCGTAACGGTTGGGGTCAGAGTAAAAATAGTCCCCAGAGTTTTACTCTGACCCCAACCGTTACACGGGCAGGCGCCGAATGTCGGCGCCGAGCTGCGCAAGCTTCTCCTCAATACACTCGTAACCACGGTCGATGTGATAGATCCGATCGACGACGGTCGACCCGCGCGCTGCAAGGCCAGCTAGCACGAGCGATGCCGAGGCGCGCAAGTCTGTCGCCATGACCGGCGCGCCCGTGAGCTCGGTAACGCCACGCGTAATCGCCGTGTTGCCCTTGACCACGAGATCGGCGCCCATGCGCTGGAGCTCCTGCGCGTGCATGAATCGATTCTCGAATATCGTCTCGGTCACAGCGCCTGCGCCTTCGGCTATCGCGTTGAGCGCGCAGAATTGCGCCTGCATGTCGGTCGGAAACGCCGGATACGGTGCGGTGCGCACATCCACGGCGCGCGGGCGGCGCCCGGCCATGTCCAGGACGATCCAGTCGGGACCCGTTTCGATGTCGGCACCGGCTTCCTCGAGCTTGGCGAGCACAGCATCGAGATGCTCGGGGCAGGTGTGATTGATCTTCACACGACCGCCCGTGATCGCACCGGCAACAAGATAGGTGCCGCTCTCAATGCGATCCGGCAATACCGTGTAGTCCGTGCCCGCAAGCGTCTCGACGCCCTGGATATGCATCGTGTCCGTGCCGGCGCCCTCGATAGTCGCACCCATCTTGATGAGAAAGTTAGCCAGATCGATGACCTCGGGCTCGCGCGCGGCGTTCTCAATGACGGTCTCTCCGCGGGCCAGTGCCGCAGCCATCATGAGATTCTCCGTCCCGGTCACCGAGACGGTATCGAGTACGATCCGAGCGCCGACGAGATGGTCTGCCCGAGCGCGAATGTAGCCGTCCTCGATCGTGATGTCGGCGCCCATCGCGCGTAATCCCGACACGTGCAGGTCGACCGGTCGTGCGCCAATCGCGCAGCCGCCCGGCAACGAGACGTCGGCGCGACCGAAACGGGCGAGCAGCGGTCCGAGCACGAGAATCGAGGCGCGCATCGTCTTGACGAGCTCGTAGGGCGCGACGAGATCGTTTACGCCGCGCGGGTCGACCTCCAAGCGCACACCGTCATGAAAGACGATCTCGACGCCCATACGCCGTAACAGCTTGACCGTCGTCGTCACGTCGTTGAGATGCGGGACCTTCTCGAGCATGACGGGGCCATCGCCGAGTAGCGCGGCCGCGAGTATCGGCAACGCAGCGTTTTTTGCCCCGGAGACGTAGACGTCACCTTCGAGACGCTGGCCGCCGCGAATTTCGAGTCTGTCCAAAATTCCGCTGTCTTACCCGCTAGAAGCTTGCGCAGCTTCCTCGGGTGTAAGGGTCTTCAACGCAAGCGCATGGATCTCGTTGCCGACACGCGAGCCGAGCGTAGCGTAGACCATCTGATGCCGCTGCAGGCTGCGTTTTCCAGCGAAATCGTCGCAGATCACGAGCGCGAGATAGTGGCCTTGTCCGTCAGTCGTGACCTCGACCTCAGCCAGCGGCAGACCCTGCTCAATCAGATCTGCGATTTCGGTGGGATCCATTTGCGTTCCTCGAGCCTCAGCAACGATGCAGTCTAACTCACAGTGAAAAAGCGCCATACCCGCAGGACGCAGACAGGCCATTTCGTTGCGCATCTGCAGCCTCCGAGCAGGAACAGCGCTCTCGCGCAGCGCGTGGTGCCGGTTTCCGGGCCGTGCGGGATTCCTGCGGAGGCTCTACAATTCGCGGCGAGCCCTGCGACCGGCCCGCAACGGGTTGATAGATAACAACGAATGCTGACGATTATTAGCACTATGGTCATCGGTCTCGCCCTACTCGCCTGGGGCGGCGATCGATTCATCATCGGTGCGTCGGCGACGGCCCGTGATCTGGGTGTCTCTCCGATCATTATCGGCGTAACGATCGTGGGCTTTGCGACCTCGGCACCGGAGATGCTCGTCTCGGCGCTGGCGGCATGGTCCGGGACGCCGGGCCTTGCGATCGGCAACGCCGTCGGCTCGAACATCGCCAACTTAGGGTTAGTGCTCGGCTCCGCGGTGTTGATCCAACCGCTTGTCGCGCAGTCCAAGACGCTTCGACGCGAGCTTCCCGCAATGCTCGCGGTTACGTTCTTGCCTCTCGTGCTTTTCATCGACGGCGAACTGAGCGTCACCGATGCCTTGATCTTGCTCGTGGCTCTAGCCGGTCTAATTTACTGGCTTACGGTTCTGGGGTTTCGTGCGAGCGTTCTCGATCCACTGCGTGCGGAGTACGAGGCAGAGATTCCTGAGGATGTCCCAATCGGCAAGGCATTATTGTGGCTCGCGATCGGCCTCGTTGCACTGCTAGGCGGCGCGGAGCTGCTCGTCTACGGAGGTGAGCGTGCCGCCCGGGCGCTCGGCATCAGTGAGGTTGTGATCGGCCTTACGATCGTGGCCATCGGCACGAGCCTCCCGGAGCTTGCAGTCTCGATCGCTGGCGCGCGCAACAACGAGCCGGACCTCGTGCTCGGCAACGTCATCGGCTCCAATATCTTCAATCTGCTCGCGGTCATTGGTATTGCCGGCGTCATCGCGCCACACCGATTCGAGCCCGGCGTCTTGACCATGCACTATCCGGTCATGGCCGGCATGACACTGGCCGTATTCGTCCTGACGTACAATCGAAGAAAGAACCGAGGACGGCTGGGTCGGGCCGCCGGTACCGCGATGCTCAGCTCTTTCGTCGTCTACCACACCTTCGTCGCCTGGAACGCGCTCGCTGCCTGAGTCGTTATATGTATTTCAGTTACCGCAATTTGCTCGGCTTCGCGATCTTGGGCGCGGCGGCGCTGGCGAGCTGGTATTGGAGCCGGGATGCGAGTGTGCTGGATGCCGGTGGTGCCGCTGGCCCCGCGGGACCGCTCGGCTACTACCTGCGGGACGCCGACATCAAGGTCATGGNNGTACTTTACGAGATTTCAGCGCAGGCAATCGAGGAACGCCCGGACCAGAATGAGACGGTTCTGAGCGGTGTTTTCGTCCGTTACAGCCCGACGACCGACGTGCCCTGGGTAGTCAGCGCCGAAAGTGGCGTCATTCCAAGCGATGAGCGTTTCATAGAGCTCAGCGGAGAGGTCGAGCTTAGCTCGATTCCCGACGATCGCAACGAGCGCACGATTATCCGCGCGCCGCGACTCAGGTTTGCGCCCGACGATTTTCTCGCGACCACGGATACGACAGTTAGCCTCGTGCTCGGCGAGGAACGGCTCGACGCCGTCGGCATGAGCGCAGATTTGCAGGACGATCAGCTAAAACTAGAATCGAGTGTGCATGGCCAATTCGAGCGATAGGCTGCGGGTTCTCATCGCAGCAGTTCTTACGTCTACGCTGAGCAACACGGCGGCCCAGGACGATCCACAACCGATCTCACTCGATGCGGAATCCTCCCTGTTTGACCGTCAGACCAACAGAGTCGAGTTTCGACAGCTGACCATCGCGCAGGGAGATATGTCGATCAGCGCCGACGAGGCCGTCGCGAGCGGGCTCGATTTCGAGGAAGGCGAATGGCGGCTCACCGGCAACGTCACGCTCACGCTCGAGTCAGCGCGCATCATGGCCGACAGCGCGCTCATGACTTTCGTCGACAATGAGCTGCAGACTGCAGAACTGATCGGTGATCCGGCGACGCTGGAAGATCTCGGCGATCCTGACGAGGATCCTGAGGCAGATCCCATCAGCGGCGGTGCGGCACGTCTCGTCTACGATAATGCCGCACAAGTCATGCGCATGCTCGACGGTGCCTGGTTTGCGAGCGGACAAACTGAGTTTCGAGGTTGCGATCTCATTTACGATCTCGAGCAGGAGCAACTATCTTCGGGGTCCTCCGAATGCGGGGAGAACGTCGTCATCACAATCGTGCCGCGCGACGAAGAAGATGATGAGGACGAAACGAGCGAAAGCTCATCCTCGCCATGAATGAACTCTCAGCGCTCGGGATCGCCAAACGCTACCGTTCTCGCGAGGTTGTCAAAGACCTCTCCCTGAATATCAAGGGCGGTGAGGTCGTCGGATTACTCGGGCCGAACGGCGCAGGCAAGACAACCGCTTTTTATATGATTGTCGGCTTGATTCGTTGCGATCGCGGCAAGATCATACTTAATGGCTCCGATATAACCCGGCTACCCGTACACAGCCGGGCCCGAAAAGGGCTAGGTTACCTGCCGCAAGAGGCATCCGTATTCCGCAAGCTCTCTGTCGCCGACAACATTCGTGCGATTCTGCAGACGCGCGCGGATCTCGATCGCGGCACGCGACATTCTGTCCTCGAGGAACTGCTCGAGGAGCTGCATATCGCGCACGTTCGCGACAGCCTCGGCGTTGCGCTTTCCGGCGGCGAACGCCGGCGTGTCGAGATCGCGCGCGCGTTGGCCGCCGAGCCGAAGTTCGTGCTGCTNNATCGACATTCAGAGGATTATCGGTCACCTGACCGAACGCGGGATTGGCGTTCTGATCACGGATCACAATGTTCGTGAGACGCTCGGTATCTGCGGCCGCGCCTACATCCTGCACGACGGCACACTGATGGCGTCGGGCGCGCCGGAGGAAATACTCGCGGATCAGAAAGTCCGTGAAGTTTATCTAGGAGAAGGCTTCTCGCTCTAGGGTAAACTCCCCGCCATGTTGAAGCCTTCTCTGCAGCTGAGACTCTCGCAACAGCTGACCATGACACCGCAGCTGCAGCAGGCGATTCGCCTGCTGCAGCTACCCGTCATGGAGCTTCAGGCGCAAATCCAGCAGGCACTCGATGAGAACGTTATGCTCGAGCTCGACGAGCCCGAGCTTACGACTGAGGCTGAGACCGGGGTTACAGCAGAGTCGCCCGACGACCGAGACGAGATCGCCGTCGCCGTGGAGGCGGAGTGGGCCGACCGTCAGACCGCCGATGCCAACACTGGAACTGGATCCAGCGCCAGCAACTTCGAGCCTCGCGGACAACAGGAGTTCGCCGACGTCTCTGGCGAAACGCTGCACGAGCATCTGCTCTGGCAACTCGAGCTCGAGCACCTCGACGCCCGTTCGAGGGCGATCGGTCACACGCTTGTCGACGCGATCAACGACGATGGCTACCTCACCGACGACCTCGAAGCTGTACGCTCAACGTTACAACCCGACGTCGATTGCACGATCGAGGAAATCGAGACAGTCCTGTCTCTCATTCAACGCTTCGATCCCACGGGGGTCGCTGCGCGTTCCGTAAGCGAATGCGTGCTTCTGCAGCTTGCACAGCTTGCACCGGACACACCANNACCGGACACACCAGGCTTGGCACTTGCGATGCGAGTCGCCGAGGACTGCCTCGAGCTCGTTGCCGAGCACCAATTGAGCGCGCTTCGACGACGCTTGAATGTCGCCGATGAGGAGCTACACGATGCGATCGCACTCGTTCGCGCATGCCATCCGCGACCCGGCGCTGCGATCTACGCACCTGCCTCCGACTACGTCATACCTGACGTCTATGTCAGACGCGCGGACGGCGTGTGGACCGTGGAGCTCAACCAGTCCATGGCCCCACCGTTGCGCGTCAACCAGAACTATGCGAACTCTCTAGGACGTGCGGGCGATTACGACGTATTGCGAACTCACCTCCAGGAGGCACGCTGGCTGATCCGCAGCCTAGAGATCCGCAATGAGACGATGCTCAAAGTCGCCCTAACGATCGTCCAGCGGCAGACCGAATTTCTCGAGCACGGCGAAGAACATATGCGACCTATGGTTCTGAAGGACATCGCAGAGGCCATCGGTATGCACGAGTCGACTGTCTCGCGTGTAACGACGAACAAGTACATGCATACGCCACGGGGAATCTTCGAGTTTCGTTATTTCTTCTCCAGTCACTTGGCCAGTGAGCACGGCGAGCAGTCCTCAACCGCTGTGCGAGCTAAGATAAAGAAACTCATAGGCGCGGAGCAGCCCGGCAAGCCGCTCAGCGATAACCAGCTCGCGAAGATTCTCTCCGAGCAGGGAATCAAAGTCGCCAGACGAACCGTCGCGAAGTATCGCGAGGGTATGAACATTCCTTCTTCGAGCGAGCGCAGGAGAGCGGGGCCGCTCCCTTAGGCTGGAATTCTCCGACTACCGTGTCCACGACAACCGCTATAACGGCCCGCCGGTCATGAACATCGCAGAGCTGCTGGAGCTGCGATGCGTGCGCTACGAGCCCGAAGCGAGCAGCAAGAAACATGCGCTGGACGTGCTCGCCACGACGCTTGCCAGCAGCAGCGAGAACCTTAAACCAGGCGTCGTACTCGAAGGACTCGTCAGCCGAGAGCGGCTCGGCTCGACCGCGCTCGGTGACTCGGTTGCCATGCCACATGCGCGGATCGAAGGTCTCCAGCGTAGCCACGGCGCTTTCCTACGTCTCGGCGACGGTGTCGATTTTGAGGCTTCCGACGGAAAAGCCGTCGATCTCTTGTTCGGCTTGCTCATGCCGCAGGATTGCAGCGACAATGAAATCGATGATCTCCGGCAGCTCATAGAGCATTTGCGTGATCCGATATTGCAGGAGCAGCTGCGGCAAACCGACAGTCCGGAAGATCTCTATGCGCTGCTAACCGACTCTCTGACAGCGGTGTACCGAAAAATCAGCATCTGATTGGGGGGCGAGCCATGCGGCTCATCATCGTCAGCGGTCTATCGGGCTCAGGCAAAAGTGTAGCGCTGAACGTGCTCGAAGATCTCGGGTACTACTGTATCGACAACATCCCGGTCTCGCTCGTGCAGACATTCACTCGCGAGATCCTGCCCCGCAACGACCCTGCCTACGAGTTCGTTGCGCTCGGCCTGGACGCGCGCAACGTGCCGGACCTCGCCGAGCTGCCGCCGCTCATCAGAGAAGTGCGCAGCAGCGGGATCGATTGCGAGCTCATCTTTCTGCACGCGGACGACGATGTCTTACTGTCACGGTTTAGTGAGACACGCCGTAGACATCCGCTTACAGGCGAGAAGCTCGGGCTCGTCGAGGCTGTCGCAACGGAGAGACAGCTGTTGAGCCCGATTATCGATATGGCCGATCTCATCATCGATACGAGCCAGACGACGGTATACGATCTGCGCGACCAAGTGCGAGATCGGGTCGGCGGCCGGGATGCAGACAGCCTATCGATTTTGATTGAGTCGTTCGGCTACAAGCATGGGCTTCCCGCCGAGGCCGACTTCGTCTTCGACGTTCGCTGTCTGCCGAACCCGTACTGGGAGCCCACACTCCGTCACCTCTGCGGCAAGGACCAGCCGATAAAAGAATTCTTCGAGGCGGCACCCGATGTCGAGAAGATGATCGAAGACATCACCGCGTTTCTAGACC
>JABAOH010047678.1_pt1 | contig 12773 bp, 12 predicted proteins | sample 7062181 | NCBI WGS metagenome assembly JABAOH01 (sample SAMN14538630, study PRJNA623070) | marine sediment metagenome | biome: marine biome [ENVO:00000428]; feature: marine pelagic biome [ENVO:01000023]; material: deep marine sediment [ENVO:00002113]; isolation source: pool of 5 deep marine... | reverse complement strand
ATTAAATTAAGGACATCAATCAGATAACTAGGAATTTCTAGGCGATATGGATCGATGATGCTTTGAAGGTTATGTATACCTCTGAGCCGATGTTGAGGTCCATTTCCCTGAAGGAGTGTTTGGTGATTTGAGCACTAAATTCTTTCCCCACGTCAACCCTCAGTTTTACAAGGGATCCAAGATCTAAGATCTCTACTATCTTACCTATAAAAACGTTTCTCGCACTTGAGGACAGCGGGGCCTTGGAAAGGAGGATGTCCTCAGGCCTCACAAAGATGGTGACAGAGCCGGTTCTCTTCTCAGACATCACTATCTGAACTTCTCCTCCAATATCTATTTCTGCGGTTCCATCCTCAAGAGCCCTGGCGAAGCCTGAGAAGACGTTTTCACGTCTCATAAAGCTCGCCAGAAACTCTGATGGAGTCAGTAAGAGTTCCTGCGTCCTTCCAATCTCAGCTAACCTGCCGCTGTAGAGGAAGGCTAGTTTATCCGTGAGCCTCTCCGCTTGAAGAATATTGTGAGTAGCTATAACTATTGTAACCATTTCTCTACGACTAGCGTGGAGAATGGTTTCTTCGATGATAGTTGTATTTTCGGGGTCTAGATTTGCGGTGGGTTCGTCTAGGATCAGAATATCTACATCCAAAGCCAAGGCTCTGGCGAGAGAGACCCTTTGCTGTTCGCCTCCCGATAAATCTTTGGCAAATCGATTTTCATAGCCCTCCATCTTCACAACACTGAGAGCCTCCTCGACTCTATCCCTAATTTCACCTTTTGAGTAGCGCCTCAGTTTCAAACCATATGCAACGTTGTTGTACACATTCGTTTCGAAGAGGAGGGTTCTCTGAAACACCATGGTGCTCCTACGTCTAATTTCCTGGATGTTATTCCTACCAAGCTTTACACCTTCGAAGTAGATCTCTCCGTCCGTGGGTTCATCAAGCCCAGCCATCAATCTCAGCAGAGTCGTTTTTCCGGCTCCATTAGGTCCCACCACCGCTAGAGTCTCTCCCCTTTCAACCTTCAGACTTAATCTGTCGATTGAAAGAACCTCACCGTATCTTTTCACGACATTCTTAAATTCCACGAGGCTCACGGCGAGCTCCCTCTGCTTATAAGGTTTACGGCTAGGCTTAGGATGAATACCACAAGTAAGAGGATGATGACTAAGGCTATGCCCAGCGCGATCTCACCTCTACCGGTCTCCAGGGCGATGCTTGTGGTTAAAACCCTGGTGAGACCCCTGATATTTCCCCCCAGCATCAGGGCGATACCTAACTCAGCGACGGCTCTGTTGAAGCTGGCTACCGCCGCTAACCCCACTCCACTTACAGCTTCCCTCAGAACCGCAAAGGATGCCTGAATATCAGAGGCCCCTAACGTCTTTGCCAGGGAACTTATCTCGGGGTCTACAGATTCCACCGAGCTAACTGTGAAACTCACCAGTATAGGAGTGATCAGGATCGCCTGACCTATGGTGATAACTGTAGTCGTGTAAAGGAGTTGGAAGACACCCAGCGGTCCGCTTCTAGAAAACATCAGATAGAGGAGAAGCCCCAAAGCAACGGTGGGAATACCTAGTAGAGCGTTAAAAACGCCCTTTGCGACCTTTCGTCCTCTAAAACTCTTTATCCCAAGGGTTACGCCTAAGGGAATACTCCAAAGTGAGGCCAAAATCGTCGCTGTGCCAGAGACATAGATCGATCTCAAGGTTATTGAGATCACCGCTGGATCCCCGGACACTAGCAGTTCGATTGCCTTTATAAGCCCCTCCAATATCTCTCCTGACGTTTCAAATCAACCTCGCTGGCATAAATTAATTGTAGAGCTCATCATGGCCCATCCGATACTTAAGCGGGCATTCCGACCCGTTAAAATATGAGAATTCCTTGATCCACTCTACGAGTTTAGGATCAACTTCCTTCTCGAGTAACACTACGGCAGGAAAAAAAAGGCTCTGCCCATACCTATCTATGCCGTACCCACCTATGATGTTTTGTCCCTCATCGGATACCAAGTATTTTATGAAGGTGATGGCCCCGTCAAAAAATATTTCTGGCCTTGTCTGAGGATTGACCGCCAATACACTATAGACATTGAGAAGCTCCTTTCCCTCATCCACCAGAACCAGAAGATCGATCACCCCTTCCTGTAAGTATTTCAAGTAGGTACCCACATCCGCCAGGATATAGGCCCTTCTCTCATGCGCTATCTGCAGTGCTTTACCCATACCAGTTCCCGACTCTATATACCAGCCTTCTTCACTCATAGCGATAGGGTCTAAGCCGCTAGCCTTCCACAGACTCTTCTCCTTAGTGTGAGTCCCAGAATCATCTCCTCTAGAAACCCAGAGAACCTCCCTGTTTCTTCCAGCGTCTGCTATCTTCTTTAAGGCATCTTTAGGCGGTAGATCCCCGATCCTAGCAGGGTCTTCCACGGGGCCCACTATAGCGAAAAAGTTGTAGGCTACTATCTTCCTCACCACGCCGTATCCTTCCTCCATGAAGGCGAATTCCTTTGAAGGGGCATGGACAAGGATGACGTCTGCATCTCCTCCTTGAGCGTGTTTCATCGCCAAGCCTGTGCCAGCAGATATGAAGTTTAAATCAAGGTCGCTACTCTTCTCGAAATGGTCTTCTAGGACGTCGAGGAGACCTGTGTCGTACAGACTGGTAGTGGTGGATACCACCAAGGATTCCCGAGTTGTATCTCTAGGTGGGAAATATACCGTAGCAAATAACGTGACAGTGATAACTGCTCCAACAATGAACACATATTTTGTCGTTTGCACATACATCACCACATCGATCGAAATATTTAAACATATATATCGATATCTTTTTAGTAATGCAGGAACGCGAGGGAAGAAAGAAGAAGAGGGTCTCCTTTTCAAAGGTTTGGATAGAGTCGGAGGGGAGACACGCTCTAGGAAGGGGAGGCGCCGAGATCTTGAAGGCCGTTGACAGAGTTGGGTCCATAACAAAGGCAGCCCGCCTCCTGAAAATGTCCTATAAGTATGTATGGGATTACCTAGCGAACATGGAGAGGGCTTTAGGAAAACCTGTTATCAGAACGCATAGAGGGGGCAAGTTCGGAGGTGGAGGAGCAGAGCTTACAGAGGATGGAAGAATCCTGCTTAATGAGTATGATCAAATTAGTAGTTATCTGAATGATATTTTGAATGATTCAGAGTATTGGGAGGCGGTGGGTTTGAAGATCAGCGCCAGAAACCGTTTGAAGGGTATGGTAACCCAGGTAGAGGAGGGTATAGTAACTGCAAAGATAAAGATTGAAATCAAGGTTCCTACGACTGTGACTTCTGTGATCACAAGAGAGGCCACCAGACAGTTAGGAATCAAGAAGGGAGACGTCGTCGAAGCCGTCATCAAAGCAACTGAAGTAATGATAGCGAAACCCTAGTTTAGTTAAGCCACAACTTATCTANNATCAGTATTTTTTTCAGAGAGTCACTTTATAATCTGGAAATGAAAAAGGAGAGGAATTATGTCGTTCGAGTGCATCCTCTATGAGAAGTCAGAAGGCGTCGCCATAGTTAAACTGAATAGACCTCACGTTTTGAATGCTATGAATAAACAGTTATGGCTAAATTTCAGAGAGGCACTTCTTGATGCAAAAGCAGATACGGCAATAAAGGTCATAATTATCACTGGAGAGGGAAGGGCCTTTTCGACAGGGGCTGACCTCAAGGAATCTACCCAGAGAACCCAAGAGCAGTACCGGGAATATCTGACCAACCTTCAGGACATCTCTAGGGAGGTTATTCGATTAGAAAAGCCGATCATAGCCGCTATCAATGGTTATGCTCTTGGCTCGGGATATGAGCTTGCCCTTGCTTGCGACATTCGTATAGCGTCTGAGGATGCGAAGATTGGCTCACCAGAAGCCAGGGTTTCCTCCTCTGTGACAGGAGGGGCAATGCGCCTCGTTCAGGAACTTGTAGGCCCTGGAAAGGCAAGGGAATTGCTTTTTACTGCAGAATATATTGATGGTAAAGAGGCAGAGCGAATAGGTCTAGTAAACAAGGTGGTACCTTCAAGCCAATTGATGGAATCAGCACTGGAAATGGCCCGAAAAATCGCCGAGAATTCCTCTCTGTCACTGAGACTCATTAAAAATGGACTGAACATCGCAAGGAATTCCGTTAGTCTTGAGGCCCTCATGAATTACGAGGTAGAGGCATGTTTATCGACGGTGTTTACCGAGGAGCGAGAGAGAAGGCTCAAGGAATTCGAGGAGAGAAAAAGATAAATCTAGAATATGGTGCATCAGGTTATTCTGTCAAACCCTTGGATTCTACGTATCTGATTTACATTATAAGTAGAATATATAGGGTATCTCATCGAAAAAAGGGGCTACACGTACCACTCCATGCTTTCCGTAATGAATTGGGCTAGTCTAGAGAAGAACTCTTCTGCTTCTGGGTTTAGCCTTGCTCTTTTTAAGGCATCGACTGCTTCCCCAGCTAGCTCCCTAGCCTTCGCCTTTGCCTCTTCCAAGGCGTCTGTCCTTAACACGATTTCCCTGAGCCTCTGAATCTCCTTTACGGTGGCTTTCCTGTTGCCTAGAACCCTTCTAAGGAGAGTTTTCTCCTCCTCGGTGGCCTTCGCAAGAGTCTTTGTGATGAAGAGAGTCTTCTTTCCCAAGGCTATGTCGCCTGTGGGTGGTCGGCCGTACTCCTCCTCCGAGGCGAAGGTTCCAATGATATCATCTTGGATGTCGAAGGTGTAACCGATGTTATGGGCGTAGTCCCTGAGATATTTAATCAGTTCTTCAGGTGCTCCGGCAAGGATGGCGCCCAGTAGGATTGAGGTTTCGAAGAGGGCTGGGGCCCTAGTCCTCGCCATTGAGAACCACTCTTCTTCGTTGGGCTCATAGTACTCAAAGAGGAGATCAAGCATCTGGCTGTCGTTGACCAGTCTGTAGTTCCTCGTCATGAGGTTGAGCCCTTTGAGTGTCTTATGAGCGTCGAAGTCGGCGGAGCAGAGGGCTTCACAGGCCAGGCCTATCAGCACGTTACCTATGAAAACGGCCATGGCGCCTCCGAACCTTTCTGAATCCCCAGTGCAGAACTTCTCTCTGTGGAGCTCCCTGAAGGAGGCGTGGACGCTTGGTGCACCCCTCCTAAGCTCGTCTTCGTCGACAAGATCGTCGTGGGAGAGAATAGAGTGTCGGAAGAACTCAATGCTGGTGGCCGCCCTTAGGATCTCCTCGCCCTTGCCCCCCATCCCTCTATAAGACATCACTGTGCAGGTGGAGGCAAGCCTCTTACCCCTTCTTAAGACGTACTCCCTAATGTATTGGTAGACCTCTTCGTTAAAGTACAGGGAATGCTCCTCCTCAATCTTCTCGTCTAGGTACCTCCTAAGCTCTATATCGATCTGTCTGCTAAGTCTATCCAGCGATTCCTCGTAGTCCACCTTGATAAACCTCTTACAATTAAAGGACTGAAGATACTACTAGGTGGAAATATTGATCAGAGTTCTACAATTAAAAAAGAAAGAAGGAGGTCAATAGGGGAGTTTTTCGATCCAGGGATAGAGTTCTCTTAACCGGCTCAGGGACTCTTTTATCTTCTCCTCTGGATACTCGTAGACGGGGAGCTTCCCCTCAAAGTAGTCGTCGTAGGCCTGCATGTCGAAGTGCCCATGGCCACAGAGATTGAAAAGTATCACAGCCTCCTCACCAGTCTCTCTAAACCTAAGAGCCTCGTCAACGGCCGCCTTGATGGCATGAGCGGGCTCGGGGGCTGCGATGGTTCCCTCGGTCTCAGCGAACAGCTTAGCAGCGTCGAAGACTTCTACTTGGTTATAGGCCCTGGCCTCAACAATACCCTCGTTAATGAGCATACATAGTGTAGGGGCGTCTCCGTGATACCTCAACCCGCCGGAGTGTATGGGTGGGGGTATGAAGTCATGACCTAAGGTGAACATCTTGAACAGGGGCATGAGCCGCGCTGTATCTCCATGGTCATACCGATATGGACCCTTAGTCAACGTTGGACATGCAATGGGTTCCACTGCCATGAACCTCGTTTCCTTAGGTGCATTGCCAGATACTTTGTCATAGAAGAAGGGCCAGAACAGCCCTGAGAAGNNCCCTGAGAAGCTGCTTCCACCGCCGACGCATCCTATTACCACATCTGGGTACTCCTCCACCTTCCTAAACTGTTTCCTAGTCTCAAGGCCTATGACACTCTGATGCATCAGGACGTGGTTCGCAACGCTGCCTATACTGTATTTAGCCTCATCATGAGTGACAGCATCCTCCACGGCTTCACTTATGGCGATGCCCAAGCTCCCTGGGTTATCGGGGTCTTCCTCCAGAACCTTGCTCCCCACCTTCGTCTTCTCGCTGGGGCTCGGTGTCACTTCTGCACCCCAACTCTGCATCATACTCTTCCTATAGGGCTTCTGCCTATAGCTTACGCTCACCATATAGACCGTCGATCTCAACCCGAACATGGCGCAGGCGAAGGCTAACGCCGAGCCCCACTGTCCGGCACCAGTCTCTGTTGTCAACCTCTCCATGCCTTCCTTTAGGTTGTAGTAGGCTTGGGTGACGGCGGTGTTTGGCTTGTGGCTGCCTGGTGGGCTTACTCCCTCCCACTTGAAGTATATCTTGGCTGGTGTCTTCAGGGCTTGTTCTAAGCGTTGAGCTCTGATGAGTGGCGTGGGCCTCCAGAGTCGGAGTACGTCACGAACCTCCTCCGGTATGTTTATCCATCTATCTTGGCTCATCTCCTGTTTTATTATCTCCTTTGGGAAGACAGGCTCGAACACCTCGGGCTTTATAGGCTCTCTTGTTCTTGGATCTATGGGTGGAGGGAGAGGCTTTGGCAGGTCGGGCAGGATGTTGTACCATTGTAGTGGGATCTCATTCTCCTCTAGCATGATCTTTCTCTGTGTCAATGAATTATACCTCCTAAATACACCTAGTTAAGAATAAACGATTCATGAATAACACTAATAAAATTTTCTGTACATAATTGTACATTGGGTTTGAAAGATGTGGGAGAAGATAAGAAGGGCTTTCAGGAGATCCGGCAAGAAACTTGAGATCGCGAAATTGATGATAACCTATGGCCTCAGCGTCAACGAGATGGAGGAGATTCTATGTGGCACGTTGAGGATCCCCCACACATCGGCAGCAAAAGCCTGTGACACGGACAGGCGAACAGTGAAGGAGACCGTCAGAACCATCCTCGGGGACCCCGAGCTTAGAGAATTTTATCGAAACCTGGAGCCGGCAGGATCATCGCTGAAGAGAGTTTCAAGGCTTATGGGATACCGTTGTCTCACCATCGAGACGACGAAAGATCAACCAGGCATCATAGCCGGCGTCTCCAGCTCACTTGCCAAGAGGAATATCAACATCGTCCAGATAGTGGCTGAGGATCCCAACCTCTATCCCCAGCCTAGACTCTACATCATTGTCTCGGGAGATGTCCCAGGGGAGGCTCTTACCGAGATCCTCCAGCAACCGGTTATAAAGAGCCTGACGATATCCTGAGGAAGACAGACAGACTCAGTTAATGGGACGCAACACACTATACGATCTCTAGGGTTTGGCACGCTCCCCCACCGTTACGTCAACGGTCACCTTCACACCGCCCCTTATCAGCGTTGCAGTCACCGTGTCTCCGGGCTTTGTCTTCTCTTCGAGATAGANNTGTCTCCGGGCTTTGTCTTCTCTTCGAGATAGACGAGGATATCGTCCAGCCCGCGAATCACGGTGCCATCGAGCCTTATTATTACGTCTCCACCAATCTGGAGGTCCTTTCCGTCAACCATAACTTGGTGACTCCAACCCTGCAGGCCGGCTTTATCTGCGGGGCTCCCCTCCAACACATCAACTATGAGGAAACCCTTAGTCACGTTCAGATCCATGGCATCCACGATCTCTGGGGAGACGTCAATACCAGACACACCCATCCACGAGTAATGGTACTCTCCTTCCTCGATGAGGGACGGGGTGACCCTGGCCACCGTGTTGGATGGGACGGCGAACCCTACACCGGAGAATATTCCTGTGAGGCTCTCTATGGCAGTCGTTACACCCACCACCTCTCCTCTAAAGTTCAGTAGTGGGCCGCCGGAATTTCCTGGGTTAATGGAGGCATCGATCTGGATGATGCTTGGAGTGGAGAACCTTCCCACAGTTCTAAGGATTCTGCCTTTCTGGCTCACCACTCCAGTAGTAACTGTTCCGGCAAGCCCGAAGGGGTTGCCCACGGCGATTACAGGGTCTCCAACCCTAATTTTGGAGGAGTTGCCTAAGGGCAAGGGCTTAAGCGCTAATTTGGCAGGGTCCACCTTTATCACCGCAAGGTCACTGTAGGGATCGGTTCCCACAGTATTCGCATTAACAGTGGTGCCGTCGAGGAAGGTCACTTGAATCTTAGCCCCGTTCTCTACGACATGATTGTTTGTCACGATATGTCCTTCCCTGTCCAAGACAAACCCAGAGCCCTGAATCTCCCCTGTCACACCGCCTTTGACGCGTATATAGACTACCGATGGTTCAATCCTATTAAAGATCGCTGCTACAGGGAAGGTATAGTTGACTGGGAGTCCTGTCTCGTTCATACATACAGTTGACAGACTTTCTTGGACGGCGTCGAGCTGGTTCTTGAGACCCCTCTGATAGGTTCTCAGCTCTGACAACTCACTTGATAAGTCCGTGAGCTGAACTCTCAGCACCCACATATAACTAATGGCGAAGCCCAACGCAATTGACAAAAGCAGTAGGACGGCCACGACCCTCTTATCCAAACTCGATTGAACTGTCCTAGTGTTAAACATCGCAAACTTATTAAATACACCTCTAAGTTAATAGCGTTAACAAGACTGTTACAAACAAAGTCTTGAAATGAACCCCATCATATATGAAATTCAATCCGAGAGGCTCAGTAGTAGAAGTTTTTTTTCAGCCTGGAGGGTGAGAGGATGGCACGGTATGGAAGAGAAGAAGATTGGAAAAGGTTGATAAAGGAAACCCCGAGGGCACCCGAAGTACCTCCTAAGAAGAGACAGAAGAGGCACTTCGTGGATCATGGTAAGAGCGTGATCGCCATCGTTAGAACCGACGACAGAATAACGGGTATCGACGAGTGTTTACGTCTCCTTGGCGGCGTTGACTTCTTGAGGCGCCTGAAGGGAGATGTGCTAGTTAAACCCAACAGTAACAGTGGTGACCCCTTTCCAGCAAGTACTCACCCTGAGACGGTGAGAAGGGTAATCGAGGTGCTATTGAGTTTGGGTATCGGTGGAAACCGAATCATCATGGGAGATATGTCCGGTTGGATTTACATGCCAACGAGGAAGTCGATGGAGGAGAATGGGATAATGAGGATAGCAGAGGAGCTTGGCGTAAAGGTCTCCTTATTCGACGAAGAGAATAAATGGGTGACGGTGAGACCTGAAGGTGCAGGTCTCTGGCCTGAGGGGTTCCCCGTCGCCATGACGGCCCATAACGCATCGACTATCATCTCTCTTCCAGCCCTCAAAACCCACAGGTCAGGCGTCTTCACCCTTAGCCTCAAGAATACGATGGGTATGACGAATCTCAGGGGCCGAGGATATCTCCATCTAAAGAAGGAGATGAATAGTCTCATAGCCGAGCTTAACTTAGCCTATCAACCGGCATTAGTCATCCTCGATGGGATGAAGTGCTTCGTCACTGGGGGACCCGCTAAAGGTGACATTGCCCAGCCAGAGGTAATCATCGCCGGAGACGATAGGGTTGCGATTGACGCCGTCGGCGCAGCCATCCTGAAGTTTCACAAGGCCGTCGGCATCGTAGATAAGTCCGTTAAGGACCATGAGCAGCTCGACCACGCGTCAAAGATCGGGTTGGGAAACCTCAATATTCATGAAATCAGCCTAAGGACCGCGAATCTTGCCGGCGACGAAAGGTTCACAGAGATCCTAAGCTACATTGAGAGGGAGCTCCAGGGATCCATGAATATAGGGTGATCTGACCTTGTTCTGAACCAAGGCCAGTTCTCTTTTAGTCTAAAATTTCTTTGAACATGGAAATCTAAGGATTTAAATCCTCATCTCATAGTTGAAGTATTGTGGTAAAGAATTGAGCATAAAGATAGGCATCAACGGCTTCGGGCGAATAGGGCGCTTGGCCTTCAGGTCTGCACTCGAAAACGACGGCGTCGAGATCTTGGCCATAAACGACTTGGCCGACTCCAAAGCACTGGCCTTCCTCTTGAAGTATGACTCTGTCTTCAGGACTCTAAAATCAGAGATCAAAGCGGAGGAGGATATCTTAAAAGTTGACGAGCGAACGATAAGAGCTCATAGCCTGAGAGATCCAGCCAAGCTTCCCTGGAGACAGCTAGGAGTAGAAGTGGCCATAGAGTCTACTGGAAGATTCAGAGCCAGAGAGGATGCTGCAAAGCACCTAGAGGCAGGAGCCAAGAAAGTACTTGTATCCGCACCCATGAGCAATCCTGACATCACACTTATGCTCGGCATCAACGAAGAGAACTATGATCCTGATAGACACCATGTCATATCCATGGCCTCCTGCACTACCAATGCCGTGGTACCCGTCCTCAAAGTATTGAACGACGAGTTTGACATCATCAAGGGCGTCTTCACCACGATCCACGCCTACACCAACGACCAGCGGCTACTTGACACCATTCATAGTGACCTACGACGAGCAAGGGCAGCCGCTCTCAACATCATTCCTACCACCACTGGAGCCGCTAGGGCCGTCGCCCAGGTGCTGCCCGAGTTGGATGGGAAGCTGGAGGCCCTGGCCATCAGGGTTCCCGTGCCCGATGTCTCCCTAATTGACTTAATCGTTGAAGTGGGGCAGGAGGTTACAGCTGAACGCGTCAACAACTCCCTAAGGGAAGTCTCTAGGGGGTCCTTTAAAGATCTCATGGACTTTGTGGAGGAACCCCTCGTCTCCCAGGACTTCATAGGAAACCCCCATCTCTCCATCGTCGATGGTCTCTTGACGAGGGTTGTGGACGGCAACTTGGTCAAGGTTGTAACATGGTACGATAATGAGTGGGGTTATGCCTCTAAGCTGATTGAGCTTATAGTGAGAGTATTGAGTAGAGGCCTCTGAAAGGCTGCTAATTGAATGGGTGAAGCCAAATAAAAAAGAGATATATGCCGGCATTAGTGGTCTACTAAGTGACGCCAGATTGAAGTCTAAGATAAAAATGCTCATGGTCATCGGGGACGGTATGGCTGACAGAGCGGTGGAGGAAATAGGCTGGAGGAGCCCCCTCGAGGTCGCAGAGACCCCTAACATGGATCTTCTGGCACGAAGGGGAGTTCTAGGCTTCCACGACCCTCTGTGGCCGGGTTTGAGGGTTGAGAGCGAGGCCGCCAATCTCTCCATTCTTGGATACGACCCTCTCAGGAATCCCATTAAGAGAGGACTCGTTGAGGCTCTCGGCCTCGAGGTGAGTTTGGAAAGAGGGGATGTAGCCCTCAGGACCAATTTCGCCACCATCAGGAATGGGAAGATATTAGATAGGAGAGCTGGGAGATTTAACTGGGACCCCAAACCTCTTGCAGACGATTTGAATAAGATCGAGGTTCAAGGAGGCGAGGCACAGTTTTATACCAGTGTGGAGCACCGCGGAGTTCTAGTACTCAGCAGCGAGGAAAGCCTATCCGCGGATATCTCAGATACCGATCCCCACACTACCGGTGTCCCGCCGATGAAGTCCGTGCCCACTAAGAAGGGTGAGGCCGCCATTCGAACGACGAAGATTTTGAACGAGTATCTAGAAAATGTGACTACAGTTCTAAGCCAACACCCACTGAACCAAGAAAGGGAGAAGCAGGATTTACTCCCCGCCAACGGGTTGATTACTAGGGGAGCAGGAACTCTCCTCGATATACCCCGCTTCCTAGATATGTTTGGCGTCAATGGAGCCGTTATCTGCGGCTTCCCCATGATCAAGGGTCTAGTGAGATTTGTAGGGCTGGAGACGCCTGAGGTTGAGGGAGCCACAGGTAGGGCCGACACAAACTTCGATAAAAAGGCCGAGGCTGCTATAAAGGCCCTCGAAGAGTTTGACTTCGTCTACGTCCACGTCAAGGCCATCGACAGCGCCAGCCACGATGGCAAAGTGTACCTAAAGATGGATTTAATTGAGAAGATGGATAGTCTGATCGGACGCGTGTTAGATGCTTGGGATGATCTGGTGGTATGTGTTACCGCTGACCATTCGACGCCTCTCGGCCTTGGAGATCACTGTGGAGATCCCGTTCCCTTTCTGATCTGGTTTCCTAATATTATAAGGGATGAGGCCGTCAGGTTCTCGGAGAGGGAGGCATATAAAGGTGGCTTCCAAAGGATTCGATCCGTCGACCTTATGAACTCAATACTATGTTTCAGTGGGAGATGCCAGGAAATATAATAATAACAGAGCAAGGACAATTGATCGAGTGCCATCGAATAGAGAATTGAGAAGGATTTTAAATTTCATGGATGTGAAAGGTAAAGCACTTTTTCTCATTCTACTCAGTTCAGGAATGAGGATTGGTGAGTGTCTAAAATTAAAATTGGATGACGTAGATTTGGATCGGGAATATTCTGTTGAAAATGAAGTAATTACTGTTCCAACGATTGAAATTCAGGGCGAGTACACTAAGACAGGGAACCCACGGGTGACATTCATTTCGAACGAGACGAAAGAAATTATTAATGAGTGGTTCAAAATAAGAGAGAAATACATCAAGACGGCGACTAAAAGAAGCACGTTACAT
>JABAOH010091664.1_pt1 | contig 12774 bp, 7 predicted proteins | sample 7062181 | NCBI WGS metagenome assembly JABAOH01 (sample SAMN14538630, study PRJNA623070) | marine sediment metagenome | biome: marine biome [ENVO:00000428]; feature: marine pelagic biome [ENVO:01000023]; material: deep marine sediment [ENVO:00002113]; isolation source: pool of 5 deep marine... | reverse complement strand
AGCGGAGGCGTAATGATTTCACATAATCCACGCCTTCGGTGTTCTGGATCACGGTCATGATTTCGGAGATATGGACGGCACGTCCGAAAGGCCACCCTTTATTATCCGGTCCGCCTTTCAGGGGATGCAGAAAATTTTCAAGGTTAGCGATCACCTTCTCTTGCACGATGCTGGCTTGTTCAATGTTATTGGGGATAACATCGGCTTGTACGGAAATTTCAATGTATCCCGGGCCGGTGACCTGTATTCGGCGGGCACCTGCTGCAGGTGAGAAAAGAGTGGCAAGAATTCGTTGGTAAAGGTACTCCTGCACCTGCCGGATCAACGCCTGAGAAGGATAAGGTTTTGGGTCGTCCACATCAGGAACAATAACGACAATAACATGTTTATCCGAATAATCACTGACAGGAATACATTTACATAAGGCGATATCACCCGGGGCCTCTTTCATCAGCCATTCAAAATCCTCGGTGGTAACGGCGCGGTCCCGGTGTTTTAATAATATAGGGCCGCGGGTTTTGATTTCATCAATAGTTTCCGCATCCATTCCCCCTGCGGCAGGTTCCGGGTTGGTGACACCGGCAATATGGGGAAGCGCCGCTTTTAGACGCGTAATTTTACTTTTTTCTACATTGCCCCTGACCCCACCCCCGGTGCGATATAGAGAACACCAAATGTTGTCTGTGCCCATTGGGGGTATCATCCCACGACTGCCGTCTCCAAAACGAATCTCACCAATAATGGGTTCGATCATATAATGCCGGCTCCTGGGACCGGAGGAATAAAAGTTATCCTTCGCATGCCAGCGCACACGAATTTCAGTAACGGCTTCTTTTTCATCCCGGGTAACGGCAACTGCATCCTCACCTTCCTCCCGGACAATTTTTTCGTATTCATCCGCTGCCGGCATCTCCGGCTCTTTCACCCAAACCTGCTGCCCCGGCATTACAGGAAATTGTTTTAATTGAAAGGTTTGATCGGCGCTGCCGTCACTGGAGCCCAAAAGCTCATTTTTAACAGTGGCGGTATTTTCTGCCCAGACCGTGTTTAAATAAATCCGTTGAAGCTCCGGGGAAATTAGGTCTAATGCGGATACAGAGATCAACCGCACCCGCAGCCAATACCGGGAGAGGCCGAAGTTCTCGGTTCGGGTAAAATCTTTTGGTCCGATAAATTGTATATGTCCCTGCCTGGACAGGTTCCAGGTTTCGTCTTTTACCTGTAAACGTCTCCATTCATCCGGTCCGGCATATTCCCACTGCAATTGCCGGGAACTCTGCGCTTCCCGGACCACCTGGAAAAAAAGCAACACGGCATCATGGGAAAACAGCGCATCAAATCCTAAATATAATGCAGGGTCTTCCTCCTCCAGGGGAACAAAAGGTAAAAAAGAGCCTGCTCCGGGTTCGACTGGCAAATATTTGAAATTATTTTTTAAAATAATCTTTTCAATGGGATGAAGACCGGAATTGTACTGGTATCCCAGCTTCATCTCCCTGATCTTTGGTGGATGCAAATTCCCATCCACCCAACCCTGTTCCACACTATCATAGTGAGCCGAGAGTCCATAATGCCCGGATGAGATTCGTATCCGTATCCAGTAACGGGTCAACAAATTAATCTCTTTTGGCTCTATTTGGGGGCAGACCAGGCGAATTCTTTCATTCGCTGCCGGAGATTGGGTGAAATGGTTGGTGGGGTCAATAATATTATCAATGGGCTGCCAGGCCTCTCCATCCCAGTATTCCCATGTCAACGCCAAACTTTCCTCAGAGCCCTGTACGCCCGGTTCATCAAAAACAATAGAAATGGATATATCTGCACCGCTTTTGGAAAACACCTCATCGCTGGCAATGTAAAAAATATGCTGGTAAGTGGGAGCAGGTCCGAAAGGATAGAAACTTTCCGGCGGGTCAATGGGCAAATGATTGGTAAAGCAGGCGTCCGGTAAAACACCATCAGCAGAGCAGTCAATGCTGCCAGTGATGTCTTCGATTTCTGGCAGGCGGTCAATGGGTATGGATGAAATAGCGTCATCCAATCTTATTCGTATCCAATAGTGCTCATGATCAGAGACGTTATCCTTTACTATATCCCCGGGAATATGAAATGTCACTTCCAGGGGATTGCCGGAGAAGTTTTGCTGATCGAAAGGAAGAGGCTGCCATCTCCCAGCCCCGGCAGAGTATTCCCACTTCAAGGGAATATTTTGGAACCCGCTGCTTCCTTCCTGGAAAGCAAATCTTAGAGTTACGTTTCCTTTTGCCGATGTTTCATTGAGACCAAAAAGCAGATCATCCCCCAGATAGAAGATATGTTCGATTAGGTCTTTCCCCTTAAAAACCTCGAACTGTCCATCCTCAACACCGGTAACGATAGATGTGGTGTCATTATACCTGTCATTTTCCGGGTCCAGGGTAAAGGTGTTAATGAGCTTAACCGGTGTGACTACCAGCTCTTTTTCTGTTTCAAAGATTTGGGCTTCCCGGTCTTCGCTTTCTTCGGTGGCGACCTGTGTTCTTGCAGGAACGCGGCCGTTGACCTTTGCTTTTTCAGAGAGGAAAAACCGGAGCAGCGCTTTAGCGGGAACAGGGGGGCGTAATTTGGCACCGATAAAATCCAGGAAAGCCAGGAAGTACTTGTCCGGCACCTGGTTCAGCCGGGTGATGATAATTTCCATCAACCGGGCAAACAGGTGAACCAGGGCCACACCCGGATCAGCGGTTTCTATTTTGTCTTGCGCTGCGCCAGGTTTCCATTCGGGGCAGTATTGTTTAGCCAGGGCTAAGGTTTGATTGACAATATCATCAAAATTCCGATCATCCACCGGAGGAGCGGTTAAGCTCATTGATTTTCTCCCCGTTTTTAGTAAAGCTGCAAGCCCCCAGCAATTGTTAGCACCAGCACCAGCCTCAAGCTCCAGCTTTTAGCTTTGGCTGGTGCTGTCTGGTGCTTGCGGCTTGTGGCTGGAGCTTAACTGTAATAAAGGGACAGGTAAAAAATCACGTCCCCCTTCTTGCCAACTGCCAAGTGTCTTTTGCTTGCCAACTGCCAACTGGCTCCCTAGCATCCGCTTCTGCAGTGTGTCACGGGTCGCAGCATATACTTTTTTGTCCAGAAGTTGATTTGCATTGGTTATCTCCTCTTTTCAGAACGCTTTTTGTTGCCAGGACAGACTTGACCCTGTATACGTATACGTATACGTATTCAACGTCCCCGGAAGATTTGACTTTTCCCGCTTTTCTTATTAACAAAAACAGAAAAATGAGAGCCATCTCCTAATACCCCGGGTAAATCCCTGGAAAAATCGATATCCCATCCATCAAGCCTATCTCGACACTCCACCTTAAATTGCTCAATATCATAGCCTGCCCGGCGGCCTTCATCTTTAGCGATGGTTATTGCTTGTTTTTTAGAAATCTTCATGATAATATTCCTTAAGGGAAAGGACAGGCAGTGTGTGAGGAAGCGGCGCAGTGACTGGTCTGGCGACGTGTTGCTGTTGCCAGTTCTGACCGTAAAGTAGTGCAACAAGCAGCGGGAATTGCTCCACCAACACCACAACCGGAACCAATAAGAGAACTTAAACAACTAATTTCCCTTGTATAAGCATTACATTCGGTCCAATCACGGATAGCGTTCACCCAGGTACTCCAGCGACTTGCACAATTTGCTCCTCCTGAATCTATGCAACGTTTATACCCGGCGCAGCAAGCACTAATATCACCCGCGTGAACATTCTCATGTTGTTGTACGCAATTTCCAGCACAATGTTCAGTAACACTTGTAGCGGGTGTACCAGTGGCAGTATCACACCAACAAGACCCTGACCCCTGGTAAAGTCTTTCAGGCAGCATATTCGCACCATTTACATGGTACAAGATGTCATCTGCTACATCAAGCTCTGCTCCGATAGGGAAACGACTAAAATAATTTTCTTTTATGTGTTCCGGAAACACGCCTCCTTCCTGAGAGTTCCTAGTTAAGGGGCATTCTTCTTCGTCAAGCAATGGACACATCGACCTTTCGAGCTCTGCCTGCACAGCCCCTGATCTGATCAGCTCTTGCACCGCCTCATTGCCTATAGTCCTTTGAAGATACAGGATACGCTCCGCCACAGGGCTTATGAGTTGAGGTTGAGAGAAATTGGTCCTTCGTTCTTTAGAAAGATTACCATCTCTCTTTTCCTCAGGCTTTTTTGCTGCAACACACATTCTTTCTCTCAATTTTTACCTCCTAATATTTATTTAAAAGTTCTATAAAAAGTTTTGAAGCCCTTTTTATAGAATATTTTTTCCTTTTAAACATGATATAATTATGTCATATAAAAAGAAAATTTACAACTCAATTATAAATTCTCTTCACTTTTCCTCACCATTCATCACTGCTCATATGCACCCGCTACTTATCATATTTTCCCATTTTCCCCCTTTTCTATTATTCGCAGCAGGAATCGCAAAAGGAAAAAGGATTGTAACTGCAGGCAATCCCCCTGGCATCATTCACCAGGTCTCTAAATTCAGCGTTTCCCATCCCTGCCAGGTCCATCAATTCCTTTAATATGCCCAGTGCCGCGGAGGGAATATCACCACAATAGGTGGCAATCTTGCATGACACATAACAGTGTTTCCAGGCATCAGACTTATTGCTCTGCCTGGCTCGATTATAAGCATAAATGGCCTGGGCAATGCATAAAGGAGAAAACAGAGTCATTATAGGCAAGCGGGATATCCGCGGTCTATTCAGAGGTGTAACCGGCGTTATTTTATTGGGTCCTGTTTCTCTTTGAACGTCGTTTTTTTTGCCAACTTGCTGCGCCACATGGGTCAACTCATGGGCTAATAAACGCTTACCCCCTGAATTGTTTGGATTGTATTTATCTTTATTAAAGTATATATTATTCCTGTAAGTGAAGGCCTGGGCATTTAATGCCTTGCTCATTTGGACAGCATCTTTGCACGTATGGACCCTTACATCACTGAAATCGTGTCCAAACCGCGGTTCGAAAAAATTACGTGTAGATTGAGAAAGCGGCCGTCCAGGACAGTTTATAGAATGTATTTGCGTCATGGAAATAACATCTTGATGAGAAGATTGCCCTGCTTCCAGCTTTGTTTGGACAAAGTCTTCCTCTTCTTCTATACACTTAGGGCACATGGGCTCAGAAATTCGCATCACCTGTTGGGCAACGCGATCAGCCTCTTGTTCATAAATATCATTTGGTGTTCCAATGGTGAGTTTGGTTTGAATCGTACCGGATTGGATTAACCGGGTGACCGCCTGGTTGCCGATGGTTCGCTGGAGATGTAGGATCCGGCCTTCCAGCGAATCAGGGCTTACTTGCTGAAAAAATTCTGATTTTGGATTTCCAGCAATCGACTCTTTTTTGCTTTCTCTATTTTTTTCGGCATGTATCCTGGTACTTTCACTCATTGGTCCTTACCTCCCTATCCCTTAATCAAATGACGGGCGGCGCCCCCGCTGTCCCTACGCCCTTTAACACCCGCTTCTGCAGTGTGTCACGGGCCGCAGCATATATTTTTTGGTCCAGATGTTAGGTCCCATTCAACTCCTCCTTTAATCTTTATCATTAATAATTTCCATTTAACTAAAAATGCTTATCCAGGATATAATTGAATCCGTTATACGTTTACCTAAGGTGTGTTACCCGTGGTATTGACCGTACCCAGTTCGATCTCGTTGGCGTCACCATTGGGAGTATTTACTCGCGTCCATGTACCGCCAACCAGGGCCACAGATGTGATTGAATGCCATGTGGTGAAGGTGGGTTGAGAGATGCGTGTCCAACCGATACCCAACCTGCGATTACGAGCAATGACCCACTCGAAAAAGTTCAGTTTTCCTACATATGCTGTTGCCGTGGCGGACACCGAAACTCCATTCAATCCGGTGCCTCTTGGATTCATGGCAGGCATACCTGGTCTATCCTCTACGAATATGCGCCTCCTGTTTGGTATTAGACATTCATCATCGTTGTGGTGGTCGTCTCCTGTCCCTGCCGGAATCGTATTGATTCGAGCCCAGGCGCCGCCATCTTGCTGCCAATCCGCTCCCCTAATGGTACGGGTAATATCAAACTCCGTACCTGCCGGTATGGTACCACTAATTGTATATTCAAGCTCCATGCCATTTCGTGCTCCGCCAGCAACACCAACGCCAAGATTTACAGGACAAATCGCACAGCAATTGTCAGCATCCGTTGTTCCTGTATTGTTAAATGCCGTTCTCCTGGCAGTCAGGCCTGCTAAAGTAGCAGCCCCCCCGTTTTCTTGCGACTGAATCATCCGGCTGTCTTTATTTTGCTGCATTACATGGGTCAACTCATGGGCCAGGAGGTATTTACCCTGTATGCTTCCCGGTGCATACTGGTTTCTATTGAAGACAATGTGGTTTCCTGTGGTATAAGCTTGTGCGTTGATGGCTTGAGCAGTTTGTGCCGCTCTTGAATCGGTATGCACACGGACATGACTGAAATCAACACCAAAACGGGGTCCAAAAAAATTGCGGGTGGATTGGGCAAGAGGTTGACCACTGCCCGTTAACGATTGAATGCGGGATTCAACATCAGGATTAACTTCAAAGGAGCTGGAAACCGGTTTTGTTTGAATGATTTCTTCTTCCTCTTCTTCTTCCTCAACCTGCCGCTGAATCATTGGGGAATTCACTTCCTTAATACATTCAGGGCATACAGGTTCACTTTCCTTTCTTCCTAATGACCAATGACCATTGACCAATGACTGCTTTGGCTCAGGCATGCGCATCACTTGATCGGCCACCCTGTTGGCCTCTTGCTCATACATGTCATCAGGCTGTCCGATTTTAAGTTTTGCCTGGATGGTACCGGATTGGATTAACCGGGTTACCGCCTGATTGCCGATGGTTCGTTGTAAATGCAATATCTCGCTAAACGGTGAGTCATATGCGGTGGTGGTATTGGGTTTGCCAATTCCAGACGGTGCGTGTTTTTCATCACTATCGGCTTTTCTTTGACTTACTTTGATTTTCTCACCCATTCTTATATCTCCTCTTTCCCTGGTAATTTTACACCATTACATTGTTGGAGGTCAAGTTTTATTTCAAAAAAACTCATTAATGAAAGACTTGATCCCAACCATCGTGCATTACTTTTTCCCCATTCTTATCACGATGAAAAAGTTATATTGTTAGGCACCGTCCCCGTTCTCCCGTTTAAATTCAATCATTAAGTTCGGTAATTCTAATTTTGACCTTGCAAAAAAAATCATTAAAGGGCAGGCACGTAATAACGAGACCTGCCCCTACAACCTTCACTTCTTCGTGTGTTATGCGCTTTGCGGTTTTTAAAGATTTCTTTTTTCATAGAAACCGAATAACACCGAGATTAAGGCATGTTTTACTTTTTGTTTTTTCCCTTCGACTTTAACCTCAATGACATCCTTTACCTCTTCCCATTTCACATTCTGGCTGGCTCTACCGATGACATAGCTGTATTTATCTTCTTCCGGGTCTTTCTCGGCGTGGCCGGCCACATCAGAAGAAATCAGCGCATCCCCTACTTCGATGTCTTTTCCCTTATCCGCCACCCAGATAAAATGGTTCCCGACGGCGGCCACCAGGATTTGCTCATTTTCAGTGGAAAACACCGTACCCAAGACTTTTTTGTCATTTTTCGTTTTTGTAACAGCCACCCCATATAAAGGCTCGGATTGAGGCACATCTTCTATCATCGGTTTATTATTCCCGGTCATGGAAACCAGGATATTTTGCTCCAGTGTTTCTTTACTCCACCCCAGGTGTGATCCCGTGAATGGAAGGTAAGAAAGGGTTCCGTTTTCATTAACAGTAATACGCCCGACATCTCCACCATGAAACAAGAAACTAATTAATGGGCCGTAGTTTACGCCGCTTTCGCCTTTGTTGCCCCTGTTTACAACCACTATGGGCCGTCCATTGGAGCCGGGGCTGCCGTAAAAGGCCGCTGCTATCTGGTTCCCATCTAACGGGAAATCGACTGCCCTGGTTGCCACAACAGAGAGTGTGCTGTCAGGAACTTCTGTTCTAACACCGACATTTCCGTTGGCCAGGACATTAAAGGCGTCTTCCGGGCGATCATTATGGGGGGCCCTTATGGCTGCCCTGCCCTCGGGACGGTTCACAATATGGACTTGATTTTCAGCGCCTTCATTGGTGCGCAAAATCAGGTGCGCTTCATCGCCTATGGACTCTAAAAGAGCTAAGGAATTTCCACTTATTACCTGGAAAGGCTCATTTGTTTTCATTCCCACATTGCCGATTATATTAACATCCCCTTCCACAGTTCCCCCTTTTGCTGAAAGGGCTCCCACCTGCGCCGCAGTGGTTTTGTGGGGATTGGCCGTATTGGTGGAGTGGTTTTCTTTTATTACAATATTCTTTGCCACATTATCCGGTAAAATTTCAATGGCATTTTGACCTATCAGGTCGATGTCCCCGCCCGGGTTATCCACACCATCGATACTTTTCAAGCCCGCAGCTCCCGAACTTGCAGCGGCTTTGTTCCACATTTCGGCATCGTTGTTGGAAATGTGCTTGTTTCTTACATCATTGTCCTCATCCCCAAAAATTGGAAGTACTTCATTAATTTCCGCATGTTTGGTTTTGTGGGGATTACCGGCTTTAGCGGAGTGGGTTTCGCCGATTGTTATTGTGTTTGCTCCATTATTCGGTGTAATGGTAATACTATTATCCTGTACCAGGTCCACACCGCCGCCAGGATTGCTGACACCATCCACACTGGAAAGAGCACCGACTTGTTCAGCAGTGGTATTGTGGGGATTATCTGTCCTGGATGAGTGGGTTTCTCCTATTTTTATGGTGTTGGTACCATTATCCGGGGTTATAGTTATACTATTATCCTCTACCAGGTCCACATTACCGCCAGGGTTGCTGACACCATCCACACTTTTCAGTGCCCCGACCTGTTCCGCATCAGTTTTATGGGGGTTGCCAAAATCAGAGAGGTGACAGGTCAACAGTTCTGCAAAGAGTTTGCCGTTAAAGACAAATGAAAGGTATGGGGTGGTTTCTTCTGCATTTACCGACACTCCACCGCTGACTGACTCTAAAGCCAAAAGAAACACCCTGGCTTCATCACCCGGGGAACATAATTTAGATGTTTCGCTTTTAAACCAGTCTTTAATTCTCTTCCTTGCCGTATCCTCGCTTATGTTACCGGAAAGGCTCGGACACACAATGGCAGGGCTTTCCGGGTGATCCCTGGATGCCACCAGCTCAAAATCTTCAATTACCCGGTTGGGACAACAGGTCTCCTCACAACTGGAGGGAGTAGCTGCCGAATTGACCGGCTCTCCGAATACCGGGTTGTATTCCAGGTACACGTAATAAAGAGATGTCTCCAGTTCAGTCCGGGTTAAATTGACTGTTGTTTGCCCTTCTTTTATATAAACCTGTTTATCACTTTCAGCAGGCACAACAATTTCTCTTCCTTCGGAGTCGACAGCAAAACCACCGGTTTTAAATTTAATTTTTACTTTTCCTTCATCGGTATAAATTTCCGCATCATCCAGTCCGCAGACGATCCCGGTTCCATTGATCAGCCGGGTAAGAAGATGACGTTTCTCATTCATATAACTCTGCTCGACTTCAAAATCCTTGACTGCCATTAGTTTTCCATAAAAATAGTGATTTCTCTGGTATTGATTAAGTTTATAATCTGCCATGTTTACAACCTCCTGGTTTTTTATATTTATATTAAAAAGGTCCTCAGGGAATAATGGAATAGTGGAATTTTTTCCAATTATTTTATCATTCCATTATTCCAATATTCCCTAAGGCTTGACCATTCATCATGCCATAAACAGCAAACAGTTATAATAACTGTTTCCTATTTCACCAGCCACAATTCCACATCTTTCGCCAGGTCTTTGATTTTGACCCAGCCAGGTGCGACAGGTTGGCCTTTTTGCAGGGGAAGCTGCCCCAGCAGACCCACGCAATTCCATTCGGGCCGTTTTTCCCTGGGAATATATTCCTTTGTTTCATCGTATTCCGGGTTGATTTTGGGCCGGGTTTTGGTTTCAAATTTACCGGAACCTACCAAAACCGCTTGACCCTCTTCATCCAGCACATCTATTTCTTCTTCATAGGTTTCCATAACAGGGATACGATGTTTACCGATAATGTTTTTCTTTTGTATATCATATAGATCGACTTCTTTAAAAACCGGTTCTTCAATTTCCCTTTTCACGGTTTCTTTAATTTCTTTTTGAAAATATTTTCCATCTTCGCAGGCAATTTCTATTTTAGTTATTGTTTCTTTGACTTTTTTCTTTTCCATTTTCTGCCGTTCTTTTTTAACTTTTTGTTTTTTGGGGGCCATGATTTCTTTTTTATATTTTTCCATAATTTGACTACCAAATTTATCTTTTAGATACTTTTTCGGCCATTCGACGTGAACTCCTCCAACAATCCCTGGACTTGCAGAGATAACACCGATTGGAATTTCATTCTCTTTAGCTGGTCTTATTTTATCTCCATCCAGGACAACAGAAGTACCTGGTTTAATATCTTTTCCATTTTTAGATTCAAAATATTCGGCATAATCAATCCCTCCTCCTGCCCGATAATTAGCATATGACGTACCGTTAGTATGGAGATGATATTGCGGATCCGGGGTACCGATGCCGACATAGCCGTTATCATCTACTATTGTTATTCTAGTTTTTCCGGATGTTTGCAGTTGTAGGTCTTCATTATAGCTTCCGATACATCCGGAATCTACTGTTATTCCTTTTTCAAAGTAGAAACGCGGACGATCTGTCTGAAAATGGACCCAAGGAGTGCTTTGTGACCCGATGTCAACATATCCAAACCCTGTACTAATCCTCAGGGCTCCGTCAATGTTCCCTCTAACTGAGCCGTTGATGTGCAACGTTTCTAATGGATTCGTCGTCCCGATGCCCACATTGCCGTTATCATTTCGTATTGTTATTCTCGTTTTTCCGGATGTTTGCAGTTGTAGGTTTTCATTATAGCTTCCGATACATCCGGAATCTACTGTTATCCCTTTGTCAAAGTAGAAAAGCGGACGATCAGTAAGAAAATGGGACCAAAGAGGGTTTTGTGGCCCGATATCAACATATCCATTCCCTGTACTAATCCGCAGAGACCCTTCAATGTTCCCTCTAACTGAGCCGTTGATGTGCAACATTTCTAATGGATTCGTCGTCCCGATGCCCACATTGCCGTTAACTGTAACATCTCCTTCTACAATTCCGCCTTTTGCTGAAAGGGCTCCCACGTGCCCCGCAGTGGTGTTGTGGGGATTATCCGTATTGGTGGAGTGGTTTTCATTAATTACAATACTCTTTGCCACATTATCCGGTACAATTTCAATGGCATTTTGACCTACCAGGTCAATGTTCCCACCTGGATTATCCACGCCGTCGATACTGTTCAAGCCCGCTTCTGCTGCAGCGTTGTTCCACTTTTCGGCATCCTTGTTGGAAACGTGCTTGTTTCTTACATCATTGTCCGCATCCCCAAAAACCGGCAGGACATCTTTAATATCCTCATGCTTGGTTCGATGCGGGTTACCGGTTTTGGCCGAGTGGGTTTCACCGATGGTGATGGTATTGGCTCCATTATTGGGAGTAATATCGATACTGCTTTCAGCGACCAGGTCCACATTGCCGCCGGGATTGCTGACTCCATCCACACTTGAGAGAGCACCCAATTGCACAGCAGTGGTCCCGTGGGGATTGTCGGTTCTTGCGGAATGGGTTTCACCAATGGTAATGGTATTGGCTGCATCATCCGGTGTGATAGTGATGCTGTTATCCTTTACCAGGTCCACATCGCCGCCGGGATTGCCGACACCATCCACACTCTTCAATGCCCCCAGATCTTTGGCCGTGATTTTATGAGGATTGCCAAAATCCGAGAGGTGACAGGTTAACAGCTCGGCAAAAAGCTTGCTGTTAAAGACAAATGAAAGGTATGGGGCGGTTTCTTCAACATTTACCGACACCTCTCCACTAGCTGACTCTAAAGCTAATAGAAACACCCTGAACCGGTCACCGGGAGAACCCATTCTGGAGGATTCTTCTCTCAACCACTTCTTAATTTTTTCCTTCGCTGTCCCGCTGACAGTATCTTCGGAAAGATCCGGGCAGACAATTGCCGTGGTCCCGGGATCATTCGTGGATGCCACCAGCTCAAAATCTTCAATTACCCGGTTGGGACAACAGGTCTCTTCACAACTGGAAGGATTGGCTGCTGAATTAACCGGTTCTGCAAATACCGGGTTATATTCCAGGTAAACATAGTAAAGAGATGTCTCCAGATCGGTCCGGGTTAAATTGACTTTGGTTTGCCCTTCTTTTATATAAACTTGCCTATCACTATCAGCAGGGACAACTATTTCTCTGCCCCTGTAGTCGACAGCAAAACCACCGGTTTTAAATTTTATTTTCACATTTTCTTCATCGGTGTAAACTTCTGCGCCATCCAGTCCGCAGACGATCCCGGTTCCACTGGTCAGCCGGGTAAGAAGATGGCGTTTCTCATTCATATAACCCTGCTCTACTTCAAAATCCCTGACTGCCATTAATTTTCCATAAAAAAAGTAATTCCTGCGGAATTGACTAAGCTTGTAATTCTTATTGTTATCATTAGAATTTGCCATGTTTATAAACTCCTTCTTTTTTAATTATGCCTTCGGCGACCAGGGGGCTCTTTTCGAGAAAACCGCCCCCTGGACCCCCGCAAAAGCTT
>JABAOH010149548.1_pt1 | contig 12776 bp, 14 predicted proteins | sample 7062181 | NCBI WGS metagenome assembly JABAOH01 (sample SAMN14538630, study PRJNA623070) | marine sediment metagenome | biome: marine biome [ENVO:00000428]; feature: marine pelagic biome [ENVO:01000023]; material: deep marine sediment [ENVO:00002113]; isolation source: pool of 5 deep marine... | reverse complement strand
ACGGGCGTCGGGGCACCTCGGCGCTCGTGGTGTTTGGGGGGGCTGGTTGTCAATACACTGCGGATTCTGGGTAGGACAGGGCCGCCCCCCGTACATCCTTCTGGTTGAAGCAGCGGCCCCCGACAACCAGGCCAGTGGGGTAGGGGCCGATTGGGTGCCCAAGTCACCCAGCGGCCCTGATCCCATTTCCGGTTGCGTATAGGTTGCGGATTCGCGTCACGATTTGCGTGGTTTTGCGCTGTCCTGCACCCCTAAGTGTGCTAAACTGCTGTATTGGTTGCTCCCTGTCTCAAGAAGAACTTTACAGGCGGCGATTGACAGCCATATCCACCCATGGTAGCGTGTCGCCTGCTTGATCTCTCCCTTTCGATTTGATTGCTTTGAGGGATGTTCGGGATGCGCGTACAAGTGAAGCTTTTCGCGGCGGCGCGGGACCTTGCGGGACAGGGGGAAGTTGCAGTAGAGCTGAGAGAAGGGAGTACGGTTGGAGATCTGATAGAGCATTTATTCATCCAATTCCCTGAACTTCAGGAGATAGCTGGATCTCTGGTGTTCGCGGTTAACCGGGAAGTTACGGAACGGACCGTAAATCTGCATGAAGGGGATGAGGTGGGCGTTATCCCCCCGGTCAGCGGGGGTACTAATGTTTGAGATCACCGAGAACCCCCTATCGGTCGAGCAGGTCATTTCGGCGGTGACTGAGAAGACGTGTGGGGCCGTGGCATCCTTTATCGGTGTCGTCCGGGAGTATTCCCGAGGGAGGCAAGTCTCGTACCTCGAGTATGAGGCGTACCCAGAGATGGCCGTTGCCAAGATGCGTCAGATCGAGGGGGAGATCCGGAGTAAATGGGAAATCGAGCGAATTGCCATCCACCATCGGGTCGGTCGCCTTGAAATTGGCGAAGCGAGCGTTGTCATCGCCGTCTCTGCACCGCACCGCCAGCCGGCTCTGGAGGCGTGCGCGTACGCCATTGAGCGACTGAAGCAGATCATTCCGGTGTGGAAAAAAGAGATCTCGCCCGACGGTTCATATTGGGTCGGCATGGGCTCCTGAGTGGTTCACAGTTCAGGGTTCACGGTTCAGAGTTGAGGGGTCACGGGTCACAGTTTACAGCACAGGGTTCATAGGGTTTGTTGGGTTAGGGTATCTGTGGCTCCTGATGCGGTTTCGCGACTCCCACGTATGAGGTGTGTAGAATGCCTGGAAGGGTCAGATTTGGGATCGAGAGGCTAGACCAGATGTTGGGTGGGGGACTTCTTCCGGGGACCTTGACCGTCGTCTACGGGGCCACAGGGATTGGGAAAACCCACTTGGGGCTGACCTTTGCCGTCAATGGCAAGCGGTACGAGGGGGCACGGGGAGTGGTATTCGACATGACGGCTCGAGGGGATTCTCAACGTCACGACGAGTATGCAAGGAGACTCTTTGGCTGGGAGCTAGAAAAGTGGAACCACTCGATCCGCTACGGCCAGCAAGACCCCTTTCCAACCTCCTTGGCCTTGGAAAGGATGCGATACTGCCACGAGTTCGACTACGGAGGGCGACTGGAGGAATATCAGGTGATTAAACCCGAGGGCCGGGACTTTCGTCGAGACTGGCTTGCCGCATACACCCAGCGGTGGAAGATGGTACTCCCTTTTTTCTACTTCCACTTCGCCGAGGGAGTGAAAAGGGTCGTCGTGGACGGGGTGGATCCGGCAGAAGCTTCCCACGAGTCGATTCAACTGCATACCTTTAACGAGCTGTACCGGAAGATCATCCACCAGGATGGAGACGTTCTGGGGATGGAGATCCTGATCCCCGTGTGGCGCCATCGGGGCTTTATCGAGCAGAAACGTTATGATCACAGGGACGTAGCAACTCTCCTCTTGGTCACCACGCAGGAGACAATGCTCGACGACCTGATCGCTCGCAAGGTCGGAGAGGGAGACATTGGCGCCTCCGCCAACACCATCCTCCTCATGGGGAGGAGGATGGGACAGGGGGAGGTGGGACGTGCTCTTTACGTCGCCAAACACCGGGGGAGCGCCTGTAGCGCCGAAATTGCCGAGTACACCATCACAGATCGCGGGATCAAGTTTCTGCCCTCAAACGAGCCCCGATCCGAGAAAAGATCATGAATCAGCATCTCAGAAACGAACACTCATCACGTTATCGTCAGATGGGTCGACCTCTGGAGAGGACGTCGAGAAGCTGTCCGGATCGGGGCTAGGGGAGGCTGCCCGCTTTCTCGCGCAGCAACTTCAACGTCTCTGCAAGCCGCTTTTGCTCTGCCTCGTAACCCGCAAAATTGCCCTCCCGCAATAGCGCTTGGCCCTTTTGAAGCTGCTCCAGTGCCTTGTTTGCCAACTCGCGGATCGAGGAGGGTATGCGGTCTGTCGGAGGCCGAGGAGGGGATGGGGGCGTCGCGAGGGGGGTACCGCTAAAGATTCTCGTGAGGGCCCGGTCGAGGGTTTCTTCCATGGCAATCTGGTTTCCGTAAGCGACGATCACCCGTTTTAGCTCCGGCAGCGATTGTTGTTCGGCGGCTAGATAGAGGGGTTGGACGTAAAGGAGAGAGGTCTCAATGGGAATGGCCAAGAGGGGCCCGTGGATCACCTGAGAGCCCCGCTGTCCCCATAGCGAGAGCTGTTGAGAAATGAAAGCATCCTGATTGAGTCGAGCCTGTACCTGGCGTGGTCCGAAAACGAGTTTTTGTTTCGGCATGTTATAGACGATGAGCTTGCCGTAGTGCGGTGGGTCGCTCCGGGCCGCCATCCAGGCCGACATGTTGTCCTTCCGGGCAGGTGTGAAAGGGATGAGGAGGATAAATTCTTCATTGTTTTCCTGAGGAAGCTTCATGATAACGTAATAGGGCTCCATCGGGACATCCTTCTCTGCCCCCCGCCGCGGGATGTTCCACACGTCCTCTTTGTTATAAAAGACCTGCGGATTCCTCATGTGATAAGTGGCGTACATCCCAGCCTGGATGGCGAAGAGTGTCTCAGGATAGCGGATGTGGGACTTGAGATCGGCCGGCATGGCCTCGAGCGGTGTGAAGAGCGTGGGAAAGATCTTGGCATAGGTCTGGATCAAGGGATCATCGGCGTCGCTGACAAAGAAGCGCATGGACCCGTGGTAGGCATCTACGACTACCTTGACCGAGTTCCGGATGTAGTTTCCGCCCTGCCTGTGCGGCTCTGAATAGGGGTACTTGTCACTCGTGGTATAAGCGTCGAGGATCCAAAAAAGTCTGCCGTCCTGAGCGATGACCAGATAAGGGTCCGGTTCATAACGAAGGAACGGGGCAACCTTTCTGACCCGCTCGCCAACTCGCCGATAAAGCATCAGCCGGCTCCCAGGGACTACGTCCTGGGAAAAGAGGATCCGGATCGTTCCAAAATGTGCAGCGAAGAGGATCTTGCGAAAGCCAGAGGTGATAGGAATCCCCCCCCTCCCTTGATACGTCGTATATTTATTCTCATCCCCTGCGGGGTAGTCGAGCTCTTTACTCGTGGTATTCACGAAGACGTACTCATTCCCCAGTTCCCCGTAATAAATCTCCGGACGGCTGATCGTCAGAGGAACACCCGAAACCGGCGGAATATCCTTGACATAGAGCACTGGGAGTCCCTCCGGGCTCACCCGGTTTACCGGGCCCAGGACAACTCCATAGCCGTGGGTGAAGGTCAAGTGCTCGTTGATCCAGATCCGGCTGGGAAGATGGTCGTAGGAAAGCTCCCGAGGGGAAAGCATCACCTGCTCGTAGCGTCCATTAAGGCGGTAGCGGTCGACGTCAACGTCGACGAATTTGTAATACGTGCGAATTTCCTGAATCTGGGCAAAGGTGGCGAGGAGGGGCTGGGGGTCCCACAGGCGGATGTTGTTCACTGTGAGTTCGTTTTTCCGGAGATCAGCCATGCTCAGGTTTTCTTCAGCCGGAAACTCCACCTCTTCAATCCGATCCAGACCATAAGCAGCCCGCGTGAACCGGATGTTATGGATGATATACGGGCTTTCCAGTTCGAGCTCGTTGGGGACAACGCGGAAGCGCTGTAGGACGTTGGGATAGACCAACTGCCCGATGATCGCAGCGGCGACCAGAATGCCGAGCCCGCCGACAAGAAGAGTGAGGCGGCGGTACCAAATCTGGATCAGGCAGAGAAGGCCACAGACGGTGGCCAGACCCGTGAGGATTCGAAGAGCAGGCAGGGTGGCAAACAGGTCGGTGTAGCTCGCACCGAAAACCACTCCCCGGGTGGAGTAGAGCAAATCATAGGTGCTCAGATGGTACCCCCAGGCCTTGAGGAAAAGTAGGACGGCAATCAAAACGAGGAGGTGAGCCTGGACCCAGCGGCTGAAGCGGAGGCCTCGACCCGTAATCTGGATGCCTCGATACAGGATATACAGGATGGCGACTAGTCCGGTGCTGACGAACAAAATGATCATCAACCATTGATAGAAAAAATTGAAGATTGGGAGACGGAAAATGTAAAAGCTGAGGTCTTTTGCAAAGAGGGGGTCTTGAAGCTGAAATGGGGTGGGATAAAGAAAACGGAGAACCCCCTCCCATTGTCCAGTGGCCTGTAGGGCTGCCAGGAGACTCAGAACGGCCGCCACCGGGAAAAGGAATCGTTTGATGTAAGGCTCCACTATAAAGCGACTTGGCAGTCCGAGGTGATCTTCCAGTTCGATGAGGACGTCGGTGGCGGGGGAGCGGTGAACCAGAAAGAGATTCACGTAGAGGGCGATGAAACAGATTCCGCCAAATACCAACCCCACGAGACTTCGCGTCAAGAGGATGGTGACGAAGACAGATGAAAAGCCGACCGCGTCAAACCAGAGCCAATCCGTGTAGAGGGGAATCGACTGGCTGGCCACCACGACGAGTGCCACCAAGAGGAGACCTGGAAGCAAGCGAGACCACCTGCGTCCCTGTCCGGGGGTTGCCCGGGGACGTTTGGCAACCCGAAGGATATCTCCTACCCGTCGTTTTCCTCTCATCGTCACTACGTTATGCCGAAAGTTTTCTCTAAGTCAACCCTCATCCATTCGGATAGGGTTTTCGGGAGGAGAGCCTCGGCTCCGTCGGTGTCCTTTTGATTCGGGCCGGGAGAAAAATGGAAGGTCGCTGGGTAACAACCTCGCGGAAACATTGGGAGGACGTGGATCTGGAGAGGAGTTGACAAGCCAAAATGGGGGATGGTAGGGTAGGCTCGCGGGAGGGGGACTCGGGCCGACATTTGGTGGGTTGGCCTTTCGAATGGTGATGGTAAAAGCAGGAGCAAGCGATGAGTGAAGTACAGATAGGGCGGGTGACCCGCTACTTCGGGAAAGTGGGGGTTGCAGCCATCGAGATCCAGGCAGGTGACCTGCACAAAGGGGATACGATCCACATCCGGGGAAAAACCACTGATTTCTCCCAGACGGTGGATTCCATGGAGGTGGAGCATCAACCGGTTGAAACGGCGGCGCCGGGACAGTTGGTAGGGATCAAGGTTCGGGAGCGAGTTCGCGAGCACGATGTGGTCTATAAGGAACTCTGAGGGGTAGGCATGGTCAGCCAGGAGGCCCTCCAGCGTGAAGAAGAGCAGATGCGAGTCCTAAAGTGGCTCGCCGACACGACGGTTTGGCGCCTCACGGTAGGGCCCATCACCCAGGCAAAAGGAGAGCAGATCATTAGAGCGGCCCGGGAGGGGGTCCTCCGGCTGTTTCCGGATAAGGGTGACGTATTCGATCTCGTCCTTAGGCCTCGCTTTGAGCGACATTTGATGGAACACCTCGAGGAAGAATTCTGGCGAAAACTCAGGGGGTAGACGGTTTCACGGAAATGACCGGAGCAGGACCAGATCCTGTTTGGAAAGAGAGGCCCATTCCTCAATCTGCGCGGAGGGCATGATGGAGCGCGGGGAACTGGAAAAGCAGACCGCCACGAAGTTGAGGGAGTTCTGTATGGAAAAGTACCCGGAGATCCAGGGCGTCTCCGGGATGAAAAAGGAAGACATCATTGAGGCGATTATTGCCGAGGAGGTGCGTCTTGGGCTCCGGCCCAAGACAGATGCCCTTCCCCAAAAGGGCCAAATGGTTTCGGATCTTAAGGCCCAAATCCGCCTGTTTAAACGCCAGCGAGACCAGGCACTGGCGGCGCAAGATTCGCAAGGACTCAGAGAGGCCCGGGGCTGGATAAAGCGGCTCAAGCGGCGGACTCGCAGGCTCCGGGAAGCCTCATAATGGCGTAGGTGCCCTTCCGACCAGGCGCGCCGCCGGACGAGGCGAACTACATCGTCGAAGAGGGGGTGAAGAGGATGCCCTTTTATGAATTTCATTGTAAAAAGTGCGATAAGAGCTTCGGTCTAACGCTGACGATCAAGGAGCGCGAAGAGGGGAAGATTGTCTGTCCAACCTGCAAGTCGAAGAAAGTGGAACCCCTCTTGGGCCCGTTCTTTGCCAAGACTTCTAAGAAGAGCTGAGCCTGATTCTCTTCTACCCTCTAACAGAATGACTTATTCTCTCGGTTACGCTGACCCCCGGCGGTGCACTTTCGTGTCTCCCCTCCACCTCTTGTGCCCTGGAGACAGTCCTGGTAACACGTTCACTCCATGATCAGAAAATGGATGCTTGTCTAAAGGACAATCTCCCCGATCCTTCCGAAGAAGGTCCTCCCAAGACCGCCGCTGCCATAATGTTGGTGATCTGAGGGTCAATGGCTCTTGAGATCTGTGTGCAGCCTACCGCGGAAGGTCTCGAGGACTTACCCAANNGCCTCGACTTTCCTCCTTCTGAAAGTCGGGAGAGCAAAAAATGAGCGATCGCCTACAACAAGTGGGATTTTTTGTTCTTCTGCTTTTCGCTTTCGTTCCCTCATTCTTGACTGGGTTTACTCGAGAATCGCCACGTACCTTTCGTATTTCCAAGGCAAAAGAGATCAAACCTCAAATGGCCGATGTTGCCTTGTACCGAGAAGACTTTGTGCACCCCCCAAAGATTACCAGTTTTGTTCATAGCCCTGCCTTGACGGAGATGACGAATGGGAATCTGATGGCAGTTTGGTATGGGGGCTCAGGCGAAAAGGAAAGTGACGTGGCTTTGTATATGTCTATCTATGATCGTGAGGAAGGCCATTGGACGGATAGCAGATTGATTACGAATCGAGATCAGTCACAAGCTGAGTTGGGCCGTTATGTTTATACAATAGGTAATCCGGTATTATTGACGGATTCAAGAGGAATCATTTGGCTGTTTTATGTGACAGCGTCATTACCCGGTTGGTCAAGTAGCTCCATCAATCTCAAGGCTTCCAGTGACGGTGGAAAAACATGGACCCCGGCGAAACGTCTTATTAGTCACCCATTCTTAAATGTGGCGACGCTGGTGAGAGGGGTTCCGTTTCTCTACACCGATGGATCTATAGGTCTTCCGGTGTATCATGACTTCTTAGGTTTATTCCCGGAACTTCTCCAACTTAGTGCGGACGGGATTATCTTGCACAAGACACGTATGCATTACGGGAGAAGTTCCCTTCAGCCTTCGATCATACCCATGGATGAAAGACGGGCAATTGCGCTGTTGAGACCAGGATTTACGTTATGGCAGAAGGCCCTTCCGGAACCAAGCAGGGTCCTTGAAGCGCACACCTCGGATGGCGGCCAGCATTGGACGAGACCCGTCAAACTCGCGTTGGCAAATCCCGGATCATCAGTCATGGGTGTCCGAATCTCTGATGGGTCCATTCTCCTTGTCTTCAATAACTCCACCACCGCGAGAGACGATCTATCACTGGCCATTTCCTCGGATAGTGGAAATCAGTGGAAGGTGATCTATACCTTTGAGCACGGAGGCCCCGGGGCGAAATTTTCATATCCATACATCATTCAAGCAGAGGATGGACGGATTCACTTGGTGTATGCATGGAAGAGAAGTCTGATCAAGCACGTCGTATTTAATGAGGTCTGGATAAAACGGATCACACCATGAAGCTACACGAGGTACAAAATTTCTTTGGTATTCTAGGTCATTTCTTGTTGATCGCTGGCATCATGTCTTCCGTGCTGCAGTTGAAAAGGCGAGCTCCGTTATTGCGTTGGACTGTACTTTTCGGTTGCTTCGGTGCGACGTTTGTGAGTATTGGCGGCATGAGCGTGGCTGTGTACACACGGGGACTGATAGGGGACTTAAGCATTACCACACAGATTCTCCTCGCTTGTACCGTGTCAGGTCACCTTTTCGATCGGGATGTGTTTTCCGATAGTGATCGGAAGGCTGTCTTGATCGCGACAGCTGTCGCAGGCTTGGTTTTATACCCTATGGCATTGGGAATTGCGCCCATTGACCCCTATTCACTTGGTTTCAATTCCCTAGGGCTGATAATGGTACTGGCGCTGTTGTATATATGGGGCTGGCGCACAAGGCGCAGGGCGGCAGTCTTCATTCCTGTCGGCCTGATAGCCTTCCAGATCGGGGTTCTAGAATCTACCAATCTATGGGACTATTTGGTAGATCCATTGGTGACGGTCTATTCATGGGTGTGGATCGCGATGGAAATCGCACGGAAGAGATGGATGGTGGTTTCTCGAGCGTGATCCGCCTTGAGGCTAGCGTGGCCACCTCGATGGCTTTGAAGGGCGGGTAGTGATAATGTTTGACGAGATAAAGGGCGAGAGACATTAATGTCGTGTCCGTTGCTAATTCTTTCGAAGCACCCCACGTTTTTGGACGGACGTGTTTCATGCCTGAAGGACACGGTCGAAAGGGGCAGACGTGGAGACCAAGCGCGAGAAGTATTGCCTTCGGTGCGGTGACGTACTCCGAAAGCAATGGGTTGCGGAGGAGCGGCGGGAACGACCCGTCTGCCAGGCTTGCGGGTTTATTTTCTACATGAATCCGAAGGTGGTGGGCGGGGCAATCCCCTGCCAGGACGGCCGCGTTCTTCTCTTACGGCGCAGGATTGAACCTGCACGAGGGCAATGGACTTTCCCCGCGGGGTACGTCGAGCTCGGAGAGAGTGTCGAGGAGGCGGCGATCAGGGAGACGAAAGAGGAGGTGGCCCTGGAGATCGGCGACCTTTCCCTACTCAACGTGTATTCCTACAGAGAGTCGCCTGTCGTAACCGTCGTCTACCTTTCCCGGATCGTTGGAGGGGATCCCCAACTAGGCGAGGAGGCCGAAGAAATCGATTTCTTTTCTCCTGCGGCACTCCCGTGGGCGGAACTGGCGTTCCGAAGCACCCGGGATGCTCTCCGGGATTGGACACAAAGCCAGGAGCACCGGTGACACTATCCCGTCCCATACGTGTACTGCACCTGATTTCCGATCACCGCTGGACCGGGCCGGCCGAACCACTCGTCAATTTGGTGTGGGGGCTGCGTGAGAAGGGCGTCGAAGCAGCCCTTGCCTGTCGCCGAGCACCGAAGCCTCGGCTACGTACACTCCAAGGCATGGCGGCTCGGCGCGGCATCGACCCGATCCTGGATTTCCACCTCAATCGGTACTGGCCATCGTTTCAGACGCTACGTGACTTACGTCGGCTCCCGGCATACCTCGATGAACGTTCAATTGATTTTGTGCACACACATCTGTCGCATGACCACGCCCTTGGTGGATACGCAGCGCGTCGTTGCAATCGCCGTGTTCTCGTCGTCCGCACCAATCACAAAGGGGTCCCACTCAGGAGGTCGCGGCTCCAGTCGCTGGCCTTTCGCCGATTTACGGATGCATACGTCGGATTCAGTCGGATGGCTGCCGATCAGGACCAACGAACCTTTGGCATTCCCGATGACCGTGTGTATGTCATCAATCCGGCGGTGGACCTGGATCGTTTTGATCCTACGAAACCCTATATGGATGTCCGTGGGCAGCTCTCGCTGAGGCCTGAGGATGTGATCGGCGGCGTCGTCGCTCGGGTGCAGCGACACCGGCGATGGGAGATACTCCTGAGAGCGATTAAGTTGGCCGTGCAACGTGCTCCCCGGCTTCGTTTCCTTATCATTGGTAAGGGTTCGTGGATCGAGGCCGTTGCCAAAAAGCCAGTGGCCGCTATGGGGCTCAGTCACGTCGTGATGTTTCCCGGTTATCGTGCGGACGACTACGTTGACTACCTGAATAGTCTAGACTTTAAGGTCTTTCTCAAGCCTGGTTCAGACGGGACGTGCCGGGCGGTCCGTGAGGCCATGGCGATGGGCAAACCGGTCATCAGTTCCCGGCGGGGTATGTTGCCGGAGCTTATTCCTCATGAGAAGGCTGGCCTTGTCATCGATGATACATCAGAAAACCTGGCGGATGCGATGATCCGCCTGGTCGACGACATCGCCCTGCGCAATCGACTCGGCGACGGGGCCCGCCAACACGCCTTGAGGCATTTTCGACTCGACGAGCAGGTCGAGGCGGTGGCGGCGATGTACGAACAACTGATGGGCGTGAAGGATCGGTCACACCAGTATTGAGATCGCGGAGCAGCCCCGCGTCGGGCTAAGCGAGCTGAGACATCAGGACTGCAGGACAACAGGCGAAGGAAATCGGACAGGTTGTACAAAAGGAGTGCGGCCTTCCTCACTTGAATCGTGAGACAGGGGGAGACAAGGCAGGGGATGAAAGGGCGGGCCTAGGGGGATAGTCGGGCAGTACGGAATCGTTCGGAACGATACCGGAATGCAATATAAGCGAGGAAAACGGCCATAGCAATCCAGGCAAACAGGGCTGGGCCAAGTCCCTCGAGCCCGAAAAACCACCGCCGAAGGCCCCGAGGGCCCAGGAAGAGGTTGTCGGTCTTGTCAATGAAAACCCACGCCGCATGAAGACCGATGGGAAAATAGAGGCTGCCGGTCCAGATGAAGGCATAGGTCAGGAGCACACTCATCAAGAACAGGCCGAAAAAGGCCGGGAAGAAACCTTCGTGGGGATGCACGAAAGTCAATGCGTGTTGCTGGAAGCCCCGGATCCCGACGCTCCAATCGATAGTGCCAATCTGTACAGGGACGCTGGCATGGACCAGGAGGTGGAACGAACCGTACAGGATACTCGTGAGGAGCATGGAACCGGTTACCGTGATCCATCGCGCCAGCACCTGAAAGAAGATGCCCCGGAAGATTATCTCCTCCACAACGCCGGCCGCTATTCCCGACATCATGAACTCCACCGGATCCTTGATCCAGCGCCACCAGGGGGTCCGGATCTCGATGTACCGCGCGCCGAGCACAAGCGAGGTCCCCACGACCAAAAGATAGGCGATAAGCCCCCAAAAGAATCCCTGCGAAAGAAGGGTCTTCCAGCGCGCGTTGTCGCGAAATCCGAGTGAGTCAGCGGACCTAAACCCCATGCGACGCATATACGCAAAGATAAAAACTACGATGACAATTTGGTTTACCGTACGCCAGACCCGTGCGTAGTCGTACCCGCCCGGAATTTTATCCGCGTCGAGGACCTTGTGCATGCCTGGGACGATGGGCAACATGAAATCGATAAGCGGCATTGCGAAGGGAGCAAGGACGATCGTCCCGATCACAATGCCCGTCACAACCCAGAGAAATGTCAGAATAGGTCGACCGGCCTTCATCCAATCCTCCCGAATGCCCTTGTCTGCTGTTAGGGTCAAAACGACACTCCAAGTTGAGGCTTCCGATGCAAAATGTCAAGGGGAAAATTCTTCGGTTTCGCTGAGGGACTAGATAAGAATCCCCTCTCTGTGATCAACATGCGATAAGGAGAGGAGGTCTGAACTTTTTCGGCTTTCACGCTGACCTGGGTTTGATTTATCCTGTTCGTTATTCGGTGACACGGTGCAGCCCAGGACATAGGGGTCGCAAAGAGTATCGGGATGGCCCCTCGGCAGCGACCCTCCCGGAGTAATTTACGCAGACCGTGAGCTTTCCGGGGGTAAGCAATAGATGGAGTTGGTAGCGTTGACAAATCAACCGTGCCCTGAGGGCCGAGCGAGGCCGAAGACGTGAGCGGGGTCGACTGAGGACAGAGATGTTCGCCTCACCAGGCGCCATTGTGATTCAGATTGGTCCTGTTGCGATTCGCTGGTATGGTCTCCTCATCGCCGCGGCCGTTCTGATTGGAACTGTTCTTGCCCAGCGAGAGGCCCGGCGTCGGGGCGAAGACCCCGAGCAGCTCATCAACGTGGGCGTGGTCGCCATTATTGCGGCCTTCGTGGGGGCTCGACTTTATTACGTCCTCTTCAACTGGAACTACTATGGGTCGAATCCCTGGAAGATCGTGGCTGTTTGGGAGGGTGGGCTGGCGATTCACGGCGGGCTGTTAGCTGGGGTCTCCGTGGGGGTCATCTGGGCTTGGCGTCGAAACCTTCCCACCTTCGTTTATCTAGATATCGTTGCGCCTGTCATCGCTCTTGGACAGGCCATCGGGCGGTGGGGAAACTTCTTCAATCAAGAAGCCTTCGGAACCCCCACTGACCTTCCATGGAAGCTCTATATCGACCCGGCCCACCGACCGCCTCATTTGGCTGAGCACGAATATTTCCATCCCGCTTTCCTGTACGAATCCCTGTGGGACCTGCTGGTGTTTACCCTGCTCTTTTACCTGCTTCGGAAGCGGCTGGAACATTCCCCGGGTGCTCTATTTCTGAGCTACCTCGGGCTGTATTCTCTCGGCCGGTTCTTTATCGAGGGGCTCCGCATCCCGTACTTCGACAGTCTCATGTTGGGGTCCTTCCGCGCCGCCCAGGTCATGAGTCTCCTGCTAATCCTGTGTTCAATTGGTGGGCTCTGGTGGCTGCTGACGTCGCCGCGGCGGAGCAAGAACTAACCTTCCTTTCGCCATCGAACCTCGATTTCCGGTT
>JABAOH010146409.1_pt1 | contig 12783 bp, 9 predicted proteins | sample 7062181 | NCBI WGS metagenome assembly JABAOH01 (sample SAMN14538630, study PRJNA623070) | marine sediment metagenome | biome: marine biome [ENVO:00000428]; feature: marine pelagic biome [ENVO:01000023]; material: deep marine sediment [ENVO:00002113]; isolation source: pool of 5 deep marine... | reverse complement strand
ATGGCCTCGGCACCGATGTGAGGGGCGGCGGCGGCCAGGACCTTCTTCTTGATCTCCAGGTCTTCCTTTACGACCTCCACCACCCAGTCCGCCTCCGCCAGGCGGGGCAGGTCGTCCTCGAGGTTTCCGACCTCGATCAGCCCCAGCCGGTCCGCGGTGAAGAGCGGGGCCGGCTTGGCCTTGAGCAGCGCCTTTACCGCGTCGGCGGCCAGGCGGTCGCGTACGGCCCGGTCCTCGAGCGTCAGACCCTTGGCCTTCTCGGCCTCGTTGGGTTCTTTGGGCACGATGTCCAGCACCAGAGACGGGACGCCGGCGTTGGCGAAATGCGCCGCGATGGCGCTGCCCATGACGCCGGACCCGAGGACCGCAACCTTGCTGACATGCTTCTTCATGGCACCCCCCNNCGCCGGCGGCACCCCCTTGTCAACCGCCGGCCGATGACTAATGTTTCCGTTAGGTGCCCTGAAACTCATGGATATTATGGGCACGCCCGCCGGAGGCGCGGCCGCCGGCCCCGTACCGGGAAGTAGTGAATTCATATTCAGTTAGGGGCGTCTCGCAGGGGAGATCCGTTGAACGTCCAGCAGAAGGAAGCCAAGGCGGAGCGGATCCTGGACGCGGCAGTCCTGGAGATCGCCCGCCACGGGTATTACGGCACCACCGTCTCCAACATCGCCCGTCGCGCCGGAGTGGCCGACGGGACCATCTACCTCTACTTCAAGAGCAAGGAAGACCTGCTGGTCTCGATCTTCGAGCGCGCCATGCAGCGCTTCAACGAGGAGGCCAGACGGATCGTGGAGCAGGACGGCGCCGGCGCCGAGGAGAAGCTGCGTCGCCTCGTGGCCCTGCACCTCACTCTGCTGGGCGAGGATCGCGACCTGGCGGTGATCTTCCAGGTGGAGTTCCGCCACACGCTCCACATCCTCGAGCGGCTCTCCCGCAGCCGCATGCGCGACTACCTGGCCCTCATCGCTCAGGTGGTGGAGCAAGGGAAGCAGGAGGGCGTCTTCAAGGCCGACCTGGACGCGCTGTTCACCGCCAAGGTGGTGTTCGGCATCCTCGATGAGATGGCCACCGACTGGGTGCTCTCGCAGAAGAACGTGCGGTTGGCGTCGCGCTCCGAGCCGGTGGCAGATCTGCTTTTGGGCGGCCTGCGGGCCGGCTGAAGTCGGCCCGCTGCCATCCGCTCGACTCAGTCCCTTTTGCGATGGGAAGCGCCCAAACTCTCATTGTCCCTAAATGGGTCGAAGCAAATGCTGATCGTCTGTTCAGTAAACGCCTATACCGCAGCCGATTTCTCTGGACTCTAGATTGGTCACCCGATCGAGGGGCTGGGAGCGGCAGCGTAGGACCGCTCTCTCACGAAAACACCTTTCCGTTTACGCAGACATTCCGGGTAACAACCGACGACGATTCGTTTGAGATCAAGGTAAGACCGGCGAATAAGTTTATGAACGCGGGGAGTGGAAGACCTTGAAACAGATTGACCTCAGGGCATCATCCCTATCGGATTACGCCAGGGCGGTTGCGATGGTGACTCCCACTTTCACGATGGATGCGACGTGCTTCTCCAGGAAATCTCCGACGATCTGCCACACTGAAGCGTCCTTTGCTCGTGCCACCGCCGTGCGGAACTCTCGTCCGAGAAAGAGTTGACAAAAGCCATCATGTCATCTTGCATCTCCTCAGTATCTTTCCACTTGCACCATTCGATGACCAGTAGCCGATCGTCTTTCCTGTAGTCAAGCGGATGCTTGCTAAGGGCAAAGAAAAGGGGATGTCGGCCGTCGCGATAGCCGAATTTCTGATATGCCTCCTGCTTCCCTGTGCGAGTGGTGATCTCGGTATAGTTCACGCCCTGCTCGCCAACAGAACAGAGATGTCCTCATGTTTTCCTCTAATGATGATCTCTTTCTGGCTGCCGGAGCCGTGCCTGACAAAGAGCACCCAGCAGCGGTACGAAGTCCCCTCCGGGCTGTCTCTGTACACCTGAGTGAGATTGGCTGCCCACGGCATTGCCTTTGCCTCTCAACTAGCGGAGAGACTGAGCGACTCGATGGGTAAGCTTATCGAAATGGCACAGACCGTCGGGGACCTGCGCCAGCGAAAAGACGAGTGATAATCGCTCAGCCGATCTCAACCGGTGCCCCGCATCCGGCCCGGACCAGGCGGTCCGGCCAGCGCTCTTCGAACCAGGACAGCTCCCAGGTGTGGACCGGCACGATCCTGGCAAGGGAGAGCTACCGGCAGCGCAACGCCACTCTCGACATGCGATAGCAACTCGCTTGCGGCGATGACGGGGGCCGGACAGGTCGGTAACGGCTCGCGCACCGAGCTTGCAGGCTCGTTGACCTCTGAGTATCTATAGCGTGAGTATCCATAGAAAAAGTGAGCGGCGGGTTTGCCGTCGTTCGCCAAAGGAGGACCTGATGCTTGTTCGACCCCAGCGCTTTGGTCTCCTCGTGCTCGCCTTCCTGTTGGCGGCGTGCGCGCCGCATCGGTCCGCGGAGCAGACCGCCGGCCTGGCGGGGGGCGTTGAGCACCGAGAGGGCGCCACCATCATCTCAGGCGTGACTCTCGAAGAGGAGACGGGCTCGGTGATCGATGCCTTGGTGGGAAGGGTGCCTAACTTCCGGGTCCAACGTCTCTCGGGCGAGTGTCCGCAGATCAGCCTCCGTACCCACGTGTCGTTCGAGTCGGAAACAAACCCCCACGTCTACGTGGACGGGACGCGGATCGGGGACACCTGTGTATTGGATTCGCTCCGGGCCCAGAACGTGGAGTTGGTGGAGATCTACCCCATGGGGTTCACGACCCGTCCCGGCTACGCGACCCACGCCCACGGGCTGATCCTGGTGTTCATGCGCACCGGCTAGGCCGGGGGGAACTTCTGGCGCCGACCGGATCCCAACGAAAACGCCCCCCGCAGGGCACTACGGGGGGCGCTTCGTCTGCTGAGCCCTAAGCCTCGGGCTTCAGTTCACATCCCACCAGACAGGCGTGACGAGGTCGACACTCGCCATCCCTTGCTGACCCAGCCCGGCCCTCAGGTTGGCCAAATTCAGCGACTGCTCGCTGTCCGGGTACATCCACCGGACCGGGATGCGGCTAAGCTCCAGATCCGGCCCGGGCGTCATAAGCGGAAGGTCCGTCCGGCGATTATCGGACCACGCCTCCGGGCCGTTCATCCAGAGGGCGATCCACTTCTGGAGTAAGATCTGTTCGAGCGTCCCGTCATACGTCACCACGGGCTGCGCCAGATAGTCGTCGATCTCCGTGTCCGAGGGACCGACCGGGTCGTACTGATTCATGTTTGCCCGGATGGCCTCGCTGTAAAGTCCGGCCGGATCGCCGGCGATCCATCCCCTCCAGGCTGCCTCGGCCTGGAGGAAGAGGACCTCGGAATAGGACATGATCATGGACGGGGTGAAGGCCCCGTCGAACCGCCAGAAGTCGCCGATCCTGGAGTAATCGTCCAGCGACGTGCCTTCCGGGATGGCGCCCATCCCGTTGTGGTGGCCGCGGTACTCGCCGTCGCTGGCAGCGGGCTCGGCGTAAAGGAACAGACGTGGGTCGTTCAGCGACTTCAGCGTGTCCACCAGGGTGGCGCTGATGCCGTGGTCGTCCCGGGCCTCTATGACCCTGTTCTCGTACAATGGGTTCTCGTACGGAGAACCCGGCCAGTGCAGCATCGCGTTGTCCGCGTTGCTCTGGAAGCCTCCGGCGCTGTACGCGGCCGCGAACTCCGCCTGGGCGGTGGCGGGATCCACCTCGGAGAGCCGCATCGCCAGGCGCATGCGGAGTGAGTTGGCGAACAGTCGCCACGCCTCGAAGTCGTTGCCGTAGATCAGGTCGCCGCCACCGAAGTCGGACGCGTCGGGATTCTCGAGCATAGCGGCGGCGCTGGTCAGGTCGGCGAGCATCCCGGCGTAGATCTGTTCCTGGGCATCGTACACCGGGTTCGTAATTAAGGCGCCGGTCTCTGGATCGGCCTGGCCGAGCGCCTCCGAGTACGGCACGTCGCCCCAGGCGTCGGTGACGATGTGGAAGAGCCAGGCCTTCCAGATCCGCCCCACCGCCTCAACGTTCGATTCCTCGGCCTCCACTCCCTTGTCGATGACCTCCTGGATGTCCATCAACGAGCCCGAGTAGTACTCGGTCCAGAAGCTTTCCATCGATTGGGCGCGTACTTGGCCCTTCTCCTCATCCGGGTACTGGATCTGGACACCGTGCTGCGGCCAGATGGCGGTATGCGAAAGGTACTGCCAGGACCCGTAGGCGTCTTCCACGCCGTTGCGGATCGCGTTGGGAAGCAGCAAGCCAGGCGCCACGTCAGTCGGCTGGTTAGGGTTCTCGTTGACTCCGGTCAGCGAGTCGCAGGCGCTCGCGGCCCATACGAGGCCGACGACGAGCGCCACGCGGGCAAGCTTTATTCTATTCATCTTAGTCGCCTTTCTCATAGGGCCGTTACCACAACGTGAGCGAGAAGCCGTAGCTCCTGACACTCGGGTGCTGGCCGAACTCTATGCCCTGCGCGTTGCTGGCATCGAACGCTGTCTCTGGATCGATGTTGTCGCACTTGGACCAGAGAAACAGGTTCCGGCCGATCAAGGACACCTTCCCTCCGTTAAAGCCCATCCAGTTCACGAGCTTGCTGGGCAGCTCGTAGCCGATCCGGAGCTCTCGCAGCTTGACGTAGGTGGCATCGAGAATGGACGCCTCGTGTTTGTTCCAGATCCCTTCGTAGTGATCCTGCGCCAAGACACGGAGTTCGGTGCCCCCTTCTCCGTTGATCCTCCCGTCGGGAAGGACGCCTCGTACCAAGACCCCCGGGTCATCCCAATCGTTCTCACGGCCCGGTATCGTCTTCGCCAGCACGCCCGCGTAGACGCCAAAATAATCCGAGACGGAGAAGATGTCGCCGCCCTTCTGGCCCTGTACGAGGATGCTCAGGTCAAACGGACCGTAGCTGAACCGGTTCTGGATGCCGCCGACCCAGTCGGGGTTGTAGTTCCCCAGCACGCGCCGTACCGGGTCTGACTGCCAGTCGCCATCGGCGTTCAGGATCAGCAGCCCGTCATTGCCTGCGCAGATATCATCGTATGCCGGATCCTCTGTGACCCCGCAACGCAGGAGCGGGTTGCCGAACAAGGCCCCGTAGGGCTCGCCCTTGCGGGCCTCGATGTTCACGCTCCAGTAGCGCCCTAGGACCAGGGTCTCGAGATCACCGTAGAGCTCGGTGACTTCCGAGGTGTTCTTGGACCAGTTGAGCGTCAGGTCCCAGTTCAATCCCGTCGCGCTGCGGATCGGGTTCGCCCTGAGCAGAAGCTCCCAGCCCTTGTTCTCGACCTCACCGGCGTTCAGCACCTGCTCCTGATAGCCGCTCGGCCGCGGGATCTGGACGCCAAAGATCTGGTTCTTCGTGGCGGACTGGTAGTGGCTGACCACGAAACCCAAGCGCTCGTTGAGGAAGCCCAAGTCGGTCCCCAACTCCCAGGCATTGGTCTCCTCGGGCTTGAGGTCGGCGTTCGCGAGCCGGTTGGCCACGCTGAACATCGCTGTGCCGGCCCACGGCGTCGAGGCGGTCATGGTCGACACGAGCTGGTAGGGATCCGCATCGTTCCCCACACGCGCCCAACTTGCCCGTAGCTTCCCGGAACTGAACAGATTGCTCCGAAGGTTGAACGCTTCGCCGAAGAGGAAGGAGGTGGAGACCGAGGGGTAGAAGTACGCGTTATCCCCCCTAGGGAGCGTCGATGACCAGTCGTTGCGGCCGGTCAGGTCGAGGGTCAGGAAGCCCCGGTACCCCAGGCTGACGGCCCCGAGCAAGCTCCGAACCTCCCTCTCCGAGACCAAATCCCACGGCTCGGGGGTCACGGCGGCGTTGTCGATCGTGTAGATGCCCGGCGCGGTGAGCCGCACGACCCGGACCCCGCTTCCTTCGTACTTCTGCTCCCAGATGTCCCCGCCGAGCGTGAAGTCAAGGCTGAGGTCCGACGTGAGTTGCCGCGTGCCGGTCAGGTGAAGACCCCAGGTCGTCGACGAGCGGTATTCCGTCGTCTCTCTGAACGAGCCCTCTCCGGCGTCGTCCAGGCTGTGGGGAGCGACGACGTTCTTCGCGTGGAACCGATACCAGTCCCGGCCGACCGTCGCTCTGGCGGTGATCCAGTCGGTGAGCTGGTAGCTCAGGCTGGTGTTGAAGAAGAGCCGGTCCCGCTCGTCGTTGTTCGTATTGACCAGCATCTCCCAGAAGGGGTTGTTGTGATAGTTGTAGTTCCAGTTGTACTGACCGCCTACGATGCAGGGGGTCGGCTCGCGGGGAGGGTCTTCCGAGTCGACGCCGGGCCCGCCACCCGCGCACCGGTAGTGGCGGAGCGCATCCATGTCCACCTGGCGCCCGAACCAGATGAACGACTGCATCGGATTGTCCTCGTCGTACCCGGTGCCCATCCGATTCTTGCCCGAGCTATCGATGTAGTTCAGCGAGGCATCGGCGGATAGGCGGCTGGTTATGCCGACACCGCCCTTGAGCGCCAGCCCGATCCGCTGGATACTGGACCCCGGGGCGATCGAGTTCAGCCTCGTGTCGCTGAGGGACATACGAACGTGGTGGCGCTCGCTGCTATTGGAGACGGCGACGTTCGTGTTCAGCGTGCCGCCGGTTCGGAAGAAGTTCGAAACGTTGTCCGGACGGGCGACCCACGGCTGCTGAGGACCTGTGAACTGGTCGATCAGCCGCCCGTCGAGGCGCGGACCCCAGCTCTCGTCGAAGTAGTCGTACGTGCCGCCGCCCTGGCCGTCGACCCAAGAAAATTCTCCAAAGTACCCCTGGCCGTAGAGGTTCTGGTAGTCCGGCAGCCGTAGGGGCGTCTCGGCGGTGGCGCTCAGGTTCACGGTCACCCCCAGCCGGCCAGCGGGTGCCCCCCGACCGGACTTGGTGGTGATTACGACGGCCCCGTTGGCCGCCCGCGAGCCGTAGAGGGCCGCGGCGTTCGGGCCCTTGAGCACGCTGACGTTCTCGATGTTCGCCGGATCGAGGTCCTGGATCGCGTTGCCGTAGTCGATCCCGCCGTATCCATTGTTCCGGGAGCCGTGGATGTTGGCCCAGAAGTCGACGTACGTCGCGGTGTTGTCCACGTACTGCCCGTCCACGATGAAGACAGGCTGGTTCTCGCCCGCTATCGAGTTCGCGCCGCGGATCAGGATCCGCGAGCTGCCCGCCGTGGGGCCGGCGTTCGTGACCTGGACGCCCGCCACGTTGCCCTGGAGCGCGTTGACGAGGTTGTATTCCGGCACCTCGGCCAGCTCCTCGCCCGCGAGGTCTTGCACCGAGTAGCCGAGGGACGCTCTCTCACGCATGACGCCGAGTGCGGTGACCACGATGCCTTCGAGGCCGATGGCCTGAACCGTCATCACCACATCCACCCGGTCGGACACCGGCTCTTCCTCGGTCCTGTAACCGAGATAGGTGAAGACCAGGGTCTCGGCATCCTCCGGGACGCGCAGCGAGTAGAACCCCCGGCTGTCCGTCACCGTGCCGATCACGGTTCCTTTCACGGCGACTTGGACGCCCGGAAGCGGTTGCTGCGTCTCCTCGACCGTCACGGTCCCCGACACGGTGCGCAACTCCTGGGCGCTCAGTGCCGAGGGCATCGCCAGAAGGAAGCTGAGGAGAAGCAGCGTTCGTACGCCAAGTTTTTGCATGAGTTCCTCCTATCGAACGAAGGGAGAACGCCGGCGGTGTCCCGCCAAAAGGTGAGGCCAAGTCGCGCAATACGCTTGAGCATCACGCCACCGCCGGGTCCGGCGTGTATCGAGTCCGGATCTATAGGAAAGCTGCGCGACAAGCCTGTGGAGGAAGATGTCGCGGTGATTGTGACGAGCTTGAGGTGCACGTCCCAAAGCAAACGTCAGCGGCGCCACCACACTACGCCGCCCCTTCATCTAATGGTGAAAGTATAAAATCAATTTAACGTCTCGTAAGATGGGGGCGCAACAATCTTCGTTACTAATAACGAAAATACCTTGCGCCAAGCCGCGCCCATTCTCAACACGACCAGCTGCGAAGGTCCACGCTTCGTTGAACAACGACCGTCCCTCCCTTCGGCGACTGACCGATCAGATTATCAAGCTGATAGGGAGCGTCGAGGAACCGCGCCAGGGAGAATACGCTCTTCCGCCGGACCTCAGTTCAGCGCCCCGTGAACTGGCGTGGTCAGCCATCACTCGGCCGCAGCCGGTAGTTTGCAGTCGAGGTTATGACCCGCTGAAGAATCACTTGAAGAGCGCAGCGGGTGAGCGTTATCTTGTCAAATCAAACAAAACACCAAGCTCCACTGCAGCGCCTGAACCTTGCCGTCGCACGCTCAACGAAGAGCCCGAGCGAGACGCTGGAGATCGACATCCGTGGCGTGAATTAGCGCGCGCCGTCACACGGCCCAGACGAAAAGGCTGTCCCTCATGTCTTCACACTGGAAACGCGAGCATACGGTTTCCCTCGTCGTGGTCACCCTGGCAATCATCCTGGCCCCGGCCGTGATACCCGCTGGAGGGCGCGTCTGGGCCTGGGCGCTGGTCGGGCTGCTCCTGATCCTCTTCATCGCGATCACCGGGCATGGGGTCACCGGACTGTGGCGCGGCGCATTGATCGACGAGCGCAACCAGATCAGCCTCTCACGTTTCCAGCTGGCTGTCTGGACGGTCATCGTCCTCTCCGGCCTGCTGACCATCGCCATCTACAACATCGGCGGGTCCGGGGACCCGCTGGCGATCGCGATACCGACTGAGCTGTGGGCGCTGCTGGGGATCAGCACGGCCAGCCTGGTCGGCTCACCGCTGGTGCGGAGTACGAAGGCGGATAAGAACCCGGATCCGAAGGAGACGGCCGCCAGCATCAAGCTACTGGCTCAGCGCTACGGGGCCGCTGAGGCCGATTTCGAAACGAAAGGCCTGATCGTGGCCAACAAGCAGCCGGACATGGCGCGCTGGGCGAACATGATGCTGGCCGAGGAGACGGGCAACGCCGCCCGACTCGACCTGTCGAAGATCCAGATGTTCTTCTTCACCCTAATCCTCGCGATCGCCTATGCCTTCGCGCTGGGCGACCTGCTGGCCGGCGACTCGGAGGTGATCGCGAAGTTTCCGCCGCTGACCGGCGGGATGCTCGCGCTGCTCGGGATCAGCCACGCGGGCTATCTGACGCACAAGGCGACGCCGCACAGCAAGCAGGTTTAGGGCGCGAGACGGGTCCGGAGAGAGCGGAGTCGAATCCACCGAGACCGCTCACCTAACCTAACCGGACCGGCGTAGCGTAAGGCGCCCGAACCACTCGGCCCGGAAAGCCCTCTTAGGCATCTGTGCTGCCACGAAACACGTGACGCGCTGGCACCGTCTTGGCCGGGAATAAGGTTCGGCGTGCGAAGCTCAGCAGGCGAGCGATGATCGGGTTCAGGTGCCTGACCGCCACCCAGAGAGGAGCGGGCTGCGCGCCAAAGCGTGCCTTCGCCACCTCGGTGCTCTGGCCCAGGGAGAGCTGGCGGGCGCCAGACTGGATGGAGAAGCGTACGACCTCGGCCAGCTGGTTGAAGTAGAGGGCGCTACGGTCGTTCTGCGCGTAATCGATTCCGTGAAAGAGGTCGTAGGCTGCGCCCTCCTACACAAGCACAGCGATCCAGCCGATGACCTTGCCGTCGCGGGAGAAGCGGATGAGCTCGGCCGCATCGCCGTAGGCCTCTCCAAGGGCGCTGAAAAACTCGGGGGTCAGCCGTTCCAGTTGCACGGCGGCTCGGTCCACCACCGCCTCGTATAACGCGTGCAACGTCCGATCATAGCCTTCGGCCAGTGGCACCACATCAACGCTTACACCCTCGCGCGCCAGCGTACGCGCCGCTGAACGGATCCTGTAGCGGTAGTGGCTCCGCAGACTGCCGAGGTATTCGTCGTAGCTGGACCACTCGATGCGTAGCGCGCTGTTCGGCTCGCTAGGCGCGATAAACCACAGCGACCCGTTCCCGGCAAATGCGCGTCTGGCGTCCTCCAGCTCGTCGCTAGCGATCTCCTTAAATGCCAGCCACGGCGCGCCCTCGCGCTTCCCGAGTTCTTGCAGCAACCGAGCCAGCTGCTGTAGGATCGGCGCGGAGTCGAGGCCGCGGGCGATGCGGACGGGTGGATTACCCACCGAGAGCGGCGTGCCGCAGACCGTGAGCGCGGTGCGCAGGAACGCCGGGTAGAGCTTGCGAACGGCTCTGATCAGCCGGCGGAAGAGCCCGTGAGCCAACCGCTCGGCGTCCACCTCGATTCGAGCAATGGGCGCGGCCGCGAGGGTTCGCCCATTCTCGTCTTCGATGGTGGCGTACCACATGCGGATACCGGGAAGCGCGGCCTGCTCCAGCGCGGCGAGCACGGCGTGACTGCTGAACGGGTCGGTGCCAAGCTCGTCCCAGCCGGCGCGGTCGACGCTCGTGATGCTCTCATGCAGCGTGGCCTTGAGCATCGCTCTTCACCTCCATCCGCGCGAGCCGTAGCTCGATGCGTGCCGCCTGCATCCCAGCGAACGGGAATGGCGGCGTCACCGTGAAATGCAACCGGCGGTAAAACTGTTCGAGCGGGCGGTTACTTGCGTCGAAGAACCCGGTGACAAGCAGTTTGCCGCGGGCGCGCACCGCCTCGACGGCACATTTGACGAGGTGCGACCCGAGGCCCCTCTGCCCGACGTCGCGCTTCACGAAGAGGCAAAGACCACGTGCCTCGACGCGGCGCTCCCCAGCCGGCAGCTTCATCGCTCGTTCGTACACGCGAAGGAAACGGAGGTAGCGCAGGAAGGCGCCGGTGGCGAGCTGGCGACACAGTGTCCAAAGGTAGCGTGCGGCACGCGACGTCTTAGGAAACCCATCAAACGCCACTGCGACGGCTGCTTGAAGCTCGCCGTTTCGCTCCAGCCCGAACACGGCGGCGGCCGGATCAGCGAGTGTCAGATCGAAGAAGGCGTGCCAGTAGAGCTGGAAGCGCCGAGCGTCGAGCCCCAGTGCCTTCATGTAGAATGAATTCCCGTGGAACCCGTCGTTGGCGAGCTGAGTGACGACGTCCTTGTCGTCCGGCCCCAACTGTCGGAAACGGACCGGCGACCCAGCGCTATGCTGCATGGCCATCATCCCATTCAGTATCACGGCTCACCATGTCGTCGAACGTCTCGCGGCGCCGAAGCAGCCTGGCGTTGCCCTGGCTCACAGCAATGATAGGTGGCCGCGGGACTCCGAAGTTCGTCTCCTGCACAGTGAAGTAGGCGCCGGCGTCGCACACGGCTAGCACGTCGCCGGGCTGGATCGGCGGCATGCGCTTGCTGCGATGATCCAATCGGCGCTGAAGCAGACCGGGCCGACCAACGTGTAGCGTTCGCTGCGTGGCGCCCGAGCCGCTCGGCAGAGGAGCACCTAGTGGTACTCGTAGTTGAGCGGGAACGCCACGGTGCCGGCGGCGCCATCGGTTATCACCCGGGGCGCCGCAGCTGGCGGCGCCTCGCCCGCCGCCACGGCTGACGCGACCGTCGACCGTCGCTCGATCGCAGTGCTCCCCTTCGCCAACATGAGCGGCGATCCCGAGAACGAATACTTTAGCGACGGCATCACCGACGACATCATCACGCACCTCTCCAAGCTCTCCGATCTCAAGGTTATCTCCCGCACCTCGGTGATGCGTTTCAAGGAGACCGACAAGAGCCTGGGCGAGATCGCCGCCGAGCTCGGGGTGGTGACGATCCTGGAAGGCGGCGTGCGGCGGAGTGGCGACCGGGTGCGGATCAACGCGCAGCTGATCAATGCGGCCAGCGACGAGCACATCTGGGCGGAGCAGTACAACCGCGAGCTGACCGACGTCTTCGCCATCCAGAGCGATGTCGCGCTGCAGATCGCGGGCGCGCTGCACGCGCGGCTCTCTCCCGAAGAGCGAGGACGCGTCGAGAGGAGACCGACGGAGAACCTAGGGGCCTACAACCTCTACTTGCAGGGACGCTACTTCTGGAACAAGCGGACACGTGAAGGGCTGGAGACGGCGATCGAATACTTCGAGCGGGCGATCGAGCTGGACCCCGAGTAAGCGCTCGCCTGGGTCGGCCTAGCCGATTCCCACACCATACGCGCCGATTGGGGATACATCTCACCCGAGGAAAGTCTGGAAGCTTCAACGGCCGCGGCCACGAAGGCGCTTGAGATCGATGAGACGCTGGGCGAGGCGCACATAGCGCTGGCGCAGATCCACATACATCAAAGGGACTGGTCGGCCGCCACGGCGGAGTTCGAGCGCGGCCTCCGCCTGAGCCCCGGATACGCTTCGGGGCATCAGTGGTACGGCGGCCACCTGGCAAGCATTGGGCGAATAGAGGAAGGCATTCGCGAGCTGGAAAGAGCGCGCGAACTCGATCCCCTCTCGCTCATCATCAATTCCAACCTGGGGTGGCTACTGCGCTGGGCCGGCCGCTACTCAGAGTCCGAGGCGGCGCTTCGCCAGACGCTGGTGCTCGACCCGGATTTCGTCGGAGCCCTTCAGGAAATCGGATTCACCTTCGAGTCGCAGTCAAGGTACGAGGAGGCGATCGCGTCGTATAAGCGCGCCTTCGATCTGTCCGGCGGCCTCATCGGGCACGGCGAGCTCGGTCACGTGTACGGCGCAACGGGCCGCCGAGCTGAAGCGCTGGAGATGCTGCGAAGACTGGAGGAGGAGGCGAAGACTCGCTATGTGCCGCCGGCCGAGTTCGCGATCATCCACTCCGGGCTCGGGAATACGGACGTG
>JABAOH010040995.1_pt1 | contig 12790 bp, 14 predicted proteins | sample 7062181 | NCBI WGS metagenome assembly JABAOH01 (sample SAMN14538630, study PRJNA623070) | marine sediment metagenome | biome: marine biome [ENVO:00000428]; feature: marine pelagic biome [ENVO:01000023]; material: deep marine sediment [ENVO:00002113]; isolation source: pool of 5 deep marine... | reverse complement strand
AATTTCTGGACGTGTTCCTGGTTCTCAAGAATCAAGAGGCCGGATCCAGAATCCCTTACGTGGTACTCGAAGAGCCCGTAGGGGAGGGTCGGGAAAGCCGTCACCGTGATGCCACCGACAAATAGGATGGCCAGGTCCGCCAGGAGCCACTCCGGTCTGGTGTCCGCCATAAGGAAGCATTTCTCTCCCCGTTCGAGTCCCATGGATCGGAGGTGACTGGCGAGACTTTCAACCTGTGACTGTAGCTCTCCGTAGGTCACGTCCACAAGGCGGTTCTCGGATGAGTAGCGGACCGCGGGCTGGTCAGGATACCTGTCGAAGGAGGTCGCAATTGCCTCTGGAATCGTCTGCTCTTCGGCTGCAAGTTGTCTGCCTCTAAAGACCTCCACTGCGCCTTGCCAGCGACCCAAGGATAATGAAGGTTGTCATTCCGGGAGAACCACCACCCCGCGCCTATCCAGCTCCCTCAACGTGGCAGGATCGAGGCCCATTCCAGTGAGAATATCGAACGTGTGCTCGCCGAGTTCCGGCGGCCCACCTTCACGCACGGGACCGGAGGGCGTCCACATCACAGGATGTCGAAGAGTAGTAAAGGTTCGTCCGTTGAGAACCTCCCGTTTGAGCATACCTCGTCTTTGGAGATGTCCATCCTTCGTGGCTTCTTCTACGCTGAGAACAGGCGCATATGGCACGTCCTCGTTGTCGAATATGGAATCCCACTCCTGCAGGGTCTTCGACGCGAAGAGCTTTTGAAGTTCTTCTTTCACTCCCTCGCCCTTCCCGTCGGTGATGAAGTGCTTCTCCTTGAGATCGCTTCTACCGACGACTTCGCAGAACCTGTGCCAGAACTTCTCTTCTATCGCGGCTAGGGAGAGGTAGCGGCGGTCCGCGGTCTCGTAGATGTCATAGAAGGGCAACAGTCCCGTTATGAAAGTGCCAGACTTCTTTGGATCGCGCCCGACGAAGACCTCTGCCAGATTCATCAGATTCATGTGGACCACAGTGTCGAAGAGGGAAAGATCCAGATACGATCCGAGGCCCGTCCTCTCCCTACGTAAGAGGGCAGCAAGGACTGCGTAGGCGGCCAGCGTACCCGAGGCCATGTCCGCAATGGGCAGCGGAGGAAGCACTGGTCTGGAATCCAGGGTATTCATGTCCACCAGTCCCGACAGTGCCTGGAAGTTGAGGTCATGACCCGGCCTGTCCCTGTAGGGTCCCGTAGCGCCGAAGCCTGATAGGGAGCAATAGACGATGTCCTCCCTCAATGCCTTGGCGCGTTCATATCCGATTCCGAGCCTCTCCGCGACCCCGGGTCTGAATTGCTCGACCACAACGTCGGCCGTGGGCACCAGACGGTGAAGGATCTTCCTGCCCTCCTCCTCTTTCAGGTTCAGAGCCAAACTCTTCTTTCCCTGGTTTATCAACAGGAAGGAGTAGCTTTCCCCGTCCAACGTGGGAGGCGCCATCCGCATGTAGTCGCCGACGGTTGGCTCCTCTACCTTTATGACCTCCGCCCCAAGGTCAGCAAGCAGCTGGGTTGCCCACCCCCCAGGGAGAAGTCGTGTCAGGTCCAACACCCGTATGTCTTCCATGGGACCGTCCAAAGCATCACCCTCAGGCGGAATCTGCGGCTCGATACTTATCTTGAGCGCTGAAGGCGGACGGAGATAGGCTTATTAAGCAGCAGAACGGCCCCGAATTGAGTTTGACAACATGTCCGAGGAGAACATTTCTGTGGCGCTCAAGTTCGTGGAGATCATCAACTCTGGAGACTCTGAAGCCCTCACGCGACATCAGACCGAAGACTTTACCTTTGTCGACACGGCGGGGGACGTCACCCGTGGTCGACAGGGGTGGGAGGACTACTTCTCATCGTACAAAGACTACAGGATCCACGTGAAACAGGTCCTCACCGGTGGCGAGGGTGTGGCGATCGTCGGTGGAACCACTGGCTCGCATGTGCCGCCGGAGGTTGAGGAACACGAGACGGTCCTGTGGACAGCTGAGATTCGGGAAGGTCTCGTTTCCGAGTGGCGAATATACAGCGATTTCGAGGAAGCGAGGAAGAAGGCGGAGGTATCCTCACATTGACAAGGCAACAGTCCCAAGAAGGCTTAATAGGACGAGGGGTTGATACAAGAACGGGTGGCTTGTCGTGATGGAAAGCGTGATTGTGGGCGCCGTGAGGACCCCCGTTGGCAGGAAGAACGGCTCGCTGAAGGATGTGCGGGCGGATGACCTGGCCGCCCTCGTAATCAACGAGGTCATTGAGAGGACCGAGGTCGAACCTGCTAGCGTGGACGACGTGGTCCTTGGCTGCAACACCCAGATGGAGGAGCAGGGTCTGAACATCGCCCGCATTGCGGTCCTAACCGCCGGCCTGCCGGACTCCATCGCCGGGACGTCCGTCAATCGCCAGTGCGGGTCTTCGCTTCAGGCCTGTAACATTGCCGCCATGGCGGTGGCCACTGGCCAGTCAGACATCGTGATTGGAGGCGGCGTGGAACAGATGACGCGTGTGCCCATGGGGAGCGATGCTGGCGTGTTCAACGAGCGGCTCTTGGCGAGGTACGACTTGGTGCCTCAGGGTGTTTCCGCAGAACTGATCGCCGAGAAATGGAGTCTCTCCCGTGAGGAACTCGACGAGTACTCCCTCATGAGTCATCGCCGTGCTGTCGCAGCCATCGACGCGGGCCGCTTCGTGGATGAGATCGTTCCTGTACCGGTAAAGAGCGATGACGGCAAAGAGAGGCTTTTCGAGGTGGACGAGCATCCAAGACGGGACACATCTCTCGAAAAGCTGGCGAAACTGCCTCCTGCCTTCAAACCGGATGGGATGGTCACGGCTGGTAACTCCTCCGGCATCAATGACGGCGCAGCCGCCCTCATGTTTACGACGAAGGAGAAGGCTCGAGAACTGGGCCTCGAGCCAATGGCGACGGTGAGGACTTTGGCGGTCGCAGGTGTGGACCCAGTCATCATGCTCACCGGCCCCATCCCGGCGAGCCGCAAGGCCTTGAAGAAGGCTGGCTTGACCATGGACGACATCGACCTGGTGGAGCTCAACGAGGCCTTTGCCTCAGTGGCCGTCGCGTGCTCGGGCGAACTCGAGCTAAACCACGAGAAGATGAACCCCAACGGGGGGGCGATCGCCTTGGGCCATCCCCTGGGGGCCAGTGGGGCACGAATACTCACCACGCTTCTCTATGAGATGGATAGACGCGATGTCCGGTGGGGCCTTGCAACGCTCTGCATCGGATTCGGTCAGGGCATCGCAACAATTGTCGAGAGAGAAGCGGCGGCGTAGTTTCGACGCGGACTCCCCCATACACGCGAACCCCAGCCCTAGGCTTGATACGGTCAATTGAATATGAAGCACAAGCCCGACGCCGACAGACACGTGACAGTCCAGGTCAGCCATATGGGCCAGACAAGGAGGAGGTGTAGACGGAACTCAATGGGAATTCCTCCCCCAAAGAGAGCATCCACGAAGATCATGACCCAGGCCCCTATGGCGAGATAAATCAGCAGCGAGAAGCCCGCGGTTTGGGCCCAATTCCAGCGAGAGAAGAGAATCCTGAATATAGAGTGAAGAGCATACCAGACTAGTATCGGAGACCCGAAGTAGCTCGGGGCTATGATATAGCCTCGCCAGTCCCCCCACCGCCACGCTGGCCAGAAGAATGCGTGAATTATCGTGGGGACGTTGACAACGATAAGCCCGATGGCCGCCACGACGGTTGGACGGATCCACTTCCTTCTTTCATGCGCCCTGCGAGGTTCATTGAAGCCCATAAGTCTCTTCGGCCGCCCCTTTTAGAGTTCTCCCACTTCCTCCCGTGAGATGACCAACTTCTGAATCTGCGAGGTTCCCTCCCATATCTGGAAGACCTTCGCGTCCCGCATGTACTTCTCCACAGGGTAGTCCTTCATGTAGCCCGACCCGCCGACGATTTGCACTGCATCCGTCGTAACCTTCATGGCCATATCAGCGGAGAAGAGCTTCGCCATCGCAGCGTCTTTGTTGGCGGGCAAATCATGATCTGCGTCCCAAGCCGACCTCCACACGAGGAGTCTGGCGGCGTCAATCGAGGTCTTCATGTCCGCCAACATGAAGGCGATTCCTTGGTGCATGGCAATGGGCTTACCAAAGGCTTTCCGAGTCCTCGAAAAGTCCAGGGCGAACTCATATGCAGCGCGTGCCACTCCAATCGCACCGGCGGAGACCACCGGCCTTGACATCTCCAGGGTCTTCATAGCGCCCACCCAAGAAACCTTCTCGCCGCCGAGCAGGTTTTCCTCGGGGACGCGGCAATCCTCGAGGATTACCTCGGACGTATGGGACGCCCGAACCCCCATCTTGTCCTCGACTTTTCCCTCCTTCAGGCCGTCGTTGCCCTTTTCCACGACGAAGGCTCGAATCCCGAAGTACCCCAGAGATGGGTCGAGGGTTGCGAAGACCACGTGGATGTCGGAAATCCCTCCGTTGGTGATGAACCGCTTCACGCCGTTCAGCACCCATTCGTCACCATCCTTCTCCGCCTTCGTGGCAATGGATCTGACGTCCGACCCTGCCTCTGGCTCCGTGAGACAAAGGGCGCCCAGCCGCGGCTTTGAGTCGGTGAAGACGGGCAGAAACTTCTTTCTCTGCTCCTCCGTGCCCATATACAGGATAGGCAAGACTGCCAATCCCCCTCCAATGAGGCCGGTGGCGATGCCCGCACATCCCCAGTTGAGTTCCTCCATGACAACGCACCAAGTCAGGGTGCTGGTCATGCCTCCGCCCCCATACTCTTCCGGGATGTAGGCCGTTGTCAGGCCTAACTTGTGGGCCTTCTCCACCACGTCCCAGGGCATTTTGGCCTCCCGATCACAGGCCTCGGCAACGGGCCGCATCTCCTTCTCTGCGAAGTCGTGGGCCGTCTGCTGCATGAGCTTCTGTTCCTCAGAGAGCGTAAAATCAATCATTTTACTGCCTCCCGCGGAATGTCGATAGGTAGCTCGACTGAAAAGGTTTCGGTCACGGGGCGGGGTGAACCCAGCTGACCTCCATGACGAACGGGTTGAGGACCCAGAGGTTCAGAACTCCTTCGGCATCTCCCTGATGACGGCGACCATGCGATTAAGCTGGCTCATCATCGCCATGATCTTCGACATGGACCCCTTGAACTTCATCTTCCCGGTCATCACGAGTGTCTGCAGGTCGGCTTCCCCCTTCCCGGTCTTCTCCCAGGCTGCGTAGTCTCCCTCGAACTTGAAGTCACTGGGGTCGTCAGCGGCGACCTCTTCCACGCTGACCTTCCCATTCTCGATGTCGAGCAACACGGAGATGTCCCTGTCGTTGCAGGTGGCGATTATCTTGGTGTTCAGGTCACCAGTCTTCTTGTTCCACTCCTCGTCGCCATTCAGCCTCTGGGCCAAATCATCGAAGAACTCCTTTGTGAAGAACTGCACCATTCCAGGCCTCCGGTCTTTGGAATTCTTCCTAGTATAGAGACATTGCGTTCTATTGATACGCCATATCTAGGAGCTCGATAGGATGCAGGCATTTCACCGCAGACCCAGCCCGCTGCAACCCCCATTCAATCCAGAGAAGGCATCCCGGGTTTCCAGTGGCGACGACTTCTGCGCCTGAATCTCCGATGGCCTCCAGCTTGCGATCCAGCAACTTAAGGGCCATCTCCTTTTGAGTGAACATGAAGGTTCCCGCGCTGCCACAACACCAGTCCGGTTCCTTCAGGTCGACGAGTTGGAGGGCCGGGATCTGCCTGAGGAGTTGTCGTGGTTCTTCTCGGACGCCCTGGCCGTGGAGAAGATGGCAGGGGTCGTCGTAGGCGACCCTGTGGGGCAGCTTGCCGAGTCCCTCTAGCGGCCCAATGGAGAATAAGAACTCAGAGATGTCTTGGACTCTCTCGCTGAAACTCTGCGCCCTTGCCTCCCAGTGTGCGTCTCCGTCGAAGAGGTAGGGATACTGTTTCATGTGGGCCCCACATCCAGCGGAGTTGGTGAGAATGAAGTCGACTCCAGCGTTCTCGAAGGCCCGTATGTTAACCTCTGCGAGATGTCTAGCCTCGCTCAGTCGGCCTGCGTGAGCGTGGAGCGCCCCACAGCACTCCTGGCTCGCAGGGACCACCACCTCATGGCCGCCCCGGTTCAGCACCCGAATGGTGGCATCGTTGACGCGGGTAAGGTAGACCCTCATCATGCAACACACGAGAAGGCCTACTCTCCTTCCGTTGGGAACACGAGGTGTGTAGACGCTCTCGAACGGGGTCGTCGGTTCTGATGGCAACGCAGTGAGTACGTCGAAGGCGTGGCCGAGGTTTCCGGGTAGGTACGTTTCGAGCCTCGAAGCGACGTTGATGCCTTCCCCGCGACGGCTCTGAAGGAAACGGAGGAGACGTCCCAAAACGACTATCCGGCTTTTTCTCGGCAGGACAGACTGGTAGAAGAGATCTGAGAGTAGACCCGATGTCGTCGAGGCCCTGCCCAAGAGTGAACGCCCATGCCCGAGGATGTTGCCGAAGGAGACGTCAGATGGGCACGCCGTCTCGCAAGCGAGGCAACCAACACAAAGATCTAGATGGCTCGCCAACCTCTTCGTCACCCCCACCCTGCCGTCCTCCAAGGCCCGGACGAGATAGATTCGACCCCGCGGAGAATCCATCTCGACCCTCAGTTCGCGATACGTAGGACACAGGGGCAGGCAAAGGCCGCAGTGAGTGCATTCCATCAGCTTCTCGTAGCGAAACGGCGAGATCGGACGTCGGTTGGTCATCAAAGGCCTCCGACGTACCTGCCAGGGTTGAGGATCCTGTGGCTGTCAAACTCGCCTTTGAGCCTGGCCATCACCTCAAAGCCGTCGGGCTTGCTGCCCCACACGTCAAGATCTTGTTTGAGCTCTGGCGAGGTCTTTTCGAGGATTACGAAGCCGCCCATAGAGACTCCAACGGCGGTGAGTTCTTCGAAAAGTGTCGCCAATTGGTNNGCCTGCGAACACAATTCCCCGTCCCGCGTGCACAAGGAGAGACTCCGTAAGGCCAACGGCCCTGAAAGCTTCGGAGAGGACATCGATGAAGGGGCCCACAGCTGCAGGCGGTAGGGAGCACCGGAAGACCGTGCCCCAAGACGAGCCCGGAAAGTCCGCCACACCGCGCCATACGTTTCTTCCTTTCTGTCCTCTGTAGTGCGCGTCCCTGGCAACGCCGCGCTCCTCCCCGACCCTCCTCGCCTCACCCACCTGTCGATTGACTACCGCGTCTGGGCCACCGAACTCAATGAGTAGGAGCACAGGGTGCAGGTTCAAGCCAAGAGTCTCAGTGGATGGCCCGCTCAACGCTGAGAGGGCCAGTGGTCTCAATCCAGCCTCCAGGATCTCTTCGGCGGTCCGCATTGCTCCGTCCAAGGTCGGAAACCCCATGCCGAGGGAGACGGTGGCCTGTGGGAGTGGCTGGAGTTTGAGAGTGGCGCTAGTAATCACGCCAAGCGTTCCAAGAGACCCGACATAGGCCCTCGCCAAGTCGTAACCGGTCACATTCTTGACGACCTTCCCGCCTGTCTTGGTGATGGAGCCGTCAGGATGGACAACTGTCGTTCCAAGAACCCATCCTCGCGGCATTCCAAACCACTGGACTCTGGGACCTATCGAGTTCGCCGCCAGCACTCCGCCCAAGGTTGCGTCGTCCATGCTAGGGGGATCCAAGGGGAGCCCCTGTCCGCTCTCCTCCAACCTCGAGTTCGCATCCCCCACGGTCATTCCTGCTGGAAGGGTCGCCACAAGATCCTCATGCGAGTGTTCGAAGCCGTCACGGAGACCCCCCAGCGACAAGAGTATGTCAACCCTTGTCGGCTTGTTGCCAAGATGCATGGCGGTCCCACCACCACGCGGAACCACGGCAAGCTGCTCATCTGCCGCGAAGGCAATCACAGCCGCCACCTCCTCGGCGCTTCGAGGCCGAGCGGTGATGGCCGGCCGCATTCCATCAATCTCGCCTTCACCTTCTCCGAGAACGCTGGGATCTTCAAGGGACGAAGCAAGGCGGCGCGCCCATTCAGGTGGATTCTTCATGCTCATGATTCCGACTCCGTCTCCAGGCTGGGAGGCACTCTGAGGAGCGGCATCCTCACCTCCTCCTCGCCCGGGAACATTTTGCCGGGGTTGCTGAGCCCCTCGGGGTCGAAGGCCCGCTTCACCTTCTTCATGACCTCGAGATCCTCCGGGGCGTAGACGAGCGGCATGATATCCATCTTCTCCAGACCGATCCCGTGCTCGCCGCTCAGGGTTCCTCCGGCTTCCACACAGACCTCTAGTATCTCTCTCGACATCGCCAGGGCCCTCTGCAGCTGGTCCTCGTTGCGCTCGTCGAACAAGATGATCGGGTGCAGATTCCCGTCGCCGGCGTGGAAGACATTGGCAACTCGGAGCCCATGTCGACGCCCAATATCGTAGACCCTCGGGAGCACCTGAGGGAGCTTGCTGCGCGGGATGACACCGTCCATGGTGTAGTAGCTGTGGCTGATTCGACCGAAGGCACCAAAGGCCTTCTTGCGACCCTGCCAGATGCGGGCGCGCTCCTCCTCACTCTTGGCCTTTCTGATCCGCCGGGCGCCACCCTCCCTGCAGATTTCTGCAACGACCTTGGCCTCCTCCTTAACCTCCTCGCGAAGACCATCGACCTCGATGAGCAAGATCGCCTCTGCGTCCTTGGGGTAGCCGGCGTGAGCGTAGTCCTCCACGGCCTCAATGGTGAGCCGATCCATCAACTCCACAGTGGCCGGCACAATGCCCTGGGAGATAAGGGTAGAGACTGCCCGACTTGCGGCCTCCATGGAATCGAACATGGCCAGAATTGTCTCCACCGCCTCAGGAAGGTTGGTGAGCTTGACGATGATGCTCGTGACTATTCCGAGGGTTCCCTCGGAACCGACCAGGAGGCTAATCAGATCGTATCCCGACCTCCCCTCCGCCTTGCCACCGAGGCTGACCAGATTCCCATCGGGGAGCACAACCTCCAGTCCCAGGACGTGGTTCGTCGTCACTCCGTATTTGAGTGTGTGTGGCCCGCCGGCATTCTCCGCGACGTTACCGCCAATGGTACACGCCTGTTGGCTTGAGGGATCGGGGGCGAAGTGCAGGCCCAGAGGTGCCACTTCATCGTTCAGGTCCTGATTGACCACTCCGGGCTGCACCACGGCCCTCCTGTTGGCAGTGTCCACTTCCAGGATCCGGTTCATGCGGACGAGGGAGATGAGAATGCCCCCCTCCACCGGTAGGGCACCACCACTCAGTCCTGTGCCTGCCCCCCGGGCCACGAAAGGGACGTGACTCCTGGTGGCCAGGCGAACAATGGCCTGGACTTCCTCCGTGGTCTCCGGGAGGACCACAACTTCCGGGAGGGCCTTGTTGATGGTGAGGCCATCGCACTCATAGACGAGGAGCTCCTCGTAGGAGGTGACAACCCGACCAGGACCGAGAATCTGGACAAGCTTCTCAACAAGGCCATCCCTGTCCAAGGAGCCTCCCTCTCTTCGCACACTAGGCTTGCGAGAGATAAGGGTCTTTCGACAGCGAGGCCTTGGCCCTTACGGAAGATCCTAGGGCGACCTAGCTATTACCGCGGCCCCAATCAACCATCCCATTACACCGGAGATGGAGTAGAGAGCGTGGTACTCAGGGAAGGCGTAGGGAGCAATGAGTGCGAAGGCGAGAGAGAAAAAGATGGCGGCTCCCCAAGCGATCGTCATGCTGTGGGATCCTTTTGGCACGGCTTTGAAGAAGAACCGGAGGAAGATGAACGCGGTCCCACCGGCCATGGCGATCTTCTCCGTCGCGAGGATGGGGTCTCCACTCCCGCCATCGGGTGCCACGAGGGCGACATAGCCCACGTAGAACCCGTAAGCCAGAAACCCCAAGAATGCAAGGGACCTGGCCGTGCCCCAGGCGGCCGCACGGTAGAGTCGTTCCCTCGCCATGTGGAACATCATGGTGGGTGAGACCACCCTGCCCACGAAGACCATAGCCACGACCGGAGCAAGAATCATGGGATCATCGAAGCTCAATCCGACCAGATTGTAGCCCGTGGAGGCGGCCAGGAAGGCCGGGATCACGACGATGAAGCCCAGGGCCCACATCCCTCGCCTCGCCAGGCGGTAGAGCAATGGCCCGAAGAGGAGTAGGACTGAGCCTAGCACGAGCAGTATCGCGAATGCGGAGACGAGCTCGTTTGCCATCTCCAGTCCTCTGTCCGAGGCCTTCGATGGCGGGTGTCACACGTTAAGGGTTTGTCTCCCAGTATTCAGCCTGAAAATCAGCGGGGAGAGCGTTCGGTCCTACGAGAAGCGCCAGATAACTACAAATCCGGCCACCCACCCCACCAGGCCGGCCAACCTGTAATAGATGTCGTACCCCGGGAAGGCGAAGGGCGCGAGGACGGCGAAGGCGAGGGAGAGGAGAAGCGCGGAAATCCACACGGTCGGCTTTTCTTTCAAGGATTCGGGGAGAATTCTGGCGAGCAGTCTTATGATAATGAAAGCCCCACCGAGGGCCATGATCAGGAGTTCAGAGAGGTCGACTGACGTCGAGGCAATCCCGAAGAGTTGTCCAAACAGGTACTTTTGCAGTATGGAATATATGAGGTAGCCAGCATAGGCGAGGAACCCCACGGCCATAACGATCTTGAGCATTGGCCAGAACCGCTTTAGCTCGAATCGATCCCTCAGGGATCGGAACAGAAAGGTCGGGGAGACGCCTCTCAGTCCCAGCACGAGCGCTACGAAGGGAATGAAGTAGAGAGGTTCGGAAAGCGCAAGGAAGACAATGAAGAGCGCGAGCCCCATGACTCCAATGATCAGGGCAAGTAGGGCATACAGCCTCCAGGTCTTTGCCTCCGCAGTGAGCCTGAAGAAGAGCGGGGAGAGGAGCACCAACAGAGTCCCTGCGACGAGCATGCCAGCAAACATTGCGGGGAAAAGGATGTCGCCGTTGGGCATCGGTGCTCGGCCAGCACCTCTGCCCTGATAAACCTTTGCTCATCCTTTCAGCAGGCCTGCAAAGGCATACTACTCAGGGGAGTTGGGTGGAGTGAGGGGGCTACTTCCGCTTCGCCTTCCGCTTCTGAAGGTCCTCCAGTATTAGGACGGCCAAATCCTCGAAGGCGGACTCAACACCCTGTCCTGTCTTGGCGCTCGTCAGCAGATACGGACATCTCCAACGCTTCGAAACGGCTTCAAATCCTTTCGTGTCGAACTCCTTCTCGTCCACCAAGTCGACCTTGTTGCCCAAGAGGTACGACGGTATTCTACCCGCCACCTTCTCCACAAAACCTCGCCAGCCCTCGAGCTCGCCGAGGGTCTCCGGCCGGGTGACGTCACAGACCATCAGAAGTCCCTGGGCCCCATGGAAGTAGCCCTCCCGCATCAGATCTAGAACCTTCTTCTGACCCATAATGTCCCAAATCAGCATGGCGAGGCGGTCCTTCCTGTCCGAACCGGGGACGTTCACCTCCAGCTCCCTCTTTGTCACCTTCGTACCCAGTGTGGCCACGTATTCGCCCGTGAACTGATCGTGTACGAACCGATGGATGAGTGACGTCTTGCCTACGGCTGCCTCGCCCACTAGGCATACCTTGAGCTTCATTCGGGGCTCTTCCAGCGTAGCTAGCGTCGCCGCCACCATCCCGAGGTTTCTCGTTCAAATGCCATTAGTTGAAGTTTTCCCGATGATTATCGATTTGGAGACATTGCTCATGGTGCCCTCGGCCTCTGCTCAGGGTAGACTCGCGTGAGGAGGGCCTCCGAGACTTCTTCGTTCGTTAGCGCAGGCTCACATTCGAAGGACAGGGTCCCTCCGTTGAGGTGGACGATGGTAAGTCGCCACTCCTTCCTCTTCTGCCGAAGGGCCTGGACCAACACGAGAATCCACCGCTCTGCATCTTCTATGGACTGAATCTGGAGGTCAAACATGGAGGATGAAATTCCCATGGAACGTCTGAGCCCTTCCATTTTGACGCTATAAAGCTAACGAGGCGGTTATCGCAATTGGCGTCAACCTGGAATCCCCTCCCACGCCTCGTTCGCCCGCAAAGGACTCCCTTCATGATAACAAAGAAGAAAGGTATTTGACAACAGGCCCAGGAATAGAAACGTNNTGATAGGATTGGATCCAATAACTGGATCGCCCAGTCATTTGTTCCCGAGACAGCCTTCACCGTTACCCGCGTCTCTCTGCTCGTGAGGGACCGCGCCACGAGCGACGTCCTCACAGTGTCCCTCAGAGTCGATGACTCGGGGTTTCCGGCCACGACAGACATGACCTCTGGGACGACGGATGGCCCAAACCAGAAAGTCTGGTGGAACGTGACTTTCGCCTCATGGATCGATCTGTCTGAGAATCAGACCTACTGGTTGGTCGCAAGATCATCGCTCCCGGACCCGGGGGGATACGAATGGTCAGAATCGGGGGATGATCTGGCATACCCCAACGGAACGGGGGCCAGTTCTCCCGACGGAGTTAGCTGGTCCAACGAGAGTAAGGATTACGCCTTCCGAGTATACGGCTACTACCGGCCGAGCATGACCTACGCTGTCACGCCATCTGAGACCGTGCTGGAGCCGGGTGACATCGGGCAGTTCCGAATGGATCTGAATAACACTGGACCGGGGGATGCCGATACACTGTGGGTGAATGTTACCCTCCCACCAGAACTCAGCTACATCAACGACGATGCGGGAAGCATCGGGGGAATGACAAACTGCTGCTACAGTTTTGAGTTCACCAACATAACGCCGGGTC
>JABAOH010010742.1_pt4 | contig 12793 bp, 14 predicted proteins | sample 7062181 | NCBI WGS metagenome assembly JABAOH01 (sample SAMN14538630, study PRJNA623070) | marine sediment metagenome | biome: marine biome [ENVO:00000428]; feature: marine pelagic biome [ENVO:01000023]; material: deep marine sediment [ENVO:00002113]; isolation source: pool of 5 deep marine... | reverse complement strand
TCTAGAATTCGAGTATTTATGCTCGTTCCAGGAGCTGAGGTTCCTCACCTCTGCGCCCAGTGTGAAGACTACCCATGCGTTGAGTCCTGTCCAGTGGACGCCATGTCAGTAAGCGAAGAAACTGGAGCAGTTCTGGTTGACAAGGAGAAGTGTACGAGCTGTGGCCTTTGCATTGAAGCCTGTCCAGGAAGGATTCCGCATATTCACCCAACAGAAAACTACGCATTAATATGTGACCTTTGCGGCGGAAAACCTCAGTGCGTAGAAGTCTGCCAGAAGGGAAAATGGGATGCCCTCAGAGTTATCGTCAAAGCTGATGAGAGAGTATCAGGGCGCAGTCGCGCTTACAAGCTGTACGCCCTCACCCCCGAGGAGATAACACGAGATCTAGTGGTCAACTTGTATGGAAAAGCTGGAGAGGAGCTAATTTAAATGCGTGGATATGCGGGCAAGTTTCTAGAGGTCGATCTTTCAACAGAAAACACAAAAGACTTAACATTTAGCGAAAACGTTTTGAGGAATTATATTGGTGGAAGAGGACTAGCTACGAAAATTTTGTGGGATAGGCTAGGTCACCGATGGGAAAATGTTGACGCCCTTGGCCCGGAAAACATCCTCTTGATTCTAACCGGACCTCTCACAGGGTTCTTCCCGGGAGGCAGAATCTGCGTGTCTGGGAAATCTCCACAGAGCAATGGCGTGATAGGGTCAACAATTGCCGGAGAGTTTCCAATCGAACTCAAATGCGCTGGCTACGACGGCTTAATCATCTTAGGAAAAGCCGCCAAACCGAGCTACCTCTTCATCGTGGACTCTCAAATTGAAATCAGAGATGCAAGCCACATATGGGGCAAGAATGGGAAGCAAACGTTGAAAATGCTCACTGAAGAGGGAAGAGAAATTCTCCAGAAAAGATCCCCCAGCTACGGTGAGTGGAAGGAACCAGCAATACTTTACATAGGGCCAGCTGGGGAAAACAGAGTCAGAATGGCTGCTGTGATGGCGAAATGGACACACGCGGCAGGCTACGGCGGATACGGTGCGGTGATGGGTTCAAAGAATCTCAAGGCGCTGGTAGCTAAAGGCACAGGCCCTCTGCCTGAGGTGGAAGATATAGAAACGGTGAAGACGCTGATAGATAAGGTGTCAGAGCAGTGTTACAGCGATGACGCTTTCAGACGGTGGGGAACCGGTGCAGCAGGTTATGAAGTCGGCGCGAAAGACAGTTCAGAGCCTGTAAGGAACTGGCAAGAGGAGTGGCACGACCAGCAGAGCTTCGGAGTGAACAGGTTTGAGCAAAGGGTCTGGATAAAAAGGCATTGGGGCGACTTCGGCTGCCCAACAACATGCTTGAAAATTGCGATGTCAAAGGTAGGACCTTTCAAAGACGCGATCGGAGACAATCCTGACTATGAGTTGCAAGCTTATTTGGGAACGAACCTAGGAATCTTCACTCCAGAAGAAAACGTCTATCTCTCCTCCGTAATTGATGACTTAGGATTCTGTGGCATCCAGTGTGGAAACCTGCTGGGATTCGCGGGCGAACTTTNNGGCGAACTTTATCAGAGAGGCATCTTGACAAAAGAGGACTTGGATGGCATAGAGCTCAAGTGGGGAGATACCCGAGCCTTTGCTGCGTTGGCCGAGAAGATCATGGTCAGAGAAGGAATCGGGGACATATTGGCTGAAGGCTCTTACAGAGCTGCCCTCATGATACAAGAGATGAAAGGAACGAATCTGATGCAATATGTGGTTCAAGAGAAAGGAGTGGCACCCGGAGCTCACGGAATCAGAAGTGGAAGGGACTACACGACAGAGATATCTTACGCTTGTTCTGTACAAGCTGGAGATCACACGTCCGTAGCATATATGCCAATCGACCACGGTGACAGCGAGCTAACCATGATTCTCCATGACTCGGGCGTCTACTGCTGGTTCAACGCCTTCGACCCGCCAGAAGTCAAATGGGATTTCTTTAAGGCGGTCACAGGGTGGGAAATAGAACCCAAAGAATGGTACCAGACTCCAGCCCTCCGAATACTCCAACTGCAGAGAGCGCTCCTGCTGCTAGGCGGACCAGACCTCAAATGGGATCCACGAGTGCACGACGACAACCCGCCAAGGTTCTATGAACCGTTACCCTCAGGACCCGATGCAGGAAAAAAAGCTAACAGAGCCAAGTTTGAGGAATCAAGAAAAGAATACTACGAAGCTGCAGGCTGGGACGAGAATGGAATACCGAAGTCAGAGGTGCTAAAACGCCTCGGACTAGATGACGTAGACCATGTTCTGGAAGAAAAAGTAAGACAAAAATGAGAAAGGACCTCAGCGCGCGCAAAAAAAGGAAAAAGGGGAAGGTTATCGAACGCCAACTACATTGACTATTTTGCCTCTTCTGCGAACAACCAAGATTATGGCTGCGATGACAGCGGTAACTCCGACTAACACCATTACGAGACTGAGTGTTATCAGTTGTGGCAAGCTCTCAATTCCAAGCGACGGATCATGCTCAAGAGTGTTGTTGCCAAAGTATGGGTAGCCAAGGAACACCCGCATATGCCCACCAGCTGCTATGTAGGAAGCAGTCACGTCGACAACGTCGATGACGGTGTTGTTCGTCGGGTCTCTCACCAAGGCTTTGGGAACAAACTTGAAGAAGCCGGCAAACGTGGCGTTGCCTCTTTCAAAGCGGAACTTGAAACGTTCTCTTGCACGATTTTGCAACGGCTGTTCATCTTCCAATCCAGTCCTATTTTGCACTGTTGAGACACGCTGCCCTTCAACGTAGATGTTTCTGGTTGTTGATGCCGCTTCTGTGGAATTTGTATCGCCAGCAGTTAGTGCATCATCTTCTGCAAGTTTTGTCATGTTGATCGAGGCTAAGTTAATCCATAATGCTAATCCTGCTTTACCCCTAGGAACTCCGATTCCTTCTTCTCTCAGCTCTTCGAGTAGAGGCGTGAGCTTGTCTATGTTCCAATCCCAATGTTTCACCACTAAATCCATTTTAAGTTCGCCAGCATCCACCGTGTAAGTATATTGTCCATCAACGTCCTCTGTCGCAGGCGTGTAGTAGAATCTACATCGTATGATTATATTGTTCTCTGCGAATTGCAGGTTTGGCAGAGACGTTGGAACATCTACTAATGTAAAGTTGAAGCTAAGATATTCCACATCGCCTTTCGTCACGTTCATTGGAGTGCTCAATTCCCACCGGCAACCACTGAAGGGCAAATAAGGACGGTGAAGACCCGTGAAGTTCCCAATCTCTGATAGAATCCGCAAGATAGCTCCTAAACGCAACTGGTTTTGAATCGTACCGCTTATTGGGTCGAAGTAGCGGGCTTCTATTCGTTCCCTGATTCTCCAAGCCCAAGCTTGATATTTCCAAATAAAATATGGCTGGTCAAACGTTACGTATTCTCTTAGTCCCTTGTATTTCACTACATTGATGTTTTCTGGATCCTTTGTGTACCACCATAAGAACATTGGTTTTTTGCCGCCTGCGGGAAACACGATAGTTATCTTATCATTTTGTATATAGGTCCAGTTTCCTTGTGTTCTCCAACTTGCTTGAACCTGTTTCTGTTCTCCCTTTGTGGACGCAAACACTGTTGCCAATGGAAGCATGAGAGTTGTCAGCAGTGCTCCGAGAATAATTGTAGAAATCAATTTTCTGCCTTTTTTCATGTCTTTTCACCAAAAATAACTTGGAAAAAGCCAGTATTAAGGAAATCGTTTCTAGAAAACTCGAATAATAGCTCGCAAGAGTTCGAGAAATCTCGAACTTCAAGGCAAACGCCCAAGAATCATCAGCAGAACAATGTTCAAGTAAAGAAGGAGCATGCTTATCATAAACGATTTATCGAGACGTAAACCCTTCCCAAAACAGAAAGCTGAAGAAATCAGCAGGAGACTCCACATTTGAAGTATGAGAAGCAGATACCGGGCTATGTCAAACGAAACAAACATAACGATATATGGAAACAGAGCCAGAGGAAACGCTGCAATACCTAAGCAAGTGAAAAGCTGCAACTCATTCCCAGACCGCTTATATAGTAGAGAAACAATAAGGTCGGAGACCAGAAACAAGCCGACCCAGTTGAAAAGAAAAAGCCCAATGACTGTTTCGAACTCGTGAAGGGTGAAAGAGAAGTAGAAGAACAACATGGGCTCAAGATTTGAGAAGGCTGAGCCAACTGCACCCAAGACTAGAATTGCCAGTGAGAGGGGCAACAGTATTGCTGGTTTTGTTGTCCGAACGAAAACTGGAGAAAGGAAAAGGTAGCGTCCTAAACGGTGGCTGAAGGTTTCTCCGATGTCTAATGCAGGCGGCAAGCTCTTCTGCGTTAATGACCGATATAACAAGCGACCGCGATCATTCAGCATATACTTTCGTTGCTTATCTTGCTTTAGGAAGTCAGACAACATATCTAAATGGTAGTAGACCGTTCCAACGCCAAGACCAAGAATCTGCTTCAACTCTTTAAAGCCTATTTTGCCTTGATCGCCTAAAATTCTAACTATTTTGCGGCGTGCTGGATCCCTCAGCAACGTATAATAACTGGAGACTTTCTCTTCTCCGTCCTTCTTACGAACCATTTCTCGCCGGCTCATCCTCGTGTTTTCTATCTACCCTTAAAGAGTGAAGTACCAAATCATAGTTCTTGTTTTGTCTGTCCTTTGAACTTAAAATCGTTATGTAACTCTAATACTGATCACAATCTACGCGCGCGAGAGAACCGAAGCGCCATCATCAAATCTTATAATCAACGCTTACGGAGACGCTATTCCTGGAACTCTTGGAAACGGCACTGCTTCCCAGATTGTTTCCAAGCCACAAATCCATCTTGTCAATCTTTCAACTCCAATTCCAAACCCGACAGAAAAAGGAACTCCCTGCTTGAGCATCTGTAAGTACCAGCCATACTTCTCTGGATTCTCACCAGTCAACTTCATTCTTTTCAACACTCCTTCAAACGTGTGTTCTCGCTCTCCGCCTGAAATGGCTTCTCCGAAACCCTCAGGGTATAACATGTCAAAATCTCGCAGTATTCCAGGCCTGTTCGGATCTTCTCTATCGTAGAAGCCTCTAGACACAAGCGGATAGTCGTAGACGAAGAAAGGCTCCTGATGCATGGCTGACAAGGCTTTTTCCGCATCCCAAGGGATTTCCTCTACGTAGCTAACCATGTATCCCTTCGACCTTAACAGTTCAACAGCCTCTTTGTGGGTTAGTCGCTTGAAAGGTCCCTTCACTTCTCTAAGTTCTCTTCCCAAACTTCCCAGTTCTTCGCCGCATTTTTCCCGCACATTCTTCACAACCGACGCTAACATTCTTTCAGCCAAGCCCATAGCATCTTCGTAACTTGCATACGTCATCTCAAGGTCGATCTGTCTAAACTCCGCTAGATGCCTAGCAGTTTTCGCACTCTCAAGGGGCTCTAAGCGAACGTTCGGGGACAAAGCAAATATCTTTTCAAACGATGAAACTGCCATCTGTTTGTAAAGGATCATACTGCTCATTATTTTGAAAGTAACATCATAGTACTGAACAGAAACTTGTTTTGCACCCCTTATCCCCGGATCAGTGACCGGACCAATAAGGGGCGCCAGTATCTCTATGAACCCTTCGTTTTTCAAGAATTCCCTCAAAGAAGTGAGGATTTGATCCTGAACCTTTAGGATCAGTTTCATCTTGGGGTTCCTTATGGCGAGGTACCTCAACCTAACGGATTCCAGTGAACTCAGATCGTGCAGTTCCATAAAGAGACTGGGTTACGCTGTGTTATAAAACTATTGCAAAAAAAGCTGCATAAAACGCAGAATAGCGCAATATTTTTATATTTATGTTGTAATAATTACAAATATGGAAAAGCTCGATGAAAAAGACGTGAAAGTGCTTAAGTTCTTGCAGACGAACTGCAAAATGACTGCAAAGGAAATAGCTAAGAAAATAGGTAGTCCCATAACTACCGTCTATGCAAAGATAAAACGAATGGAAGAACTGGGAATAATTAGACACTACAAAGCCATCTTAGACTCAAAGAAACTTGATAAGGGAACAACAGCTTTCCTTTTGGTGTCCTTCGCCTATCGACCTGGAGGCAGAGAAAAACCATTATCACAAAGGGACATAGCGAAACAGATCTCCGCGTTCCCGGAGGTACAAGAGGTGCACGTAATCACCGGCGACTGGGACATCCTCATCAAGATTAAGGCCGACCACGTCGACACGCTGGGAAAGTTCGTTATGGACAAACTGAGAATGGTTGAGGGAATCGAGAAAACACTGAGTTGCATAGTGTACGAAACAGTCAAAGAAACCACCGACGTACTTGCTTGAAGATGATTTCGAGTCAAGGCGTTTATGTACATAAATGTACACAGAAGTCTTAAATATGACATTCGTATTCTAGATCCATCCTACAACGGCTCAGAGAGGCACCACAAAATGGGGAATTGCGTTTGGCAACCACTCGCCTGCTAAGCAGGCTCAACCTAGAAACGTTTCTCAACTGACCTTCAAGAAACTTCCATTTGCAGGTTCTCCCGCTGACATCTTTTTAAGAATGCATAGATGCTACGAACACGCATACCTCCTCGAATCTATAGAAGGACCAAGAAAGTTAGCTCAGTACTCATTCCTGGGCTTTGACCCTCAGTTAACCGTCAGGGCGAAAGGCAAGAAGATGACGGTTCGAAAAAGAGAGCCCGATGAGGAGGAGAAAGTGGAAACCGATGATCCTCTCAACGCGGTTGAGAGAATAGTCAGTGAGAAGGAATGTTCCTACGACCGTCTGAGGCTTGTTGGAGGAGCGGTTGGATACGTCTCTTACGATGCGGTACGTTCTTGGGAGCGACTTCCAGACGTCGCTGTTGACGACTTGAACTTTCCCGATGTTGAAGTCGGAATTTTTGACGACGGCATTGTGTTTGACCACCGCAGGGGAGAGGCCCTCTACTACCATAGGGACAAGAATCGTTTTGACGAGTTGAAGAGACTAATGAAGGAGCCTGGTGATCCAGAACCTTTGTCCTTCACGATTCCCAAGATGAACATGGAGAAGGAACAATACGAGGAGTCGGTGCGAAGGGCTAAGGAGTACGTGGCATCAGGCGACATTCTTCAAGTTGTCCTTTCAAAACGCTACGATTTTGATGTTAAGGGAGATCTAGCAAGCTTTTACCTAGCTCTCCGACGGATAAACCCCTCTCCCTACATGTATTTCCTGAAGATGGGAGACCGTCAGATAGTTGGGTCCAGCCCTGAGATGCTCGTGAGAGTTGACAACCGGGTTGTGGAGACCTTTCCCATCGCCGGCACAAGGCCTCGAGTGGATGACGACATCGAAAACAAAGCTTTGGCAAAGGAGTTGTTGGCAGATCCCAAGGAAAGGGCGGAACACGTGATGCTCGTGGATCTGGCTAGAAATGACATCGGAAGGGTTTCACAATTTGGAAGCGTTCAAGTTCCAGAGTTCATGGAGGTTCACCAGTACAGCCACGTACAACACATAGTTTCGAGGGTTGTCGGCAAGCTCAGAAATGAGTGTAACTGCTACGACGCCTTGAGAGCTGTTTTCCCAGCCGGCACAGTTTCTGGAGCGCCAAAGCTCAGAGCAATGGAAATTATTGAAGAAGCGGAGCCCACAAAAAGAGGGCCATACGCAGGAGCTGTCGGCTACTTCTCCTACAACAGGAACGCAGACTTCGCCATAACCATTAGAACGCTTGTTGCAAACGGGCGTCAATGCTACATTCAGGTCGGAGCAGGCATTGTGGCCGACTCCGTTCCCGAGAGGGAGTGGTATGAAACGGAACACAAAGCAAGGGCCCTTGTTAAAGCCTTAGAACTCTCAGGAGAAAACTAACCATGAAGGTCTTAGTCATCGATAACTACGACTCCTTCGTCTACAACCTCGTTCAATACATCGGGGAACTCGGAGGAAAACCTGTTGTCTATAGAAACGACGAGATGACCCTGAGACAGGTCGCAAAACTCAGACCGGACAAAATCGTTATCTCTCTTGGACCGGGAACACCAGAAGACGCCCGGTACGTCGGAGTATGCCCCGATATTCTACGGCACGTGAGCCGCGAAGTAGCTACCTTAGGGGTATGTCTCGGTCACCAGGGAATCATCTCCACTTTTGGGGGCAAAATCGTACGTGCAAAGAGGTTGATGCACGGGAAAACAAGCTTGATACGCCACGACGGCAAGGGAATTTTTGAGGGCGCAGAGAGCCCCTTCACAGCCACCCGCTATCACTCGCTGGTTGGAGATAGGAGAACCATGCCTTCATGTCTCAAAGTTACAGCAGAGTCTCTGGATGACGGAGAGGTCATGGGCGTCCGCCACGTCAAACACCCAATCGAAGGGGTTCAGTTTCACCCAGAATCTATACTGACCATGCTAGGCAAGGTGTTTCTAAAGAATTTTCTTGAAGGATAGGGGAAGAAGAGTGATACGAGAAGGCGTACAGAAACTGATCGCGGGTGCGGACCTAACTTATGACGAGTCAAGGGCCATAATGGAGGAGATAATGTCTGGCAACGCCACGCAGGCACAGATCGGCGCGTTCCTAACAGCCTTAAGGATAAAAGGAGAAACTATCGACGAAATCTCCGCCCTCGCCGCGGTGATGAGAAAGTTTTGCCACCGAATCTATCCACAGTTTAAAGGACGCCTCGTAGACACCTGTGGCACAGGCGGAGACAGGGTGAAAACCTTCAACATCAGCACCACAGCAGCCTTTGTCGTGGCGGGCGCCGGGATATCAGTAGCCAAGCATGGAAACCGTTCTGTTACCAGCAAAAGCGGAAGCGCTGACATCTTGGAGAAACTAGGTCTCAACCTCGATGTGTCACCAAGTGTTGTGGAGAAAAACATTGAAGACGTAGGCATAGGCTTCATGTTCGCGCCCGCATTTCACGGCGCTATGAAACACGCCATCGGACCTAGAAGAGAAATAGGGATAAGAACCGTTTTCAACGTCCTGGGACCGCTAACAAACCCAGCGAACGCAACCGCTCAACTCCTCGGAGTTTACGATAAAACCCTGATCGAGCCGCTGGCCCACGTGCTTAAGAAGCTTGACTCTGAGGAAGCCATGGTCGTTCACGGCTTGGACGGACTAGACGAAATTTCCACGATCGGCAAAACAGCGGTGGCGTGGTTGAAGGAGGATACGGTCAACTCGTTGGAGGTAACTCCAAAAGACTTCGGCGTCAAGCTGGCCAAACCAGAGGAGCTCAAAGGAACAACCCCTGAGAGAAGCGCCGAAATTACTTTCCGAATTCTGTATGGTTGCAACAGGGATGGGGATCCGAAAAGGGATGTCGTGTTGGTCAACGCTTCTGCAGGAATTGTGGTGGGTGGAAAAGCCGAGGGCTTCCGCCACGGAGTTGAGGTGGCCCGCGAAGCCATTGACAGCGGAGCCGCGTACAAGAAACTGAAGAGGCTAATCAGGGCCGGCGATGGAGACACATCTCAACTTGAGAGGCTGGAGTTGAAATATGACTGACTTTCTAGATGTTTTGGGGCGGGACGCTAGGGAAACGGTAAACACGGGCTACTACGAAGCGGGTCCCACAGGGGGAGCTACGTCACCATTTTTAAGTTTGAAAGAGGCTGTGCTGAAGTGCAAAAACGCCTCTATAATAGCTGAGATTAAGGTTGCCTCACCGAGCTTGGGCGTGATCAGAAAAAATGTTAACGTGAGGAAAATTGCGTCGGCGATGGAGAGAGGAGGAGCTATCGGAATATCGTTCTTGACGGAGCCCAAGCATTTTGGGGGTTCTCTACACACCTTCGCTGAGGTACGAGACCAAGCTACACTTCCACTTCTCATGAAAGACATAACCGTAAGCCGGGCTCAGATAGAAGCCGCGGCAAGGATGGGCGGAAACGCGGTTCTCCTAATAGAACCACTCTTCACGAGGGGATACTGCGAATGCGACATCCACAGTATGATCGCCTACGCCCACTCACACAGTCTCGAGGTTTTGCTAGAGACCCACACTGAGGAAGAGTTCTTGTTGGCTCTAGAGACCGAAGCAGACCTAATCGGCATCAACAACCGCAACCTGAAAAACATGGAGGTAGACCTTGAGGCAACCAAGAATATCTTGGCAAGACACCGGATAAGAGACAGGGTGATTGTGAGCGAAAGCGGCGTCCAGAGTCCAAGCGACATCCGTTTCCTCCACAACTGCGGCGCCCACGCCTTTCTAGTAGGATCATCTATCATGAGAGCCAGCGACATTGAGGAAAAAGTAAGGGAGCTTGCGACAGCTCTATGAGAGTCAAAGTAAAAATCTGCGGCATAACCTGCAATGAAGACTTAGCCATGGCTGTAGAAGCAGGAGCAGATGCCGTCGGGTTCGTAGTGCATGTCCCCTCGTCGCCCAGAAACCTCACAGCAGAGGAGGCTGAGAGAATTATGAAAAACACTCCCGTCTTCGTCAAAAACGTTGTAGTTGCGGTTCCCAAAAGTCTCAATGAGCTGATGAAAATTAATAAAATGCTGAGACCAGACGTCCTACAAATCCATGGCCATTCCTTGTCCGACTCCGTTATTCGAGAAAAGTTGGCCAAGACGCGTCTAGTGAGAGCCATTCAGGCTAAGCCGGATCGTGTAGTTGATGAAGCTGGTAAGGCAGCGAGCTTGTTTGACGCTGTTCTTGTAGATTCGTATGTGCCTGACAGGTTTGGAGGAACTGGCACAGTTCACGATTGGGAATTGAGTAAACGCGTTAAACGGCTGATTCATCCGAAACCATTGATTCTCGCCGGAGGGTTAAATCCTGAAAACGTTATGGGTGCTATCCGGCTTGTCGAGCCCTACGCGGTCGATGTATCCAGCGGCGTTGAATCGCGTCCAGGGGTCAAGAGCCCCCAGAAAATCTTTTCGTTTATAAAAAATGCGAAGGAAGTTGAATTATGAAAAAGTTGAGCCTGTACCCAGTTGACGGGAAGTACGGAAGATATGGCGGACGGTTCGTTCCAGAGACTCTCATAAGTGCCCTCAGCGATCTCGAAGAAGCATACGACAGATCGAAGAGAGACCCGCTTTTTCAAAAGCAACTGAAGTATTACCTGTCTGAATACGCTGGCAGACCCACTCCCCTTTACTACGCTGAAAACTTGACCAAAAAGATGAGTGGAGCAAAGATCTATCTCAAGCGGGAAGACCTTGCTCACGGAGGGGCTCACAAGATAAACAATACGCTTGGACAGGCCTTGCTCGCAAAGAACATGAGGAAGAAGAGGGTCATCGCGGAGACTGGGGCTGGACAGCATGGAGTTGCCACGGCCATAGCCTGCGCTGCTCTCGGTTTGAAGGCTCAGATATACATGGGCTCTGAGGACATGGAGAGGCAGAGGCTCAATGTCTTCAGGATGAAGCTTCTGGAAGCTGAGGTCTGTCGAGTTGAGTCCGGCTCGAAAACCCTTAAGGATGCCATCAACGAAGCCCTGAGAGACTGGGTGACAAACGTTCAAACAACTTACTACCTCATAGGGTCGGTGGTGGGTCCTCACCCCTATCCCCTGATGGTTCGAGACTTCCAGAGCGTCATCGGTCAGGAGCTCAGGGAGCAAATAATGCAGAAAGAGGCACGGCTCCCAGACGCGTTGATCGCCTGCGTTGGGGGTGGAAGCAACGCCATGGGCACGTTCTACCCGTTCGTTGACGACAAATCGGTGATGATGATCGGGGTTGAAGCAGCTGGTTGCGGCATAAAATCTGGAAAACACGCGGCTTCCCTCTATGCAGGAGCAGAAGGTGTCCTCCACGGCATGCAAACCTACTTCCTTCAAGATGAACATGGACAGATACAGACCACCCACAGCATCTCCGCTGGTCTTGACTATCCTGGGGTTGGACCTGAACACGCCCTCTTGAAGACAATAGAAAGGGCCCAGTACACTGTGGCGACGGACAAGGAGGCCGTGGACGCCTTCCTTGAACTCTCCAAGAGCGAAGGTATAGTTCCAGCCTTAGAACCTTCTCATGCTCTAGCTTACGCCATGAAAATGGCGCGAACGATGAAAAAAGATCAGACAATCGTGGTCACCCTATCGGGAAGGGGAGACAAAGACGTGGAAGTTGTCGCTAATTACTTGGAGATCAAGATATGAGGAAAATAGAGAAAACTTTTCAAGACTTGAAAGCCCAAAACGAAGGAGCCCTCATAGCCTACGTTGCCGGAGGCGACCCCAAGCCGGAGTACACANNGGAATTCCCTTTTCCGATCCTATAGCCGACGGTCCAACAATTCAAGCGGCCACTGTGCGGGCATTGAAGGCTGGAACAACACCAAAGAGGGTGCTACAAATGGCGAGTGAAATCAAGGACAAACACAGAGTACCAATCGTAATCTTAACCTACTACAACCCCGTCTTTAGAATGGGACTAGAGAACTTCTTCAGAACCGCCCGCAGATGCAAGGTTGACGGAGTAATTGTTCCTGATCTTCCCATCGATGAAGCTCAAGACTACAAGAAAGTTGCTGAGGCCTATAAGATAGATACTATTTTCCTTGCAGCCCCCTCCACATCCAGAGAGAGGCTACACAAGATTGTCGAGTACACTTCAGGCTTCCTCTACTTGGTCTCTGTGTTTGGCGTGACTGGCGCCAGAAATGAGGTTCAGGAGTTAACTGTCAACCTCGTCCGAAAAGTCCTCGCATTCACAACTGGAAAAACGTCTTTAGCTGTGGGTTTCGGAATCTCAAAACCGGAACACGTGAGAAGGATCATACTAAGTGGAGCAGATGGAGCCATAGT
>JABAOH010007542.1_pt2 | contig 12793 bp, 11 predicted proteins | sample 7062181 | NCBI WGS metagenome assembly JABAOH01 (sample SAMN14538630, study PRJNA623070) | marine sediment metagenome | biome: marine biome [ENVO:00000428]; feature: marine pelagic biome [ENVO:01000023]; material: deep marine sediment [ENVO:00002113]; isolation source: pool of 5 deep marine... | reverse complement strand
TGAATGTCAAATGTCAAATGACAAATGGGGAAGGTTGATTGTTCGAGTCGTTGAGTTATCGATCGGTTTGGCCGGCAAGTGCACCGCAAGCCCCGCCTTGTGGGCGGGGTCAAGGGGCACAACCAAAAATGAGATTTCCTTTCCGGGAAGCCCCGTCCTGTGGGCGGGGAGCTTTACAAGTTAACTACTAATTATTGAGGGAAATGAAGAGTTTTGACGTTTGGAATTGCTATTTGGCTGGTTCAAAGGAATTTGGGCGGTCGGGCGTTGCGAAGAGCCCAAAAGTCCGGAAACTCCTCAGAGTTAGGGGCGGCATAGTGGCAAAAAGCCTATTGAATCGAGTACAATCGAAAGGTCTTCTTGTTGATCGGTCCTTTTTGGGATAAAAGATCCTCTATGGATATTCTCTCAATCTACGGCGATATATGGAGGCTCATCGACGGGGTCCTCTTTCTGCTGGCGGCGGTCCTCTTTTTCTCAGGGGTCTTTTTCGCCCCCATCGTGGTCAAAAAGGACGTGAGGCTGCTGCTCTGGTATCCCCTCTGGATATGGGACCTCATTAAACGACACATCGATATCGACGCGCCTTTTTTCAGGTTGTGGGCATTGATCTTCTCCCTCAATTCCTTCTCCCTTTTCTGTAATCTGGTATCGGGATTTTCCATTATCCTTCCTCCCCTGTTTGCCTTTCTCCTCGGGATTCACATCGCCATTATTTCCCTGAAGGAGGTAGGGAAGTTGAAGTTTTTCTTCCTCATCCTGAACCCGGTTTCCCTGTTCGAGCTTCCCGCGGCCTGGATGAGCCTTTCCCTTGGCATGGGATTTGGAAGGGATTTGTACCTGAGTAAATACGCCAACGTCCTTTACCTATTTGAACGGAATCTCATGGCATACCTCCTGGCAGTGTTGCCCCTGTTGGCCATTGCCGGATTCATCGAGGTTTCAATGATCAGAGTTCTGGGGAGAAAGGCGATTGTCGAGTCGGGATTCGATGGGGAAAAAACGCAGGGACAAAATGGCACGAGTTGTGATAAACTGTAGGGAATCAACGATTCCATAGTATGGAGCGCGCCATGGCGGGAAAGATCATCTTCACGGGGGAATCGGATTTGCCCTTATCCCCCATCTCCTCGGGCGATATGCGCTGGAACAGAACGGGGACGTGGAGGTATATCAGGCCGAAATACGAGGACAAAACGCCGCCCTGTAACCCCGCCTGTCCCGCTGGAGTCGATATTCCGGTATTCATCGGATTAGTTGCCGAGGGGAAATACGAGGAGGCCTGGAACGTAATCAGGGAGGAGAGCCCATTTCCGGGGGTGTGTGGACGAGTTTGTTTTCACCCCTGTGAGTCTCATTGTAATAGGACGGATTACGATGAGGCCATGGCCATCAACGCCCTGGAGCGATTTGTGGCGGACCGGGCCCTGGATTTGGAACCAAAACTTCCCGCAAGGGCGACAAAAGAAGAGAGGGTAGCCATTGTGGGGTCAGGACCTTCGGGGCTCAGTTGTGCCTATCATCTGGCCAGAATGGGGTATCAAGCAACCGTCTTCGAGGCCCTTCCCCAGCCAGGGGGAATCCTCAGGGCGGGCATCCCCTCATACCGCTTACCGAAGGACATCTTGGATGGAGAGATAGCGGGTATCCAGGCATATGGGGTGGAGATAAAGACCAATGCACGGTTGGGAGGGGATCTCTCCTTCCAGGATCTGGATGAATACGATGCCATTTTTCTCGCAACCGGGGCTCACATCAGCCGAAGACTGAATATCCCCGGGGAGGATTTGGAAGGGGTTATCTCTGGCCTGGATCTCCTCAGGGATGTCAATCTGGGGAAGAATGTTCGGATTGGGGCAAGGGTAGCGGTGATCGGAGGCGGAAACACGGCCCTGGATGTGGCACGGGCTGTTCTGCGGCTGGGGGGAAATCCCGTTATCCTCTATCGGAGATCGAGAGATGAAATGCCGGCCTTCGAAGAGGAGGTTTCCGAGGCCGTGGAAGAGGGGATAGAAATACGGTACCTCACCGGACCAACCGAGATCATCGGGCACAAGGGACGGGTAACCCAATTGGAATGCATCAAGATGGAGTTGGGAGGCGAAGATGAGACGGGGAGGAGAAGCCCCGTTCCCATTCCCCGTTCCGATTTCACCGTGGAGGCGGATACGGTCATCGTCGCCATCGGCGAGGAACCCGATCTGACGTTTCTTCCGGAGGATATCCGAGTCGAGCACAAAATGGTTTCCACGGATGACGGCGCTCGGACGAGCAGGGAGGGCGTCTTTGCCGGGGGGGATATGGCCCACGTCCACCGGACCGTAGCCCACGCCATTGGTTTTGGGAAGCGTGCCGCCATCTCCATCGATTGTTTAATCAACAAGAGGGATGTGAATAGCCTCCTTCAAGGGATTAGGGTAGGGGAGAACGGAACCCTCTCCATGGCCAAATACCTCAGCGAACTAGCCCGAAGGCGAGCTCCCCATGTGGTGGCCTTTGAGGAGCTCAATGTCGCCTATTTCGAGCACGGGGAGAGAAACGAGAGGGCCAAAATAGCGGTTCCCGAAAGGGTGAGGGATTTCAGGGAGATCAGCACGGGGTTGACCGAGCAAGAGGCCTTGAGGGAAGCCGAGCGTTGTTTCAGTTGCGGTCTGTGTAACGATTGTGAGAATTGCTATATCTTCTGTCCCGACCTTTCTGTCATCGTGGATGGTGGGACGGTGAAGTACCGGATCAATTACGACTACTGTAAGGGATGTGGTATCTGTATCGCCGAATGCCCCCGTAATGCGCTATCCATGGAGAAGGAGGCGAAATGAAGCGGGTCATGAGCGGTAATAAGGCGGTAGCTTATGGGGTGATGCTTTCCCGGGTGGAGGTCATCTCAGCTTACCCCATTACCCCCCAAACGACGATCGTGGAGGAATTGTCCCGATTCTGTGCCGAGGGGGAGATGGACGCCAAATTCATCAAGGTGGAATCGGAACACTCGGCCATGGCCAGCATCATCGCCTCTTCGGTAGCGGGATCGAGGTCTTTCACGGCGACCTCTTCCCAGGGCCTTGCCCTCATGCACGAAATGCTCCATTGGGCCGCGGGGGGAAGGCTTCCCCTGGTCTTGGTAAACGTGAATCGGGCACTGGGGCCGGGCTGGAACATATGGACGGAGCAGAGCGACAGCCTTTCCCAGAGGGATACGGGATGGATTCAGCTCTATTGCGAGGACAACCAGGAGGTCCTGGATACCATCATCCAGGCCTTTAAGATAGCGGAAACGGTCAATCTGCCCGTAATGGTTGTACTGGATGCCTTCTTTCTCTCTCATACCTCCGAGGTTGTCGAAATCCCTGATCGGGAGGAGGTAGACAATTTTCTCCCCTCCTTTGAGCCGCAATACCCTTTGACATCCGGGGAACCCCGGGCCTATTACGGGCTGTGTTCTCCGGATTACTTTATGGAATTTCGTTATAAGATGCAGAGGGCCATGGACGAGACAATAGAGGTGGCAAGGGAAGTGGATGCGGAGTTCGGCCGCCAATTCGGGAGGACCCATGGCCTCGTCGAGGCTTACCGGTGTGAGGATGCCGAGGTGGTGATGGTGACCTCGGGGACCGTGACCAGTACGTCAAGGGTGGTCATAGATCGGTTGCGAGAGGATGGGATTGGGGTCGGATTGTTGAAGGTGAAGATGTTTAGGCCTTTCCCCATGGAGGAGATTAAGCGGGTATTGAAAGGGGTCGAAAAGGTCGGCGTAATCGATCGAAATATCTCCTTTGGCCACGGGGGCATATTTGCCCAGGAGATCCGATCTACTTTCTGCAATGAGGATGAGAAACCCAGGGTGTTCGGGTTTATTATGGGGTTGGGTGGCAGGGATGTGACCCCCGAATCTATCGAGGAAGCCATCCAGATTACATTGGATACCCGTCATCCGAAGGATGAGATCATCTGGATTGGTTTGAAGAGATAAAGTCTTGAGGGGATACTGTCATGAAGATCCAAATACCGCGGGAAGAATACATGGATTCCGGACACCTGGCTTGTTCCGGTTGCGGATCCCCCGTGGGGCTCCGATTGGTCTTGAAGGCCTTGGGGGACAAGATCGTCATCGTGCTCCCGGCCTCGTGTATGTCCATCATTTTGGGTCCATTTCCCTACTCTGCCATTAGGGTCCCCGTTGTCCATGTGGCTTTTGAAACAGCAGCGTGTTCGGCCTCCGGGGTTCGGGCATCCCTGGATATGCAGGGAGACGATGAGACCACGGTGGTGGCGTGGGCGGGAGATGGTGCAACCTTCGACATTGGGTTTCAAGCCTTATCCGGTGCCGCGGAGCGAAATGACGATTTCATCTACATCTGTAGCGACAATGAAGCCTACATGAACACGGGGATTCAACGGAGTTCGGCAACACCCTATTTGGCCTGGACCACCACCACCCCCGTCGGCAGTGTGAAGGAGCGTCCGAAGAAGGATATGATGGCCATTATGGCCGACCACGATATTCCCTATGCTGCAACGGCATGTGTCGCTTACCCGGAGGATCTTATTCGAAAGCTCGAGAAGGCCAAGGGGATCAAGGGCACGAGGTTTATCCATCTCTTCTGTCCCTGCCCGCCTGGTTGGCGGATTGCCTCCAATGAATCAATCAGGGTGGCGAGATTGGCCGTCGAAACGAAGGTTTTTCCCCTCTATGAAATCGAACACGGCGAAATCTTTACCATTACCCATCAACCGGCGGGGATTCCTGTGGAAGCGTATCTGGAGCAACAGGGAAGGTTCAGGCACCTCACAAAGGAACAGATGGCGGAAATCCAGGGAAACGTGGATCACCAGTGGAATCGCCTCTCAGAGAAATGTGGGGGGCAAGCCAACTGAGGGGACGGATCGGATCGGGTATTGGGGGAAGGGAAGGCGATGAGGGATGTGACCAGATTGGCGAGGCGGGGGATTTTAGAGCTAAAACCGTACATTCCGGGGAAGCCCTTTGAGGAAGTACAGAGGGAGTTAGGGCTTAAGGAGTTGGTCAAACTGGCCTCCAACGAGAATTCAACGGGGCCCTCTCCCGAAGCCTTAAGGGCCATCGAGGAGGAATTGGGCAACATCTGTCGATATCCCGATCCATCCTGTACGCTGTTGAAGCGGGCACTTGCCGAGAGGCTGGGGGTAACGGCGGGAATGATCACCCTCTCAAACGGATGCGACAATATCATTCATATGATCGCGGCGGCCTTTGTAAACGAGGGGGATGAGGTGATCATGGCTGAGCCCAGCTTTCCCGTCTATGAGAGCGTCACGCGAATCATGGGGGGGAGGCCAGTTCCCGTTCCATTGAAAAACCATACCCACGACCTGGAGGGAATGGCGAAACGGATCGGCCCGAGGACCAAGCTTTTCTTTGTGTGCAATCCCAATAATCCGACGGGAACTCTCGTTCCCAAAGAGGCCTTGAATCGTTTTTTGGCCCATCTTCCGGACCACCTTGTCGTCATCCTGGACGAGGCTTATTTCGACTATGTATCTGAGAAGGACTATCCCGATGGCCTCTCCGCTCTGAGGCGGGATCTCAACCTGATTACCCTCAGGACATTCTCGAAGATTTATGGCTTGGCGGGATTGCGCATCGGGTTTGCCGTGGCCGATGGGGATCTCATCGGCCTAATGGAGCGGGTTCGGGAGCCATTTCCCGTCAACCGGTTTGCTCAAGCCGCTGCACTGGCGGCGCTGAAGGATGAGGACCATATGAAGGGGGTTTTCCGAATAAACGAAGAGGGGAAGGCCTTTTTCTATGGAGAATTCGAAAGACTGGATATTGATTATGTTCCCACTCAGGCCAATTTCATCTTCGTCGATTTCAAAAGGGATTCTCAGAAGATCTACAATGCGTTGCTGAAGGAGGGCATGATTATCAGACCTGGTAGCATATGGGATTATCCTACATCTGCCAGAATTACCATTGGGACAATGGATGAAAACCGGAGGTTTATCGAGAAGCTGGAGGAGGTCTTAAGAAGAACATGAGTCCTCGAAAATCCAGGTCCCCGGGTTGCCGCGGTACTCACCTTTCGGCCATAAGAGCTGGCCTCTATCAGCAATTGGACCGTTCAACTCATGCCCCAATCTCGATTCCCATGATGGCGCTGTTATAGCGTCCCATGGGAGTCCTCAACCATATGGCTTGCCTCGGGGGGAATTGGCAGAGCTTCATTTTCCCCCATTTTAAGATGCCACATGTTCATAACCCCTTGCCGGATTTCCATGAAAATCCCTGAAATGTGCTTCGCATAAAACGGGCTAAAGAAATTCATTGAAACCCTTTTTTCCCGGGTAGTTTCGGGATATAATCTAATGGGAAACCGGTGAGATCTCTGGAAAAGTCTTTCCTGCCTTATCAAAAGTTTTTTCCGGCAATTCCAAGGTTCGCTTTCACTGTAAAGTAGCCCTTGCTCACCGGGTCATTTCGAAACTTACCTTTCAGGCTCAAATCCTGGTGTTACGGTTCTGCAGTGCTACAGTCATGCGGTTAGACGGTTCACAGTTTAATTCGACTACGTGGTAAATTCACACTCAGCTTCCTTTTTCAGTTTTTGGGTGATCGTGCGGTATTCTCTTGACAATGGCGCTTTTTTTTCTTAATTGGAAAGGGTTCCTTGGCATTTATTCCCTTATAAACTTTTCATTTTCGAGGATCCTACAAGAGATATGGCCAAGCTGCTGCTTTTAATGATCGGTGTTATGCTGGTGAACAATTTCGTTTTGACCCGGTTTTTGGGTATTTGTCCCTTCCTGGGGGTTTCGAGGAGGACCGAGACCGCCCTGGGCATGGGGATGGCCGTGATTTTCGTGATGACCGTAGCTTCCGTCGTCACCTGGATCATCCAACGGGCCGTATTGACGCCCTTTGGCATTGAATATCTCCAGACGGTTACATTCATCTTAGTGATAGCATCCCTGGTCCAGTTGGTGGAGATGGTAATCCAAAAGACGAGCCCGGTTCTCTACCAGGCCCTGGGAATCTATTTGCCCCTGATTACCACCAATTGTGCCGTTTTGGGGGTTGCCGTCTTGAACATCCAGAAGGACTTTACCTTCGTAGAAACTGCCATTTTCGGCTTCGGTGCCTCTTTGGGATTCACCCTGGCCCTGGTTCTCTTTTCCGGATTGCGCGAAAGGATCGCCCTGGCCGACGTGCCGAGGGTTTTTCAAGGTACGGCAATCGCCCTGATCACAGCGGGTCTTCTCTCTTTGGCATTCATGGGGTTTACCGGCTTGGTTAAGTGAGGAAAGTATGTTGATCGCCATCTTCTGTTTAACCGGACTTGGTCTTCTGGCGAGCTTTGGATTGGGGCTCGTGGCGAAGCGGTTTGCCGTTGAAGTTGACCCGAGGATTGAGGAAGTGGAGAGAGTTCTTCCGGGAATGAACGATGGGGGGTGCGGATATCCGAGCTGCAGCCAATTCGCCAGGGCGGTTGTGGAACAAGAGACTTTCGTGACTGGATGCGTCGCCGGTGGCGAGGCCACGGCCAAGGCCGTGGCCGAGGTGATGGGTGTAGAAGCTGCCCTGAGCGAGAGAAAGGTTGCGGTTGTCTTGTGTAAAGGCGGGAAAGAGGAGAGCAAAACCAAATTCACCTATAGGGGAGTGGAGGACTGCAAGGCCGCCGTTATCATATCGGGTGGGGATAAGGCGTGTCCTTACGGATGCCTGGGTTTGGGAACCTGTATGAGGGTCTGTCCCTTCGATGCTGCGGTAATCTCCGAAGATGGTCTTTCCACCATCGATACGGAGAAGTGCACGGGTTGTGGGATATGCGTCAAGGAGTGCCCCAAGGGGATCATCGAGTTGAACCCCATTGGGAAAAGGGTGAGCATTCTCTGCCACTCCCAGGAGAAGGGGTCTGAGGTCCGGAAAAAGTGCGAGGTGGGTTGTATCGCCTGCGAGGCCTGCGTTCGGGTTTGCCCCTTCGATGCCATTTCCATGGAGGGGAACCTGGCCGTCTTGGATCACGAGCGGTGCAGGGTCTGCGGCCTCTGTGTTCCTCGTTGTCCCACCCACACTATCGAGGCAAGGGATGGGCCTTTCCCTCCGGTTGAAATCATGGCCGATAAATGTTCGGGCTGTGAAATCTGTAGCAGGATTTGCCCGGTTGATGCCATCGAAGGCGACAAAAAGGAAGTTCACGAGGTCTTGGAAGGGAGATGCGTCGGTTGTTTACTGTGCATTGATCGATGCCCAAAAGAGGCCATCAGGGTAAAGGTTCCGGCACATTCCTCTTTGGAGTTAGCTTCCCGATGAAAGGACTTTACGTATTTCATGGAGGGATTCATCCCTCCGAGCAGAAATTTTCCCAAGAGTCGGCTATCGAGGAACTGAAGGTTCCCGATAGGGTTGTCGTGCCGTTGTCTCAACACATTGGGGCTCCGTGCGAAGCCACCGTCAGTCCTGGCGATAAGGTAGGGAAGGGGGATCGTGTAGGACAAGCCACGGGATTTGTCTCCGTGGATGTCCATGCCCCCATATCGGGGGTGGTCAAAGCGGTTGGTCTTTTCCCCCATCCCCTGGGAAGGCCTCTCCCTGCCGTGGAAATCGAATCGGATGGAGAGGATACATGGACTGATAAACTCAAGCCGCATGAAGATTCCACGGACCTCTCCCCCGAGGCATTGAAGGAGATCATTCGGGACATGGGCATCGTGGGGATGGGTGGGGCTGCCTTCCCAACCCACGTGAAATTCAGCCCTCCCAAGGAGAAACCCATCGATACGCTCATCATCAATGGCGCCGAGTGCGAGCCTTACCTGACTGCTGATCACCGATTGATGCTGGAGGAGACCGAAAACATCATCGAGGGGACCAGGATTGCCATGCGAATCCTCGGGGTGAACCGAGGGATTATTGCCATCGAGTCCAATAAACCCGATGCCATCGAGAAGATGAAGGTGTTGACCGGGGACATCCCCGAATTGGAAGTGGTTGGATTGAAGGTTAGATACCCTCAGGGCGCAGAAAAGCAATTGATTAAGACGCTCTTAAACAGGGAGGTTCCATTTTCGGGGGGATTGCCCATGGACGTCGGCGTCATCGTCCAAAATGTGGGAACGTTGTCGGCCATCTACAAAGCGGTTCGATTTGGGCTCCCCTTGATAGAGAGGATTACCACGGTAACCGGATCCGGGGTCCGCGAACCAAAGAACCTGAGGGCCAGGATAGGTACTCCCATTAAGGCACTGATCGAGGCTTGTGGGGGAGTTACCTCAGAGGTCGGGAAGATCATCATGGGAGGGCCCATGATGGGGGTTAGCCAGTACAGTCTTGAAGTGCCCGTCGTCAAGGGAACCTCTGGCATTCTCGTCCAACTCTTATCCGAAGTTGAAGAGGGGGTTTCCCACCCCTGCATCAGATGTGGGAGCTGTGTTCGAGCGTGCCCGGCACGACTCATGCCGACCACCCTGGGAGTCCTTGCCCAGCTGGATATGTTTGAGGAGGCCCAGAGATACGACGTGATGGATTGCATCGAGTGTGGATGTTGCAATTACGTTTGCCCGGCGAAGATCCCCTTGGTCCAGCTCCTTCGCTATGCGAAAGCGGAGGTCTTGACCAGGAGAAAGGCGGCTTAGGATTCCCATGGACGATCGGCAATTCATCCTCTCATCTTCGCCCCATATTCACGGCGGGGAGTCCATTCCGCGGATTATGTATTCGGTGGTAGTCGCGTTGATTCCGGCCATGTTCGTGGGGGTCTATCTATTCGGATTCCAAGCCTTGGCCATTATCCTTTTATCCGTTGTGGCAAGCATGGCCACGGAGGCGGGGGCCCAAAGGATGATGGGAAGAAAAGTGTCTATCTCCGATGGGAGCGCTGTGATTACCGGGATCCTCCTGGCCCTCAATTTACCCCCAACCGTTCCCTGGTGGCTGGTAGTTACCGGCTCAGCCATCGCCATCGTGATCGGGAAGCAGATCTATGGGGGATTGGGATACAACCCCTTCAATCCGGTCTTGGTGGCCAGGGTTATTCTCTTGATCTCCTTTCCCGTGCAGATGACCAATTGGGTTAAGCCAACACCCCTTTTCTCGCGGGCTATCGATGTTGTTACAACGGCAACCCCCCTTGGTGAGATGAAAACTCACCTCTTGCTTAAGAACAGCCTGGAGGGGTTTACCATGGGTGAACTTTGGAACCCCTTCATAGGGAATATCGGGGGATGTATCGGAGAAACATCGGTCATCGCCTTGCTGCTGGGGGCTGGATTTCTCCTGTATCGGGGGTACATATCCTGGCATATCCCCATAACATTCATTGGGACGGTTTTTATCCTCAGTGGCTTTTTTTGGTTGATCAACCCGGATCAATATATGAACCCACTCTTCCACATCCTTACCGGTGGGTTGATGCTGGGAGCTTTTTACATGGCCACGGATATGGTGACTTCCCCCGTTACCGCTCGAGGCATGATGGTCTTCGGGGCTGGATGCGGGGTTATCACCATCATCATTCGGCTCTTTGGCGGGTATCCGGAGGGAGTCTCATATTCCATCTTGCTCATGAACGCAGCCACCCCTTTGATCGATCGGTATACCCGGCCGATGACCTTTGGCTGGAGGAAGGTCCCTTCGCGGTGATCTCATGAAAGATATCCTCAGGCTCATCGTCGTTTTGACATCTCTCTGCATCGTTTCGGCAATCGCCCTGGCGAAGATTTACGACCTGACCAAGGGACCTATTGCCTATCAGAAGAGGTTGGAGGTTTTGCGGGCAATTAAGACGGTACTCCCGCCATATGACAATGAACCCGATCGCGATATGGTACAACTGCCCATGAGAATCGGCAAACGGGGCGATGAGACACAGGAGATGTTCTACCGTGGTCGGAAAGCGGGTCGCCTGATCGGCGTCGCCTTCAAGGTCACCTCCCCCGAGGGATACGGAGGCAATATCGAGGTGATGGTGGGGTTATTGCCGAACGGGATGATCAATGGGGTAGAGGTCCTGTCTCACCTGGAGACTCCCGGGTTGGGGGCCAAGATTAGGGAGGCGAAGTTTAAGGACCGGTTCAAGAAGCGCAATCTCTCCAATACCAAGTGGGCGGTCAAGAAGGACGCCGGGGATATAGACGGAATTACGGGGGCGACGATCTCTTCGAGGGCTGTAATAAAGGCAGTCAAAGAAGGTTTGGAATTCTATAGGGATCATGAGGCAAGCATCGTGGGCCCGAGCCAATGAGGGAGGTACAATGGCCATCGTGAGGGAATTCACCAAGGGTTTTTGGAAGGAAAATCCCATCTTCCGTCTGGTCTTGGGTCTGTGTCCCACCCTCGCGGTGACAACGGCGGCCATCAATGGAATCGGAATGGGGTTGGCAACGACCTTCGTCCTGGTCTGTTCCAATATAGTCATTTCCCTCTTGAGGCGATTTATTCCCCCCCGGGTGAGGATACCCTCGTTCATCGTGGTCATCGCGTCCTTTGTCACCATTGTAGATCTGGTGATGGCCGGGTTTTTCTTCCAGCTCCATAAGACCTTGGGCCTTTTCATTCCCCTCATTGTGGTAAACTGCATCATCCTGGGGAGGGCGGAGGCCTTCGCCTCAAAACATCCCCTGGTGGATTCCGTTGCCGACGGATTTGGAATGGGATTTGGCTTTACCCTCTCGCTCGTGGTATTGGGCTCCATCCGGGAGATTCTGGGTAACGGAACCCTTTTCGATGTTCCCGCCTTTGGGCCGGGGTATTTCCCCTTTCTGGTTATGATATTGCCCCCAGGTGCCTTCATCACCCTGGGCTTTCTCCTGGCTTTGATGAATCGATTGGCTGCTCAAAGGCCGTCATAAAATCTCTTCCGAAAAACGATTGACATGAAGGGAACGACTATGTTAAAAATTTAACAAAGTCATCGTGAATGGACTTTCTCATTTGCCCGCCGTATCAACGGACATGATGGTCGAAGGTTCCTCACGAATTCTCATTCAATCACCTTCGGATATAGCCTATTTTGTACCGTACCCGGGTAGAAGGGGAAAGATCCGAGTGTGAGAGAAGCCCGAGGGGTTTCGTTTTCCCCGAACGGATCGCGAGGGAAAGGAGAAGAGAGGTGTTCAGGATACTAGAGAAGAGGGAGATGGCGGAGAGGACGGTCTGCGAGTTCAAAATCGAAGCCCCGGATATCGCCAGAAAGGCCAAACCAGGTCAGTTCGTGGTGATTCGAGCCAATGAGACGGGGGAGAGGATTCCCCTCACCATGGCGGGAGCGGATCCGGAGGCCGGGACCATCAACATCATCTTTCAGGTGGTGGGGAAGACAACCGCGCTCCTGAGGAGTTTTGGGGAAGATGATGAGATCCTCGACATTATCGGCCCTTTAGGTGTACCTACTCACGTGGAAAAATTGGGGGCGGTAATCTGTGTGGGTGGAGGAACGGGGGTGGCCGTCATGTACCCCATCACCAAGGCATACAAGGAAGCCGGCAATCACGTCATCGCCATCATTGGTGCCCGGACGAAGGACTTGTTGATCCTTGAAGAGGAGATGAAGGCGGCCTCCCACGATCTTCGCGTTACCACCGATGACGGGAGCTACGGCCATCACGGTTTTGTCACCGATGTGTTGAAGCAGATCCTGGATGAGCGGGACGATGTTAAATTGGTAGTGGGGATTGGTCCCGTTCCCATGATGAAATTTCTCTGTAAAATGACCAAGGAATATGAGGTCAAAACCGTAGTCAGTTTAAACCCGATTATGGTTGATGCTACCGGAATGTGCGGTGCCTGCAGGGTCAGTGTGGGGGGAAGGACTCGTTT
>JABAOH010015101.1_pt3 | contig 12794 bp, 12 predicted proteins | sample 7062181 | NCBI WGS metagenome assembly JABAOH01 (sample SAMN14538630, study PRJNA623070) | marine sediment metagenome | biome: marine biome [ENVO:00000428]; feature: marine pelagic biome [ENVO:01000023]; material: deep marine sediment [ENVO:00002113]; isolation source: pool of 5 deep marine... | reverse complement strand
TTCACGTAGCCTTCGCCTCTCCTGTTCGCCCTCTAATACTAACCCACCCTATGATAGCACCCAAGATTCTGCCCAGAAGCCCAATGAACCACTGGAAAGCACGTTGGAGTACCACAAAAAAGAGGGCGAACAGAATAGCTGGTACCAGAGCTTTTCGCAATAGTGCATAAGCGGCCTCTGGATCAGAGAAAAAGTTGAGGGTGATTACAAAGAGCCCCTCTCGGCCTAAAAGGTCATAACTGAAGTCAAACATTACGGTCTGATCGCCAGGCCAGCCGACCAAAATCTCACGGAGGAACTCCAGGGCGAAGACACTCACAAAATAGCCGGTCAAGGCACCCGTGAGCATTCCACTAAGTCTACCCCCAAAAGTGTGCGTGTAGGCAACATCGAAGAGATAGCCAAGCACACTAATAACGGCCAGGAAAAAGATGATCCCCTGCAAATAGGGTATGACCTCATCGCCCAGCTCCAACTTTAGGACAAAGTTGAGCGCATCGCGTATAAACACGGCACACTTATCAGCGGCNNCGAAAAAGATACCGAATAGAGCGCAGAGGCTCCTGTTCCGACCGAGCGCGAAACCGATCAGCGCGAAAAGAAGAATCAGTAGAAGGGTCATGGCGTAGAAATAGTTCACGTCTAGGGTCAAGTTACTCTCCTTTCGCCGCTATGCGGCACAGGTCACCCTTCAGCCCTCAATCGCCGTAGCTCCTGGGCGATGTGCTGAGCTGCCCTGGGCCGAGCCAGGCTGCGGGCCCTCCTCCCCATCTGCATCAGGCGTTCCTCGTTGCCGAGGAGTTCCAGGACCGTGGGCAGCAGTTTCTTTTCCAGATCAGCGTTGTCCATCTTGACCGCTGCGCCGTGAGATACCAGGTGGTCAGCGTTTAACTCCTGGTGTCGGCCAGCGTAGGGATAAGGCACCAGGACGCTGGGCAAGCCGAGGGCCGGGAACTCGCCCAGGGTGGCTGCACCGGCCCGTGCCACCACCAGGTCGGCGGCGGCCAGGGCCAAGGCCATTTCCTCGTGCAGGTAGGCATAAGCCCTGTAGCGATCTCGCCGGCGAGCAGGCAACTCTGCTCGCTGGCCCTCCACCCATTGGGCATCCAATCGCCCACAGATGTGAATGATCTGACAGACATCCAGCAAGCGGTCCAGAACCTTGCTCAGGGCCAGGTTGATACTGCGCGCACCGCGGCTGCCGCCGAAAACCAGCAGGGTTTTGAGACCCTCTTCCAGGTCCAAAGCTTCTTGGGCTTCCCTTTTGCTGATTTGCCGATTCGCTGATTCGCTGATTCGCGTGAGCAACTCAGACCGCACAGGATAGCCGGTGACCGTCGTCTTGTGGGCGGGAAAGTAACGCTGCGACTCCTCAACGGAGACGGCCACTCGCCGGGCCAGGCGACTCAGAACACGGATGGCCAGGCCCGGCTCAATGTCTGGCAGATAGATCAATATGGGCACCCCTCGCAGCCATCCGGCCACTACCACCGGTACGCTGACGTATCCTCCGGTGACAAAGATGGCCTCAGGTCCGAAATCCTTTATCTCCCTCAGAGCCTGTCGGACCCCGGCCAGCGTCTGGGCCAGGTTGCGGACAACTGTCCAGGGGGCACGTCCCCGTATGGGGGCAGCGCTGATGCTCACGAAGGGCAATCCGGCCCTGGTGACCAGCTCAGCCTCGATACTTGGAGCGGAGCCCAGATACCGAATTTCTCCTTCGCCTGGCTCTAGTGCCTGGACGACGGCCAGAGCTGGATAGACGTGGCCGCCAGTGCCGCCGCCCGAAATCATGACGCGCACTTTTCTGCTGCTCCTCCCGTTGCTGCCCACCCCTGGAGACGCTGAGCAGCAAACCTATGCCAGCCATGGAGACAGCCAGGGATGACCCCCCAAAACTGATGAAAGGCAAGGGGATGCCGGTGAAAGGTACAGTGGCCGTGACCACGGCAATGTTGATCAAAGCCTGAAAGATCAGCCAACAAGTGATGCCCGAAGCCAGGATCGTTCCAAAGCTATCTGGGGCTTCCAGGGCGATCTTGAAGCCACGATAGGCCAGAGCGGTGAAAAGCCCTATCACCACCAGGCAGCCAATCAGGCCCAGTTCCTCTCCCAGAATGGCAAAGATGCCATCGGTGTGAGAAGCGTACAGATAGCCGAATTTCTGGCGGCTGGCACCGAGACCCAGGCCGCTTATCCCACCCGAGCCCAGGGCAATCAGGGTTTGCCTGACCTGATATCCACTGCCATAGCTATCGCCCAGTGGATCCAGAAAAGCGACGACCCTGGCCAGGCGGTACGGAGCCCTCGTGATCAGGAAAGCAAAGGTGGCGCTGCCTACGATGAAACAGATCACTAATTGAAAGGGGTCAGCACCAGCCAGAAAGAACATGGCCACGGCTGTAGCCACGATCAGCACCGCCGTCGAAAAGTCAGGCTGGAGGATGATCAAGGCCGCCACCAGTCCAATGAGGATGGCGAAGGGGATGAGGCCGTAAGTCACCTGGCGAATCTGATCCCCTTTCGACGAGAGCCAGTGAGCGATGTAGATGATAAGGGCCAGCTTGCAAAGCTCACTGGGCTGGATCGAGCCGTTGAAGAGACTGCGCTGGGCACCGAATCTCTCGCTCCCGACAAACAGCACTGCCCCCAGCAGGATCAAAGTCCCGGCCATGATGAGGATGGAAAAGCGTCGCCAGTTGTGATACTCGATGCGGGCCATAACCAGAAGCACCGCTACGCCGATGGCTGCCCAAAGGACCTGGCGGACGAAGAAATAGGTCGGCTGCTCATATTCCTTATAAGCCAGATCAAAGGTCGCGCTGTAGACCATCATCAGGCCAATGATCAGCAAGGCCGCGACAATGACCAGGAGCAGATAGTCGAAGCCCCCTCTTTGGTTGCTGATTCGCTGATTCGCTGATTTGGCGCTGACTCGCCTTTTAGCTGTAGCCATCTGTCCTCTAAGAAAATCCGTAGTAACGATTTCAGTCTTTCCAAAAGCGGCCAAAGCCGCCACTACGAGCACTTTTCGGGCTCTAAAGAGCCCCTACCAACTCGCGGAAGCGCTCTCCCCGCTCAGCGAAATCACGGAAGGCATCGAAACTGGTGCCCCCGGGTGCCAGCAGCACCACATCACCGGGTTGCGCATTCCTGGCTGCAATCTCTACCGCCTCCTCAAGAGTGTCGCATCTATGCATGGCCAATTGTGCATTGTGCATTGTGCATTGAGCATTGTGGATCGCTCTCTCGATGATGGGCGCTGCCTCCCCAAAAAGCACCAGATGTCTCACCTTGCGCAGCGTCAGTTGCGCCATCTCCTCCCAGGGCAGATGCTTGTCGCGCCCCCCGGCCAGAAGCACAATGGGCTCCTCGAAGGAGCGCAGGGCGGCCACAGTGCGCTCGGGCGAGGTGGCGATGGAATCGTTGTAGTAGCGCACCCCTCTCAGCGTCCGGACTAGCTCCAACCGGTGCTCGACACCGGCGAAGGTGGTCGCCACTTGGGCCATGGACTGCGGATCGGCGCCAGCCGCCCCGGCGATGGCACAGGCAGCCAGCACGTTTTCCACGTTATGCTGACCCAACAGCTTGATATCGGCCACGGCGCAAATCTGCCACTCCTCTTCCCCCAACCTGAGCACGACCTTCCCATCCCTTCGACTTCCCCTTCGACCTTGCTCAGGGCAGGGCTCAGGACAAGCCTGTACAAAAGCTCCCTGTTCCACCTCGGTTCGCAGACTAAAGCTCAACACTGTTCGAGATTGGAGATTCGCAATTCGAGATTCAAGATTCGCAGTGATGGGATTGTCGTAGCCTAGCACGGCCACATCGCCTGGCGCCTGATAGCGCAGGATGTTGACTTTGGCTTCGGTGTAGGCCTCCATCGTCGGGTGGCGGTCCAGGTGATTGGGCGTGATGTTCAAAATGGCGGCGATAGGAGGGCTCCAGCCTCGGCCAGTGAAGGCAAAAGGCCCCTGGGCCAGGTTCCCCATCTGGGTGGCGCGCTCCCGTGGCCAGGGAGCGAAAAATTCCAATTGAAAGCTGGAGAGCTCCATGACCACTTTGTCTTCTGGCCGGATATCGGTCAGGTGGCCGATCAGAGGCTGACCGATGTTGCCCCCCACCCAGGTGCGGTAGCCAGCCTTCTCCAGCATCCCGCCCACAAGAGCAGTCGTGGTGGTCTTGCCGCTGGAGCCGGTTATGCCGACGATAGGTGCTGGGCACAGTTGAGCGAACAACCTGGTCTCGCTGCTGATGGGGATCCCCCGTTTTCTGGCCTCAGCCAGGATGGGGACCTCCAGCGGCACGCCCGGGCTGACGAAAACCACATCAGCCTCCAGGATCTCCGTCGGATGCCCGCCCAGCACAAAGCGGATCGGCAAGCCCGCCAGGGCCTCGATGCCTTCGGAAAGTTCTTCTTGGCTTTTTATGTCACTGACAGTGACGGTGGCTCCGCCTTCAGCCAGGAAGCGGGCCAGGGCTGTGCCTTCTCGGGCCAGACCGATGACCGTCGCCCGCTGCCCTCTGAAGTCCATCAGATGGCTACCACCTGATCGGCCGATTGCATGGCTTCCATGATGCGGGTCATGCCACCCACTTTTCCCACAGCGACTTGATCCCGCAGGCCAGCGTAGCTCAGGCAAGTGGAGCAGGTCAATATCGGCACTCCTTTGGCCTCCAGGATTCGCAACTGAGCGAGCACTGGCGAGTCATGGGTGACCAGGGAGACGCCCTCGGTGGTGAAGACGAGTTGGATGGAGGGCTCTTCCAGGGCCTGCAAGTCTTGCAACAATGCCGCCAACTGGCCATCAGAACAGGAGCCATTCTCACCGATCACTATGGCTAACGATTTTCCTTTTTCCATGATTGTTCCCTCTGCTTTCTATGATCTGCTAACCTCCCTCTCCCAACCCTTCGACTTTGCTCAGGGCGAGCTTTGGGAAAGGGAGGGGGTACCCGAAGGGCAGGGGTGGGTGAGGGCCAATGACAGCCCTCATAAGAGGGCCAAGGCTATGCCTAACATCGCCGCCAGGATGCCCACCAACCAGAACCGCTGGGTCACCTGGGTCTCCGACCAGCCCAGCAACTCAAAATGATGGTGCAAAGGGCTCATCTTGAAGAGGCGGCGTCCCTGGCCATAGCGCCGTTTGGTCAACTGGAAATAGGCCACCTGCAGGATCACCGACCCTGCCTCGGCCACAAAGATGAAACCCACGATGGGCAACAGCAGCCACTGACCCGACAGCAGGGCCACTACGGCCAGAGTCGCACCCAGGGCCAGGGAGCCGGTATCGCCCATGAACAGGTCAGCCGGGTAAGCGTTATACCACAGGAAGGCCATCAAGGCCCCCACGGTGGTGAAGCAAAAGGCCAGCAGCGGGTACTGCCCTTGCAGGTAGGCGATGATGCCGTAGGCGGCGAAGGCCAGCGCAGCCGTAGACCCGGCCAACCCATCCAGGCCATCGGTCAGGTTGACGGCGTTAGAAAAGCCGACGATGATGAACATGGCCACAGGAACGTACCAAAAGCCGATGTCTATCTTCTGCGCCACCGTGGGCAGGGCTACACTGCGCAGGTCCAAGGCAAAATGTAATCCCAAAGCCGTGAGAAGGGCGATGAACACCTGGCCCGCGAACTTGTAGCGAGCCAGCAGCCCTATCCCCTGATGCCGTCCCCGCACACCAGCCAGGTCATCGAAAGCCCCCAACAGGCCAAACCCTACCATCACCCCCAACGGCACCAGGATGGACTTGCCAATGAGGGTGCTGCCGTACTCAAAGCCAAAATAAGCCAGGAAAGCCCGCCCAGCGGCGAAGCCGCTCAAAAAGTTGGCAAAATTGAGGACGACGGTAATCACAAAGACCGGCACCAGGATCATCAGGCCGCCCATGGTAGGGGTACCCATCTTTGCCTGATGGGAACTGGGGCCATCGAGCCGGATCTGCTTACCGATGCGCAATCGGCGCAACAGTTTAATCAATGGAGGCCCCCAGATGACGGCCAGAAAGAAAGATACCGTCCCCAGGGTCAGGGTGAAGGGCATGGGGGCTGAGGCCATAGCTAACTAACCCCTTGTGATTGATTCAGTGGGGCCGTGAGGGCAGCTACGATCTCTTCCATCTTCATGCCTCGCGAACCCTTGACCAGCACGATGTCGCCCTGGCCTACGATCTGGCGCAAATGAGTGATGGCCTGCTCGTTGTCCTCCACCATGAAAACATCTCCCTTTGCCATGCCACAGGCCAGGGCTTCCTGACCAATGATACGGCCGCGTGGCCCCACAGTGATCAATACGGATACCACGTCAACGGCCCGCCGTCCTACCTTGCGGTGGCCCTCCTCCTCGAAATCGCCCAACTCCAACATATCGCCCAGGACGGCGATTTTGCGTCCCGACAGCTCTTCCAGAAGATTGAGAGCGGCGATAGTGGAGGCGGGGCTGGCGTTGTAGGTATCATCAAGGATGGTCGAGCCCTTGATGCCCCGGACTGCCACCAGACGCAGTTGCTCGGCCACGTCCCACAGCCCGGCTATGATCTCTTCCCAGGACTCACCTTCAACCAGTCCCACGGCTGCCGCAGCCAAAGCAGTATGCACACTGTGGCGGCCCAGAAGAGGAATCTTAACGTGGAGTCTCTCTCCCTTATGGTGAAGTTGGAAGCGGACGCCTTCTAAACCCTGGCTCTCAATGTGGCTGGCCCAGAGGTCACAGGCGGGGTCCAGGCCGTAGCAGAAGACTTTAGCTTCCGTCTTCTCCGCCATAGCCCGCACCATGGGATCGTCCCCGTTGAGGATAGCTGCTCCCCCCTCGGAGGCCGGGGGCAGGGCCTCTACCAGTTCAGACTTGGCCTGGGCAATGTGCTCGATGGTCCCCAGCCGCTCCAGGTGGGTGGGACCGACGTTGGTCACCACCCCCACGTGGGGACGGGCGATGGCGGCCAGTTCGGCGATTTCTCCCAGAGCATACATGCCCATCTCCAAAACGACCCGCTCATGGCTGGAATCCAGGTACAACAGAGTCAGCGGCAAACCGATCTCATTGTTGTAGCTTCCCCAGCTCTTCAGGGTACGAAACCTCTTTCTCAGGACCGACCAGATCATCTCTTTGGTGGTCGTCTTGCCCACACTGCCGGTCACGCCAATGACGCGGGGGGAGAACCTGACCCGCCAGAAAGCAGCCAAGCGCTGAAAAGCTTTCAAGCTGTCCTCGGCCATGAGGCATATAGGCGGCCGGATAGAGGTCTCGGGCAAGAGACCTTTCGTGTCCACCATCTGGCATTCGGCGTCTACTTCCCTCTCGATGATGGCGGCCACTGCCCCTCGGGCGAAAGCATCGGCCACAAAGTCGTGGCCATCCTGGTGTTCGCCGCGCAGGGCCACGAAAAGGCTATTGGGACGCGCCTCCCGTGAATCAATAACCACTTCGCTCAATTCGAGGTTGGGGACCACTTCTTCGGCCGGCCTTTGGCCAGTGATCCCTTCCACAAGATCGGCCAGATTAAGCATTGCCTTTCAAGTTCCATTGGTCATTTCGATATTGACAACTGTCCTGTGCATGGACGGTCCCTTGCCCTCACCCGTGTCTCCCCTCTCCTCCGCGGAGAGGGGAGACTTCCGGAATGAAGGAGTCTATAGCCGAAGGTAGCCGCAGCTCTGCCTCCCGCGGCAAGGAGCTACCCTGTGGCACGAAATTGGGGCTCCGCCTCGGGCCTCAGCCGATGCGAAAGCCAGTTACCACTGTTGCGGTGCAGGGGATCATCCACCAGTGACCCTTGCCTCGTCCGAGGGGATTCCCAACAGGATGAAAAGTTGCTCGGCCACGGCCTTGAAGACCGGAGCCGCCACCTTGGAACCCCAGGGCTCAACAGCAGGTTTGTCAATCTTGACCAGGACGATAAAGGCCGGGGCCTCTGGTGGGGCATAGCCAATGAAGGAAGCAATGGTCCAGTTGGGATGGTAACCTCCTGGAATAGGAACCTGAGCCGTGCCTGTTTTGCCTGCGATTTTGTAACCCGGCACAGCAGCCAGGTCCGTCTCCTTCTGCACCGCCTCTACCAGCATCCAGGTCAGTTGCTCGGCCGCCTGGGGGGAGATGACCCGACGCACGGCAATGGGCTGGATGGTGGTGACATGCTGGCCGTCAACGATTTTCTCCACCACGTGAGGCTTCATCATCAGGCCATCGTTGGCCACTGCCGCCACGGCGGTTATCATCTGAAGCGGCGTCACCGCCATCCCTTGGCCGAAGGAATTGGTCCCCAGGTCAGACTCGTGCCACTCCCCATCGCCAGGGAGACGCAGCCTGCCGGGGCCTTCGCTGGCCAAATCAACCTCGGTGATGCGCCCAAATCCGAAGCGCCTGACGTAGGTGTAGAACCTCTCTCTGCCCAGGGTGGTGCTGACGTAGGCCGCCCCCACGTTGAGGGACTGGGCCAGCACATCCGTCATGGTCACCAGACCGTGTCCCTGCCGGTCCCAGTTCATGATCGTGCGGCCACCAACTTCAATGCTCCCACTGTCGTAGAAAGTGCTCTGAGGGGTAATGACACCGGCATCGAGGCCGGCGGCCATAGTGATGATCTTAAAGACCGAACCAGGCTCATGATGAGCGCTGACCGAAGGATTGACGAACAATTCGGCCGGCGTGTCGGCGAAGCGGTTGGGATCGTATGAGGGGTAGCTGGCCATGGCCAGGATGCTTCCAGTTTTGGGCTCCATGACGATGATGGTGCCGCTTTCGGCTCCGTATCTGGCGATGGCTTTCTCTAGCTCCTCTTCCACCATGTATTGAATGGTTCGATCAATGGTCAGAACAAGGTCTCGGCCATTCTGCGGGGGGGCCAGGCGGTGGAAACCAATAGGGATATAGTTCCCCGCCGGGTCCCTTTCCCCCTGGCCCTCTCCTGCCTGGCCTTTCAGGATCTGGTTGTAGTAGCCCTCCACGCCGTAGTAACCATTGTTGGTCTCATTCACAAAACCCAGGACGTGGGCGGCCAGGTTATTTTCAGCGCACACCCTTTTGGGCCTCGGTTCTACCCTGATGCCTCTCAAAGCCCACGACTCGATGGTTTCGCCGATTTGCTGGGGGACACGCCGCGCCAGTCTCACGTGAGGCTGACCCGATTTCAACAATTCCAAAATTTCACCACGAGGTCGGTCCAAGAAAGGCGCTAGCCGGTCGGCCACCTCTTCGGGGTTGGCTATCATGGGAGGGGCAGCGGTGATCTCGAACTCAAAGATGTCGAGGGCCAGGATATGGCCGTTGCGGTCCCTGATAGTCCCACGCAGGGGGGCGATTTCCATATACCAGTCGTGTTCGGCCTTGGCCAGACCCAGCAGGTGATCGTACTCCAGAACCTGCCAGCGGAAAAGCTGACCCACATTGATCAGCACAAAAGCAAAAAGCACAGCCGACAGAAAGGTGATACGGCGCAGGGGCTTGCCCTCTGGCTCCTCAGCGGACACTTGCCTGACTCCCTAGGGTGTACCTTCGGCCATAGCTGAGCCGGGTTGCACGGTTATCCAGATGGTGAACTGAGAGACCAGTTTCTCCCACCAACCGGCCAGAGCCGCCCCCGCAGCCTCGTCCCTTGTCTTCTCCTGTTGGGGAGAGTTCAGAGCAAGGTTCTCCTCTTCAAAGGTTGCAGCCAGTTGCACTGAGGACGGATGATCTGGTGGGTAGTCGGCCACGACCAGGTACTCCACCTGTTCGGGTGGCACGAAACCCAACTGCCTAGCTCTGGCCTTGACATCCTCCAGCCTCTCCAGTTCCGCGATTTCTAGCATCAGTTTGGCGTTCTCACGCTGGAGGCGGGCTCTTTCCCTTTCCAACTCGTAGATACGGTAGCCCGTTGTGGTCACTTGACTGGCCTGAGTCAGATAAAGCCAGCCAAGCAGACTGACGAGAATAAGAATGAGGAGGGAACCGATGGCTGTCCTGGCATCGAGGCTCCCTATGCTTTTCTCAGTTGAGCCTTCAGCGGAATCTCCTCTGAGGCGGTGTAAAAGCGAACTCGAGTGGCCGGTAATCATTTGAGGGCCTCCTTAGTGTGCACAAGGCGCGCGACGAGGAGTTGCGCTACTCCGCACTTCGCACCAGGTGCTAGCCAGAGGCCAATCGGGCGGCAATACGCAGCCTGGCGCTGCGGCAGCGGGGATTGGCCTTCAACTCCGGTTCAGAAGGCGTGATGGGCTTCTTAGTCACTATCTCCAGAGTTGCCCGGTGGTCGCAACGGCAGACCGGAACTTCAGGCGGGCAGATACAGTCTTGCGATTCCTGGCGATAGAACTGCTTGACCAGACGATCCTCCAAAGAATGATACGAGATGACGATCAACCGTCCCTGCGGTGCAAGGATCTCCACCGCCTGGGGCAAGGCCTGGCTGAGAGCCGACAGTTCGTCGTTTACCGCAATGCGCAGGGCCTGAAAGGTCCTGGTGGCGGGATGTATTCTTCCCCTTCGACCGACAGCCCTGGCCACGACCTCAGCCAATTGGCGGGTGGTGTGGATCGGGCGGGCGGCCACGATGGCCTGGGCGATGCGCTGGGCCCGGCGCTCTTCCCCATAGCGATGCAGGATGTCGGCCAACTCTGGGGTGGAAAGTCCATTGACCAGCTCTGAAGCTGGCTTCCCCTGATGGGGATTGAAACGCATGTCCAGAGGGCCTTCCAATTGAAAAGAAAAGCCACGCTCCCCACTGGCCAGTTGCAGCGAGGAGAGCCCCAGGTCGAGGAGGATGCCATCGGCAGGGCAAAATCCACACTGTGAGGCGATTTCGGCCAACCGGGTAAAGTTGGCGTTGACCAGAGTGACCCTCGGCCCGTATTCGGCCAGACGCTCCGCGGAGATGGCGATGGCCCTCGGGTCGGCGTCAATGCCCAGCAACCGTCCAGCGGAGCTCAATTTCTCGAGGATGCCCATCGCATGGCCGCCTCCCCCCAGAGTGCCGTCAATGTAACGTCCCCCCGGCTTGATTTGCAAGCCTCTCAGAACCTCCGGGTAAAGGACGGGGATGTGAGTTGGCTCACCTGGCCTGCCCATCGGTCTCTAAATTCCCAGGCTGGCAAGCTGCTCAGCGAAAGTAGCCCCCTCATTTTCAAGTTGGGCGGTGACCTCCTGCCAGCGCTCCTTGCTCCAGATCTCCAGCCGCGAGTTGACTCCGATGATGACTACCTCGTTCCCGATGGCGGCGTGTTGACGGAGGGAGGAGGGCAACAGGATCCGTCCCTGCTTGTCCAGCTTGCATTCCGAGCCGGAGTAGATCAAGCGGCTGAAGTAACGAGCGTCCCTTTGGGTGAGGGGGAGAGTGGCGACCTTCTCGGCCAGTGCTTTCCAACTATCCGGGGGGTAAACGAACAGGCAACCGTCCAGCCCTCGGCTGACAAACATCCCTTCAGCCAGTTCGTCGCGGAATCGGGCGGGAATGGTCAGTCTCCCTTTGTCGTCTATGGTGTGCTCGAACTCCCCAGAGAACATTTGTTCTAATTTCTCCCACTTTGGGGCTATTTCAAGGCAAAATGGGGCATACAAGCCCCACCTGTCTCCCACTTAGCTCCACTTTCCACCACTTAATGCCTATTATACACCACTTTTGCTTTTTTGTCCAGTACCTCTGGAAAATTTTAAGGTTTGATTTAGATACTCAAAAAGGCTCCAGTCCGCAATAGCTTGAGCTTTTTTATGTAAAATACTTTCAGTGCCCAGACGAGCTGGGGGCGAAACTCAGAGCTGACAACCATTCGCTCAGCAGCCTTGGGGAACTGGCTGTCAATCGAGGCAGGTGCGAGATGAGTTGCACCCTACACCTCCGAAAAAGGTACTAAATAGTAATTAAGTACCATTTGACAGCAACTACTGCTGGTGGTATAATGTGATAGAGAAGTGAAAAGCACCGTTTAAAAGAGCTTCTGGAAGAACAGCAGCCAAGACGGAGGGAGCTATGGCGGCATTTGCTTCTGCTTAGCCTGTTTTACCGGCAACCTTCACAAAAATACAGGTATGCACACCTGACCCCGAGACTCTTTTGCCCCTGCTGAGTTTGGTATAGCTCTATCAGCTTTAGCCTCTTAGAAGGTCTTAGGTGGCAGCCGGAGCACTGAAAAAAAACAACGTATCACAAGGATGCTAGCCAAGGGTAGATGCTTGAAGCTGGCATTTTCATTATTGAAAATATTTAACAGGACAGGAAGGAGAAGCAAAAATTGAAAACGAAATGGTTGCTCACATGTGTTCTCTCCATCGGCCTGCTCCTTGCTCTTGCAGTGAGCGTCGGACCGGGCCTGGCTCAGGGGCCAGAATCGGAGGGAGAAGCCAGTACAGAAGGAAAGGTTGGCGAGGCGGCGGTGGACGCAAAAATCCCCATCCAGGGGCGGCTGACCAGCGCCAGCGGCAGTCCCCTCCATGGCACCTACACCCTCTGGTTCCGCCTCTACGATGTCTCTTCGGGAGGGACGGCCCTGTGTGAGTATAGCGGCTCAGTGAGCGTGGTCAACGGGCTGTTCAATGCCTATATGGAAGGGTGCTCCCCTTGGCCTATTGATGGGCAGCAACTCTGGCTGGGCGTCGAAGTAGGGAGCGACGGAGAGATGACTCCCCGTCAACCCATCTACCCCGTCCCCTACGCCTGGAGCCTGAAGCCGGGGGCAGTGATCAGCGATACCCTGGATGGCATCCTGACCGCACGATCTGCTGACGGCATCGGCGTCATCGGCCTGCAGGCAGGCTACTTCACAGGCGACCTTGGCATGCTTGCTGGGAGGCCTAGCGGTTTCTTCGGCGGCCGATATGGGGTCAT
>JABAOH010068131.1_pt2 | contig 12795 bp, 13 predicted proteins | sample 7062181 | NCBI WGS metagenome assembly JABAOH01 (sample SAMN14538630, study PRJNA623070) | marine sediment metagenome | biome: marine biome [ENVO:00000428]; feature: marine pelagic biome [ENVO:01000023]; material: deep marine sediment [ENVO:00002113]; isolation source: pool of 5 deep marine... | reverse complement strand
TTCTCAAAGCCCCTGAGGATGAGAAGGTACATTCCCACCAACAGGAAGAATACATTGGGAATCCAGGTTGCTAGCCATGGTGGCAGCATACCCCGCTCAGCAAGAACCTCCATCGCAGTCATTAGGATGTAATAAGCCATAATGATCGCAAGACTCTTAACGAGACTGTAAGATCGACCCGATCTCGGTGGGAGAGCCCCAAGTGGAATCCCCAGGAGTCCAAAAACGATGCAGGCAAAGGGGATGGCATATTTCTCATGGACGACCACCTGCTCGTGGAAATAGTCCTCTCCACTGGCCTTTTTTCTCTCAATCTCCTTTTTCAATTCTCCAATCGATTTCTCACTATCCTTGGTTCTGATCCGTCTGCCGCCTCCGAGAGACTCCTCGATATCGAGTTTCATCTGGTAGTAATCGAAATCAATCTTCCGATAGAAGCCTCTCCCCTCATCCTTTATGTGGATACTCCCGTCTTTCAATACCAGGATCACCTCCCCCCGCTCGGGATCAGAGGCTAACTGGGCGACCCTGGACAGGATAACCTGGCTTTTCTCCCTGTCTCTCTCATCTTGAATCAGAACCCCTTCCATCCTGTCCCCCCGCGGGTTCATTCCCTCCGCATAAAAGACGAGCCCGCTGAAGCTGTCATTGAAGACACGAGGCTTGAATTCAACGTGGGCTTTGGTTCGAGCAATTTGGTAAAGGGTATTTCTGAAACTTCGGCTTCCCCAGGGAAGGGCGTAGATGGCCATGAATGCGGCCACAATGTAACAGAGAAGGGAAACAGTAATGACCGGAGGCATGAGTTGGAACAGACTAATCCCCGAAGCCTTCATTGCTGTAAGCTCATAATCACTTGACAACCTTCCGAAGGCCAGCAGAACACCAAGCAGAAAAGCCATGGGAATGGTGAAGATGAGGAAATTCGGAAGAATATAGACAAAGAGCTTCAGGACGTCGAAAAGGTGGACCCCTTTGTTGATGACAAGGTCCGACAGTTTGAAAATCCTTCCAATGAGGAGGATAAAGGTGAAAACTGTCAGGCCCATGCCCAACGGGGTGGAGATCTCCTGAACGATATAGAGGAATATCTTTTTCGTCCGCACCTGGGAGACGCTTCCTTCCTGCCCTTCGCTCATCAGGTGTTAGCCATCAGTTCCTCGATCAGAATCCGATCATGCGGTTGGCGTCGATAGCCTCATCTACTGGCTGATCCTGACCGTTCAAGCCTTGGATTCATTCCGTCTCTTTTTCCTCCGACGCTTCCACCATTTGGAGAGTCTTCTTCCGATCTCCAACTCAAGACCACTCTCTTTCGGGTGGTAGTATACTCTGCCTAAGAGATTCTCAGGTAAATAGTCCTCTTCCACAAAGTAGCCCGGATAATCATGCGGATACTTGTACTCCTTCCCGTAGCCGAGTTTTTTCATGAGCTGGGTCGGCGCATTTCTCAAATGAAGTGGAACAGGGAGGGCTTCCTTTTCGCGCACCTCCTGCATCATTTTCCCATAAGCCACGTACACGGCATTGCTTTTTGGGGCAGAGGCCAGATAAATGGCAGCGTGAGCCAATGCCAAGTCACCCTCTGGCGAGCCGAGAAACCGAAAAGCCTCAGTGGCGGCCACGGCGATCTGAAGGGCACGAGGGTCAGCGTTTCCCACGTCCTCTGAGGCGAATCGCACCATTCTCCGGGCAATGTATAGCGGGTCTTCCCCTGCCTCGAGCATTCGCCCTAACCAATAGAGTGCCGCGTCCGGGTCTCCTCCCCGAAGGCTTTTGTGAAAGGCAGAAATAAGATTGTAGTGTTCTTCCCCTGCCTTGTCATAAACAGGAGATCTTCTCCCCAGCACCTCTCTCAGGACTTTAGGCGTAAGCCGTCGTATATGGGTGGCATCTGGCGTTGTCATCGAAGCGGCAAGTTCGAGGGCATTGAGCGCCACCCGGGCATCCCCATGTGCAAAAACTGCCAGACTCTCAAGAACTTCGTCTGATACTTCTACATTCGATTCGGTCAGCCCGCCGTCCCGACTGGAGACGGCCCGCCTGAGAATTTTCAGGATGGCGGCTTTTGCCAGAGGCTTCAACACAAATACCCGGGTACGGGACAGGAGCGGAGCAATCAGCTCAAAAGAAGGGTTCTCCGTAGTCGCCCCAACGAGAATCACCGTCCCCTTTTCCACATGCGGGAGGAAGGCGTCCTGCTGTGCTTTGTTAAAACGGTGGATTTCGTCGATGAACAGGACTGTCTTCCGTCCGTAGTATTTCTGCTGCCGACTCGCTTCTCCAACGACTTCCCGAATCTCTTTCACACCCGAAAGCACGGCACTGAAGTTGACGAAATGGCAATCAGAGGCTTTGGCCATGATCCGGGCAATTGTGGTTTTTCCGGTTCCCGGGGGGCCCCAGAGTATCATCGAAAAAATCTCGCCCTTTTCAGTCGTTTCCCTCAGAACCTTTCCTTTCCCCAGGAGATGCTCTTGTCCCACGAATTCACGAAGCGTTTTCGGTCGAACACGTTCCGCCAACGGGACTGTCTCATGCAAATCCCGACTGGGCTTAGCATGAAAGAGATCGCCTACACCCTCCCTCGGTGTCACGGTCAGGCCTACCTTTCTATTTTGTGTCCCCCGAGGATTGAAACCATTTGTCCATGAATCAACCCATTGGTGGCAATGACTTCCCCAGAATCCAGCCTGAAGGTTCCATCACTGAAATCGCTTACCCTTCCCCCTGCCTCCGTCACCATCACAATCCCCGCCGCAAGATCCCATGGGCGGAGTTTGAGTTCCCAAAAACCGTCAAATCGTCCCATGGCGACATAGCATAGATCCAGTGCGGCCGAGCCATCTCGACGCACTCCCTGTGAGGCCAGCGAGAAGTTGGCGAAGTTGTCAATGTTGTTTTCCTGACTCTCCCGGATATCGTAGGGAAAACCCGTTGCGAGAAGACTATGGTCAAGGTCTCGCGTTTCGGAGACAGATATCCTCCGACCATTCAGGAATGCACCATCGCCCTTAATCGCATGGAAAAACTCATCTCCCATGGGATCGTAGACCACTCCCAGCACCAATTGCCCATTCACCTCGAAGCCGATAGAGACACTGAAACATGGATAACCATGAACATAGTTCGTCGTTCCATCGAGAGGGTCCACATACCATTTGAAGGGGCTCCCTGGCTGAGGGTTGCGAACGCCCTCCTCTGCCACGATATGATGCTCGGGAAAACGCTCCAGAATACGGCGAATGATGACTTGTTCGCACATGTTGTCCACCTGGGTCACCAAATCGACAGGCCCCTTGTACTTTACTTGCTTGGACCCGCTGAGGTGCCTTCGCTGAATCTCGCCTGCATCCCTCGCCAAGGTACCAACAAAATCTTTGATCCATTTCAACTCACAATTTTCCAGTGTTTTGCCCCCTCCTGGTGGCGAACCCAATATTTCAAACTCTGGCGGAAATGGAACATCTTCCTCAGTCACCGACACATTCGTCCCATGCGAGATCTGGCCAACCCGATGCGATCAAAGACCCAGGAGGCTTCTCATATTCTCGCCCAAAATCCTCGTCACCGGGCCTTCACCAAGACCCGCATCCATGATTTCGTTGAGATAGCGCTCCTGTTTGATCAATGGGTAGTCACTCCCAAATAGAATTCGTTCGGGACCGACAATCTGGTGGGCCACATGGTAGATATCCTGCCGATAGAGAAAGGGACTTGCCGCTGTATCGTAGTAGACTCGTTGAGTCAACTGGGCGACAGAGGGCATCATCTCATAAAAAATCAGTCCCCCACCCCAATGGGCGAGGATAATCGTCAGGTCGTTGAAGGAAGAGACGAGCCGGTATATCTCTCTCAGGTCTGTGTCTCCCTTACCTGGATAAGAATGCCCAACGGTCTCAGTGACATGAAAAAGGAGGGGAATGCCGAGGTTGCTGATCGCTTGACCGATGGGCTTCATCAGTTCAATGTCTTTAGACGTCATCCCACGCGTATAAAAGCCCATCTCACCAACTCCCCGGAGGCCCGAGGCCACAAACCGATCGATCTCCTCCATGGCCCTTTCAGGATCATCCAGACAGACCGAACCAAAGCCGATCAAACGGTCCGGAAACCGTTCGACAGCATCGAGGATCGCATCGTTTCCCATGAGGCATAAGTCATGGCTTTGCCATGGGAAGCCGCAAACCACCGCCATATCGACTCCCGCATCCTCCATCTCGGCAACCAAGGGTTCAGGACCAATCATCTGCGCCTTTCCGTTCCCGTAGATCTTCCGAAAGGCTGGATCCTTCTGACAGAAGCGCCCTCGATTTTGAAGGACCTGTTGCGGAAATACATGGGTGTGACCGTCTATGATCATTCCATTCTGCCTCAACCTTTCTCCATTGACTCGAACAGGCTGACGTCTCCCTTGCCCTTGCGAAGCACCCGTGGTTCTTCGTTCGTTAGGTCGATAACACTTGAGTGCTCTGCGACGATAATTCCTCCNNGCGACGATAATTCCTCCATCAATAACCAGTTTGAGCTGCTTACCGAACCTCTCCTCAATTTCAGCCGGGTCGCTATACAGCTCCTCATTTGCCTTGTACACACTCGTGCTGATGATCGGATGGCCCAGCAATTCGACCATGCTGAGGCAGATTCGATTGTCTGGAACCCGAATTCCCACCGTCTTTTGCTTGGTCATAGCGATCTTGGGCACGAGTTTGGTTGCCTCGAGAATGAAAGTGTACGGCCCGGGTAACAGCCTTCTCATCGTTTTGTAGGCGTAGTTCGATACCTGGGCATACTGACTGATGTCGGTCAGACCGGAACAGATAAAGCTCAAAGGTTTTTTCCGGTCATGTTTTTTCAGTCGATAGATCTTCTCAATCGCCTCCTTGTTAAACAGGTCACATCCAATCCCATAGATCGTATCCGTCGGATAGCCAATCAGCTCACCCGTCTGAAGCGCTCCGACAACCCTTTCAATGAGCCGCCTCTGCGGGTTCTTCGGGTTAATGCTGACGATCATATCCGTCGCCTCCCTCCTGTGGGCCCACTTCCTGTTCGCACCTCACCCCTCCCTTTATCCCTCCAGCGGACCGAGACCACCCTCATTATAAGGAGTTTCATGGGTTTATCAAGGATGACCGGCAAAAACCGTCAGATTGTCCTGTACGCTTTGGCCAGCCAGGTTTTGAATCCCATCTTAATCCAAAAATCGGCGGCCTCCTTATTTTCGACCTGGTAGAAAAGCTCCACATGTCCAATATCACGACTTCTAAACCAGGCCAGGAGCTCATCACACAGGGCCTTTCCGATTCCCGAATTTCGTCTTCCCGCCTTAACGAAAATATTTTCGATGTAACCCACACGCTTCGGAACCACAACCGAGGGACTCTCGTTGATGCGGCCCATGGCAAATCCAACTAAGCCGTTCTCCGAATCGGCAACAAAAACAGCACATTTCTGGTCGCCATAGGCCCGACGCAGATAGGCTTCATACCGTTTCGCCGCCTCGGGTGAAAGCTGATAGAACCCGTCCATGGGTCTCACATAGTGCGCCAGTTCCAGCCAGAGGTCCACAATCTGTCCAAGATCGCCCCCAGTCCAACCTCTGATCTTCACCTTATCCATCGACGACTCCCGTTCACAGCCACTCCTACCCCCATATTATCAGGGCATGCTTTTTTTTTGAAGCCTCCCTCAGCCAAGACTTTCTTGATTTCCCTATGGAATATCGGATCAACGGAATAATGGATTGGTGGACTCAAGGTGGGACACGACACCCTAAGGCTCCGGGCAAAAATCAAGGTTGGAAATCGAGATGAACGCTTCCGTCCCAGGGAATNNCCTCACCCATAAGCTAAAGTGTTCTCAGAACCTCTTCGACAAATTCCCTGAGATCGTCGTCCTTGGTTGTCATCGCGAGAATCTCGAGCTTTGATCTCAAACCCTGTTTCTCGATAGCCGTCCTCGTGCCATACTGCCCTTTTAACATCCCGATTGTCTCCCGAACCACGACCGGGTCATCATAGTCAAGGAGAAGTGAGAGGGTGCTCCAATCATCCGGAAGGCCGTATTCCTCAACATATGACCTCACAGCCTCGGAAAACCGGACCGATCCGTGGGCCTCGTAGACAGCGCTGTGGGCCGTTTTGTGTTTGTCTGATCCCTTCTTCCCCATAAAGAGCTTTTCTGCCTCTTTCCGGTACTGTTTTTGTAGCCAACTGGATTGAGCGGGTCTTCCTCTACGCTCTGGTCGATCCCGAGACACGTGGGAACTCCTGTCCTTCCGTCTGTCTATCTCTCTCCAACTCGGCCGATCCTCATCAGAGTAATCACGACCCATCTCTACGAGCTCCATGCAGTTAAGTTTCTGAACGCCTCGAACCTACCGGATCGAGGGAGTTTCGTGGTCGATATGGGCACCTCGTCAAGCTCTTTACCATGATGCCCCAAAAGTGCTGGCAAGTCAACTGGTCCAGGTGGGCGTTTTTGTTCTTGATGTTGCGGCGGCAAGATGATAAGTCTCCGAACCATAGGAGTGCTTCATGGGAGATTTCAACCAATTGAATTTCATTCAAGCTAACCGTGACAAATTCAAAGGGCCGTATCTCGAGATCGGAACTCGATACGGCCTAACCAAGGAAATCAGAGCACTATTTCCGAATTCCGACTACATCGGTATCGATATGGAAGAGGGGGCAGGGGTCGACATTGTGTTCGATTTGACCGAGGACTTCGCTATCGTCGATAGAGTCCTGGCCGGGAAAAGGTTCAATACGATATTCTGTCTGAGTNNCGTTTCTGTTCCATTTTCTTGGCAGTTCCACACTTTTCCTTCTGATTACTGGCGATTTACCCCAGAAGGAATAAAGATACTCTTTCCAGATTTGGTTTTCGATTCTGAGATTGATAACATGTCTACATCCGAAATTGGGGACGTAAGGGAGATTGATCACGACCTCTGTCGCATCACCTTCAGCGTTTCAGCCTGTTTCGATCAAAGAAAATACGGGATGGCGATCAGCCTCAGCATCATAAAGATGCTGAAAAAGCTTGGAATTGCTCCATGGCTTCTTAAATATCGATATCTTCTCCCTCCGGTGATGATCAATATGGTGGGCACAAAGCGATAATTCGGAAGAGGTCTTCGGCGTGGCGTCAACTTTATGTTTTTGGGTCGCTTGTGCTATAGTAGACTAAATTGACATCTTGGAGGTCATCGATGGAGACGGCTTGTTACACCCTTGAGGGAGCTCTCGATAGAGCGATTGAGCACGAACAGCGCAGTTTCGATGTTTACAGAAAGGCGCTCACGATTGTGAAAGACCCACAGGCACGGAAGGTTCTCGAAGAATTAGCCGAGGAAGAATTGGAGCACAGGCACACCCTGGAAAAAGCTCTGGTTGGCGAAATCGTCGCCCTTCATGAGGAAGGGGAATCGACAGGCTCGACCATGAACCTTTCTTACTTCCTTCAAGAAAAGCCCCTGGATGAGAATTCAAGTCCCCAGGACGTCATGGTTTACGCGATCCACGACGAGAAAAGATCCGTCGATTTCTACGGGCAGATGGTCACCCAATGCGCCGGAGCCCCCATGCAGGAGCTCTTCTCCAAACTCCACCAGGAGGAAATGGTGCATCTGGCCAAACTTGAAGAGACCTATGAAAAACTGTATCTGAGCCAGATGTAGTTTTGAAGGATACACCTCAATTCTTCGGGTTCTTCCTTCTCTATTCCCTGATCTACTATTTTCCTCACATGGAATACGGAATGCTTGATGAGGGCAATTTCGGGACCGTTCTCAGTGATGACCGATTGGGCAAAAGATGAGAGGGTGGCAATTTGAGACGAGGCACGGGAGAAACCTTATGCGAAGGTATGTGATTGTTGGAAATGGTGTTGCGGGAACGACCGCTGCTGAGCACATCCGTGAGCATGATAGAGAGGGGACGATCGATATTCTCACAGACGAGTCTAAGCTCTTCTATACCCGGATTCGCCTGCCCGAATATATCGCCGGACAGGTCGAAAAAGATCGGCTTGTCCTTCGGAAGCCCGAGTGGTATCAGGAAAGGCGCATCGCCGTTCATTTGGAAGCGCCCGTTAGCGATATCGATCCGGAAAAGAAAGAGATTCACCCGGCGAAAGAATCTGCTTATCCCTATGATCGCCTTCTTTTAGCCACCGGGAGCCATTCCTTTGTCCCTCCCATAAAGGGTGTGGATAAACAAGGGGTCTTCACCCTGAGGACCTTCGAAGATGCCACGCGTATCAGAGACCATGCCGCTAGGTCGAAACGAGCCCTCCTGATTGGGGGCGGCGTTTTGGGGTTGGAAGCTGGAAACGGATTACGGAAGCTCGGCCTCGAGGTCACTGTTGTCGAGTTCTTTCCGAGGCTTCTCCCCCGACAGATGGACGTTCCTGGAGCGGAACTCCTCAAAGGGCAAATGGAAACCATGGGATTCAGCTTTTGCCTGGGAGCCAAGACAGAAGAGATCACGGGAACGGAGAGGGCCGCAGGGCTACGCCTTGAGGATGGTCGGAGTCTCGAGGGTGACCTGGTGCTGATTTCAGCGGGTGTTCGTCCGAATCTTGATCTCGCCCAAAAGATCGGCCTGGAGGTTGACAAGGGCGTCCTGGTTAACGACCGGCTGGAGACCGGGATACCTGACATCTATGCAGCCGGGGACCTCATCCAGCACCGAGGTGTCTTTTATGGAATCTGGCCTGCCTCGGAAAAGCAGGGGCAGATTGCTGGCATCAATATGGCTGGAGGCAATGCCACATACGAGGGAACCGTCATGTCCAACCGCCTGAAGGTGGTCGGCATCGATCTCGTCTCCGCAGGGGATATCGATGTTGAGGGAAAGCAGGAAGATCTCGTCCAAAAGGACGATGAGCGATTTATCTATCGAAAATTGGTTCTGAAGGATGATACCATCGTGGGGTGCATCCTCTTGGGGGACATATCAGGGGCTCAGGATATCCTTCATGCCATAGAAAACAAAAAGAAAGTGAAATCCTTTAAAGATGAATTGCTCACGGAAGGGTTTGACTTCAAAAAACTAAAAAGCTGAGGAGGAAGCGATGGAACAGTGGCAGTGTAGCGTATGCGGCTATATCTACGATCCGGCAAAGGGAGATCCAGACAATGGAGTCGACCCAGGAACCCCTTTTGACAAGGTACCCGACGATTGGGTCTGCCCCGTCTGCGGCGCCGGTAAGGACCAATTCGAAAAGGTGTGAACTGAGGGGCCCGCGCTTCTTGTGATGGTCCCGTGCATTCTCCAGACTCGTCATCTATCCAGCTTGCCCAGACGCTCGAGCGCGGGCATTTGTGTGCCCGCCGAATTGTCCAATCTTGTACGCTCAAGTCATTGAACGACTAGGTTCGCATCTATACACGATCGCACCTCTACTTCGATGATCTGGGAGATCGCACCCGAGGGAATTTCCATGGAAGAATCGGTGACAGCAGACTTTTTTCACATCGAGTCGATGCTAACGGCAGGGGAGAGACGTTTCAGGGACACGATTCGCAAGTTCGTGGACGAGGAATGCCTGCCCATCATCGCCGAGCAATTCGACCGAGGAGCCTTTCCGATCCAACTCATCCCGAGGATGGCCCAACTGGATCTGTTCGGTCTCCATGTAAATGGCTACGGTTGCAGGAAGGCAAACCATACGGTATACGGCCTGGTCTGCCAGGAATTGGGCCGATGCGACAGTGGCCTGCGGGCTATGTTTTCCGTTCAGAACTCCCTGGTCATGTATCCAATTTTTGCCTTTGGCTCCGAAAGGCAGCGAGAAAAATGGCTTTCCAAAATGGCCCGCGGCGAGGTGATTGGCTGTTTTGGTCTCTCCGAGCCTGATTTCGGGTCCAATCCTGCTGGCATAAGGACCCGAGCTGAGAAGTCCGGTGGTCGGTATGTTCTCAACGGGACCAAAATGTGGATCACGAACGGAACCATCGCCCACGTTGCTCTCATCTGGGCGAAAACCAATGACGGAATCCGGGGTTTTCTGGTCGAAGCCGGGACACCTGGGTTTGAGTCGAGAGAGATCCGTCGAAAGTTCTCTTACCGCACCGTTCCAACATCGGTTTTGATCTTTAGGGACTGTGAAATTCCAGCTAAAAATATCCTTCCCAGAGCCAGCGGGCTGAAATCGATTTTTTCGTGCTTGAATTATGCTCGTTACGGGGTCGCCTGCGGCGCACTGGGCTCTGCCATCGCATGTTACCAGGATGCGCTGGATTTTGCTCGCAAAAGGGAGGTTTTCGAAAGACCCGTTGCCTCTTACCAACTCATCCAGGATCGATTGGTGCGCATGAGCCTCGAGATTACCAAAGGTCGGCTACTCACCTATCATCTGGGCAGGCTGCTCGATCAGAACAAGGCGACTCCGGCCCAGATCTCTCTCGCCAAACTGAACNNCGATGAAAATCGCTCGGATAGCCAGAGATATCCTAGGCGCCCGGGGGATCCTGGCTGATCATCACGTCATCCGCCACCTTTGCGATCTCGAGGCGATCAGCACACTGGAAGGCACAGAAACCATTCAGACTTTAATCATCGGGCAGGACATAACGGGGATCTCAGCGTTTCACTAGATCCCCATTTTCACAAGGGCCAAGGACCTCGGCATGGGTCCTGAGAGTTTAAAGGCTTCTTCATTAGGGCGTGTCCTCTGATTTGGCTTGGGAGAGACCGTGATGCATGTCAAGGGCATTCGGTTTTACCCTGAGAAGTATCCAACCCGGAAACATTATCCTTTCAACCTCCCCGTGTTCCATCAAACCCGGGCACTTGCATTTTCTTCGCCGGTGACCTTTTTCGTGGGCGAGAACGGAAGCGGGAAATCGACGCTTCTAGAGGCTCTGGCTCACAAGTGCGGTATCCACATATGGCGGGGAGTCGAGAGAAGGCGCTTTGAGATAAATCCCTATGAGAAGATCCTTTACGAATTTATCGCCGTCGAGTGGACCGACGGCATCGTCCCAGGATCGTTTTTCGCATCGGACATTTTCCGACATTTTGCCGAAAGTCTGGACGAATGGGCAGCCGTTGATCCGGGAATGCTGAAATACTTCGGCGGCAAATCGTTAATGACGCAGTCTCATGGTCAGTCCCTCCTGTCCTTTTTTGCGGCCCGTTACAAAATCAAGGGGCTCTACCTCTTGGACGAACCGGAGACAGCCCTTTCCCCCAAAACCCAGATAGGCCTACTCAAGTTGCTTCGGGACATGGGCCAGGCCGGCCATGCGCAATTCATCATCGCTACCCATTCCCCAATTCTTCTCGCCTGTCCTGAGTCGAAGATCTACAGTTTCGACCGCATTCCAATCACGATGATCGACTATAAAGAGACCGAGCAATACCAGGTATACAAAAGGTTTATGAAGGATCCCAATGATTGCCTGAGGAGAGCTGATACGGACTAGGCCGGTCAGAAAAGCATCTCTCATGCGCCCGAGGTCTTCCTCCATCGGTGGAGAGAGGAACCCCCGAGGGGAGGAGCCGTTGGCTCATGGACGCTGTTCTATGACCTGAGAGAGGTACTCTTGGAGATAGAGTCGATCGTAATCTGAGAGGTCCTCGAACTTGATCCCCGCCTTCATTCTCCCCTCATCCGACCCGATAACGTAGACCGCCTTCCCCCGGCAGGTGATCGCCTGCGGTCGGATGCCGATCGTGACCTCAACCCGCTCCCCAGCGATCAAGCCGTATGAAGTTTCGATTCTCGCTCCCCCCAGGCTCAGGTCGAGCGTCGAGGCCCCCTTTGGACGGGGATAGATATCGATAAAACAAAGCACAGGATGAGATACTTCCACTCTCGGGTAGTTTCGCCGCTCCATAGTGCCCCCTTGGCCACATGATTGATGCTCATTTAAGCAAATCCACAAAGAAAGTCAAGAGAATAGTGAAATGGCCCGATGTCGAGTGGTGATTCCGGCTTTATAACCCCTTCTGGATACCACGGGTTCTCATTTTGAGCCTGGCACCTCCTCCCCGCACAGAAATTGCCAAGGGGCCATAGGACCGGAGCAATCTACCGAACCTTTTCAGGATGGGCGAAGATCCACCGTACGGCCTCCTTCGACTCGAAAGCGTTTGCAGTAACCGGCGGGAGGTTTCTGCCTCCCTGATTAATTCCCTCTGTCTCAGTTTTGACGCCTGCCATATGGTCCACCAATTTTGCATCTTGCCCCTCCCGGTCGCGTCATTTTGTCCGACTGCGGGCCAGACCTCGCACTTCGATCGACATCCTTCTGGACAGCCTGTGTTCGCAGAACCCTCGGTCCACGTTAATTCATGGCTGAGGCGTGCACCGGATTCTGCCACGATCTCTTGACAATCAGGTTTTAACCATCTATAATAACTTTGATGGTTACATTCTAGCAAAATGTATCTAACTTGTCAATAGCTTTTTGGGGGTTATAGACAGGATGAGCGCACACACCGTTGACCGAGAATCACAGCGTTTGTGTCTAGACTTTTCCAACACGTTGGAATGGCACGCCAGCAACCATCCAATAGAAAAGCTTCATTCCTACGGCGATTTGGTCTCTTGGGCTCAGGGCATGGAACTTCTCACAGAAGACGACGGACACGAGTTGCGCCGTGAGGCGAAACGCCGGCCCGACAAGGCAACAAAGGTTCTCAGGCGAGCCATTGCCCTACGGGAGGCTATCTACCGAGTCTTTTCAGCGGTTGCAGGCGATCGACTTCCGAAGGATTCCGATCTTACCATTTTGAATGAAGAACTCGCCAGGGCATGGATTCGGTTACAACTCACCTA
>JABAOH010058890.1_pt2 | contig 12795 bp, 16 predicted proteins | sample 7062181 | NCBI WGS metagenome assembly JABAOH01 (sample SAMN14538630, study PRJNA623070) | marine sediment metagenome | biome: marine biome [ENVO:00000428]; feature: marine pelagic biome [ENVO:01000023]; material: deep marine sediment [ENVO:00002113]; isolation source: pool of 5 deep marine... | reverse complement strand
ATACCGCCGGTAATCCCTGCGATACACGTACAGGCCGAGCGCAACCGCGGGTGGGGTAAGGAGGAGAAACACGACGTTCGTGCTCATCGCGGCCTCCGTTGCTGGGACTCTATCTGGGTAACGCCCCGAGCGACCGAATGGCTGCACCATTGTTGACCATACTTGTCACTCAACTGCGAAGCCCCGCGCGCCGCGCGGAAGCTCGGGGCTCTGAGACCGCCGCCGGGAGCGACACTACTTCACTGCCGGCAGGAACAGCGACCGCCCGTACTGCCCCCGCCTGAACGCGCCAATAGCGCGTTGTGTGTCCGGCGCTAGCAGGTAGTCGCGCAGGGCCCGCGCGCCGGACGGGTTGAGCCACGGGAACCGCTCGGAGCTGGCGAGCACCAGGTGGTACGGATTGGCCAACAGCGAGTCGCCCTGCACCAGTATCTCGAGCTCGAGCGGGTACTCGTGGCTCAGTAGGGTCCCGACGTCGCTCAGCGTGTAGGCCTGCAGCTCGTTCGCGATCTGCAGAGTGGCGCTCATCCCCTGCCCCGACTCGCGGTACCGGGAGCGCTCGGGTCCCACTCCCGCGAGCTCCCACAACATCGACTCCTTGATGTGCGTGCCTGACTGATCGGCCCGCGAGACGAACAGCACGTCGGCTCGAGCGATGGACCGCAGGGCCGCCACCGCATCCGCCCCACGCGCCGCTGCGGGATCGTTTGCCGGTCCGACGATCACGAACTCGTTGCGCATCAACGCGTGGCGCTCGGTCCCGAAGCCCTCCAGCATGAACTCCTGCTCCTCGGCGGGAGCGTGCAGGATCAAAACATCGGCCTCGCCCTGCCTTCCCAGCGCCATGGCCTGGCCGCTCCCCACGGCGATCACTTTCACACGGTAGCCGCTGGTTCGCTCGAACACCGGAAGGAGCTCCTGGAGGAGTCCGGCATCGCGCACCGACGTCGTCGTGGCGAGAACGATCTCAGGATCGGCAGGGTCCTGAGCCGCCAACGATCGTGACCCGAGCACAGCGACGAGCAGCAACCCGGCCAGTCTCAGTATCGCTCTGAAGCACATATGGGGAAAAGAAAACGACGCGGTGCCCCGCGTCGCCAGTTCGTGTCCGTCTTCGAGGGCGTGCCCAGGGCCTGCCCTAAGGACCGACGGCAGCGGCGGGCGCTGGTGCCGGGTTAGGTGCCGAGTCGACCGGCACAGGAATCGGTTCGCGCGGCCGCGCCTCGCCACCGCGGTTACCGATCAGGCGACCTAGAGCCACCGAGATGAGAATCAGGACCAGTAAGAGGGCCACGCGAAACACACGGCGCCTGATGTTCGGGGTCAGACGCTCGCGCAGCTCGACCACCTCGCGGTGCAGGCTGGTCTTCTCGCCCGCCTTCTCGACCGCCTGCACCAGATGGGACATGTCGATGGGCTTGGTGAGGAAGTTCTCGGCGCCCAGCCGCATCGCTTCGACCGCCGACTCCACGTCGCCGTAGGCGGTCAGCATGATCACCATCGCCTTACGGTGCCCCAGCTGCTCGAGCACCTGCAGTCCGTTCATTTCGGGCATGTAGAGGTCGAGCACCGTCACGTCGGGCTGGACGCGTTTCCAGATCTCGATCCCCTCCTTACCCGACGGCGCGCGATACACCTCGTGTCCCATGCGCTCGAAATAATCACCGAGCGTGCGCAGGACATCGGTGTCGTCGTCTATGAAGAGGACTGTCCGGGACGCCACAAGCCTCCTCTCCCAGAAGTGCCGTAATTAGAAGAGTTCCACCTGCTCGCGCAATGCCTCGGGACTCACGGGCTCCTGGCCCACGAGCCGCTGAAACGCTCGCGCACTGTGTGGCGCGTGGCCCTGGAAGTGATTGCTGAAGTAGCCGTAGATCCTGTTGACCCGACCGGCGAGCGTACGGACGGTCTCGGCCCACAGCTCGATCTCCCGGTCCCGATCGAGCTGCGCGAATGAGAAGTCCACTAGTCGCTTCCCGGTACCCAGCCACCGCACGTATGCGAAGTCGGCGGTGGGCTCGATCGCGAGTTCCATCATCTGTTCCCGCCGGATCCAGCGACCGTCCACCAGCGCGGTCGCTACGTTCTGCCAGCGCAGCAACTCGGCGACCGCCGGCGTGGTCCACCCGGGATGGCGGAACTCCACCGCCCAGCGGAAGCCCCGCGGGAGAGCCCGCAGGAACTTCTCCAGCACCGTCTGATTGCCGCCCGTGGGCCGGAAGGCGGGACTCAGCTGGATGAGGATCGGCCCCAGGCGATCCTCCAGGGGACTCACCCGGTCTAGGAACCGGCGGACCAGCGTATCGGTGTCGGTGAGGCGTCGCTCGTGCGTGATGGCCTGTGGGACTCGTAGCGCGAACTTGAAGCCCGGTGGCGTGTCCCGGCACCAGCTCTGCACGGCGGGATCTGACGGGAGCCCGTACGCAGAGGACTCCACCTCCACCGTGGAGAACGCCCTCCCGTAGATGCCCAGCATCCCCCTCGGCCTGGTCCCCTGGGGGTAGAACGGGCCCACCCAGGCGCCGTACTCCCAGCCCTGCGTACCGAGCAACAGCTCCACGCCTAGCCCCGCATCCGGTGCCAGTACATGCGCATCTCCGAGATCTTCCCCCCTTCGGTCTCGCAGAACAGCGCGCCACGCACGTCCACGGGCTCGCCCGTGCGGCGCCGCCTGAACGTGCACTTGAATTCCGTCGTGAACCAGGGGCCAGCCACGTAGATCTCTCCGAACCGGAAGGAGATCTCCGATTGCTCGTACGGGATGTCCCGCCAGTATTCCGCAATGGCCGAGCGGCCCTCGACCGGCTTGGCGAATGGGTCGGGGCTGAACACCGCCGTCTCGGTGAACACCTCCGTCAGGTGCTCGGCTTCACCCGCCTCCCACCCCTTGCCGAACTGTTCGACGAGGGCGGCGTACTGGGCCTTTGCGTCGTCAGGCATTCCCCGTCCCGTCGCCGCTCATTCACCCCCGAACTCGGTCTCGTAGTCTTGCAGCGCCGCGCGTATCACCTGCTCGGCGTGGTCGCGGTCGTACGCCTCACCGATGGAGACATCGGCCGGCTCCTCTGGCATCGACTTATACGTCATGAAGTAGTGGCGCAGTCGTTCGATCAGCGCGTGCGGCATCTCGCCGATGCTCTCGACGCCGCCCCAGAACGGGTCGTTCTCCAGTACGGCGACGATCTTGTCGTCCGCCTCGCCGTGATCCAGCATCGGCAGCCCGCCCACGACGCGCGCAGTCACGATCATCTCCGCACGCTCGATGGGCCGCTCACTCACGACGCAAATGTCCAGCGGATCTCCGTCTCCCCGTTGAGCGTCGCTCATCAGGTCGCGCACGCGCTCGCCACAGTAGGTGCGTGGGATAAAGCCGTACAGTGTGGGGTGTTGTGACGAGGTCTTCTGCGGCCGGTCGACTCGGAGGTAGCCCGTTTCCTTGTCCACCTCGTACTTCACGAGATCGAAGGGCGTGATCTCGATGTAGGCGTGCACCAGCGCCGGCGGGTTCGGGCCCGCGTCGAGCCCGTGCCAGGGGTGTGGTCGCCAGCGGTAGAAGGGGCGTGGGAAGCTCATAGATCTGACGGCTCCGCTCCGGGCGTCGTCAAACATATCTTAGGCATCTATGCACGCCAGCCACACGCGCCTGCCGATCGTTATTGACACCGACCCGGGCATCGATGACGTGGTGGCTCTCGCTCTCGCGGCCCGCTCGTCCGAGCTCGAGGTGGTGGCGGTCACGACAACCTACGGCAACGCGACCCTCGACGCGACCACGCGCAACGCCCGCACGCTGCTACAGCTGGTGGGCCGCTCTGACATTCCGGTTCGCCCCGGCGCCGACCGGCCCGTGGTGCGCAATCTGGTGACGGCTCCCGAAACGCATGGCCCCACCGGGGTCGGCTACGCGCCGGTGCCGGAGCCCGAGCCGACGGCCGCCAACCCGAGGGTATTGCTGGAAGTGCTGGCAGCCGCACCTGCGCGCGTGACCTTGGTGACACTGGGGCCGCTCACGAATCTCGCGCACGCCCTCGAAGCCGATCCCGAGCTCGTGCGCCAGAGGGTCACACGGCACCTCGGCATGTTCGGCAACATCCACGAACGGGGCAACACCAACCGCTGGGCCGACTTCAACGCCTGGAGCGATCCCGAGGCGGCACGAGTGGTGCTGCGCTCGGAATTGCCCACCGAGATGGTGGGGCTCGACGTTACCCGCAGGATGACGCTCACGGCGGCGGAGGTGCAGCGGCTGGCGGACTCGAGCGAACCCCACACGGCGTGGCTGGGCCATGCGCTCCGCTTCTACGTGGAGTTCCACGTGGCGCAAGAGCGGCTCCACGGCTGCGTCGTGAACGACGTGCTGCCGCTGGGCGAGATCCTCTCCCCCGGTCTCCTCACCCTGGCGCAACTACCGCTCGACGTGAACCTTGAGGACGGCGAGCACCGGGGGCATACGGTCGAGAGCCCCGACGGCGTGCCGACTCAGGTAGCGGTTCGGGTCGACATCCCGAGAATGCGGGAGCTGCTGGGGCGGGTGTTCGGCGAGGAGCTGGAGGCGTGAGGGCGATAAGGGGCCTCGTTAAGCAGGGGCTTCCGGGGGCGGTACAGGTGGGTGGAGTGAGAGGTACGGGGTGGTGGGCCGGTGCGTCGGAAGCCCCTGTCGAGAGGTCCCCCGCGCCCCGCATCCCGGCTGCGCCGGCAGTTCGCGAAGGTGGGCCCCCGGCCGAGCCAGAAGGCTCCGCACGACGGAGGAGAGACATGGCTGACGCGCAGGTACGTGTCGCGGTAGTCGGTGCCGGGGGTATGGGACGGGGGTGGGCAGCGCTGTGCTCGGCGCACGGCTGGCCCGTCTCGCTCTACGACGTTCAGATGAGCGCGCTGCTCGACGCCAAGGAGGAGGTGATCGCGCGCGCCCGCGCGCTCGCCCTGCTCAAGCAAGCCGACGAGGCAACCGTCGAGGCCGGCGTTACGAGCCTCAAGCTCGGTCGCTCGATCCTCGAGGCCTGCGACGACGCCCAGTGGGTGATCGAGGCTGGACCCGAGGACCTCGGCACCAAGCAGAAGATGTTCGAGGCCATCGAGTCGGTGGCCGGAAAAGCTCGGGCCATCACGAGCTCCACCAGCGGGCTGGGCCCCAGCGACATCGCGGCACGCTGCCTCCGCAAGGGACGCTGCTTCATCGTCCACCCCCTCAACCCCCCGGAGCTCATCCCGCTGGTCGAGATCGTGCCCGGCTCAGATACCGACGCCGGCCTCGTGGAGCTGGTCAAAGGCTGGCTCCACGCCCTCGGCCGCATTTCCGTGGTGATCAGGAAGCAGGTACCGGGCGCGGTGGCCAACCGCATTGCCGCAGCGGTGTGGCGCGAGGCGATCGACCTCGTGTTGAACGGCGTGATTGACGTGGACGACCTCGACCGGGCGATCTCACTCGGCCCAGCCCTCGGGTGGGCAGCGGCCGGACCCCATCTCACCTACCATCTGGCCGCCGGGAACCGCGGCGTAGCGGGCTTCCTGCAGCAGCTCCTGCAGACATTCCAGACCATCTGGGAGGACCTGCCGACCTGGTCGCACCTCGAGCCCGAGCAACAGCGCAGGCTGATCAGCCTGATCGAGCGGGCCTATGAGGAGCAGGTGGACGTGATCAAGCCCGCACGGGACAAGCGGCTGGCGGGAATCCTCTGGGGGCTGGAGCGCTCCAAGGACGCCTGATCTCGGCTTGACGGTCGCTTGACGGAGCGTCGGCAGCCTGTCCGCGTCTCGAACAGGAGCCGACCGTGCGTCGCTACATGCCTCTCCTCGCTCTCGTCATCATTATGCCAGCCTCACTGGCCGCCCAGCAGAACCAGGACCTCTCCGAAGGCATCCGCGTGCGCATCGACGGGAAGCACGTGGGTGCCATCTCCGATCTCGCGAGGGATACGCTGGTGTTGCAGCGTGCCACCGATGGCGGCTCGGACTCATGGTCGGTTGCCGTGGCCGACATAACACGGTTGGAGGTGAGCCAGGGGAAGAAGTCCAACTGGAAGACCGGCATGTGGGTCGGCACGGTCTCGGGAATCGCCATCGGCACGCTCGCCGGCGCCGCCGCGTGCGAGGACTCGCTCTTCAGCAAGGGAGAATGCGTGGCGATGACAGGGGCCGCCGGCATGTTGATCGGTGTACCGCTCGGTACGCTCGTGGGAGCCCTCATCAAGACCGAGCGCTGGGAGAACGTGCCCATGGAGGTCGTGCGGGTGAGCATCGTCCCGCAGGCCAGCGGGCTTACACTCGGGATATCGGTGTCGTACTGACGTGGCGTGGCTGCCAATGCCGGTCGTCCCCAAGGGGTTCTTGCGCTCAGAGTGCTGTCGCCCAGCTTTGCACGCAGGGAGGCCTTCCGGGGGAGGATGGGATCGTGACGAAGCGCAAGCAGGCCGTCATCGTGGCCGTGGCAGCGATGCTCCTGGCCCCCTGTGGCGACGGCACCAGCCCGATCCAGGTCGCCAGCGTCCAAGTGAGCCCCGCGAGCGCTACGCTCACCAGTATTGGCGACACGACTCGGTTCACCGCTGTGGCACGTGACGCAAGCGGCAACGTGATCCCCGACGCCAGCTTCACGTGGAACTCATCCAATCGGTCTGCGGCGACCGTGGACGGGGACGGCCTGGTCACTGCGGTCGCCGGCGGAGTGGCCATGATCACGGCGACGCTCAGCGGAGTGAGCGGCTGGGCCGAGGTCACCGTGGCGCTGCCCGGGCCGCTCGCGTGGCCCATCGACTGCGTCCCAGGGCAGACGTGCTCGGCCTCAATCGGCTACCCCGACATCGATGGTGACGGCACGGCATTCAACTGCGGCCAGCCGGGATACACCGGGCATCAGGGCACCGACATCAGCATGACGTGGAGCCAGATGGACGCCGGCGTGGACGTGCTCGCCGCTGCCGACGGCACGGTGCTGTGGGTATTCGACGGGAAGTACGATCGCTGTCCCAACGCGACTGAGCCCGACTGCCAAGCACCCGGCAGCCCCCTCTCGCCGGGAATGAACGAGGGCCACACGGTGTGCACCGGGCTGGGAGACTACTGCGGAATCGGAACGTGCTGCTGCTTCTGGTGCTTCGCCGGTGGCAACGTCGTTGTCATCCGGCACTCCGGCATCCCCGGCGTGTTCGCGACCCGCTACGATCACTTCAAGCGGAACTCGATCGTGGTGTCACCGGGTCAGACCGTGCAGCAAGGAGAGAAGATCGGGGAAGCCGGCAGCGCCGGGAACTCCAGCGGCCCGCACCTACACTTCGAGGTCTGGGGAACCGGATTCTACGAGCTGGCCGACCCCTGGGCGGGTCCCTGCGGCCCCAATCAGGCCGGCGCGCTGTGGCAGCACGACCCACCGTGGGAAGCGCCGTGAGGTAGACGGCATGGCGGGGCGGCCGCGGCGGGCCCCTGGAACACCAGTTGCCCGTCCCCGGGTCTATCCCACTTCCCCCTCTAGCTCCCAACACTGCAGGGCCAGGGCCAACTCGTGGCCGATTGCCTGATCACGGGGCGGGCTGCCCGGGAGCCGGATCGTGACCGGCCCCTTGAACGGCTGACGGCCGATAACCTCGAAGGCCACGCCCACCTTGAGACCCAGCGAGGCGATGTAGCGCAGCAGCGCGGGGTCGCGGTCACTCACCATGCGAAGCTCGGCCATGCTACCCACCGGCACGTCTGTGAGCAGCAAGAGGTCCTGCTCCTCGATCTCGCCATCCGGAGTGGGAATGGGGGCGCCATGCGGGTCGTACCGCGGGTTGCCGAGCGCCATGGCCATCCGCTCGATCAGCCCGTCCGACACGGCGTGCTCCAGGCGTTCGGCCTCGTCGTGCACGGAGTCCCAGTCGTAGCCGAGCTTCTGCGTGAGGTAGGTCTCAACGATGCGGTGCCGACGCACCATCTTGAGCGCGGCTCGGCGCCCCGCCGCCGTGAGGTGCGCGCCACGATAGGGCTCGTGCTCCAGGAGCCCTGACTCCGAAAGTCGCTTCACCATCCCGCTCACCGAGGGCGGCGCGACGTCCAGCGCCTCCGCGATGGCGCTGGTCTGCACCGGCGAGCCCTGCGCCTCGAGCTCGTAGATCGCCTTGAGGTAGTCTTCGGTGGAGCGGCTGTATCCGGTGGACTTCGCGTCGGCGCTCATGGACCTACCTCGGGGGGGACGTTTTCCCGGGCCTGAATCCCAGAATTATGCCTGCCTAAATTTGCGAAGGCTCCCCTACCGGATCAAGTTCCCGCCGAGGGTCAGCGGGTTAAGTCCATGAAACGACTGATGATACGATGGGTCATGCCCCACACCACATGAGGCCCCACGAGGTAGGACGGCACGGTGCGCTGGGATCCGCGCACGGTCACCTCGCTTTGGGCCGCCCGGTGCGGCAGCTCTCTCAGCGAGGTCCAGACGTAGAGCGACACCTCCGGGCTGGGGGTGACGGTTGGTCTCTCCTCCAGGCCGAACACAAAGGGACGCACCACCACCGGGGGGAGTACCGGCGTCACCGGAGCCAGGTCATCCAGCTCGCCCACCAGGCAGTCGCGCGGCAGCACGACCGCTGTCTCCTCGAACGTCTCCCGCGTGGCCGTCGTCAGCAGATCCGCGTCGCCTTCCTCACGCCTCCCACCCGGCAGCGCCATCTGCCCCGACCACGGATCGGCCGGCTCTTCGGCGCGCTTGATGAACAGGAGGTCCAGGTCGCCGGCCTCGCCGGGCGCGAGCACGATCGCCACTGCCGCCTCGATCTTGCCCGGTCCGGTGGCGCGCTCGGGGACGTGAGTCACGAGGCGCTGACGCAGGCGTTCGAGCTTGGGATGTGTCACTGGGTGCAATGCCGCACGGGATCGGTGGTCCGTTCCATTGCAGTGCAATGTACTGCCGCGCGCCGTTGGGTAGACCGAGGCAGCGTTGGAACCGAGGCAGTATGTCGCGTGAACCGAAACACGAGCCCAAGTGTAGTATGTGTCCGGGCGCACTGACTCTCTTGCGCCGCTCACTATATTGTCTGCGGGCGATTGCCCTTGACCGCGACGCGCTACTTTCTCAGGGAGGTACGTATCAGAAGCTTCGGTGTCGGACTGCTCGCTCTCGCCACGGTCGCGGCGGCGACCGCAGCCAGCCTGCTGCTGCGGCGCCGGCGTCTGGTGGCAGTGCACGCCGGTCGTTCGAAAACGGTAGATCCGCTCTACGCGGCCGGCCTGTAGCAAACGCCGGGCGGCTCCACGCTGGGGCCGCCCGGTCGCTCTTCAGCCCGTCACAGCAGGTGGCGGGTAAACCACTCCGTAGTCAGGTCCATCCCCCGCTGCAGCTCGGCAGTATATCCCGCCCACGGATGGCGCGCGCCCAATGTGTGCGTGCCCCCGGCGATGAGCTCCAGCCGGGCCGATCCTCTCGTCAGGCCGTGCAGCTTCTCTCCGTCCGACAGCGACACGGCTTCGTCCTCCTCGCCGTGCACGATGAGCCAGGGCACCCGGATCTCGGCCGCTGCTCCATCGAGATTCAGCTTGCCTTCCCTGTGAGCCTCGTAATCGTCGAGCACGTCGCGGTAAACGGGCAACACGTCACCGGTACGCATGTTCACGACGTCGATCCGCCCCTCCTCCCGCAGCTGGGCCAGCGTCGCCTCGTCCCAGCGGATCAGACTGCCGATGGCCGCCCAGGTCACGAGGGCCTTGGCCTCGCTGTGCCGCGCGCTGAACAGGATCGCCAGGCCTCCGCCCCGGCTGTGGCCGAACAGCCCCAGGGCCGTCGGCGTGGCCAGCCTTTCGACCAGTGTGCCGCCCAGCAGCGCAGCGCTCACCGTCTCCAGGTCCTTCAGGTCGCCCGAATACGTGGCGCGCCCGAAGCGCTCGGGCTCCGAGAACGACTCCCCGTCGGGGCCCACCCCGCTCCCCGAGAAGTTGAACGAGACCGCCGTCATCCCGGCTCGTGCCAGCCGCTCGGCGACGTGGGGGAAGAAGCCCCAGTCCTTGAAGCCCTTGAACCCGTGGCAGATGATCACCGCCGGGCGGCCCGCGCCCAACTCCTGGGTGCGGACCCCTCCCCGCAGCGGTCCGCCATCGGCGCCGACCAGCTCGAAAGGGGTTTTGGTAACGGTTGCCATGGCGTGCTTTGACCTCCCCGTGGACCCGAAATTAAATTCCGTATCTCGTGTGTAGTCAGCTGGGAACCGCGGCATGGGCCTGACGATGCGGCCGTCCAATCCGGCCCTCATGGCCGTGAGCCGCGCGCTTCACGGGAGCCGCGACCGGCTCATTGAGCAGTGGGCTCAATGGGTCACGAGACGTGTACGGGAGGCCCCGCACGTCCGCACCCCCACGGTCGAGCGCCACCTCGCGCTCCTCGTCGACATCCTCATCGAGTCCGCCGGCCCCCTGCGGCGCCAGGTGGCGGAACTGTGGTTCACCGCCAGCGAGGTGTATGGCCAGACCGCAGCCAACCGCGGCCTTGCCGCCGGCGAGGTGGTCGAGGAGCTGCAGCAGCTCCGCGAGATCCTGATCCACCACCTCTCAGAAACGGTTGCCACACTCCCAGCCCGCCAGTCGATGGCGGCCGTGCTGCGGCTCAACCGGATACTCGACCGTGGCATCTCGCACGCCGTGGTGGGGTACACCGACGCCCTGGTGGAGACCCTGCTGAACCGCCGGGGCGTGCCGATCGTGGCGTCCGAGCCCGAAGAGGACGAGGTGCTGCAGCGCCTGGAGCTGCTCGAGGAGGAGTTGGAGCAGCTCCGCCTCAAGAGCCGCTAGCCGACCCTAGCCCGAGACTTCCTCCCCACCGTCCACGTTCACCACGTTGCCGGTGATCCAATCTGTGCCCGGCTTCGACAGGGCCACGATCGCCTGCGCCACGTCCTCAGGCGTAGTGAGCCGTTTGTGCGGGTTGCGGTGCACCGCCTCCACGAACAGGGCGTCGCTCTCCGGGATGCGCTCGGCCGCCGGAGTCCTGGTCACCCCACCTCGCAGGGCGTTCACCGTCACCCCGTAGGGCGCGAGCTCCACCGCGAGCTGGCGCACGTGCGACTCCAGCGCGGCCTTCGCCGCCGACACGGCGCCGTAGGAGGGGATAACCCGGTTCGAGCCTGACGAGGTCATGCAGAAGATGCGCCCACCCTCGGTCATCAGGTTGCGCGCGACCACCTCCTGCGCCCAATAGACCAGCGAGTGGGCCATGACGTCGAGCGTCATGTTCATGCCCCGCTTCGTGACCGCGTCGTCCGCGATGTACGGCTTGAGCGTGCCGAACGCCAATGAGTGCATGAGAACCGCGACCGTGCCGCCGTTCTTCTCGATGTCGTCGACGAGCGCGTTCAGCACCTCGTTGCGCTTCTCCTCGTCCGCCGCGTTCACGTTGAAGAACAGGGCTCGCCGACCGCTGGACTCGATGTCCTCCTGGATGTCCTTGGCGCGCTGCTTGCCAGCGCCCCGGTCCAGATGCACGCCGCAGATGTCGTACCCGGCCTTCGCCAGCTCCCTGGCAGTGGCCTCGCCGAACCCGCTCGACGCGCCCAGGATGAGCGCCCAGCGTGGTACCGTCCTCTGTGCGTGTCTCACGGAGTCCTCCGGTCACAGAGCCGTCGAAAGGGATACAACCTAGCCTAACTCGGGGTGTCTCGCCATGCCTCCGAGCGAGCCTGCCGGGTGGCCTCCTCCGGTCATCCTCGATAGGTTGGTACCCGACCCATCCCCTCGGCTCCGGGATTGACTCCCGATCCCGCCCTCCCACCACCCGGAGCACAGGATGGGTCAAGCGCACGGAGAGCGGACGCGGATGAGTATCGACTATCTCCTCACTGAAGAACAGCGAATGATCAAGGACCTCTGCCATCAGATCGCAGAGGAGCAGATCAAGCCGGTCGCGGCGCGCTACGACGAGACCGCGGAGTTCCCCTGGGACATCGTGAAGATCTTGGCCGACGCCGACATCTTCGCGGTTCCGATTCCGGAGGAGTACGGGGGGATGGGCGGCGGGGTACTCGAGACGGCCCTGGTGACCGAGGAGCTCTCGTGGGGCTGCGCCGGCATCGCGCTGGCCCTCGGCGGAACGGGGCTCGGGACCTACCCCATCCTCCTGTTCGGCAGCGACGAACAGAAGCAGCGCTACCTGCCATCCATCGCCCGGGGTGAGAAGCTGGCAGCGTTCGCCATCACCGAGGCGGATGCCGGCTCCGATGCGGCCCGCATCCGCACCACTGCCACCAAGGACGACGACCACTACGTCCTGAACGGCACGAAGCAGTGGATCACCAACGGGGGCGAGGCGGAGGTCTACACGGTCATCGCGCTCACCGACAAGGCCAAGGGCGCCCGGGGAGCCAGCGCGTTCATCGTGGACAAGGACACGCCGGGCCTCGAATTCGGCAAGAAGGAGAACAAGCTCGGCATCAGGGCCTCGGCCACGCGCGAGGTGATCTTCAACGACGCACGCGTGCCCAAGGAGAACCTCCTCGCCCGCGAGGGCATGGGGTTCATCGTCGCGCTCAAGACGTTCGATCGCGCGCGCCCCGGTGTGGCGGCGCAGGCGGTCGGGATCGCGCAACGCGCTCTCGACGAGGCAGCTCACTACGCACGGGTCCGCAAGCAGTTCGGCCACCCCATCGCCTCGTTCCAGGGCGTGCAGTTCATGCTGGCCGACATGGCGATCCAGGTGGAGGCCTCCCGCGCGCTGGTCTACTCGGCCGCCCGCATGATCGACACCGGCGCAAAGGACATCGCAATGGCCTCGGCCATCTGTAAGACCCACGCCTCCGACGCGGCCATGAAGGTCACGGTGGACGCCGTGCAGATCTTCGGCGG
>JABAOH010088304.1_pt1 | contig 12807 bp, 11 predicted proteins | sample 7062181 | NCBI WGS metagenome assembly JABAOH01 (sample SAMN14538630, study PRJNA623070) | marine sediment metagenome | biome: marine biome [ENVO:00000428]; feature: marine pelagic biome [ENVO:01000023]; material: deep marine sediment [ENVO:00002113]; isolation source: pool of 5 deep marine... | reverse complement strand
TCGGACTCGATCACGTAGGGCACGAGGTTATCGTCCCTGTCAGCTGCCTCCCTGAGTTCAGCCAACGAGTGTTCTACCGTTTTCTGATCTCTCCGCCGCTTGCGTTCCCTCAACCGCCTTTTCTGTTTTTCCTCTATCGCCTGATCAATCCTGGTAGTCCGAATCTTCGCGGGTCCCTCTTCCACAAAAGCGTTGACCCCTACGATGACCCTGCGGCCTGCCTCCACCTCTCTCTGGCTCCGGTAGGCCTCATCTGCGATTTCCTTCTGTATGAAACCCTTCTCCAGGGCCCTCAGCATTCCTCCCAACTGATGGACTCTCTTGAGGTACCGCTCAGCCCGCTCCTCTATCTCGTCCGTCAGGGCCTCGATGACAAAGGACCCTGCAGTGGGATCTACGGTGTTGGCTACGCCACTCTCGTGGGCCAAGATCTGCTGAGTGCGAAGAGCCAGCAGGACGGACTTCTCCGATGGGAGGGAGAGGGCTTCGTCCATCGAGTTGGTATGCAGGGACTGCGTACCGCCTAGGATGGCCGCCAGGGCTTGGATGGCGACCCGTACCGCATTGTTCTCCGCCTGTTGTGCCGTAAGGGACACTCCCGCGGTCTGGGTGTGGAACCTCAGAAGCCAGGATCTGGGATCTTTGGCCCCAAACCTCTCCTTCATCACCCGAGCCCAGAGGCGGCGGGCGGCTCTAAACTTCGCTACCTCCTCCAGGAGGTCCATCTGAGCCGCAAAGAAGAAGCTCAGCCTCGGGGCGAAGCTGTCGATTGTCTGTCCCCTCTGCACCAAGTGGTCCACGTAGGCGATGGCGTTGGCCACCGTGAAGGCGACTTCTTGGACAGCTGTGCACCCCGCCTCCCTCATGTGGTATCCGCTGATGCTAATGGAGTTCCATAGGGGCATCTCCTTTGAGCACCACTCCACTATGTCCGTTGCCAGCTTCATGGCGGGCTCTACTGGATAGATGTAAGTGCCCCGAGCGGCGTACTCCTTGAGGATATCGTTTTGAACTGTGCCTCTTAGTTCTGCAAGAGAGACACCCTGACTTTCCCCCACGAGACCGTAGAGGGCGAGGAGGATCATGGCAGTGGCGTTGATGGTCATGCTGGTGCTGACCTGATCCAGGGGTATTCCGTTCATGAGGATGTCCATATCCTCCGAGGAGGTGATAGCGACACCTACCCGGCCGACCTCGCCCGCAGCCTTGGGGCTGTCAGAGTCGAGTCCCATCTGGGTGGGCAGGTCAAAGGCAACGCTGAGCCCCGTCTGGCCCTGCGAGAGGAGATACCTAAAGCGGGAGTTGGTCTCCTCAGCGGTCCCAAAGCCTGCGTACTGTCGCATGGTCCAGAGGCGCCCTCTGTACATCGTGGGGTAGACGCCCCTCGTGTAGGGATACTCTCCGGGGAAGCCCGACTTTCGGAGGAAGTCGAAGGAGGGAAGGTCGTCTGGGGCGTAACACTCCTTCAGTTCGATACCCGAGAGAGTCTCGAAGGCCCTCTCCTCTTGAGCGGAGCCAGAGCTCCTTGCGTAGGTGTTCTCCTTCCAACGGCGATGGGACCTTGAGACCTCCTTCTCAGAACGCTCATCCCACGTCAACACTCTTCCTCCAGTGCCAAGCCAAAAAGTTCACCCGCACGGCCTCTCTCCCGGATCTCAGAGGGCACCTCCACGGATAGCCACATTTCCATCGTTCAGGACCCCTGGGGAGCATCCGATTCTATGGGAGGGTCGCTATATATGGCTTTGTCAAGCCCTCGTATGGCCTCGGGTGTCGTGGGGTGATTTACAATCGCGCTATAGGTGAACTTCCAGAGTGGGAATATCCACACCAGTGCCCTCAGTGACCAGGCCGATCACCGCGGCCTCCGTGGCCTGTCCTAGAATCTCCAGGGCTTGATCGGCATCCTCTTCGTTCACGATGAGGACGAAGCCCTGGCCCATGTTGAACGTAGAGTACATCTCCCTCGTGTCAATTCCCCCCATTTCCTGCAGAGCTGTGAACACTGGCTGCGGCTCGAGGGGATCGTCGATTTCGAAGCGTACCCCGCGGTTGATTCGGACTAGGTTTCGGAGACCACCGCCCGTCACATGGGCCATTCCGGTTACAGGACAGGAGCGGAGGACCTCGAGGACCTGCCGAACGTATATCTCCGTCGGCCTGAGGAGAGCCTCCCTCCAGGTCTCCTGGCCTCCGGGCGCCATCTCACCGTAACCTACTCCCTGCGATCTAAGCAGCCTCCGGACCATTGTGAAACCATTGGAATGGAGGCCACTGCTTCTGAGTCCAATTATGGCCTGGCCCGGTTCAACCGACCTCCCGTCGATGATGTTCTCCTTGCGAACGTAGCCGAGGCAGGTTCCGACCAAGTCATAGCCCTCAATGATCTCGGGGATGGTCGCCAGCTCGCCACCGATGAGCGTTATGTTCGCAATCTCAGCCCCCTTGTTAAGGCCGACACCGATCTGGGCCGTAACACCCTCATCGTACCTACCCACGGCGAGATAGTCAACCATGGCCAAGGGCTCGGCGCCCACACAAAGGGTGTCGTTCACATTCATGGCAACGCAGTCTATGCCCACGGTGTCCCAGCGACCGGTCTCCTCAGCCACAAGGAGCTTGGTCCCGACGCCATCGGTATTCAGAGTCAGGGCCCACTGGTCAAAGTCTATGAGGCCCGTGAAGAAACCGGGCAGGTCGATGGGCGAACCCAAACCAGAGCGCTTGTATTGCAGCTGGGAGACAAGGGCAGCGATGGACCGCTCCTCCCTCTCGATGTCTACACCGGCCTCCCGATAGCTACGCGGCTTCATAATCTGCTGAGGGGAAATAGTTGATTAAGCTTTTGCGGAGGTTCGCAAGCAAACTTTAAGGTGGCCCGCTCGTCTCATAGTTCGTGGGACGCGCCTGGGTCAAGGAGCGAAGAAAGGACGCCTACTACAGGGGGGCGAAAGCAGAGGGCTATCGAAGCAGGGCCGTCTTCAAGTTGATGCAGATCAACGAGAGATTCAGGGTGATACGCCGTCGGAACTCAGTTCTCGATTTGGGGGCCGCCCCCGGAGGATGGTCACAACTTGCCAGCGAACTCGTGGGTCCCAAGGGGAGAGTCGTGGCCCTAGACCTGGTCCCCATGGCGCCGATAGAGGGCGTCACCATTGTCCAAGGTGACCTGAGGGATGCTTCCACCGGGGAGAGACTTGTGTCCCTGCTCCCAGGAGGCGTTGACTGCGTGATTTCGGATATGTCGCCAAGGCTCAGCGGAAACAGGAGCTTAGACAATGCGCGCTCGACAGAGCTGTCAAGGGCTGCCCTCGACCTAGCGGGGAGACTATTGAAACCTGGAGGACACTTCGTAACGAAGGTTTTCCAGGGCGAGGAGTACGAGGCGTTCAGACAACAGGTCTCCAAGGGTTTCCGTACCTGCAAGGGCTTCACCCCTCCAGCCTCCCCCGCCAGAAGCGCGGAAACGTTCATAGTGGCGAAGGGCTGGCTGGGTCTGTCCAGGAGCTAACGGAAGTTTTAAAGTCGACAGAAAGGATGCTCTTTTCGCCGATGCAGACCTACCTTACTGTCACATTTTCCACCGAGGGGGCCAGGCCCTCTGAGGTCGCGGCAAGGCTGCAGTCCCTTGGCTTCGAGGCCACGACGGGCAACTACGACTTCGTCTACAGGTGGGATAGAAACGCAAAGGTAGAGGACGCACTCTGGCTGGCAGATAAGGTACAAGCGGCTCTGAGGGGTATGAGCGTCCTCTTCAAGATTGAGACAATCGGTAGAGATTAAGCTCGGCTCAATCCCAGAAACGCTTGGTTCTGGCATAGGTTATTTCGGCCTCGAGGACGTCCTTCAAGAAGTCCATCTCATCCCCGTGGTACCTTCGAAGGATCTTCCCGGCAACGTCCGGGCCGACACCTCGTGCCACCAAAGCCGTGACCGCCTTCTTCCCGTGGCCCATGACCAGGCTGGCGTTGGTGTAGAGCTTCTTCATGGCCCTCTTCCCCTCCTTATCGTGGGGCTCCGACCTGAGAACCTCAGCCATCTCCCGCTCCCAAGGCCTGAGAACGGCCTGCATGACCGATTCGCAGTAGGGGCACCGAACTTTCTCCCCCAGTTCCCCGACCTTCTCCGTTCTGCTAACCTTGCACGACAAGCACAACAGGATCACCTGCTGATCCTCGAGCCTCCTCTTCAGCAGCCTGAGAGTGTGGGAATCTGGCCGCGGCGGGAGAAGCATGTCCAGGGCCCGTTCCGCCCCCAGCCTCCCCAAGTAGGAAAGAGGCCCGGTGACGACATCGATCCTTCCCTCCCGTATGTCCTTTAGGACCTGCATCGCCCGAGGGACATCCAGCCGCTCCCACATCATCTTCTCCACGGCCTCCTCCATGAGGGGGGTCCTCTCGAAGGCCTTCATCACCTTGGGTAGGTTCACCTCCCGATAGTTCACTCCCCTCTTGACGGCACCAAACTTCTTGGCCACCTGAACGAATATCCAACGCAGCTGGGTGGAGTTGACCAAGAAGATCCTGAGCAGGGGCTCCACCGCCTCTGGATCTGTGCCCTTCAAAAGCTCCGCCACGACGTGGGCCCTAACGGCCCTCGGCACCTTAATCATCACCCGATAGGGGTCCGTTCTCAAGCCCATCGACTCCCCATATCGGGCCGAGAGGAGGGCCGAGAGGAGGTGTGCCAAGGTCTCATTGACCCTGCTACCCAGGGCTGCATTGACCACCACCAAGTCGTCGCCCTCCTCCACCGTGATCAGGTTCTCTCTTGGTACCTCATGAGGGGCTTGTCGTCGCAGATAATCGAGGAAGGCCTCCTTCCCGTGCTCGTTGACGGAATAGCCCTCTAGGCTCCCGACTCCTCGAAGGCTACCCACCTCCTGAGCCACCTCGTAGGGGACGGGTATCTCCTCGCCCAACCAGCTGGGAATACCTCCTAGCTCCTTGACTGGCTGGACCACCACTTCGTCCTCCCCAATGTCCACGACTTCCCAGGTCTGACCCTTCATGATGAAGCTGGAGCCATGGTGGACCTGGCCCGCCACAAAAGCCTCATCCAACCTGCCTACTGAACGCCGGCTCGGAAGGTCTCTCACCCGGTAGCTCTTCTCGTCGGGAATCATTGAGATGTTTTCGTAAAAGTAAGGCAGGGTGCCGGAACCCTTGTAGATGGATTCGCCCCTGTACCTGATGACCCGCAGATCGCTTAGCTGTTTTAGGACCCTCACAAAAGTATCCCAGGGGAGGTCTCTGAAGGGGTAGGATCGCCTAACCGTCTCGTAGTATTCGCGGGTGATGGCCCGACCCTCGGTGAGGAGATGAGCCACTATCTGGTTGGCTAGGACGCCAAGGGGATTCCTTCTCACGCGGTAGTCTTCCAGCTCTCCCTCTAAGCCTCTCTTCGCAATGACTACGGCCTCCGCCAGATCCTCCTCGTTAGAGGCGATGATGACGCCCTTGGAGACCCTACCCACGGCATGACCCGATCGACCTACTCGCTGGACCAACCTGGTGACGTCCCGAGGCGAGTTGTACTGGAGCACCAGGTCCGCCGATCCGACGTCGATACCCAGCTCCAGGGAGGATGTACAGATTAAGGCCTTAAGCTCCTCGCCCTTGAACTCCTCCTCCGCCCGGACCCTTACGTCCTTCGAGAGGGAGCCGTGATGAACGCCCGCTGGAACGTTCTCCCAGAACTTGTAGCGGGAAGAAAGGAACTCCGCAGCGTCCCGAGTGTTGACGAAGAAGAGGGTGCTTCTATGAGACTCGAAGAGGTCCCTTGCCCTCCGAAGAGCCGATGCCTGCTGGGGCTTCACCCTCAACGCATCGGCCAGTTCCTCGTCGGATTCCTTGACCTGGGGAAGCTCAACTTCGAGCTGCATCGGCTTGACAGCCCTCAGGTCCACCACGTCCACCTCCCTACCGACGCCACCCAGGAAGGAAGCCACCTCCTTCGGGCTTCCAACGGTGGCCGACAATCCTACCCTCTGGTATTCCCTCTCCGTCAGGCGTAGCAGCCTCTCGAGGGCCACGGATAGCTGTGCCCCTCTCTCATCAGCCGCCAGCTCGTGGACCTCATCGACGACAACCCAGCGTACCTGCCTCAGGTGCTGTCTCAGTCGCGAACCAGTGAACATTATCTGCAGGGTCTCGGGGGTGGTGATGAGAATATCAGGCGGCGATCTGCTCTGGCGAGCCCTTTCCGCCGTTGAGGTATCTCCATGACGAACCGCCACCTCCAACCCAAGGTACTCCCCGAAGAAGTCCATCCTCCTCAGCATGTCGCGGTTAAGGGCCCGCAGGGGAGTGATGTAGAGGCAGCTTATCCGAGGGGGTTTTTCGCGGGTGATGGTGTCCAGGATCGGTATCAGGGCCGCCTCCGTCTTGCCGATGCCCGTCGGAGCGATGAGAAGGAGGTTTCGACCCTCCTGAATCAGAGGCACTGACTGAATCTGAGGCTCGGTGAGCTCCCTGATCCCCAGCTCCTCCAGGGCTTCTATGATCCTGGGCTCGACGGATAGCTCGAACACGCAGGTTTCAAGGGATTCCCCCCTAATAAGGCTAGGTCGGGTGGTTATCAAGCCAAGGGCTTTATCTCGCCGGGGCATAGGCGGGTCGGTGAGCCTCTGAAGGACCTGATGCGGGGAGTGATGGACGAATTTACTGCGGACTATATGGAGATGAGATACCACGCCCGGAGCATGACGAGGATCAAAATCGCTGCTGGCTCCTTGGAAGATGCCAACTCCACGGAGTACACGGGCGTCGGCATACGGGCGCTGTTCGCCGGGGCCTGGGGCTTTAGCAGCACCAGCAAGCTTGATCGGGCGGCCCTCCGACAGGCTGCCCAGGACGCCCTCCAGGCGGCCAAGGTGGCCTCCGGTGACAAAGCTGAGAGGGTGGAAAGTCTAGCTGAGGGAAAGATGGCCAAGGGCACCTACAAGGTCGAGGAGAGGGGGGCCCTGGAGGATAGGAGCCTGGAGGAGAAGATGGAGATGGTCTCACGGACGGAAAGGATGGTCCGCGAGCAGTCTCCCGAGGTGAAGAGCGCCCTCTGCTTCTACCGGGAGATAATAGATGAGAAGGTCATCCTCAACACCGACGGCGCGGAGGCAGAGATCAGGGAAGTGCGGCCCGACTTCGTCGTCATCGCCGTCGCGTCGAGCAACGGCGACATGGTAAGCGCCCCGGAGTCTGAGGGCGTATCGGGGGGATGGGAGGACCTCTTCCGTCGTCGAGGGCCTGAAGAGATGGCCCTGCGGGCGGCAGAGAGGGCCACCGCCCTCCTGAAAGCGCCTTTTCCCAAGGGCGAGAGGGCCACCGTAGTCCTCGATCCTGCCTTGGTGGGGCTCATCTCTCACGAAGCCTTCGGACACACCGTAGAGGCTGATTTCGTTCTCTCGGGATCAGCGGCGCAGGATAAGCTGGGGCATCGTGTAGCCAGTGAGTTGGTGACCCTGGTGGATAGCGGTGTCCCGGACAAGGACGGGTCCCCCGCAGGCAGACTAATGGTGGACGATGAGGGAATACTCACCCAGAAGGCCGTCATCATCGACCGCGGGATTCTCAAGTCATACCTCTTCGACAGGGAGACTGCCGCGCAGTTCGGCTTCCAGCCCACAGGGAATGCCCGGGCCTTCGAGTACAGCGACGAGCCCATTATTCGAATGAGGAACACCTACATCGAGCCTGGTGACAGGAGCCTCGAGGAGATGCTGGAGGATGTAAAACACGGCTACCTTCTGAAAGGAAGCGGGCCTGGACAGGCCGACTCTAACGCAGAGTTCATGTTCGGCGTCCAGGAGGCGTACCCAGTGGAGAGGGGCGAGACAGGTGAGTTGCTGCGGGGGGTTACGATAAGCGGGAACGCCTTCGAAGTACTGAGCGCCGTGGACGCCGTAGGCAAGGCCTTCTCCTTTGACATGGGGTCGGGCTTCTGCGGAAAGCATCAACTGGCAAAGGTGGACGGCGGAGGGGGCCACCTGAGGTGCAAGGCCATCATCGGCGGGAGGCAGGAGGGGTAGCTTGGGCGAACTTCTGGGATTGTGCGAAAAGGCCGTTCTTCTAGCACAGCAGAAGGGCGTCGACGAGGCTGAGGCCTATGGGATCGACGGACGGCAGGTAGAGGTCTTCTTGGAGAGGAATGACGTGAAACTGGGGAAGTCCCAGCTGAGGACGGGCATAGGGCTTCGCGTCCTGAAGTCCAAGGGGCTGGGATACTCCTCTGTGAACCTCTTGGATGAGTCAAAGATGAAGGATATGGTGGATAGGGCCGTGGGACTTGCTTCCAAGGCTCCCGCCGATCCCCACAACCAGCTTCCAGACCCTCAGTCCATTAGAGAGGTTCCGGGACTCTACGATGAGGAGAGCGAAGGGCTCGAGGCTGAGGACGTCCTGAAATATGCGTCGGGGATGCTCAGGGCCGCGAAGGAGTACGATCGTCGGGTAACGGTGGACAGCGGGACCTTCCAGGCAAGCACTGGGTACAGAGCCATCTTCAGCTCCCGCGGTGTGGTAGGTGAGGAGAGGAGCAGCAGCTTCACATACTTCATGGTGGCCTTTGCCCGGGACGGGCAGGAGGTCGGCAGCTTCGACTACCTCTTCGAAGGGACGCATCGTGTGAAAGACATTGCCGCATCGGACATGGGCCGCCGCCTAGCGGAAAGGGTGGTGAGCGCCTTCGGAGCGAAGAAGGCGGAGACCTTCAAGGGGACGGTACTTATGAACCCGTATACTGTGGAGGCCCTTGTCGCAGGCCTTCTAACGTGGGCCGTGGACGCCAACAACGTGCAGAAAGGGATGAGTCGGTGGGCGGGGATGATGGACAAGGATGTGGCTTCCCCGCTGATGAGTGTCGTGGATGACGGCATGGTTCCCGGAGGGCTGGGTTCCTCCAGCTTCGACCGCGAGGGTATTCCCCACAAGCCAACCACCGTCATAGACGGCGGCAAGCTCTCATCCTACCTCTACAACACGTACACCGCCTCCAAGGAGGGCCTGAACACGACCGGGCATGCGGCCGGGGATCAGCGGAACGTGCCGACCATTGGACCCACCAACTTCATGGTGAACCCTGGAGGGAAGTCAAAGAACCATCTCATAGAGGAGACCGACAGGGGAATCCTCGTTACTAGGTTCTCTGGGTGGCCCCAGGCGGTGAGCGGTGACTTCAGTGGAGCCGTGAAGGGCGGCTTCTATGTGGAGAAGGGAGACATCGTGCACCCTGTCAAGGAGACCCTCATCGCCGGAAACATCTTCGAGCTGCTGCACAATTTGTCGGGCATCTCCAAGGAGGTGGAGGATGTGTTCAGCTACAGGCTGCCTTACCTACGGTCCGAGGATGTCTCCGTAACCAGCGAGTAGTTGGATGGGCCCGGTCGGAGTTTCAGGGATTCCTCCCTTTTGAACCGACGACCATCTGGTTATGAGCCAGACGCTCCGCCAGACTAAGCTACGGGCCCATCAGTTAGGTATCAACGAGCGTCCGCTTAAAAGATTCGTGCCGAAGAGTTAGAATACCTCGTCGAGTTCGAAGAACAGGTCCACTACGTCGGTAGCGCCCGTCGTGGAGTCTACGTTCCCATCCCAATCGGTGAGAACGTCGGCGTTCCGGTACTCGAACCGTTGGAGGACGTCCATCATCTCACCCCTGAGTAGGTCGTCCTCCCTGCCAGTCGTCACGAGGACTAGGAAACACTGCCTGCCCCTCTCGATCAATATCTTGAAATCGCTATAGTCGATGGCGCCCAACCAACCACCTCCGAGTATGGGAAGGCTGGCATTCATAAACCTCTGGATGGCCTCGAGGACAGCGGAGAAGATGTCTTCATCGGGTAGGGAGTGGCCATCAAGGCTCCGAGACTTTATGAGGCTCCCACCACGGTAGATGAGGAAAGCGTGCAGAATCTCCTTTCGCGTTGTGGTTATCTTCCGAAGCAGCCTTTTGAGAGCCTCTGGGGTGATGGGCGCGAGGAAAAGAGCAAACGCAATCCCGGGCAGGATCAGAACGCTGGAGGCTAGAGCGCTTCCAGACTCGCCTACGAAAATGAGGACAATGGCTCCCGTGACCAATACCGCCGCCAGGCTTGAGTTGATGCCCACGAGTATCGTGTATGCCCTGTCTGCAGTTCCCCTGAAATTCTTCGTCCCCTGCCACAGGAAGTAGAGGCCGGAACTACAATACCCGAAGAGGTAGGTGAGCCAGAGGGTATAAACAAAAGTATTCCGCTCCGGGGCGAAACCCCAAGGGGCTACCTGCACGGAAAGGGTAAGGGCGTACCAGGCCAGGAGCACGATCACCGCCGTTGGAAGCCCGAGAAGAAGGTCCACCCGCCGACGCTGGAAGCCCATCCACTTTGCGAATAGGAGGAAGAAAAGCGGGGCAAAGTTAGCGACTACTGGAGTCAAACGGAAAAAAAGGAGAGCTTCCTCCGGGGTACCGGCTCCTAGCCGAAAGGAGTCCAAGAGCAGGTACGTGACCAAGGCAAATGCCATCGCCGAGAAGGCCCAACCTCCTGGGCTCCTGAACACCTTCCTCCATAAAGGAAGAACTCCTACCACACCCCAGACGCCAGCGCCGGCTAGGAGCGTGACCTGCAAGATTGTCTGACTCATTGACTAAAGGAATGTTCCGAATTGCCTGGTATTAAACTAAACTACGTGATTCTACCGCCTGATAAAGTCTTAGCTCCGTCGTGAAGCGAGGAGGACGACGTCAACACGTCAAAGGGGGCAGCGCCGCGGACCGGATTCGAACCGGTGACCACTCGGTCTCTGCCGTCTTAACAGCCGAGCGCTCCACCAGACTGAGCTACCGCGGCACGGGCGTCGATACAACCGCCGCCCTCAAAAAGATTGCCACATTACAGCGACTTCTTCAAGACATTGACGGTCTCGCTCATCTCCTCCAGCAGCTCTCTAAGCCTCGAGAGGAAGGATTGAAGATCATCGGAGACCAAAGCACCGTCCGGGGACGGCCTGATCAGGCCCTCCTGCTCCAAGACCCTCAGGGTGTACCTCACCTTGTGCTGTGGGTACTTGAGCATCTCCGACAACCGAATAATCCCAATCGGCTGGTGCTCTTGAACGGCCTTCAACAGGGTAACGTGACGCTCCAAGAGGTCTAGCTCAGAGCGAATCCTATCTGTCAGGGCACTTTCCGGCGACAGAAAAATCACCTCTTAAACTCTCTCGCTTTGACGAACTCGCCGCATAATTTAAAGGTGTCGCCGGCAGACTAAAGGTGCCCTGAGCGCCAAGCCATCTTGGTGCTGAAGCTAACCCCCCAGGCGCTGCGGTCGACAGCTATGATTCCCACTGGAATGTCCTTCGGGAGAAGGGCAACTCCCGCATCGCAAGCCTCCTGGGGCTGAACTCCTGACGCCATCCTATCGTAGACCGTCTTACAGAGCACCCTCCGTACAATCTCCTCCCCCACGCCCGTTGCACTGACAGCTCCAGCAGCCCCCGCGTATAGTCCACACCCTATGAGGGGGGTATCTCCAACCCTTCCAGGAAGCTTGATCAGGGTTCCTCCCGTGGAGTTGGCCGCCGCCATGCCACCCTGATCGTCTCTTGCGACGGCTCCCACGGTATCCCCCTCCCAATAGCCCCTCCACCGCTGAGCCCAGCTAGGCAAATCCCCTTCCGTAATACGTCTCTTCAGCTCATCCAAGGCCTTTAGGGCCCCTGGCGTGACGAGGCTGAATTCAGGGAAACCCTGCCTCCTAGCAAAGCCCACAGCTCCCTCTCCACAGAGAAGGACGTGGGGAGTGTCCATCACCTTCCTCGCTACCAGTATGGGGTTCTTGACATCGCGGATGGCTGCGACGGCGCCACAGTTCATCTGAGAGTCCATCAAAGAGGCATCCATCTCCACGATACCATCTAGGTTCAGTCTGGAGCCCATTCCCGCGTTCAATCGATCGTCGTCTTCGAGAACCACCGTCGCCTCCGTCACTGCTTCCAAGGCACTACCCCCCTCCCGCAACACGTCGAGGCCCGTGGCTACAGCTTCCTCAGCAGCATCCAACACGGCCTCACGGGAACCCGCGCCGCAGTGAACAATGATAATTGCCATCCTAACCTCCTGACAGGTTGGAGGCTCAGTCGCTACTTAAGCAATATGGCATCAGACAGCGCGCTGGAGCGGCAGGTGTACGGGGACGTTCCGTAGGAGTTATGACCCAACGGGGCCTCTCCCGCCTGAATGAGTCCGCAGCTAGGGAGCACCTTTCGCCGGGCGTTCCACCTAGCCTCTCCCGTCTTCCTAGTGTATTACTTGCTTCCCGATGACCTTTGGGTGGGGCTGCCTAAACCCCTCTTGGCGTTCCTACTGTGGGCTGTAACTCTGGTCATTGAGGTCCTTCGACTTGTTCTCGAGGTGGACATCATAGGCATCCGGGAGTACGAGAAGGATCAGGTTTCGGCTTACTTCTGGGGTGGTACGGGTCTCGTCATAGGCCTTCTCTTCTTCCCTCCGCCCTTCGTGGTTGTGGCGATGGTCGGGATGGCCTGGGTGGACCCCCTTTGCGCCTTGGCCAGAAATACGCGTGGCTACCCCGTCGTCCCGCTCATCGTCTACGGAGTCATCGCGTTTACGGGTGTGTGGGTTCTAACCGACTTCCCCCTCGTAAGTGCCCTGATGATCGCCCTCTTGGGGACGAGCTTGGCCATAGCCGCTGAATATCCCAACGTGGAGCTGGTGGACGACGACTTCACGATGCAATTGGTTCCACTGGTAGGGACGACCCTACTTTCGTGGTTACTCTAGGACCTCCAGAGTTCCGTATCGGCCCGCGCTGAG
>JABAOH010000241.1_pt8 | contig 12812 bp, 10 predicted proteins | sample 7062181 | NCBI WGS metagenome assembly JABAOH01 (sample SAMN14538630, study PRJNA623070) | marine sediment metagenome | biome: marine biome [ENVO:00000428]; feature: marine pelagic biome [ENVO:01000023]; material: deep marine sediment [ENVO:00002113]; isolation source: pool of 5 deep marine... | reverse complement strand
GCCTCTGCCACCAAGCGATGGACGATACCATGGGTACAGCCGGGACAATAATGCATCCGCACAGGCGCCAGCGCGGCCGGAGCGGAGTTGATTTCTCTCAGTTCACTCTCTGCCATTTGTGTCTACCTCCTCGATGGCGGCGAGAACCTCCTCAGGGGTGGGTATGACTCCTGCGGTCCGGCCGAAAAAATGAACCGGTGCTCGCCCTGCCACCGCCCGCTCCACATCCTCCACCATCTGGCCCAGGCTGAGTTCCACCACCAATACCGCCTTTGCTTTAGTTGCGGCTTCTGAGAGTGCCTTCTCCGGGAATGGAAAGAGAGTAATGGGCCGAAGAAGTCCGGCCTTCAGGCCCTTTTTCTCCGCCAGCCGGAGAGCCGTTTGGCATACCCGCGCCGCGCTCCCATAGGCCACCAGAAGCACTCCGCCTTTTTCCACGCCTTCATGTGTGAAGCGTATCTCTTTCTCCGCCTCTTGATAGCGTTTGGCTATGCGCAGATTGGTCTGCTCTAAGTCCTTCGGCACAATGTAGAGCGAGTTTATGATTCGCTTCGGGCCCTCGTGTTGACCTGTCGTAGCCCAAGGCTTCTCCGGCAAGTCCTCTGGATCCACCACTTCTGCAGGAAATACTATGGGTTCCATCATCTGTCCCAACACGGCATCACCGAGCACGACGACGGGGCCGCGATAAGTATCCGCAAGTTCAAAGGCGAGCCGGGTGTGCTCATACATCTCCTGCACGGAAGAAGGCGCCAGAACCAGGGTGCGATAATCACCGTGGCCTCCACCCTTGACCGCCTGGAAGTAGTCTGTCTGGGCGGGAGCGATATTTCCCAGCCCGGGGCCGCCCCGGACGATATTGACGATTACCGCGGGAAGTTCCGCCCCCGCTATATAAGAGATACCTTCCTGTTTCAGGCTGATGCCGGGGCTGGAGGAGGTGGTCATTGCGCGCTTGCCGGCGGCCGCCGCGCCATACACCATGTTGATGGCGGCAACCTCGGATTCCGCTTGCAGGAAGACTCCGCCCACTTCAGGCAAATGCAGAGCCATGTAATCCGGGATTTCGTTCTGAGGTGTGATGGGATATCCGAAGAAGTAGCGGCAGCCCGCGTCTATCGCTCCTTGGGCGACAGCCTGATTGCCCCGCATTAGAATACGCTTTCCGCGCGGAAAATCAGCCATGATAAAGAGTTGAGGGTTGAGAGTGAAGAGTTGAGAGTTGAAAAAGGAAGCAACCTTGCGGACAAAGGCCCTGCTCTTTCAACCCTGGACTCTCAACTACAAGACCACCAGATTATCCCGATGAATGACTTCGTCGTAGTCGTGCCGGCCCAGTTTCGCCCGAATCTCACGGGTCTTACAGCGGCGAATGAGCCTCACTTCATCAGCATTATAGTTAGCCAAACCGCGGGCGATTTCCTTTCCCGAAAAATCCACAACGCTCACCGTATCACCCGGTGCAAACTCCCCTTCTACATTCGCCACCCCCACCGGAAGCAGGCTGGAGCCCTGTTCCAGCATGGCGCGGGCGGCTCCTTCATCTACAACCAGTTTCCCTTTCGGCCGCCTCGCAAAACCTATCCAGCGCTTGCGCGCTTGCAGTTTCGCTCTCGCCGGCGAGAAAAACGTTCCCACTTGTTCGCCTGCCAGCAAGCGGCTCAAGACACGCGGCGCGCGGCTGGAAGCGATGGCCACAGCCACCCCCGCCCGTGTGGCGATGGAGGCTGCCTCCAGTTTCGCCTTCATGCCTCCGCTCCCGCCTCTGTCATCCGCCTGCTCCGCCAAAGCCTCCATCTCAGGGGTTATCTTCTCCACCTCCGGAATCAGACTCACTTCTCCAATGCGCGCCGGATTCCCGGTACAAAAACCTTCTACATCAGACAGGAGCACAAGCAGATCCGCATCAATCTTCGAGGCCACCAGTGCCGCCAACCGGTCATTTTCTCCTATCTCCACTCCCGCCGCGGACACCGGGTCATTCTCATTCAGTATCGGTATCGCCCCATGTCGGGCAATCAGGGAATTGAGCACATTGCTCAAACGCAGATAGCGGCGAAAATCGGAGAGCTCCGCCTGGGTGAGGAGAATCTGGGCGACAGGCCTGTCAAAGGCCCCGAAAGCCCGTTGATAAGCCGAGAGCAGTTCACTCTGGCCCACCGCGGCCGCCGCCTGTCGGGTGGCGAGGTCTTTGCCCTTCTTCTGGCCCAACCGGCAGAGGCCGATCTTCACTGCTCCGGAGGTTACGATGATGCTTTGTCGTTTTTCTGCCGCCAGACCGGCTATTTCTCCAGCCAGAGACTCCAGAACCCCCAGGTCGAGTTCTCCCGAAGACTGGCAAAGAGCATTACTGCCAACCTTGACCACCAGCCGCCGTGCTGCCGACAGACTCTCACGCCCACTCACAACAAACCCCTATTTCAAGGTGGGAGACGGACTTCCGGCGAGATTATAACATATCTCATTATCCTTGCAGCATAGGATGGGCCCATGGAGACCTCGCCCTGCTTGCCACCTCAAGGAGCATTTAGACCAAGCATTCTCTTGAGATTCCCCGGCTTCCGTGCTAATCTGATTGTAAAGTCGCACTCTTCTCTACACCCCCGAATTCCAACACGAGGGACTTGATGTTTACCGGCCTGATAGAGGAAATTGGCACCATCTCCGTCTGCCGCGCCAGAGAGGGCGGCAGGGAGATCGCCGTTTCTTATCCGGAATTGGCGGCCGATGGATTACGGCCCGGGGACAGTATCGCCGCCGCCGGAGTTTGTCTTACCGTCGAACGGGTGGAATCAGGGCGCTTCTGGGCGAGGGTAATGCCGCAAACCGCAGACACGACCACACTCGGCAAAGCCCGCTCGGGTCAGCGCGTAAACCTCGAGCGCGCCCTCAAGGTTGGGGACCGGCTGGGAGGCCATTTCGTTTTGGGCCATGTGGACGGGTTGGCGACCGTTCTGCGGGTTGAAAGACAGGGTGATGCGTGGCTGGTGGAGGTTGAATTCCCTACCTCACTTGGGAAATATATTGTTCCACGGGGTTCTATTTGCTTGGACGGAGTGAGCCTAACAGTGGCGGAATTGAACAATAATCGCTTGACCGTCTCTCTCGTGAAAGAGACCCTGGAGAGGACCACCCTGGGGGAAGTCCGGCCTGGTGACAAGATGAATCTGGAGGTGGACATCCTCGCCAAACACATTGTCGCGCTCCTTCCAGAGAGCAGTGCAAGCCGTGGCGCCCCCTCCTCCCTGGATTCCTTGCTCTCAACTTTCAACTCTGAACCCTCAACTCAAGGTTAACCATGTCTATTGCTTCCATAGAAGAAGGGATCGAAGAGTTTCGCTCCGGGCAATTTGTCATCATCGTGGATGACGAAGACCGCGAAAATGAAGGCGACCTCGTGATCGCCGCCCAATTCGCCACTCCGGAAGCGATAAACTTCATGGCCACCCATGGCCGCGGCATGATCTGTGTGCCCATGCTCGCCGAACGATTGGAAACACTCAACTTGCCTCTCATGGTGGCGGAAAGCACCGCCGCCCTTGGCACCGCTTTCACTGTTTCCGTGGATGCCCGATGTGGAACCACGACCGGCATCTCTGCGCATGACCGAGCCGCCACGGTGGCCGCGCTGATAGATCCCAATACCAAGCCCTCCGACCTGCTGCGCCCGGGTCACATTCATCCTTTGCGGGCAAAAGAAGGCGGAGTGCTGGCACGTGCGGGCCAAACCGAGGCCTCCGTTGATCTGGCGAAAGCGGCCGGGCTTTATCCCGCCGCAGTGATTTGTGAAATCCTGCGTCCCGACGGCACCATGGCGAGAATGCCGGACCTGGAGGTATTCGCAGAACAACACAATTTGAAAGTGATTACTGTCCGCGATCTTATTGCTTACCGCCGCCGCGCCGAGAAACTTGTCCGCCGCGCCGCCACCGTTACTCTGCCGACTCGGTTGGGCTCTTTCATTCTCCATGCCTACGAGAGCCTGGTGGACGAAAAGCCCTATCTCGCCCTTATCTGCGGCGAAATAGACGAGGGGCCCACCTTGGTGAGAATCCACTCCTCCTGCCTCACCGGCGATGTCTTCGCTTCTCGCAAATGCGACTGCGGCGAACAACTCCATCTCGCTCTGCGACTTATCCAGCAAGAGGGAAAAGGTGTGCTGCTTTATATCCAGCAGGAGGGGCGGGGCATCGGGCTTGTGAACAAGATCCGCGCCTATTCTCTGCAGGCCCACGGCCACGATACCGTGGAGGCGAACTCCCTGCTCGGTTTTCCCGCCGATTTGCGTGACTACGGCATCGGCGCGCAGATCCTGGTGGACCTGGGCCTGCGCAAGATTCGCATGATGACCAATAATCCCCGCAAGATCGTCGCCCTGGAAGGCTATGGTCTGGAAGTGGTGGAGCGAGTTCCTCTCCAAATATCACCGGAGCCGGATAACGCCGACTACCTCCGCACGAAGAAGGAAAAGATGGGCCATCTCCTCGATGACCTGTTGGATAACCCCTCCCGCGAGTGAACTATCCCGTCACTGCTCGGGAATAGTCACCTCTCTCCGGTTAACCTGCAAGCTCGCCTGAAAAAATCAGGCGTGACACGAACCATTTCGCGCGTTTGTTGCATCTAATATATTTGTAGTGCTGCTACAGAGCGAAGGCTTACAGGCCTAACCGTCCTTTACCTACTCACCTGGATTTGGTAGTATAGACGCAAAACGGCTTTCTGAATCCTTGCAGGAGAAGCGTCCAAAGGGGGAGGGCGCTTCTTCAGTCTCTTATCGTTGTATTTAACTCAATCCGGAGAATCGCTCAGATGAGAACACCGGCTCAGAGGTTTCACTGTTTCTTAGACAGAAGAGCATTGCGTTGGCTGACCGTCATACTTCTCAGCATGACGGTGGCCTTTACGCCGGCCCTTGCTAAGGATGTGGAACTTCGCCAGCTCACTAATGACGGCCGGTCTTACCTGGAGTTCGGCAGCGGCTGCGCGCCTGCAGGTGATCGCGTCGCCCACTACCGGGAAGTGACCGAGGCAAGCCGTGAACTGTGTGTGCTTGATCTGAAATCCGGCAAGACACAGAAGGTCTCCGGTGTCGGCTACCCGTTCAGTGCCGTCTGGTCCCCGGATGGGAGTAAACTGGCCTTCCTGTTTGCGAATGCCGCGGCGGCCTCATCAGAGGCCACCCTCATGGTATGGGATGCAGCAACCGGAAAGACGAGCCCGACGGCACAGAAAAGTCCGGTTAATTACTTATTCTCAGACGACGGCCTCAACCGTCCCTACTGGTCACCGGATAACGCCCATCTCGCCATACGCCTGTGGCGCGGAGATGAACAATACGACTACTCCAGCGTCTTCGTTATCCCGGTGGACGGAGGTGCTCGTGTGGAGTTGGCCCCGAACAATGCGACCAATTTCTTCAGCGAGACCCATCTGATAAATGTCTGGTCACCGGACGGCTCCCGTATCGCCTTCATCGGACGAGATGCCAGCGGCCTGTCGCAAGTATGGACCTCTGACCCCAAGGGGCTGAACCTGAAAGCGCTCACGAAACCGATAGACGGCTTATGGGGGCTGGCCTGGAGTTATGACGGCCGCCAGATAGCCTTCACCTCCAGTGAAGGAAGGCTGGAGGATGAGCGGGAGAGAGGCTATTCCGACGTCTGGGTAATGAATGCGGATGGAAGCAATCAACATCCCCTCACCGACGGCTCAGCCCGGGCGATAGAGCACCGCACCTATTGGATGATCTTCAACTGGACAAAGGACAGCCGCTATGTGATGGCCTGGTTCGGCAAACCCGACGAAAAGGCAGATGAGCGTTACAACGGCTTCGATTTCATAGACGCCCACACCGGCGAAATAGTAAATGCATATACCAACGATATCGGCACTTCAGATAGTTTCCAGTCATGGAATTACTGGGCGGATTCCTGGGATGGGAAACGATTCGCCCAGATCGGTTCTCGATATACTGTGCGTGGACTGCGTGGTGGAGAGCAAACGCGCGAAGACCGAAGGAGCATACTCAGGGTCTTCTCGCTCACAGATCGAAAGATGGTGGATCTAATCACTTATCGGCCCGAACAGGACCGCATAGAAGTCGTATCCGCGCCGAGTTGGACCCCGGATGACCGCCATTTGGTGGTGACGAGAAGACGTATCATCAGCGCCGCCGAGAACAGGTATGAGAGTGACCTTTACCTGGTCACCTTGCCCTGGGCAAAAGAAGCTGAGAAACCGGCCGCCCCTCCGACTGATGGTGTGCAGCCGGAGGTTCCGGGCGAAAAGGTTGAGTGTGCCGGAATGGTCGAGTTGTTTGTTCAGCACCGCCGCGCCGCGGAAGCGGCGGAACTGCTGCCGGCCGCGCACGGCGGCACCTTCACCATAGATGAGAACCGCAATGCGCTTTTGGTGGCGGAGGACGCGCCGAATCTGGAGGCCCTGCGAAAATGCCTGACAGCGGTGGACCGCAATGTGCCCCACATCATGGTGGATGTGCTGGTGACGGAGTTGAGCAAAGAAGCGAATAAAGAACTGGGGCTGGACTGGGAATTCGCCAGAAGCCGTTTCGGCGGAATGCTGCCATTTGGCCCTGAATCCACCCCCGGCTACATGTTGTGGCAGGGAGTGGGCCAACTGGACGAGAAATTCATCGGCACCCTCTCCATGCTGGCCCAAAAAGGCGAGGCCACCGTGCGCGCGAATCCCCGCGTCTTGGCCACCTCCGGCAAAGAGGCAAGCATCACCATCCGCCGCACCGATTTCTTCCTGTACACCTCCGGCGTTGACTGGGAGGGGAGGCCGGTGCGCAGCCGCAGCGACATTTCCGCGGACACCATTCTCAAGATCACACCAATACTCTTGGGAGACGGCCGCATCAGTGTACAAGTGGATGCCACCGTGGACAGCTTCACCTTCGTAGGCCGGGACGATCTGCCGGACACCACCCGCCGCCAGGCGGTAACGGATGTCATCTGCTCAGAGGGAGAGTCCATCATCATCGGCGGGCTCACTCAACAAGAACGCGCCACAACCCTGCACAAAACGCCGATCCTGGGTGATCTACCCCTGCTGGGGCCGCTCTTCCGGCACACCCGCGACCAGAGCCGGGAAAGCACCCTGGTAATGTTCATCACCCCCCGGCTCTCCGCGCCCGGGGTAGTACACGCTGAGACTGCGCCCACGCAATAGATGAAGATGGTTGGCGATTCAGCAATCCGTTCGAAGGCTTTCTCTTCCCTTGTGGGGCAAGGGTTCACCTGGGCTCCGAAGCTGCCTACTCCGCCGAAGTAGATCTCGGCTACGAAGGCTGGATCGGCGAAGGAGGCAACCCCTGCCGAGGGGTTCTCGTAACCGAATAAAGTCCCTGCCTGGCGGATATCTCCCCTGTGTCGCCGGACAGGCGCCTTTCACCTCCATGCCGAATCGAAGCCGCTTTCCGCGCTTGCTTGCAAAACTGAAAAGGGAGGCACCTATGAGAACTATTAGAATGTTACGCTTGAGTTTGTTCCTTGCGGTATGCTGGGCAGTTTCGTCTTGCACAGGCACATGTGCAGGAGATACTACTTCGACATCTTTGACCCCAAAGAAATTCATCTCCCTACTCGGAGGCTTTCCCGAGAAGCCGCCGCTGGCAGGGAAAGTACTCGAAATCGAAGAGTTCCCCAAATACACGCGTAAACTGGTCGAATATACTACCGAAGGCGAAGAGCGGATTCAGGCGTTCCTGCTTGTGCCAAGGCAAATAAGAGACAAGGTGCCTGGCATATTGGCCATTCACCAGGATGGAGGCAGCAGGCCCTACCAGTTTGGCAAGAGCGAGCCGGCCGGCGTGGCGGGCGACCCGGGACTGAAATATGGGCTGGAGTTGTGCCTGAGAGGATATGTTGTCATATGTCCGGATAGATTCCCCTTCGAAAGCCGGAGCCTGGCGAATTCACGCTTCAAGGAAACCTTCGACGACTTCCCGCTCTTTACTCGCATTCAAGGGAAGGATTTCGATTTGACCGAGAATCTCTATAGAGGTTGCGTTGCCAACCGGTTGCTCTTCAAGGGCAGGACCTACATCGGAAAAGAGCTCTTCGAACTGCAGCGGGCAGTGGATTATCTCTGCGCGCAGCCGGAGGTGGACAGCAAGCGCATAGGCGTAATCGGTCATTTCGCCGGAGGATTCAACGCGGCTCTTCTCATGTATGTTGATCCGCGCATCAAAGCAGGGTGCGCCTCTTGTGGCACATTTCTCATTCACTCCTTCTTTGGGGGGAATAGCCTGCGGCCCATGAGCGGACTCAGTGCAGTGAATGTCGTACCGGGGCTCAAGAAATGGGGAGATGTTGATGATATCCTGGCCGGACTTGCGCCGCGGCCGTTCCTGGAGACAAGAGGGGATTTTGCATACATCTCGGAGGAAGAGCAGGCCGGGCTGGCCGCAAAGGCACGTGCCCGGTACGCGGAACTGGGAGTTCCTGATAGGTTTGAGTACGTTCCCTATGACGGCGGCCACGTGTTCCGCAAAGATATGCGCGAGAAGTCCTATGCCTGGTTTGACCGCTGGTTGGAAGCGGAGTAGCGCTTCCGCAGGACAGGATCTGCGCTCCTGAGGTAATTCCTGGAAGAGATCTCAAGGCGGCTGAGACGATTTGTGGCTCAGAAGGAGCAAGTCACAAATCACCATGCGGTGATCAGAATATCGCGTCTTCTCCGCGACTACTCTGGCGGCGCGAAAGTGATCACTCGTCCAGACCTGATCTATTCGCGCCACGGGCATATCGTTGACCACTGTATTCCCCCAGCCTTTTCCACCTTCGCGGAAAGTGTCACTTAGACGTGGCTGCAAAAGCCGAAAGATCGCGTCTCCGGAGGGAGTGTTGAAATCTCCACCTACGATGAGGGGGATTGTCTCCGGTATGGAGACCAGTTCCTGGGCGATTTTTTGCATCTGCTCGCGATGCACTCGGCGGCGACTACTGTGGTCTCTCCAGCATGTCGTCGTCCACAGTCTGGAATCGAGTACGGCCGGAGAGAAGCGAGTACTGATAGCCTCCGCCTCAATGCCGGAGGCCGTGAGCAAGTGAGCGCGAACGAAATACAGAGAAGGTGAGACATGGACGGAGAGGATGCGACCCCTTACAATGATAGAGCAATCAGGGCCCCAGATAGACTCTCCCTCGCGGCCAAAAAATCTCTTTGCCAGTTCTGTGACTTCGCGTTGGCGCGGCGATTCCTGCAATAAAACGATATCTGGAGTGTACGCCGCTACCTCATTTGCCGCTTTGGTTTCTCCCGCGCAATTCAATGAGATGACCCTCAACGCCTGCCCCTGCCGTTTCGCCTCCTGCCACTCGCGCGCAGGTGAGGTGCGGAACCGAACCAGACTTCTGGGTTCTTCTACAACCAGCAAGAGGAAACAAAGCCACAACAGCAACACGAGGCTCCCGGGGATCTTGTTCTTGCGATTCCATCCTAACAGGCCCAGAAGTAGCCCCGGCCCCAGCCAGACCCAGCGGGGCCATATGATTAGCGCGGCACAGCAGTCCGGCTGTCTCCAGTAGCAGAAGAGTATCACTGCCCAGAGCAGGCCGGATAGACCCAGCATTGTCCCTCGCGCCATACTCCACAGCTTTGCGGTGAACATATATCTTCAGCAACCGGTTGGATGATCTGCCAATGGGATGATGAGTGATTCCTTGAGCCCATCCCTTCAGCACCATCTGAGAGGACCTACTTCTTGCCGCGGCCAAATCGCGCAAACTCACTATTCGCATGGAAAGAACCCATTTCCTGCTCGCAGTTCTGTGTATCTCGCAAACGACTCTCGCGAGGCATTCCTTTCCAGATTCGAGATCCCTCAGCAAGTTTTGTAGGGCGGGGTCTCCGTACCCCGCCGGCACTCCGCCGAATGTGCAGCGCACACTCTTGGTATCCGAGGCCCCGTCTCAGCAATCTCTAAGCCGGCAGGGATACCTCCATCTGGTGTTGAATCCCGCAAGATAGTATAATTCCTGGGAAGTTCGAAGATTTTGTGAAGACTTGTCACCATGACACCGCAGTAAACCCACTGATAGTGGTTCCTCAACACAGCCTGCTTCGGACCCGTTGGAATTGCTTCTTTCGCAGGGAGATGGAGAGTCATTCTTAATGTTCGCTTGTCAGATGTCCCGTCGCGTTTCCTTACTGTTGTCAATTGTACTGCTGCTTGCACTGAGTGCTGTATGCCGGGCGGCGGAGGCGCCGCCTCCTGATATTCAAGCAGTATATGTTGACACACCTCCCGTGATTGACGGCCAACTGGATGATCCCTGCTGGAGCAAGGCCGCGCGACTGGAGGGATTCCACTCACTGAATGTTGATTGGCCGCCGCCGGAAGAGACCATCGGGCTTATCTGTGTTGACGAGAAGGCCATCTATGTGGCGGTAATCTGCAATGATCGCACCCCTGAGGATATCGTCGCCAGAGAGACGCGCCGTAATGGGGCGGTATCGAGAGATGACAATGTGGAGTTCAACTTGGATCCTTGGCATGAACACACCGACTATGGTTATGTCTTCCGCGTCAACCCCCTCGGCACACAGGAGGAGGAAATACCGGGCGGCTCCGCCACCAAGATAGAATGGCGGGGCGATTGGAGCGCGGCTGCTGTCTGCACTCCCGCCGGCTGGCAAGCGGAGATGGCAATACCTTTCTCCATCTTGCACTGCCCCCCTGATCAGACCACCTTCGGGTTCGCCATAACCCGCGATATATTCGAAGATAATATTCACGTTTGCTATCCGGATGTGGGCAAGACCTTTGACCCCACACGCACTGCCAATCTTGTTGGTCTGCGTTCTGCCAGCGCAGGCCGCCCCACCATCCTGATGCCCTATGTGACCGCCGATTTAGGAGAGCATGTGGGCCGCCGCTTTGATATGGGCCTGGATATCAAGCACAAACTTCCCAGCGGCCTCACCGTGTTGGGTTCCATCAATCCCGATTTCAAACAGATTGAAGATGTGGTGGAGCCGATTTCATTCTCATACACCGAGCGCTACCTGGACGATCCCCGCCCCTTTTTCACCACCGGGCAGTGGGGATATCTGCCGGACAATGATCTTCTCTACACCCGGCGCATCGAGGATTTCGACACAGGGTTGAAAGTCTTCGGAAAGGTGGGCAATGAGACCATCGGTCTGATGGACGCCGTCACTTTCGGCGAAGAGAATACCCTCGCCAGCTCCTGGGGCCACCGCTTCAATGATGATAATAACGCGAATCTATCCTTTGTCTCCCACAGCAAAGATGGAGAGCCCGACAATCTCGTCTACAGCCTGGGCGGAAACCGCACCTGGCGTCTGCCTGATGGCTTCAACATGCTGTGGGCGGGCCTTGCTCAGTCAAAGGATATGGGGGGAGGGTCCGGCGGCTCCTATTACTTGGGGGGAGAGAGGTACCAGGGAGAGGGGAAATTTCAAGGCTGGTTCAATTTCAAACGAGTAACAGAGGGGTACAATCCCGCCGTCGGCTATACCCCGGAGGTCAACTATCAAGGCGGCTCATTTGGTTTTGGCCGGGAAGATCAATTTGAGAAAGGCCCCCTGGAAGAGAAAGGCTGGTATATAAGTGGCAATTACTTCACCTACATAGACGGCCCCGGCCTCTACAAGGCTTACATTTCTCCTTCCTATAACTGGGACTGGCGGGACGGGCGTCGCCTGCGCCTAGCCTTCACCAATGGCCATAGGGAGGGCGCGGACAGGTCCGATGGCGCCATCAGCTATTCCTGGAAGACGAGAGATATGTACCGGAGAGGCAACATCTATTTCCAGAAAGGAAATCGCATAGGGGGAGACTACACTTACTGGAGCCTGGAACAGGGCTTCCGCCCCAATGAGTGCGTTTCCCTGCAACTCAATGTGGACTCCAGCAACCTGAAAGTCCCCGGCCCGGAGGCGGGCCGGGAATATCTGGTGGTATTGACCGGAAATTATGACCTCAGCACAGAGAAGAGTATCGCCGTCCGCCTGATTCGGCGGAAGGCGGGCCTCAGCGGATATGCCTCTTACCGCCAGGTGGTGCGTAAAGGGATGGATATGTACATCATCCTCGGCGATCCCGATCCCGAGAAAACAGGGTTCACCGAGCGCCTCGTCCTCAAGTTCATCTGGGCGATATAAGCGCGCTAACGGGAGGACTCTGAGAAGCGATTTCTGAGATACTTGCCAATAGTTCTGCTCCGAACCGCAGCACGGATTTCGGCATTGGCGGTCATCACACCGGCCAGCGGCCCGGTGTCAATACTCGCCTCACAAGAATACATCCCCTCTTCATCTACTCTCACGGAGTAGCAGGGACCGCCTCATGTGAAGCCCAGTTCGGAGAGAGGCTTTTCTATTGACTCGACGAGGCTACCTTCACCGTCCACTAATCGCGCATGTACGGAGACAACAGTCCCGTCTTTTAGTATTTCTTTATAAAAGCGATTCTCATCACCAGACTTCAAAACAACCGCCACCCCGAGCGTAAGATTCGTGGGTTTCCGGGCGGCATGGTCTTGGTCGGATTCCGCCTTGAGTGTGACCTCCAACACCGGGTCGTCAAGATTGGGAACTTCAATCTTGGGGGCAAGGCTCAAGGATTCATCTGGCTGAACGAACTTTTCAAATTTATAGGTCCACCGCGAGCCTGCACTATCTGTCTTGCTCAGATACCAGTGGGCGTAGTAGTAAGGACCCAGGGGCGCAAAGCAGATTTCCGCCTTGTCCCAGCCATGCGGATCTTCCTTTTCCAATGGCAGTGCCAAAGCCGGAGAGAGCTTCTTCCCCTCATCTTT
>JABAOH010018637.1_pt1 | contig 12813 bp, 13 predicted proteins | sample 7062181 | NCBI WGS metagenome assembly JABAOH01 (sample SAMN14538630, study PRJNA623070) | marine sediment metagenome | biome: marine biome [ENVO:00000428]; feature: marine pelagic biome [ENVO:01000023]; material: deep marine sediment [ENVO:00002113]; isolation source: pool of 5 deep marine... | reverse complement strand
CGGCCCCCTCGACGGCCCGCGGCAGGTTGTGCTCAGCGCGATCGATGGCACCCATCTTGCGAGCCTTGTTCATGGTCTCGCGGCGGCGGGAGTGGCCGACGACCTCGATCTCTGGGAGGCCAGCGGCCTTTATGGCGAGGCCGAGGGAGCCACCGATGAGGCCGGGGCCGATTATGGTGATACGTTTGCGTTCCTGGGTTTCCTTCATGACAACGTTATGAGCTTAGCACGAGCGGCCGGGCAGGAAAAGCACCGCTAGGCGAATACATCCTCGTCTATGCCGGCAAAGAGGCGGGCGAGGACGTTGATGATGGGGCTCATAACCTCGAACAGGATGCCGAACTGGCCGCCGGTGAGGAAGGGCAGGGCGATGAGGACGATGAGGATAATGAAGCCGTAGCGGGCCTGGAACTGCATGTAGGAGCGGGCGGCCTCGTTGGTGAGGAAGGCGGGGACGACGCGATGGCCGTCCAGGGGGAAGATGGGAAGGAGATTGAACACGCCAAGGATGATGCTTATGAGGACGATAGCGCTGAGATAAAGGCCCAGGTATTCATCGGTGCCCCAGCCGCCGCGGATGAGGGAATTGATGACGCCCACATTGAAGGGAGGAAGCCAGGGGACCCAGCCGGCCTGGAGGGGCAGGCCAGCGACGGCGGCGACGAGGAAGTTGGAGAGGGGGCCAGCGCCAGCGATGAGGGCCATCGCTGCCTTGGGGTTGCGGGCGACGTTGGGATTGACCGGGACGGGCTTCCCCCAGCCAAAGCCGACCAGGAAGAGGAGGATGGTGCCGGCGGGGTCAAGGTGCGCCAGGGGGTTGAGGGTAACGCGGCCGAGGCTGCGGGGCAAACGGTCGCCCATGGCGTCGGCCACGTAAGCGTGGGAGAACTCGTGAAAGGAGATGCCAGCAACGAGAGCGGTGACCAGGGCCCCGAAGAGGACAAAGGCGGCGAAAGCGTCGATGTCCAGCAGGTCGAGATAAACGAAGATCATTCGGTTCGAGTCAATGATAGCATGCGCTCAGGGGTTGCCGGGGACGAGACGTGTGGGCGGGGTAGGTCTGCGGGGCGTACTAACCGGCAGCCGTGGGCTGCGGCGGCGCGGTCACCGAAGGAGAACCCTGCTCCACCTCGATGCTGGTGGCGAGGGAGCGCACGCCGGGGACCGCCGATGCGGTCTTCACGATGTCGGGGATTGCGGCCTCCGTCCTGACTAAGCCGCCGAGGGTCACGTCGCCCAGGGCGGACCGCACGTAGAGTCGCCCAAAACGGAAGAGGCGGGCGGCGTCCAGGGCACGGCCCACATCGATCTCCAACTGGTGGTCATCGACGACGGTGTCAATCACGGAGGCGATCCCAGGCACGGATGCCGCGGCGGCGTGGACGTAGGCCTTGGCCTGGGCCGTGCGGACGTTGCCGGACAGGTGGGCTACCTCATCCACGACCTCGACGATGAGGGTACGCCGGTCGTCCGCGGTGAGATAGCGATGGGCAGCCAGGGCGCCGCGCACGGCGTCCGTCAGTTCGGAATCGCGTCGGTAGATGGTTAGGGCGTCCGTTTGAGCCGCGAGCTTGATCACGCCGCCCTCCAGGACGACGCGCTGGACAGGGATGATGCGCGGGCCGGGCGAGAAGAGACCGCAACTGAGGAGAAGGTGGCTGGCGCGCCGCGAGGCGCGGTGAATCAGGGCCCCGGCCAGCCTGGCATTGCGGGCTGAGAGCGGGGTCCTGACCGAAAGAGGCCTGGGAGGCACGGGCACAGGGGGGAGCCGGCGGCCGAACGCCTCGTCGCTGGTGCAGTCCAGGGACAGGGAATCATCGTCCCACTGGCTGGCGGCGGAGAAGGGGAGCTTCACCCGAATGGGGCGAAAGATGCCGCGGCGCAGGACGAGGTTCAGGACCAGCCACTGGTCGTCAATCTCAAGGGCGGCAAGGCGGCCCTGCCAGCGGTCGCGGAAGCGGACAGGGCATTGCAGTCGCAGGGCTGAACGGACGCTCTGCATGTGGGCCTTTCGTGGGGTGGTCCTGCCGAAGGATACGTTAGGGCAAGGCGGGGCTACGAGCAAATCCGGGAGAATCGACAGATTTATTGCTGACAATTCTCTTGACCAAGAGAGGACAAGTGGTTAATCTATCGGACAGATTTGCACGGGGCAATTACCCGCTAGCGAAAGGAGGCAAGTTATGCCACAGTGGTTGACGCGCCACAAGTGGCTCTGGATAGTGGCGGCGGTACTGGTGGTCCTCCTCGCGTTCGCCGCCTGCGACGACGACGAGGAGGAGGGGGAGACGCCACCGGCCGGCGAGACTCCGGCGGCCGACGAGACGCCGGTTGGCGAGACGCCGACGGTGGAAAAGGTGCAGCCGACCATCCCTCTGAAGATCGGCCACGCCAACTCGTTCACGGGCGACCTGTCGGACTTCGGCGACGCACACAACAACTCGGCGATGCTAGCGATCGAGGAGATCAACGCAGCCGGCGGCGTAGGCGGCCAGCCGATCGAGTTGGTGAGCGGGGATACCGCCACCGACCCCTCACAGGGTGCCACAGAGGCGACCCGCCTGATCGAGGTAGAGGGCGTGGACTTCCTCGTGGGAGCGCTGTCCAGCGGCGTAACGCTGCAGATAGCGGAGTCGGTGACCGGGCCCAGCGGCGTGCTACAGATCTCGGGGGCGTCTACGTCGCCGGGTCTGACCGAGGCGAACGACAACGACTTCCTGTTCCGAACGACCATCTCCGACGCAGCTCAGGGGGTGATCCTGGCGCAGTTGGCAGGTGACTTGGGCCTGACCAGCGTGTGCAACATGTTCATCAACAACGCGTACGGCGAAGGTCTGTCTGACTCGTTCAAGGACAACTTCGCGGCTGCGGGCGGCACCATAACGGCGGCCGTGCCGCACGAGTCTGAGCAGGCGACTTATGCATCCGAGCTGGAGACGTGCACCGCAGGAGCTCCGGAGGCCCTGGCGGCCATCGCCTATCCGGAGAGCGCGGGCGTGTTCCTAAGGGAAGCGGTGGAGGCAGGAGACGTGGACACGTTCCTGTTCGTGGACGGCACGAAGTCTACGGACATGCTTGACGAGCTGGGCTGGGCGAACTTTGACGGCACGCGAGGGACGGCGCCGAGCGCCCTGGCCCTGGCCACCGGCGAGGCGTTCGAAGCGGCCTACGCGGCCGCGTACGGCGATGTGCCCCCACTGCCGTTCATGCGGGAAACGTACGACGCAATATACCTGATGGCCCTGGCCACCGAGAAGGCCCTCGCTGACGACATAGACATCCGCGAGGCCTTGCGAGAAGTGGCGAACCCAGGGGGCGAGACGGTCAACCCCGGCACCGAAGGCTACACGGCCGCGCTGGCCGCCATCGCCGCCGGCAACGACATCAACTATGAGGGCGCAGCCGGGCCCGTGGACTTCGACGAGAACGGCGACGTATTGATAGGCGCCATCGAGACGTTCACTGTCGACGCCGCCAACGAGGACCTGGTGACCGATGCGGTGTGGAAGGTTGATCTGACCACCGGCGAGGTTAGCGAGGTCGAATAAGCACGTACGAGCCGACCTAGACTGGCGATAGTCCTGGGGGATCTCTCTGAGGGAGGTCCCCCAGTTTTCTTACAACATCTGTCTACTTGGAGGGGGTGTCGGCTTGGCCTGGCCGGGGCTCAGGGCCGCCGAGGCGCCTAGCGTGGCGCTCCACCCAGATGGAGACCCGCCGCTGCTCCGGGATGAGGCCCTGGGGTCGCATCAGCAGGACAATGACGATGAGTGCACCGAGCACGAAGTCACGGATGAAGTAGATGCGGCTGCCGATGATGGCGGGGAGATCGTATCCCTGAACCTGCAACGTGATGTTCCAGAGGCCCCAGACGACGTAAGCACCCAGGATCGCGCCCTTGTTGTTGCCGCTGCCTCCCACCATGAGCATGGCCCAGAAGATGAAGGTGGCGAAGAAGTGGGTGAAGGTGTCGGGAGAGATGGAGCTGAAGGCGTAACCGTACATGGCGCCGCCAATGCCCATGATCATGGCGCCCAGGACGAAGCCCTGGGACTTGAACGAAAACACGTCCTTACCGCTGGCGGCGGTGGTTAGCTCGTCCTCGCGCAGGGCGCGGAGGACGCGGCCCCAGGGAGAGCGGATTCCCCGCTCGACGGCTAAGAAGACGAGGATGAGGACAGCCACAGCGATGCCGAAAATCATGAACCGGTACTCGTCCAGGTCGACCCAGTCGCCGAGGGGACGAGGGATGCCCGGGAGGCCACGGGTGCCGTTGACCAGCCACCGCTCCTCGATGGTGATGCGGCGCAGAAGCTCGGCGATGCCGATGGTGGTGATGGCCAGGTAGTCCTCGCGGAGGCGCAGAGCTGGGATGGAAAGGAAGAAGGCCAGGACGCCGCAGGCTGCGGCAGCGCCGCCAATGCCAACCAAGAAAGGAAACCATTGGTCGCTGTCCAGGGCCGGGATTATGTTCAGGGCATCGCCAAAACCACCCACGTACTCAACGTACTCGCCGCTCGCGGGGGGCTTGGTGATGATGGCGGCGACGTTGGCGCCGACAAGGAAGAAAGCCAAGACACCGAAATTGAGGATGCCCGTGTATCCCCAGTGGACGTTGAGGCCGAGAGACAAGAGGCCGTAGATGGCGACAAAGGTGGCAAAGAAGGTGAGGAAGTTGATGACGCCGCCACCGAACGTCGGAAGTAGGCCAAACTGTAGATCGACGTGGAAGTCCCAGCCGGAGCGCTCGGCAGGTATGAGGACGATAGCCGCAGTGACCGTTAGGAACGCGAGGGGCGTGAGGAGCCGCCCCCAGTTGAGGCGCGGGCGCAGGCCGTCCGCAGTGAGCAACGGCGGTAGCTTCACTAGGTCTTGGCTCCAAACAGGCCGCGGGGCCGTACAAGGAGGATGAGGATGAGGATGACGAAAGCAACGGAGAACTTGTAGCCAGAGGAAAGGCCGATGTCCGGGCCGACAGCGGCAAAGACCTCTTGACTAATGCCCACGATCATGGCCCCCACGAAGGCGCCCTGGGGGCTGCCGATGCCGCCGAGGATGGTGGCGGCGAACAGGGGCAGGAGGAGGATGAAGCCGAGTTCCGGCTTGAGCTGGGCCTGCAAGGCCAGCATGACGCCCGCAACCGCCACCAGAGCCCCGCCGATGAGCCACATCCACCTAATGATCTGCTCGGGGTTTATGCCGCTAACTTCCGCCAGGTCCGGATTGTCGGACACGGCGCGCATCGCCTTGCCGAGCTTGGTGCGGAAGAGGAGGACGTAGACCAGGGCGGCAAGGACCATGGCCGTGAAGAAGATGAAAATCTGGTCCGTGACGATGCGGACGTCAAAGGGGAGGTCCGTGGTGGGGCGGATCCCGGGGACGTACAAGCGTCGGGAAGAAGCCCAGAGCATGAGCATGAGGCTGCGCATGGCGATGGCGACGCCGAGGGAGGTGATGGCGAAGTGGACGATGCTGCTGCCGCGGCGGCGCAGGGGCCGGTAGACGAAGCGGTCCAGGAGGAGAAAGACGAGTGCCATAGCGACGGCGGCCACGATCATGGCGAGGATGAGGCCGTAGCCGAAGGAGAAATCGCCGCCGCCAAGCTGGTCAGGCCAGGGGATACTACTGGTGGCCCCGGGCAGATCGCCGAGGCTCCACGGCAACAACTCGGTGTCGGTTCTCTCTCCGACGACGGTGCCAGTGAGGGCGAAGAAGGCGATGTAGGCGGCCAGCATCATGGCGTCGCCGTGGGCAAAGTGGGCAAACTTGAGGATGCCGTAGATAAGGGTGAGGCCGACGGCACCAAGGGCGAAAACGCTGCCGGTGACCACGCCGACGGCGAAGGCGTCAGTCCTGGTAAGGACGGCCCAGGTACCGAAAACAAGGACGTTGGCCCACAGGCCGCTGATAATGAGGTCGTCTCCCCGCCCCCGGAGGGTATCGGCGTAACTGAACATGAGGCCGCCGGCCGCGAGGATCAGCACGAACATGGCGGCCCAGCCGAGGCCCGCGGGCCCACCCGTCTCGGCTACGACGGCCCAGGCCGCGAAGCAGAGGGCGACAATCCACACGACAGTGCCAATGACGACATCGCCGAGGCCACGAAGCCGGTCGAGGAGTCGGTCGTAGGTGAGTTCGATCGTGGCCATGCTTTACGCGCCCAGGTAGAGCTTGCCCACCTCTTCGTTGTCCAGAAGGCTTTCGGCTTCGCCTTCGATGCGGTTCTCGCCCATGGCCAGCACGTAGGCGCGGCTGCTGAAGCTGAGCGCTTCCTTGGCGTTCTGCTCCACCAGGAGGATGGCGGTGCCGCCGCGGTTGATCTCGCCGATCTTCTCAAAGATGGAGTCGACCATTATGGGGGAGAGGCTGGCGGAGGGTTCGTCCAGGAGCAGGACCTTGGGGTCGAGCATGAGGGCGCGGGCCAGGGCCAGCATCTGACGCTGGCCGCCGGAGAGCCTGCCGGCGCGCTCGCCGCGGCGGCCGGCGATGTCAGGGAAGAGGCCGTACACACGCTCCAGACGCTCATGCAGGCCGTCACGGCGGACGAAGGCGCCCATCTCCAGGTTTTCGTTGATGGTGAGGGAGGGGAAGACGTTGTCCACTTGTGGGACGTAGGACATGCCGGTCTGGACTATGCGATCCGGAGAGAGGTTGGTCACCTCGCGCCCCAACAACTGGACGCCCCCGCTGCGGACGGAGAGCAGGCCAAAGACCGCCTTGAGCAGGGTGGACTTGCCGGCACCGTTGGGGCCGATGACGGCTACGATCTCGCCTTCGTTGAGGACGAGGGAGACACCGTGGAGGATCTCCACCTCGCCGTAACCGGCGACCACGCCTTCGGCCTGGAGAACGGCGGTCATCGGTACTGCCCTCCCAGGTAGGCCTCCAGCACCCGCTCGTCCTGCTTGATCTCCTCAGGGGATCCTTCAGCGAGCCACTCCCCCTGGCTCATGACGATGACGGGGTTGCAGAGGCGGGTGATCAGGTCCATATCGTGCTCGATGACGAAGAAGGTGATGCCGCGGTCGCGGCACAGCGTCTCGATGTTCTCGACCAGCCTGCGCATGAGGACGCGGTTGACGCCCGCGCCGGGCTCGTCCAGGAGTATCATCTGGGGGTCGCACATGAGGGTGCGGGCCAGCTCCAGCAGTTTCTTCTGGCCTCCCGATAGGTTAGCGGCGTACTCGTCGCGGAGATCGAGGAGGTCGACGAACTCCAGGACCTCGAGGGCCTTCTCATATATCCGTCGCTCCTGGCGGGAGACGCGGAAGCCGAAGAGCCAGGGGTTCCAGATCCGCTCACCCGCCTGATGGGCGGGCACCAGCATGAGGTTCTCCAGCACCGTCATGGTCTTGAGCTCGCGGGGTATCTGGAAGGTGCGGACGATGCCGCGATGGAATATGCGGTGCGGGGGCAGTCCATCAACGCGTTCGCCCTGGAACAGGATGCGGCCGGCAGTGGGCCTGAGGAAGCCCGTGACTAGGTTGAAGAGGGTAGTCTTGCCGGCACCGTTGGGGCCGATGAGGCCGGTGATGGTGCCTCGCCCAACGGATAAAGTGCAGTTGTTGACGGCACGGACGCCGTCAAAGGACTTGGTGACGCCCTGGGCCTCAAGTATGGGAGCGGAATCTTGCATGTCGTCACGCTGGGACCGGCCTTTCACCGGCCTGAGTAAAGCAAGTCTAGCATAGCGGACGGGGCACGCGGAACGCCAACGGTTGACCCGGGGGGATAGTGATGGGAAAGGCGGCGTGAGCTGAGCTCGGCTAGCCTACTGCTCGTCAGCGTCCGGGGCCTTTTCTTCGGCACCAGTCACGACCCAGCCGAGGTCCTGAACCTCCAAAGCAAGGTCCCAGGCGTCTTCGGTACCGTATGCCCATACTTCGATGACGCCGCTGCTGTCGCCGAACTCGCTGTTGTTGAAGTTGATGCAGATCTGGCCGAAGGGCTTCTCTTCCTCGGCCGCCTCTGCAAATGCGAGGCAATTGATGGGATCGGTGACCTCGAAGATCTCGCTGTCCAGACCCGTCTCGATGACGTAGGCCTCGACCGCGCCGATGACGGAGTTCCGGGCAGCGGTAGGGGACGCCTCGGCGCCATCTGGGGTGGGGGTGTCGGTAGGAACAGTGGGGACCTCGTCGCCATCACCGGTGCGGGCGGCGGTCATGAGGATGACGGGTACCGCCAGGGTCAGGAAACCAGCGCTCAGGCTGCGCACGCGTTCGCTAAACATGGCAGCCCATTCTAGCAGAGAGCGGCTGCGGCCGACCATTGCCCGTTCTGAAACGTTTGAGGGCCGCAGCCGCTTCAGTTCCTCGACCCGCTCCCGCGATGTCCTCATCCGGCACCTGGACGAGCAGCGCCGATGCCGCGGCTTCCAGCCAGAAGTGTGAGCGGCCTTTGACCCACTCTTGACCCCTCCCGTACCGAGCCTGAACCCGCCTGAGGCCACACGGAAGACGTTTGTCCGTCTGAACCCAAAGGAACGGGCAGTCAACCAGACTGGAGAGGCAGGCAATGGTAGGGTTCCATTCACGCCCTTCGACCCTGAGGCCGACCACGACCACGCTCACCCGAAAAGATGCTCCCCCACGTTCCCGCGCCCCTCCGATCCCGCCACGCTCTCGAGCCGCACTGAGATGAGCAGTGCCATTGCCAGGGCTCAGGTCTTCACGCTGTCTACGCCGTGCCAGTCATCGGGAGACGGGTCGCAAAGCCGAAATACGCTGACGAGACGCGATTTCGCTCCGCGCAGGCCTAGGCTCGCTGTCAGCCCATCAAGCCAAAGAAGCCAAACAGCTCGGGGTATTTCTTCAGGCTACCTCCACCGTCGATGAAGAGGGTCTGGCCGGTCATCAGTGACGACTCATCGGAGGCGAGGTAAAGGGCGAGGCGAGCAACGTCTTCCGGTTCACCGACGCGGCCGATGGGCGCCTCGTCGACGTACGCGTCCTCAAGGCCGGGGATGTCGATGATCGGCTGGACAAGGGGCGTGTGGATCAGGCCAGGACCGATGCTGTTGACGCGAACGCGGTAGCGACCGAGCTCAAGGGCGGCCACCTTCGTGAGCATGGCTACCCCGGCTTTCGCCGAGCAGTAAGCGGCAAAGCCTTCCGCAGGTTGGGTGGCGTTGAGGCTGGCGACATTGATGATGCTGCCGCCCTGCTGCTGGGCGATGAGGCGCGCCGCTTCGTGCTTGATGCACAGGAAGGTTCCCGTGAGGCAGACGCCCACGACCCGCTCCCATTCTTCCAGCTGGTACTGATTGACGGGGCAGAAGCCCCCGACTCCGGCGTTGTTGAAGGCGATGTCGAGTCGGCCGAAGCGAGAAAAGGCCTGATCCACCATGCGGTTGACTCCCTCTTCATCACGGATGTCGAGTTGGACGCCATCGGCGCGGTCGGGGCCAAGCTGCGCAACCATCGCCTTCACGCCGTCGCCGTTGACATCAGCCACGATGATGCAGGCACCCTCTTCCACCAAGACCTCGGCGGTGCGCTTGCCTATGCCCGAAGCAGCGCCCGTGACGATCGCGACCTTCCCATCGAGCTTGCCCATGGCTGGTGTCCTCCGTGCTATGCTGCGTCGATTGGCGTGTTCTCGCCCAAAGGCCGTCCGCGAGCCGGATGAGGGCCCCCCGGCGGAGGTCCCGAGGGATTTCAGACAGCCGATTCTCTCAGGGCCTCGTGAAGCTCGGATGGCAGTCGAAAAGCCACTGGAACACGCCTACCATTTGTGCATTCAGCATACCTTCAAGTCGACCTGTGTCAATGGCACAGGCATGTGCGCGAGCGGCGGCTCCAGAAAGGCGGCCTTGTGGCGACACGATGTGTCGTGCCTCTGTCCGGGCGGGAATGGAGCGGTGGCGACCGCGGCACCTGCACGTCCCAAGCTCAAAGCCACCGACGAGCGCGGGCAGCCCGGGCACAGCGCCGGGCGATTCGAGTCCGGCGGTGCGGTCGGCGGCGGCTGAGGCCCGGCGGCTCACAAACGGTGCCGTAACAAGCGTGTAATGCGGCCGAAACACAGCCGCAACACCAGTCTCGTAATGTAAGAGTACCTGATTCGCGGCAGGCTCTCATGTAACCGAGAAGGGCCTGGAGCGTCTCTAGAGCAATGGAAAGCGGCCCGACCGCGTAGCCTGTTACGCAACGAGGCACTAATCCCCTGAAGGAGGTGTCTGAGACGACACACTTAAAGACCTGCCCCATGTGCCTCGGTGACGTGACGGTGGAGGGCATCCTTGACGACGCGGAGCGCCGCTGCTCCATGTGCGGCTACCGCCTGCCCGCGGAAGCGCACTCACCGGGGCCAGGGCGGCACCACAACGGCGATTCCATGACAACAGCACGGCGAGACTGGCCCTACGCCAGCGGTCAGCTTCGCCCCAGCCGCGCATAGCGACGCTTCCCTACCGCGGCCAGCACCTCCCGGCGTACCAGGCGCCCGCCGTCCGAACCGCCGTTTGACAGCCGTCCAGCCCAGGCGCGCAATCGCGGCGGGCGGACAGCACGGACGCTGAGGTACGGCTTCACCAGCGCTCTATGAGCCCTCGGACAAGGGGCTCGCTGTCCTCCCCGTCGTTGCTGACACTCTTCTCACCGGATTTCTACTGTCGGTCAACCGCGCTTTAACCCACCCGCCATCCGCTGTGGTTACGCTTGGAGTGAAGTTAAGCGGAGCGGTTAACACCCCCTCCCGCCCCGCAGGAGAACCGAGCCGGTTGTAAGGTCGGGAAACCGGCTCAGTTTTTTTCTTGTCCCGCCGTGTCTGAGGCAACCCCTCAGCCTCAACACGGAGAATGCAATCTGGGAACCCGTCAAACGGAGGCTCTGAAACTGCTCATGTTCCTTCGCTAGCTTCGCGGGCGATCCGCCGCTGGGCTGGTTCAGGCTATTGGGATCTTCCTTTCCCACCAGGCTGACCGAGCGCCTATTTTGTGGCCGTGCGTGTGCGCGGAGCAGCCCCCTCTCACCCGTTCTCTGGGATTTCGTTGCAGACCGTATACAGGAGTCCGCAACCTACCGCCAACTCAGCGCTACCGCTGCACCTCCGGCCACGAGAGCGTGATGTCCAATATTCGGCTGTATGCCCTGATTACGTGCATGAAGGGCCCCGACTCCAATTCGTCCATGCGGCTGTGGAGAATCTCAGCGGCCCTGTGCGCGGCGTCATACCACTGCATGCGGGCCAGCCCTCTTGCTGGGCCTGCTGCGCACGCAACGGCTGATGGTGCGATACCTGGGTACAGGGACACCAGGGAACTTGGCGCGTAACTGCCTCTCTATAGAGCGACAGGAGTAGCCCAAACAACGGGGGGCGATGGCGTGGGCCTTGATTTCCGTTGGGGTGGTCACAGCCCCGTCACAGCGGCGCGAGCTGTGCGGCGGCGGAAGGTCTCACCAGCGAGAGCCCGAAACAGGCGACCGACGGTCAAGTGGGAGAGCAAAGGGTCCGGGAACGGTGCATCTTCATTGATCTTGTAGTGGTTAATCCTCCCCCGTTTGCGTATGTTGAGCAGGCCAGCTCTCTTGAGGTCGCTGATGAGACCCCATACTGTCCGCCGCGTGACCACCAATGAATCGGCCAGGTCGCGTATGGTGCAGTTGGGGTGCTGAGCAATGTAGAACAATGCAGCACCGTGGGAGCAGAAGAGCCGGAGGGATGTCTGATCAGCCATCTTTCCCTCCTTTCTGGGGGAATGTCGTTGCGGATGCTCGATCAGGCAGAAACTGGTGCGAGAGCGGGGTGCGGCGAGAGCCCTCGCACCAGGCCCAAAGGGAGAGAGCACTTCCACAATCTCTGGCCTACGCCGCGATGTCAATTGGGAACATTGCGTACTACAGGTTGTCCAGTGGGCTTCTCGTGGCGTGTGCTTGCCTGAGGTCATCTGCCACAAGGTGAGTGTAGGTCATCAGCATCGTGTAACTAGACCATCCCCCCATCTGCCTCAAGGTCTCCAGATCACAGCCCCGCCGTAGCATCATGGTGGTGAAGCTGTGACGGAACCTGTGGGCACTCAGCCTGAAGCCCAGCTTCTCAGACAGTCGGGCAAGTACTCAGCCTGCCAGTGTTACGGCTAAGAGGCTGCTCGTCACGGCTGAGCAGCAGGCTGTCGCATCTGGGCTTCAGCATGGGCCTGCCCGTCGCCAGGTAGCCGTAGATGGCCCTTCGGGCCTTCTGGCCCAGGGGCAGGCTACGAATGCGGCCTGTCTTGGTGTGCTTGACCAGCGCCATTCCGTCCTGCAAATCCGAGACCGAGAGCCGACAAGCTTCCGAGGCCCTGAGTCCGCAGTCCAGAAGCAGGGAGCACAGGGCATAGTCTCGCAGGCTCAGCGGTGGACGGTTGGCCGCAACGGCATGGAATAGGGCAGCCATCTGTCCCTGCTGGTAGACGGCCTTCTCCGATTGAGGAACCTTGGGGCGCTTCATGGCCGTCAGCAGCGTCTCGTCCGCCATGCCGTCGGCCACGGCAAGTCGCAGGAAGGCGTGAACCGTCGTATAAACGGAACCGACGGAATGGGGCGACCGGCCCTGACGGTACTCCTGGAAGAAGCGCCGCAATGTGAAGGCCGTGAGTTCGTCGCCGCGCAGGCCCTTGATGAAGACCTGCATATGGCCCTTATAGGTCGCCACAGTGGCCGTGCTGACGCCCTCAGCCCCGATTGCGGTCAGCCACGCCTCAACAGCGGACCGGATGGTTTCGCTTGTCACGAGGTACCTCCTCTCGTGACCGAGACTATGCGCTCAAACCGACGCCATATGCCTAGCGGGGCACGGCTGGCTGGGGGGAAGTACCCAATCTCGGCTAGG
>JABAOH010149168.1_pt1 | contig 12814 bp, 12 predicted proteins | sample 7062181 | NCBI WGS metagenome assembly JABAOH01 (sample SAMN14538630, study PRJNA623070) | marine sediment metagenome | biome: marine biome [ENVO:00000428]; feature: marine pelagic biome [ENVO:01000023]; material: deep marine sediment [ENVO:00002113]; isolation source: pool of 5 deep marine... | reverse complement strand
GAGGATGACGTGGTGTTCTCCGCCGCAAAGCTTTTCTTTGCGTATGGTCTGGGCAACGCGCTTACTTTTCCTCTTGCAGTTGGCGCCACCGCCGTGCTGATGGCCGAACGGCCCACCCCCGCCGCAGTGTTTCGACGACTCACGCAGCATCGGCCAACAATTTTTTATGGAGTACCGACGCTGTTCGGTGCCATGCTCGCCAGTCCCGACCTGCCGGCTCGAGGCGACGTTGCGATTCGGGTCTGCGCGTCGGCGGGCGAGGCGCTGCCCGCTGACCTAGGCCGGCGTTGGAGCCAGCATTTTGGCAGTGAGATTCTGGATGGCATCGGTTCCACTGAGATGTTGCATATTTTNNTGCATTACGGAACGACTGGCCGGCCGGTGCCCGGCTATGAGGCGCGACTGGTCGATGAGCACGGCGAAGCGGTAAAACAAGGAGAGCTTGGGGAGCTGCAGGTCAAGGGGCCGACCAGCGCCTCGCATTACTGGAACCAGCGCGGTAGATCCCTGAGCACGTTTGTCGGCGAATGGACCCGTACCGGTGACAAGTACAGCATTGATGCCGACGGATATTATGTTTATGGTGGGCGCTCTGACGATATGCTCAAAGTCAGCGGCATGTACGTGTCTCCATTCGAAGTCGAAGCAGCATTGATGACGCATCCGGAAGTGCTGGAAGCAGCCGTTGTCGGTGACCTCGACGAGCATAATCTTGTCAAACCGCGCGCCTTTGTTGTAACAAAACAGGATGTCAAGGCGTCTGGCAACCTCGCCGAATTGTTAAAAGCTCATGTAAAGGACCGCTTAGCGCCTTTCAAGTATCCTCGCTGGATTGACTTTGTCGACGAGTTGCCGAAAACTGCTACAGGCAAGATCCAGCGCTTCAAGCTGCGCTCACCCGCGGCGGCGGGTAGACGATAATAAGCACTACGACGAGGACAACGAATGAATCAGCCGTTATCAAACGATCAGTCACGTCGCGACTTCATTGCCGGCTTTGGCGCGCTCGCCGGTTTCTCACTACTGACCTTGGCGGGGTGTTCCAGATCCGACAAGGTACGCGTTGGCTTCATGCTGCCATATACGGGAACCTACGCGCAGCTTGGTGTAGCGATCGAAAATGGTTTCCGGCTTGCGCTCGATCAACAAGGCGGCACATTGGGTGGTCGCGACGTCGAGTACTTCAGAGTAGATGATGAATCTAATCCCGCGAAAGCTACCGACAACGCCAATAAGATTATCACTCGTGACAAGGTCGATGTCGTCGTGGGGACAGTGCATTCCGGTGTCGCTATGGGCATGATCAAGGTGGCTCGGGAGACTGATACGCTGCTGATCATTCCCAACGCCGGTGCCGATGCCGCGACTGGGGAACTGTGTGCGCCGAATGTTTTCCGTACTTCGTTTTCCAACTGGCAGCCAACGCATCCGCTTGGAAAGGTCATGGTCGAAAACGGTCACAGAAAAGCCGTTTTTATTACCTGGAAATACGCTGCGGGCGAGCAGGCTGTGAAATCTTTTGCCGAGGGCTACACTGCGGCTGGTGGTACGGTCGTTAAAGAATTGTTCGTGCCGTTTCCAAACGTGGAGTTTCAGGCGCTGCTGACCGAGATCGCTGCCTTGCGGCCCGATGCCGTAGCCTGTTTCTTCGCCGGTGGTGGTGCTGTGAAGTTCGTCAAGGATTACGCCGCTGCCGGTCTGAAAGGCAAGATTCCGCTCTATGGTTCCGGTTTCCTTACTGAAGGTGTGCTCGACGCGCAGGGTGATGCCGCAGAGGGCATCATCACGACGTTGCACTATGCCGAATCGCTAGACAATCCACGCAACAAGGCCTTTCGCGCCGCCTACCTAGCTGCCTATGACAGCCAAGCCGACGTTTACGCGGTACAAGGTTACGATACCGGCTTGTTGCTCATTCAGGCGCTCGAGAAAGTCGGCGGCGACTTTACCAATCGCAACGCGGTCATTGCTGCCATGGAGGGTGCGGTGATCGATAGCCCACGCGGTCGGTGGACCATGTCCAAAGCACACAATCCGATTCAGGACTTCTATGCAAGGCGCGTCGAGAACGGTCACAATAAGGTAATCGGTGTTGCGTGGAAGGCTTTGGAGGATCCGGCACTCGGCTGCAAGATGTAACTCAAACGGGCGCGTGCAAACCGGCGGCGCGGGTTGCCCCCTGATCGCTGTGCCGTGATCTAGCAGGGGAGCCACAAAGCCCCGCAAAGCATCTCCGCAGTAATTGGCATCATAATCTCGTTTTCGTTGGGGTTGCTTGCCCCGTCTCGGCGCTCCTAGCGCCGCCGCGACCAATGGATCCGTACATCTTTCTTATTCAACTGCTCAACGGGGTTCAATACGGACTACTGCTTTTTCTGGTCGCGAGTGGGCTGACCCTGATCTTCGGAATCATGGGTGTGATCAATCTGGCCCATGGCAGCTTCTACATGGTTGGCGCTTATCTTGCCTGGTCGCTAACGCAGTACCTGGGCAATTTCTGGCTGGCATTGCTGGCTGGCATGTTCATGTCTTTTTTGTTGGGGTGGTTGTTAGAGTGGTTGTTCATTCGGCATTTGTACCGGCGTGATCATCTGCAGCAAGTTCTGCTGACATATGGCTTGATTCTCATTTTTTCGGAGCTGCGAAGTATCTTGTGGGGTGATGATGTTCACAGCATCGAAATTCCCGCGTTGCTTGCCGGCTCGATACGCCTCACCGAGACGCTGGCCTATCCTGTTTATCGGGTCTGGTTGTCATTGGTTTGCGTTGTGCTCGCAGCCCTTATGTATTATCTGATCCAGTACACGCGTGTGGGCATGATGATCCGCGCCGGGGCATCCAATCGTGAAATGACCCAATCGCTGGGCATCGACATTGGTCTGCTGTATCGCCTGCTGTTTGCATTTGGGGTTGCGCTGGCGGCTTTTGCCGGCATGATTGCGGCACCGGTCTCCTCGGTGTTTCCGGGAATGGGGAACCAGGTGCTGATCATCTGCTTTGTCGTCGTAGTGATCGGTGGCATCGGCTCGGTCAAAGGTGCCATGGCGGCGGCTTTGCTGATTGGCTTGATCGACACGTTCGGTAAAGTCGTCGAAATTGAAATTGCTGGTTTTCGCGTTCTGCCGGAACTGGCCGGCATGAGCGTGTTCGTCATGATGGTCTTTGTTCTATTGTGGCGCCCTGAGGGTTTGTTCGCGCGGAGGCTAAGTTGACCGAGCTTAAGCGCTTGATCACGTTTTCGGTCGTATTGCTGTTACTGCTGGCTTTTCCGCTGCTTAGCGATCGTTTTTATGTCCAGTTTGTCAGCAAGATTCTTATCATGGCGATATTCGCGGGCAGTCTAAACTTGCTAGTTGGTTACACTGGGCTTGTTAGTCTTGGCCACGCCGCCTTTTTCGGGATCGCAGGTTATATTCTGGCGCTGTATTCGCCGCACACGGGCGCGGCAGGCTTCTGGAGTAGTCTGTTTCTGTCAGTGTCAGGCGCGGCGGTATTGGCATTGTTAATCGGTACTCTGGTGTTACGCACTAGCGGGATTTTCTTCATCATGGCGACACTTGCTTTTGCCGAGATGCTGTTCTTCCTGTTTCACGATACTTCAGTCGCTGGTGGCTCTGACGGCATTTACATACAAGCTAGACCGGTGCTATCGATGGCTGGCTGGCAGCCGCTTGACCTTGCAGACTATGTGCACTTCTATTATCTGGTGTTGTTCTTCGCCCTGTCACTCGCTGCGCTGGTACGTGCCTTACTACGTTCGCCCTTTGGTCATGTGATCATTGGCATTCGTCTCAATGAGCAGCGCATGGGTTCTCTCGGATTCGACACGTTTCGCTACAAACTGGTTTGTTTTGTGATCGCTGGCGCTCTGGCCGGTCTCGCTGGCTATCTTTCAGCTGTCCAGTTCGGTGTCGTCAATCCGGAAATGCTCGGCTGGCATTTGTCCGGGTCAGTGCTAATGATGGTGATTCTCGGAGGTATGGGCACACTCATGGGGCCGGTCTTGGGCGCTTTTTCGCTGATGATGCTCGAAGACGTGTTCCAGTCCGTCACCAAACATTGGCAATTGCTCACCGGCATGGTGGTAATACTGGTTGCTCTGTACTTGCCGCGTGGTCTCGCTGCGTTGCTGCCAAAGTGGGTAGCAGGCGACCGTAGATGCACGTCGTCCGCAGCGCGTTCGCCGAACCGGGCTGATCAAACCAATGTCTGAGTTGATTCTGCAAACCCATAATCTGTCGCGTCATTTCGAAGGGTTAGCCGCGGTGGATGGTGTATCGTTGTCTTGCCGAACCAATGAAGTACATGCGGTTATCGGACCCAATGGCGCCGGAAAGAGCACGCTGATCAATTTGCTCTCCGGCGAGTTGCGTCCCAGTGCGGGCAGTGTGTTTCTTCGCGGTGCCAATATAACCGGCTTGCCACCAGCGCGCATATCACGTCTCGGTGTCGGGCGCAGCCACCAGAAGACGAATGTTTTCTTGNNCACTTCGATGCGATTTTTCCGGCAAGTACAGCACTACCGGTCGGTGTCGGATGCTGCCGTGCGTGTCATCGAGCAGGTCGGCCTTGAACGGCAAATAGACAGACCCGTTGAAACCCTCTCGCACGGTGAGCAACGGCAGGTAGAGCTTGCCATGACGCTGGCAACCGACCCCAGCGTGTTGTTGCTCGACGAGCCGTTGGCCGGAATGGGGGCGGAAGAGTCGGCTCAAATCGTAGACCTTCTGAGAAAGCTCGCGAACGAGCACGCTATTCTGTTGGTCGAGCACGACATGGACGCGGTGTTTGCGCTGGCAAACACGCTTACCGTCATGGTCAACGGCGTCGTTCTTGAGTCTGGAACGCCACAATTAGTGCGCTCGAGCCGAGCGGTTCAGAATGCGTATCTTGGCGAACACGAACTTGAGTAGCTAAGGTGTTTTCGATGCCAAATAGGTATGACACGGCCGAAATCTGATGATGGGCGCTGGCAGCAATAAACAAGCAAGCAGCGTCGATGTGCTAATCGAAGCACGTGCTATTCACACCTACTACGGCGCTAGCCACGTGCTGCATGGAATCGATTTGCTGTTACGTCGCGGCGAGACCATAGGCTTGATGGGACGTAATGGCATGGGCAAGACTACGTTGTTAAAAACGTTGTTAGGTCTTCTGAGACCAGTCGCCGGCAGTGTTCATGTTCGGGGCCGCGATATGACGCATGCCGCACCGCACCGTATTGCCCGGGCTGGCATTGCGNNGGGCGTAATGACTGGACACTCGACCGCGTGCTGGACACTTTCCCCCGTTTGCGTGAGCGCCTAAGTCATGGAGGGCAGCAACTGTCGGGGGGGGAACAGCAAATGCTGACGATCGCGCGAGCATTGCTGACTAATCCCGATGTCCTTATCCTCGACGAGGCGACCGAAGGGCTCGCTCCGCTCGTGGCAAAGGAAATCTGGCGCATTCTTCAGCAAGTTCGTATGACCGGCATCTCGTCCATTATTGTCGACAAGAGCTTTTCGGCTGTGTCCGAGATTGCTGACCTTAATATTGTACTGGTCAAGGGCCGAGCTATTTTCCGGGGTAATAGCGATACGCTTCGAGCACGTCCGGAGTTGCGCTCGTGGCTAGGCGTGTAGAGCACCGGTTCAAATGTTGGTGCGATAACAAAGGTGCCGGTTGCCATATGCACTTGACCTTAGATGCACATCGTCTTGAGTACCGTATTGTCTTGCCTGCCAGGCCGAGTTCGCCTGAGCACACCATGCTTGTGCTGTTGCACGAAGGACTGGGATCGGTGGCGACGTGGAAAGATTTTCCGGACGTACTTGCCACGAGCACCGGGTACCCCGTGCTCGCCTATTCGCGTTACGGTTACGGCAACTCGAGTAAGCTCGAGGAGTCGCGAACGCCGTGCTACATGCATCACGAAGCACTTACTGTTCTGCCTGAAGTGCTTACGAAGCTGGGCATACACAAGCCACCTTTTCTCATTGGTCACAGTGACGGTGCGTCGATTGCAATCATTTATGCAGGTGGCGGCCAAGCTGTAAAGGGGATGGTTTTGATGGCACCGCACGTGTTTGTCGAAGATCTCACAACTGACGCCATCGCGACGTCGGTGAGTCGATTCAAGCAGGGCGGCTTGGCCGCGAAACTGGCACGCTATCACCGTCATCCGCACAGTATGTTTAATGGCTGGAGAGATATCTGGCTCAAGACTGAATTCAGGGCTTGGAACATCGAATCGAGTGTGCAGGGCTGTACCGCACCAATGCTGCTGATTCAGGGCGGCAATGATCCCTACGGCACGTTGGCACAGATCGAATCGATCGAGCGTCGCACCAAGGGGCCGGTTGAAAAATTGATTTTTTCTGATTGTGGTCACGCGCCACATGCGGAACGTCCTGATGAGACGGTCGCGAGCATCTCCGCGTTTGTCAGGAAATGGGTCGATAGCGATGTCTGACTGGATACTGTCGTCGAACAAGATTTGAGCCGTCGGGTCGTCTTCTTACAGATAAATGTTTGCCAGATTGCTAGTGGGTCCGCTGCTAACCAACCGCTTGCGGGTGCTGCTGTCGGTGCTCGCAATCGCGCTCGGTGTTGCGCTTGGTTATGCGATCCAGCTCATCAATCGCGCTGCGATCGATGAGTTCGGTCGCGCAGCGCGAGTGTTGTCTGGCGAGGCGGATTTGACGGTACGCGGAGCGCAACGAGGTTTTCCCGAGTCGGTCTATCCGCTGCTTGCCCGTGACCCCGCAATTAGCGCTGCCAGTCCGATGCTGGAAATCAATGCGCGTCTTGCCGAACGGAATGAAAGCCGCGAATTGCGTAGCCTTCACATATTGGGCATCGACATCTTCCGTGCGGCACCCATTCAACCGCAATTGATCGCGGAAAGCGGGACCGCTCTTGATCTACTGCGCGGTGACACGTTGTTTCTTTCCCCATTCGCTATACAGTGGCTCGGTGTGGAGCCGGGTGATCTGGTTGAATTTCAGGTCGGCACCGAGCACATTGAATTGCGCGTTGCTGGATTGTTGCCAGCCGCAGCAGCTGGACAGCGCATCGCAGTAATGGATATTGCGGCAGCACAAAAGCATTTTCGCCGCGTTGGTTTTATCAATCGCATCGAGTTGCGACTGGTGCCTGGCGTATCGGTGCACTCAGTGGCAGAGCGTATCCAGACGATGTTGCCGGCCGGGGTGTATGTCGAGCCGCCGCGGTTGGTGTCGCAATCAGCGCTGGCAATGACCCGCGCCTACCGTGTCAACTTGAATGTGCTGGCTTTGGTCGCGCTGTTTACGGGCGGTCTGTTGGTGTTTTCTACTCAGGCACTGTCGGTGGTACAGCGCCGCTCGCAACTGGCGCTGTTACGCGTGGTCGGGGTTACGCGCCGCGGCGTTGTCGGGTTGCTAGTTGGCGAAGCTGCAATGCTTGGCCTTGCGGGTTCCATGCTCGGGTTGTTGCTCGGCTTTATTGGTGCAGGACTTATTGTTGGCGTTGTAGGAGTTGATCTTGGCGCTGGCATCTTTGGTGACATGCAGGCGAGACTGATCGTTGAACCTTTTGCGGCGTTCTTGTTTGTAACTTTGGGCATCATCGCCGCTGTCTGTGGCAGCATTTTTCCGGCGCTCGAGGTGGGGCGCGCCGTGCCGGCGCAGGCGCTCAAGGCCGGAGACGAAGTGCGTATGTTTCAGCGTGTGACGCCGATCCTGCCGGGTGCAGTTGTGCTTTGCGTCGGTGGCGCTTCAGCGTTCGGCCCGGCGGTAGCCGGCTTGCCGCTGTTTGGTTATGTTTCCATCGCGCTGCTGCTGCTCGGTACCATCGCTTTGATGCCGCACACCACCGTAAGCGTGTTATCGCGACTGCCGTTACCACAGCGTGTCGAGTTTGCTCTTGGGCTTGCACAACTGCGTGCTGCCCCAGGGCAGGCGATGGTCAGTCTGGCATCGATTGTCGCTGCCGTCAGTCTCTCTGCTTCGATTGCGATCATGGTGATTTCGTTTCGCACGTCACTGGAAGATTGGCTCGAGCACATTTTGCCTGGCGATATGTTTGTGCGAACCAGCGGTCAAGGCGAGACGGCATTTCTATCATCACAGATGCAGAGTCTGATCTCGCAAGTATCTGGCGTGCGTCGCGTCGAGTTTCTTGCCGGGCAACGCATCCGGCTCGAGCGGGGGCATTCCCCGGTCACGCTACTCGCGCGTGAAGTCGACGCCAATGATCCTGGGCGTACTCTTTCGCTTGTGAGTGGGGTAGTGCTGCCGCAAACAGGNNATGATCACGCTGAGCGATTACCGCAGGTTGGCGGAAAGCGATAAGGTCGATGACGCCCAACTGTGGCTCAACGACGGAGCTGACGCCGTTGCAGTGCGGCGTGCGTTACGCGCCATATTGCCGATGGAGGGTGTCGAAATCAGCTTGCCCAACGAGTTGCGCACTGAGTCGCTGGCGATCTTCGACCGCACTTTTGCCGTGACCTATGCGCTTGAAGCCGTTGCTGTCGTTATCGGGCTGGCAGCCCTTTCAGCGAGCTTTAGCGCACTCACTTTAGCGCGCCGCCGCGAGTTTGGCATGTTGCGACACATCGGCTTCTCGCGAACGCAGATCGTGCGCATGCTTGCTTTTGAGGGCACGTTGGTCAGCGTAATTGGCCTTGTTATCGGTTTGTTGCTTGGCTGGGTGATGAGCGTCGTGCTGATTGATGTGGTGAATCGTCAATCTTTTCATTGGAGCATGGATTTGCATCTGCCATGGTCGGGTTTGGTTTTTTTCGCTGCTGCCATGCTCACCGCAGCGATGTTCGCGGCTGTTAGCAGCGCGCGCCGCGCTGTCGCAGGCGACGCCGTGCGCGCCGTCCGCGAGGATTGGTAGGGGCGTGATGGCGATACATCCACCATTTAGCCTTCTGCAGGTGGCGTTGCTGGCACTGACCTGTTGCGGCACCGGGGGGCTGTCGGCGCGCGCCGCTGACCATATTGGTGTACCCAAAACCATTACATTCCCGAAAGTCGAAGCAGGGCGAGCGTTGCTGTTTCCGGCCGATCATGGCGCTCACCCAGACTATCGCACGGAGTGGTGGTACATCACCGGTTGGATCGACAACGGTGACGTTGAGCGTGGCTTTCAGGTTACGTTCTTCCGCAGCCGTTCCGGTTTGCAGGAAGACAATGCATCAGCATTCGCACCGAAGCAACTTATCTTTGGCCATGCGGCGATCGCCGATGCCCGCCACGGTCGGTTGATCTACGATGAGCGTGCCGCGCGGCAAGGCTTTGGCCTGGCCTACGCGAAAACTGGCGATACCGACGTTCGGATCGAAGGCTGGACGCTCACCCGTAAGGATGGCGTTTATCAAGCGCGTATTATTGCCGATGAATTTTCGATGGATATGCGTTTTACTTCTAGTCAGCCCGTGCTGCTGCAAGGTGACGAAGGTTTTAGTCGAAAAGGTCCGCGTTGGGGGCAGGCAAGCTATTACTACAGTTTGCCGCATTTGCGAGTTGATGGATCAATCCAACTCAATGGAGAAACAATGTCTGTCACCGGCGAGGCGTGGCTCGATCACGAATGGTCGAGCGAATATCTTCCCGCCGATGCGCAGGGTTGGGACTGGGTGAGTGTGAATTTTTCAAGTGGCGCCGCCTTGATGGCGTTTCGTATGCGTGCCCGCGACGGTGGGACGCTATGGGCCGCCGGGAGTATACGTGAACCAGATGGCCATGTAATAACGCTGTCACCGCACGAGGTCGGGTTTGCGCCCAAACGGTTCTGGCGCTCGGAGCGTACCGGCATCGAGTATCCGGTGGCGATGCGTATTCGCGCTGGTAGCTACGAGCTTGACGTTGAACCTTTGATGGAAGATCAGGAACTCGACTCGCGCCTCAGTACCGGCATCATTTACTGGGAAGGGGCGGTGCGTGCACTCATAAACGGCAAACGCGTCGGGCGCGGCTATCTTGAACTGACGGGGTATGGCGGGCGGCCCGAAATGTAGGTTGACTATACCCACTGACCGTGGCTTGCCCTTTACGGAGCGGCCTGAGGTGATTCAAAACCGGCGTCTCCGGATCGGACGGTGATGCGGCGTCGGGGTCCGCCAAACTCTAAAACTGATAGACTCTCACGCAAACATTATTCATATCGGAAAGAGCAATGTTGAAGCATAAGACGGTTGTCATCACCGGCTTCACCTCTTGAACCGGGCTTGGTATGGCGCGCGCATTTGCTGCCGAAGTAGCCGATGTCATGCTTAATGGGCTTGGCGATGCAAGGTAAATCGGTGAGGCTCGTAAGCGCAGCGGCAAATGGGTAGCGTTGACGTGCCGGTAAACAACGCCGGCGTTCAACAGGTAGCACCGGCCGGCGAATTTCCCTCCAAAAAATGGGACCAGGTCATCGCCATAAATTTGATGGCTGCATTTCACACGACGCGCGGCGCGTTGCCGATCATGAAAGCCAACGGCTGGGTCGCAACTTAATTCGGGTCACTTTTAAAAGGGTGGCATTGTGCGCTGGTGGGAAGGCTAAAGGAAGAGGGAATGGCGAACATCATACAACCGCAGGTCAACGGTCCATTGATGGTTGAGGGTGACATTGAGCTGATAAGGGNNGATGGTTGAGGGTGACATTGAGCTGATAAGGGCGGATGGAGCGTCATTCCGAAGTTTGAAAGAAAAGATATGGCTGTGCCGTTGCGCGAAGTCGGCCAACAAGCCGTATTGCGATGGTGCGCATAGCAGGGCTGGTTTCAACGATAGTGCGCAAGTCTCGGCCAGCTATGTCATCAAGAAACCGGAGGCCGGAACTTCCGGGACCGTCCTGCGGCTCATGCCGCGAACAAACGGGCCAGTGCATTGCCTGGGTGATATGAAGATTGTTGGCAACGATGGCTCCGAGTGGGCGGGTAATCAGGCTAATCTCTGCCGATGTGGAAGGTCCGCAAACAAACCCTTCTGCGATGGTTCACACCGTCAGTCGGGTTTCATTGCAGACTGAGCCACGATTGAAGCCAGATGCGGGGCGCGGGATCGCGCTGCTTCTGGCCAGAACCTCACACGAAGGCTGGCACAACGGATTGCAGGTTATGATGTTCGTTGCATCCGAGCTAGCTGCCGCGATTAATGGTTGCGACGGCTTCCTTCTCACCGTTTACCGTGTAAATGAAGTTGGCTGGGGTCGAGACCCGAAGCCGATCGTAACCGTTTGTCAAAGCTTCAACTGAAGCAAGCTGCACTATGTGCGCGCGTTGTAAATTTTGAGCGTGCGCAATCGTTTTTGGTGAGCGCAGCTCTGGCGATATTTTCCTCTTGGTGTTAGCGCCGCGCGCTTCGGCAACAGAAGACTCGAAGCATACTCAAATACGATCGACGACAAATAATCGTTGAGTTGCCGATGTGCGCACCACGGTTATCGACGCTCTCCGCAGTGAGATACTTATGGTCTTGCCATTTCCATTTAGAGGGTTATGCTTGCGCCCTGATTGCCATAACAACGAACTTAGGGAGGCAGCAATAGGATGAAATACTCGGAAATGTACACTGATCCAGAAGGTGAGACCCATTTCAGAGACGTTGAGGTCGAGTTCTCGCTTGTTGACGTTGCACCTCCAGCCGCGCCAATGAACATATCGAATTTTAGTCCTGCCAAGGAAGTGGCATTCATTTCCTTGCCTGCTGGGTGGGGTGGTGGCTGGCACCCGGCGCCGAGTGTCGGGCACATTTTCGTGCTTGAAGGTGAAATGGAGGTCGAAGTCAGTGATGGAGAAGTGCGGCGTTTCCCGCAAGGCGCGGTGTGGTTGCACCGTGACCTGACCGGTGAGGGCCATGACACGCGTGTGGTGAGTGCTGACGGTGCGCTATTGGTTATGGTCAAAATGAATCAACGTGAGTGAGTTTCATTGATGGTCTTTCGTCAAATGTCGACTCCGCTGAGGAGGGCACGTTTGGCTACAATGCCTTATTTGGATCGACCATTACTAGAATGGTTGTAGTCGCTGGTTTTTGACGACTCAGAATCAATCGCAGCAATCGAGGTCGGATTGCGCTGCGCCTCATTACTGGTCTCCGATAGACAAAATTAGAGTCGGCACTTCCTCTTTTGAGTTAGCAGTTGAGTTGCTTCTCGAAAAATAACATGAGTCGCTGAGCAAAGGTTTACAACTTTGTCCCGTNNACAACTTTGTCCCGTACTCACAATTAAGACTGGCCTGCCCGATTGTTTAGTCCATTGGTTAAAACTTAGGTTGCCGCAGCCAGAGCATCCGCGGGACCCGCGCAGCGCTACCTGTCACAAACAGATGTTTTAGATTGTAGCCAACCGCTACCCCCGGTCAGATCGAATATTTCACGGTTCATGATCTCGATCACCTTGGCGACCGCATGCCTTTGGCATTTTCGGGTGTTCTTTGGATTGGGTTGGCAGGCTGGCTTCGGTGTGGCCGTGCAGAGGACTATGGCCCGATAACGCGGCTAGTGGTGACACTGCGGTATTTGATCTTGGGGACAGGCCGCTGTGTACGCCAGCGCTATAGCGTCATCTAGTAATATAAGTGTCGCTGTGCTTTTCCGAGAAGACGTACAAATGAGTGAAAAAAATTTGGCGGCGCCAAAGATGCTGGAAAAGCCGTGTAAGGAAGCAAAGATTTCGGTTAGGGTCTACGGGAAAGGAATCGCCCCAAATTAGCAAAGGAGCACCCATGCCAAACTTCTTTAAGGACCAGGTCGCGCTGATTACCGGTGCCAGCCGAGGCATTGGCAAGGCCATTGCCACAAGGCTTGCCAAACAGGGAGTCGCCGTGGCCTTGGTTTCCCGAAATGTC